>Ga0137306_100469_pt1 | contig 56749 bp, 70 predicted proteins | sample Inofroosms_March_FD_97187 | JGI IMG/M metagenome (GOLD analysis project Ga0137306, IMG submission 97187) | Mouse cecal microbial communities from Vienna, Austria - N-Acetylneuraminic and N-Acetylglucosamine D2O microcosms_March | ecosystem: Host-associated > Mammals > Digestive system > Large...
TCATTCATCATATCATAAAAGAACCCATAAATATGTCTATTTGGCGGGAAATTCATCCCCGTATTGCTATGATTTCCCAGAGCCTTTTTGGTGATGGGTATTTTGATTCGGCAGCAGAAAAAGCGATAAAAGAGGTAGAGAGCAGATTGAGGGAACTTTTTCAACAGTTAAAGCCAGGTGTTTCAGTGCCAGCTAAAGTTGGCGATATTATAGGTGCGTTGCTTACGGAAAATGGGGTATACCATTTTTCTGATTTGTCTACGGTTAGCGGGAGAGATTATCGCAGAGGAATTCAATTTTTATTTGAGGGTATCTTTGCTGCGTATAGAAATCCTTCTGCACATACAAACCTTCCATATACAAGGAGGGAAGCTATAGAGCAAATAATGTTGGCAAGTCAGTTAATGTACATATTGGATAAATAAAAGATGATATAATTTGATACAATGCACCCAAGCATGAGTTTGGGTGCAAATTTTAACGATAGAGATTTTAGGCATCTATCCGAGAAATATCCACAGGTACAAGGAAACATCGCAACTACGATTTTGATACAATGGGAAAACGCCAAAAACGCTGAAAATAAGGCTTTCTGCGGGTTTGGCGGGTTGGGATTTTTGCGTTTTTTTGTGCTACTACGACTCATGGGCTGTTCTGCCCGGAAATTTTGCACCTCCTTTTAACGATTGCCCATTATCACTGTGTAATCGTTAAATCTTTAAGCATATCGTTAAATTATTCAAAGGAGAATTTATGTTCACAAAGAAAGAGAAAAGGATGGTCGGGGAAGGGCACTTCACCATCATAAGGGAAACGGAGCGGTATATTGAGTTCCTTTCCAAGAACACAAAGCACTGCTGGATTATCTGCAAAAGTCAGGATGGCATAGGTAAGCCTGTCATGATCTACCATAAGCACAGCCGGGAGACAGAATATTACCATAGGCATTGGAAAACATGGAACGTGGCAAAAGCAGTGGAATCAATCATGCAGCATGACAGGTATGTTTTGGGTGCGGCAGATTAAGAGGGAAGAACAGAATATAAAAAGAGGAAGGTAGAAAAAATATATGGGACAGAAGATTTATTTTAATTTTGTTAACGTGAGGAAATATCTAAGGGAAGATAAGGAAACAGGAAAAAGGGTGGTTGTGTCTGTCACGAACCGAAATGCTCTGTCGGTGGAGAGACATATGGAGCTGCTCAATCTAAATGATGAAGAACACATCTATTTGGAATGCGTGGAGGATAATTTCATGTAGGTATTGGCGCAGGGTATGCTTGGGAAATACTTGAGGTTTCAGCATTGGAAAGTAGGTCATGTAATGTGGGAAACCTGACTTCCGAGAGCTTAAAGGTTCACTAAATTTAACAGCGGCACAGGCGGCTATCAATAATTGATGCCATAGGATTTTTCGTACTCGTAGGCAAAAGTATAGGGAAATGGCTTGAAATCAAGGGATTTTGAGCATAGAGGGGTTCACCGAGGTGGCTGGTGGGCTCCTCTTTTTTACGTTTTCGGATAGTGAGCGTGGCGATTTATACTATCACGCAAAACTGCCGACTTTTGCGTGATAGTATGAGTTTTGCGTGAAAGTATGGGGTTTTGCGTGATAGTTTAAAAGTTTTGCGTGTTTGTATGCAAATGCTGTTGAAATTTGGCGGTATTGTCGAATTTTATTAAAGCGTTTAGATATCGGCAGATACGAATGCGGAAAGCTGAATACGGTGTTTCCAGCATTACATAGATTTGAAAGTTATGTTATTTCCTTTAGAAGGACTGGTATTCTGCCGAAGTAATAGGAAACAGCAGAAAGCGAAAGGAGGCTCCGCTTATGAAAATGCGTACAGAATATACCTGCCCTTTGGAGCTTGTGCATGACATGATCAAAGGAAAATGGAAGCCGATCATCCTATGGCGGCTACGTTTAGGGGCGACATCTTTGGCGAAGCTGGAACGGGACATAGACGGCATCACACAGAAGATGCTGCTGGAGCAGCTAAAGGAACTGACCGATTATGGGTTTGTGGAGAAGAAATCCTATGAGGGGTATCCGCTCCGGGTGGAATATTCCCTAACAAGTGATATGGGAATGAAGATACTGGAAGCGTTAAGGATCATGCAGCATATCGGGATTGACTACCTGAAAGCAAACGGCATGGGGCATATTCTGGAGGAAAAGGGTGTAGTCCCGGATTAGTACCCACGAAAAAGTGGGTAATTTACTGTCGGGGAGCCGCCGCTTATAATATCATCAGAAAATAAAGATGGAGGTTATCGAAGATGAATGTTACAAGCAGCGGTATCATAGACGGGGTGATCCAGCCCCAATATGGCGGTCAGGGGACACAGTTCAATGAAAACGGAATCCCTACCTATTCCCTGCCGTTTACGGTGGAAGATGCACCGGAAGGAACGGTGTCGCTTGCCATTGTTCTGGAGGATAAGGACGCATACCCGGTGACAGGGGGATTCGCATGGATACACTGGCTGGCGGCAAACATAACCCGCTTTGAGATCAAAGAAAATGAGAGCCAGACGGCGGATGATTTTGTGCAGGGAAGGAACAGTTGGACGAGCATACAGGGCGGAGAGCAGTCTGCGGAGCTTTCCTGCTATTACGGCGGGATGACACCGCCCGATAAGCCGCACATATATGAACTTCATGTGTATGCCTTGGATAAGATGCTGGATTTGGAGCGGGGCTTTCTGCTAAATGAGCTTTACCGTGAAATGGATGGGCATATTTTGGCGCAGCATACTTTAAAAGGGATTTATGAAAATTAGCTGCCTGAAAGTCGGCGGGCGTACAATAAAAACAGTTGTGGCTGTATTCCTGTGTCTGCTGACAGGCATCATAAGAAAATCGGACACAGCTTTCTATGCCGCTATTGCCGCCGTGCTGTGCGTACAGCGCACATCTAAAGACAGTTTCCGGGAAGCATTCAACAGGGAGACGGCTACAGTTATCGGAGGTATATGGGGGATGCTCGTTTTACTTTTTGAGAGGAATGTCTGGTGTGTTCCATATGAAGCGTTGCGCTACCTGTTTCTATCGATGCTTCTTATTCCCATCATAAAGTTTTCTGTTTTGATAAAGATGGAAAGAGGAACGTTCCTCATGTGTGTTGTTTTCCTGTGTATTACCGTGACGCATGGAAATGATGAAAACACTTTGGCTTTTGGGGTTGCGCGGATTTTGGATACTACGATTGGCATTGTGATTGCTTTAATAATAAACCAGTTTCCAATCCGCAGGACAAAAGGAGAGCGGGTATTGCGCCGCTTCCGCAATCATGGGAAATTTTGATAAACCACAGATGGTTTATGAGGCATATCGGCAAAGTACGGAAAATCTGAAATCCTATATGCCGCGCCAGTGGAGCTTTGTGAGAGGAATGGCTGGCGTGTTCAGGGAGATGGAGTAGTGGCATTATAGGTTTTATGTAGAGCCGTCATTTACACGCTCTATTTCTTTCTTGTAAAATTCTATCTTCTCATCCAATTTTGCTTTATGTTCCTGCAACAATGCTATCTGTTCATTCAGTGTCTGACGGTGCTGCACCAGCATTTCCATCCTTTCGGACAGGGTGGGATCGCCGTCTGCCCGGAGCTGGGCATAGTGCTTTATTTCTTTAATGGGCATCCCCGTATCTTTCAGGCGTTTGATGAATTCGATCCATGTAAGGTCTTTGTCAGAATAGCAGCGGCGGTTGCTGGCATTTCTTTCTGGCATAATCAATCCTTCATGCTCATAGTAGCGCAGGGTATGTATCCCAAGATTTGTAAGTTTTGAAAATTCACCGATAGAATATTCCATAAAAAAATCGCTCCAATCCTCTTGACATAGAGTTTACTCTACATTGTATGGTATGGATTATACCAAATCGAAGGAGGATTTTCAAATGGTTCAGGAAACGGGGAAATATACAGTTATTACCGGGGCGAGTTCCGGCATAGGGTACGAGGCGGCAAAGGCATTTGCAGAGCGGGGCAGGAATCTGGTCATTATAGCGAGGCGTGAAAACAATCTGAAAATTCTGCAACAGGAAATTTTAGGGAAACATCCGGATTTGGATGTTGTCATCAGAAGCACCGATCTATCTGTGCCGGAAAACGTATATCAGCTTTACAGCAGTTTGAAGGAGTACGAAATTGAGGCATGGATTAACAATGCAGGTTTCGGAAATTATGACAGCGTGGCAAAACAGGACTTAAAGAAGATAGGGCAGATGCTGCATTTAAACGTAGAGGCTTTGACGCTCCTGTCCTCATTGTTTGTCCGTGATTACAAAGATGTGGAAGGGACACAGCTTATCAATATATCCTCCTGTGGGGGCTATACCATTGTTCCCACGGCAGTGACTTACTGTGCGGCAAAGTTTTATGTCAGCGCATTTACGGAAGGTCTGGCAAGGGAACTGGAGGAAGCAGGCGCAAAAATGAAGGTGAAGGTGCTGGCACCCGCTGCAACAAGGACGGAGTTTGGAATGGTGGCGAACAATGTCAGTGAATATGATTATGATAAGTCTTTTGGGACATACCATACAAGCCAGCAGATGGCCGGATTCCTGATTGAACTGTATGACAGTGGAAAAGTGGTTGGGCTGATAGACAGGGAGGATTTCTGTTTCCGCCTGACTGATCCATTGCTTCCATATGCGGGCAGTTCGGCACATAATCAGAAACGTATGTGAGCATAGGAATATAAGGAACCATACAAAAGAGATCGCCGCTATGGGGAGATTCACCTCATAAGCGGCGGCCTGCCGTTTCCGCCGGATTATATGATTGGAAGTGCTGTCGGATGAAAGGCGAAAAACTTTAGGGGTGATTTAGGATTTTTTCAAAACGATTCTGCCTTTCGTTCCCGAAAAGTGGTCGTTTCGTTCCCTCCGCCCGAAAAACGGAAATTTTCTGCCGATATAATAAGTGAAAGCCTATGCAGGATTTGAGGTGATGGATATTGGATATAGCAGTTGTGGATGATGAAAAAGCGATCAGGGAGCATATCTGCGCCCTGATTGAAAGACAGAAACCGGGGAGCAACATAGAAGCCTGTGCCACGGGAGAGGAGCTTCTTGCATCGGGGAAGTGGTTTGACATTGTTTTCCTTGACATACAGATGGACGGCATGAACGGCATTGAGGCGGCGAGGAAGCTGCGGGAGCGGCAGGAGGACGCTGTCCTCATATTTATTACGGGCATCAAGGAATATGTATTTGACGCCCTTGACCTCTATGCGTTCCACTACCTTTTGAAGCCGCTGGATGAAAAGAAATTTGCGGAAGTGCTGGAAAAGGCGGCATGGGAGGCGAAGAAAAAGAAGGAGAAGAAGTGCATCTTCTTAAAGACGAGGAACCTTACGCTTGACCAGTCTGACATCCTGTATGTTGAGAGCAGGGCGAAGAAACTGGAGATACACACCGCCGGGGCGGATAAGGCCATAGAGATATATGCTTCTATGGATGAGCTGGAGGGGCAGCTTGGGGAGGATTTCTACCGCTGCCACCGGGCGTACATCGTGAACATGGCGCATATCACGGAGTATGACAATGAGAGCATAACCCTTACAAACGGCGATAAGGTATATCTGACCAAAAAGAAGTACGGCGGGTTTGTAAAGGCTTATATGTGGTTTTTGCAGAATGGGGGTGTGTCCAGTGTTTGAAACAGCGAATGTCATTTTTTCCGTGTGCCTTTATTTCTTTCAGGGATACTGCCTGCAATATTTTTATGGGAGCTTTCTGGAAAGCAGGACAAAGGACGGGAGATGGGGCGGTCTGGCAGTGGCGGCTTCGTATGCAGTGTTCAGGCTGGCTTTGTTCTGGGCTGTTCCGTCAAAAAGTTGGGATTACAGGGTGGAAGTCTGGAAGATGCTGTTGGCATTGTGTGTGCTGGCTGTTCTTGCCGCTTGTTTTTATAAAGCGTTGCATTTGATTACAGTATTTCTTGTAGTTGCATTTCAGGCTGTTGCGGATATCAGCCGTTATGTGACAGCCATATTGTTAGGTGAGCTGGGAGAAGGACTGCTTGGACTGTGGAACTGGCTCGCCGGGAATGGGCGGCTTGCAACGGAAGATGCATTCTGTATTGCCGTAAATGTAGGGCTGGCCATCCAGTGGATCATTGAGTGCATGGTCATTGCGCTGGTTCTGTATCTGTCACTGAAAAAGATTGTACGGGATTTCCGTGAGAAAGAGCATGGCATCAGCAGGATGGAACTTCTATTTATCCTTACTCCGGCGGCCGTGGGACTGATGCTCTGTGTGCTGTTGCGTATCATCATGGTCACAGTGGAGGACGGTGCGGCGAGGATTCTGTATGACAGGTATCCAATATTGCTCTTTGTACTTCCAACAATCCTGTTCCTGTCGCTTCTTTCCATCCTGTATGGGGTGAAGCTGTTCCAGGACATGGTCTGCTGGAACAGGGAAAGGAGCAGCCGGATCGTACTTGAAAAGCAGGTGCAGAGCCTGCAGGAACACATGGAGGAGATGGAGCGCATCAATTCCGGCATAAGGGGAATGAAGCATGACATGAAGAATACCCTTTCCGTCATCCAGCGGCTTTCCGCCGGGAGCGGCGCAGATGAAAACCCGGAACTGCAGGCGTATCTGGAAGAACTGAACCAGACTATGGACAGACTGGAGTTCCGTTTCAGGACGGGGAACACAGTGGTGGATACCCTGCTGAACATGAAATACCATGAGATCACCCGCATGGTGCCGGACTTGCAGATGGATGTCGGAGGGCTGCAGTTCCCCAAAAAACTGTTTATACAAAGTTATGATATCGGTATCATCTTGGGAAATGCGCTGGATAACGCAATGGAGGCGTGCCGGAAACTGAAGGAGAAGGAGCTGGATGCCGCAGCTTTTATCCGCATCAGTTCTTTCCAAAAGAGGGAGCTGTTTTTCCTGAAAGTGGAGAACAGCTTTGACGGGCGGCTGGTGCGGAAACCGCAGAAGGAATTCCCCATGACGGATAAGGCGGACAGGGAGAACCACGGGATAGGGCTTGCAAATATCAAAAGCACAGCGGAGAAGTATCAGGGGACAATGGATTTCAAAGTAAAAGGCAGGGTATTCATCCTGTCCGTGATGATGAAAAATGAAAGGAGAGAGGAAGATGGACTTTGGAGTGACAGGTAATTTTGGAGGACGCTATTTGGCAGAACAGTATCGGAAGAATGCGGCGGCAGAAAAAGGCGAGGGTGTGAGCTTTGCGGAACTTGCAGAGGCAAAGGCGGCGGAGAAAGGAACAGCGGCGGGGATGAGTTTCAAGGATATGTGGCAGACGAGGTTCCCGGGGGCATATTACCATGTGATGGATGCGTCAAACATTCCGCAGGGGGTATGGGAAAGAAATGATTTCCCTTTTGAAAAGTTTTTCCAGAATGATGTTGATGAATCTGCCGTGAACTGGAAGCCTAATGGGGCAAATCCCGCTATGGATTCAGCCGGGGTGCAGTCAAGGCTCCACTCGATTGCGGGGCAGAAATCAATCGTTGTGCCGCCGGAACTGGAGGAAAAGATGAAAAATGATCCGGCGCTGACACAACAGGTAATGGCGAAAGTAGAGGGCTTCATTGCTGCCAACCAAGTACCCGGCAGGATATGCTCCCACCTGATTGTTTTAGATGAGAATGGGGAAATTGCACGTTTCCGGGCTTCGAGCCACGGCGGTAACATTACTGGCCCGACAGAGGAAGAGATGCGGCAGTTTGAGGCAGAGCAGGCGGCAAAGAAGAAAAGGCGTGAGGAATATGCCCGTCTGAATGAGGAAGCCGCCCTAAAACGCAGGCTGATGGAGCAGGAGGCGGGCGAGAGATATTACAAGAGCAGCATAACCAAAAAGGCGGTTTCTGCTGCGGCTTATGAGGCATCGGGCATTTTGAAGTAAAGGGGATATGCCCGGACTTACCATAAGGGGGCATGGGCGGCTCCGAATGACAGAGGGCCGCCGTTAGATAAGCAAATAAAATATTCAGGAGGAGGATGATTATGGCAATTTCAGGAGTGACAGATTACACAAATGCTTATGCGGCAGACAGGACGAGTGGGAGTAGCGGGCTTAACGGGGATTCGCAGAATTACTTAAACAGCCTGAAAGAGAAATACCCGGATGTGAACATAACCGTGGCGGACTTTAAGAATGGGAAACAGGAAGATGCCTATATGCTTGGAAGCCGGGGCTACAATAACATAGCGGTTTCTCCCGGCATTGTGGAGAAGATGGCGTCAGACCCGGCAGCGGCGGCAAAATACGAGAAAGTCTTTGCGGAAATGTCCGGCAATTCGGAACGGATAGAAAAGTTCGCAAGGGAGAACAATGACGAGATACTCAGTGCGGGCGCACTTATTGACAAGAATGGGAAAGTGTCCTACTGGATGGTCGGCAGGAGTAGGGACACGATGGAGAACCCCGGAACGGTCTATAAGGAGAAAGTGCAGAAGCAGATAGCGGAAAAACGTGCAAAGAAGAAAGAGGAAGAAGCCATGAAAGAGAAGAAACTGGCAAAGGCGGAATCTGTGGAAAAACTGATGGAACAGATAAAGGCAGGATCAAGCCAGCCTGTGAAGGCTCAGGAAGAAGGTAAGGGCGCACAGTTGGATTTAACCATATAGCGGGGGAGGGATTTATGATGCGTATAGGAAACAACAATCAGGGAATCTGGCAGCTTTTTAGAAAAGGGACAAATGGGAATCTTCCGTTTACGGGGACACCCGGCAATGTAAGCAAGGGGAATGAGAAGGCTATTGCTGATTTGCTCTCCGGGCGCAGGAAAAATTCTTATGGCGTTGAGGGCATGAGGATAACGGGCAGGACGGACTGGAAAAGGATTATTAACGTATCGGATGAAATGAAACAGCACGTCCTTGAGGATGTGAAAAAGGAATTTTACAAATACGGCGGGATGTCCGGAGATAATGCCGCTGAAACAGATGCGTATTATGACAAGATACATTCTTATGTGAAAACGCTGAAACCAAGTGACCGTTCCCCGGCAACATGGACGCTTAGCCAGCTTCATTTAGACCTTGCTCATGCAGTGACCAGTGCGGTTAAGGAAAAAGTACCCAGATGGACACATGGGCAACCAATCCCGTCAGATGTACTGGATGAGATTTTTGCTGACGAGAGCATCACATCAATGGTGTCCGGGAAATCCGGCACAGCGGAAGGGCTGGATGTGAAAATCTGATACAGTGGTCAGGCACCAATAAATATAAAGATTACACCCGATTCCGCAGGGGCGCATAAAACTCTGCCCCTGCGGAATGCCCGGACTTATTGCGAGGGGGCATGAAACTTTTTTGAGGGTTGAATCGTATATTCAGCGGAGGGAGGTGTTGGTTATGGGAATTAGGGACAAAGGAAGTTAGGGAAATGCGTTTTGCAATAGATTGCTCGGACTTATTATAAGGGAGCAGGTGCGGCTCTGACCGACAGAAGAGCCACAATAATAAAAAATTGATGACAATGGAGGACTTGAAAAATGGGTATTAACGGAATTGGAGCGACAGGCTATCAGGCGGCAGGATATACAACAAAAAGGACGCAGCAGAGTGCGGCAGGAAAGAGTTTTGCAGAGCAGGTGAGCAATGCGGCGAGCGCAAAACCACATACATCCATTGTTTACATGAAAACAGACGATATGCTGTATTCCGGCGGGAATGGAACGGGGCTGTCTTTTTACATCAAGTATGCAGAAGGCTCAACGGAAGATGACCCGACTGTGATTGCAAAAGGTGTTGATGAGAATGGGAACGAATTCGAGCAGACCATACATATCAACAAGATAAATCCCCGGAATGCGTCACTGGTGGAAATGACGGCGCTGGAATCTTATATGGGTGTGGATAAAAACGGAGGGCTTACATCGCTTCCGCCGGAAACAGGAATGATGGGACTGCACGACAGAACAAATTTCATGGATATGTTCCAAAAGCAGATAAGCGATATGAAACTCCTGAGCCAGAAAAAGGCTGCGGCATATTACCAGTACAGTATGCAGGCATATTGGGATTTCATGAATAAGAAATAATTCAATATTCCTATTCCAAATAAACCGCAGATCATGGCAGGTATCCCCGGTTTTCCGGCAGATAGGTAAATTCGGGGAGCAGGGGCGGCTTTCCGCAGAAAGGACAATTTTGATATGGAGATAACGGGAATTAAGAGCATACATCCGGCAGCATCAAAGGCATCATCCAAAAAAGGCTGGAAGCTGACGAATTCCCTCCGGGAGAAGATAACGGAACTTGCCAAAGAGGATGCGGCGCAGAATGTCTATATGGGGAATCAGTTCCTCGCCCTGCGGAAAAGCGAGGTTGCCAAAGTCGCGCCGGACAGGGCGACCCTGATGGGGAAGGTCAGCCAGAGGATGGCGGACATGAAGGAGATCAGGGAGGCTGACGAGCGGTGGCTGTGCCTCCTGTTCGGAGAGCCGTATGAGGCGAGGTTCCAGTCTGGCGGCGGAGTCCATGTGTATGACGGGAATGGTGACGAGATACTGACCTATACCGCAGGCGTGGGCTGGCATGAGAAAGAGTCAAGGGCGGAGACGGAGGTGCATGGTGCATTGAAAGCCGCCTACTATGATGCGTACCATGCGGCGAGGCAGGAGATAAACGGGACGGAGGACAGGGCGGTTTTGATGCGAGGGCGTAGGTGATAGTGCTGTTCCATACAATTCAGTGGCAGGGGCTTTCTATTTTTGACGGGTAGGAGTAATGAAAAACATGGATAGCCAGATTGAAAAATTGGAGAGGTGTTATAAATGCAAAAGGCTGTGAGCTGGGGATTAGTTATATCATATATTATTTTATTTATTGCTATGGGCATCATGGGAATAAAAATATTTGATAAAAACTATGACATTGTGGTAGAAAGCTACATAGCGTTTATTTTTCTTTTGATTAATTGTGGCTGCAATATTTATAGGGTATTCAGCAACAGGTGTCCGCACTGTGGAAAATTACGATTGTCAAATGGCAAATACTGTTCTCATTGTGGGAAAGAGGTTTGAAACCGTCAAGGCAGGAGATAAAGACCGGTGTTTCCGGGATAGAGAATCAGAGTGGTTTTGACGCAAGGGCGTAGAAACATAAATTTTGAAAGAAGGTGATGGCATCGGACGCATATTGATGATTGAATTTGGCGAGCAGGATTCCCCCGCGTTTGATGAGGTGATGGATGTCCTGAAACGCCACCCCGACTTTGACTACCAGCAGCTAAATGAGGATTCGGTTCTGTCAGTACCGGGGCTGGAGATTTACCCGAACCGCAGGAAGATATACCGCGGCCGGAAGGAGATCAGCCTCACAGTGAAGGAGTATGACCTTTTCTACCTGCTGGTGGTGAACCAGGGACACGTCCTCACTTACAACCAGATATACCAGAAAATATGGGGCGGGGATGCGCTCGGCAATGAAAGCAACACCATAAAGTGCCATATCCGGAACCTGCGGGATAAGCTGAATGCGGCCCTCCCGGATGCCGCATTCACGATCCGGTGCGAGAGGGAGGTCGGGTACTGTTTCGAGCTGGACAGGGAACATAAAAATACATAGCAGTGGCTTGAGGGGTTCAGGCTGCTGTTATTTTTTTGTCCATTTTTCGGGCGGTTTTGATAAATTCATGTAAAATAAGATTCTATATGCCATTCCCAATTCCGGCATTGTCGTAACTTGCGTTTTTCTACACCGTTTCTACCTTTTCCCTACACTTGGTCTACCTTTGCATATTCTATAATTTCCCCCATTGACAAGCTGTCAGGGGGAATGCCGGAGCCGTATGCTGCTGTGTTCCTGGAAAGGGGATGCCATGGACGCAGCAGGGGCATGGACGGGCTGTCCGTCTGCAAATATCAGAATACAGTTTTTTCCAGCGGATGCCGCAGTCCTCCAGGGGACTGCGGTATTTTTCTGTTCGACACGTTTCCCTTTAATGCCTGTCCATATCCTAAAATCTGTTTTTATTTTCAGAAAAAGCGCATCTGCCCTGTGGCGGGTGCGCTTTTCTGCTGCCGGGAAAAAACGGTATCCGGCGTACTGCCAAATCCGTGCGCCGCCCCTCCAGTCTTGGATTTTCAAAAAAATTTCAAGACTGGAGGGAAAACAAATTGAAAATAAAATATGAATTTGCGGATGGGGCGGTGTCGGAAGTCGAGGTAGAGGAATCTGTCGGTGCCGTCATTGTAGAGTCCCGGCGCATAGAGGACAACCTTTCCCGTAAGGAACGCTATCACTGTTATTCGCTGGATGCAGTGGAATATGAGGGCGCAGAGTATTCTGACAGGAAAACGCCGGAAACTGCGCTGGAGCAGGAAGAGGATGCACGGCGTATTGCGGAGGTCATGGCTGAAATACCGGATGTCCAGAGGAGGCGCCTCCTGCTGTATGCGGAGGGGAAGACGCTGCGGGAGATCGCCCGGATGGAAGGGGTGGACCATAAGGCTGTGAAAAAGTCCATTGAAGCGGCGAGAAAATTTTTCAGAAAAAATTTCTGACATGGGTCCCCAAAACAGCCCCGAAATCTCCGTATAGTGAGGGACGCAAAAACTCAGTCCTTCGGAAAGGGGCAGATGCATGAAACACACATTACGGATCAGTGTTTCCAAAAAACCGGTGAATGGCGGAATCGTGGCCTGCCGCAGTGTTTCCGTGAGGGAGCGCCTCGTGCGCTTCCTCCTTGGGGAGAAGCAGCGGCTGACCATCATCGTGCCGGGCGATTCCGTCCGGGAGCTGGCAATCAGTGAAGTCATGGAAGGAGGAACTGTACATGGGCAAAGTGAAATTACTGCTTGATGTCATAGGGGATCTGCGCACCCTTGCGGACAGCCTGCAGGCTGTTGCGGATGCCGTGGCGGACAGTGGGGCAGCGGAGGCAGAGCTGACGACCACGAAGGAGCCGGAAAAAGCAGGAAAATCCGGGAAAACGGCTGTAAAGAATACGGCGAAAAAAGAGGAGAAGCCTGTGGCAAAGAAAGAAGAAAAACAGTTGACGCTGGAGGAAGTCCGCGCAGTGCTGGCGGAGAAATCCCGTGCCGGACACACGGAGGAAGTCCGGGAGCTTCTGAAAAAGCATGGCGCAGATAAGCTGTCGGGGATCGATCCGGCGGAGTACCCTGCCCTGCTTGCGGATGCGGAGGTGCTGTGATGGGGAAACACGCTTTATTGTCCGCATCCTCCAGCCACCGGTGGATTGCCTGCCCGCCGTCGGCAAGACTCTGTGAAAATTATGAGGACACGGGCAGCGAATACGCGCAACAAGGTACGGACGCCCACAGCCTGTGCGAACACAAATTAAAGCTGGCGTTAGGGATGGAAACGGAAGACCCGACTGCAGGGCTTTCTTTCTACGACGAGGAGATGGAGGAATGCGCCTGCGGCTATGCAGAGTATGTCCTCGGATTGGTGGAGGAGGCAAAGAAATCCTGCAAAGACCCGGTGGTGCTGATTGAGCAGCGGCTGGATTTCTCCCGGTTCGTGGAGGAGGGTTTCGGCACCGGTGACTGCGTGATCATCGCGGACGGGACACTGTATATCATCGACTACAAGCACGGCAAGGGCGTGGAGGTTTCCGCAGACGGGAATCCGCAGATGATGCTGTATGCCTTGGGCGCGCTGGAGCTGTTTGACGGCATCTATGACATTGACGCAGTCCGCATGGCGATCTACCAGCCGCGCCGGGAGAATGTCAGTGAGTATGCCATGGAAAAGAATGACCTTCTCCAGTGGGCGGAGGGCGAGCTTTCGGAAAAGGCAAAGCTGGCCTATGCCGGGGAGGGCGAGTTCTGCGCAGGGGAACACTGTAAATTCTGTAAGGCGAAGGCGGTCTGCAGGAAACGGGCAGAGTATAACCTGGAACTTGCCAAATATGACTTCGAGATGCCCGCCACGCTGGAGGATGACGAGATCGCGGCAATCCTCGTGAAAGCGGATGAGCTTGCGGCATGGGCAGCGGATGTGAAGGAGTTCGCATTGCAGCAGGCGCTCTCCGGCGTGAAGTACGATGGGTTCAAGGTGGTGGCCGGAAGGTCAAACAGGAAGTATACAGATGAGGCAGCCGTGGCGGATACCGTGAAGAAGGCGGGCTTCGACCCGTATGAGCCGAAGCTCTTAGGCATCACTGCCATGGAGAAGCTGTTAGGCAAAAAGAAGTTCGCAGAGGTCTTGAAGGGACTTGTGGAGAAGCCGCAGGGAAAACCCGTGCTTGTGCTTGAGAGCGACAAGCGGTCACCGATGAACACGGCGCAGGAAGATTTCAAGGAAAATTAAAGGAGGCAATCATATGGCAAACAATGTAAATAACCCGACTAAGGTGATTACCGGGCCGAATACCCGGTGGAGTTATGCAAATGTATGGACTCCAAAATCAATTAATGGCGGAGATGCGAAATATTCTGTTTCATTGATCATCCCCAAGTCTGATAAGAAAACTATCGCCAAGATCGAGGCGGCGATTGAGGCAGCCTACCGCGAGGGCGAAGCGAAGCTGAAGGGGAACGGCAGGAGCGTCCCTGCGCTTTCCGTGCTGAAGACGCCGCTGCGTGACGGGGACACGGAGCGTCCGGATGATGAGGCGTATGCGGATTCCTATTTCGTCAACGCCAACAGCACCACGGCACCGGGAATCGTGGATGCGGACAGACAGCCGATTATTGACACATCGGAGGTCTACAGCGGCGTGTATGGCAGGGCGAGCATCAATTTCTATGCTTTTAATTCCAATGGGAATAAGGGTATCGCCTGCGGGCTGAACAACTTACAGAAAATCCGTGACGGGGAGCCGCTTGGCGGGAAGTCTCGTGCGGAGGATGATTTTGCGGATGAGGACGGGGACGAGGAGGATTTCCTGTCTTAAGCAAAAGCGGGAATACACTGCCGGGTGGCGGGGATTGGGCATCAGCCTTTTCCCTGCCGCCCTTAAGGCAGTGAAAGGAGATGGTGTGATTGAGGACTTTGTCAATCGACATAGAGACATATTCCGATGTAGATTTAAATAAGTGCGGCGTTTATAAATATGCTTCCTCATCGGATTTTGAAATCCTGCTGTTCGGATATTCGGTGGATGGCGGAGATGTGGAGGTGGTTGATGCTGCCTGTGGGGAGAAAATCCCTGCGGAGATTGTAGCGGCTCTTTCAGATGATTCCGTCTCCAAGTGGGCATTTAACGCCATGTTCGAGAGGGTGTGTTTATCAAATTATCTTGGGGAATGGCTGGAGCCGGAATCGTGGAAATGCTCCATGGTCTGGTCTGCCACCCTCGGTCTTCCGCTGTCTTTGGAAAACGTGGGCGCGGTGCTTGGGCTGGAAAAGCAGAAGCTGACCGAGGGGAAAGACCTGATCCGGTATTTCTGCGTCCCCTGCAGACCCACCAAAGCAAATGGCGGCCGGACACGGAACCTGCCGGAACATGACCGTGAAAAATGGGAGCGGTTCAAGGCATACAACCTCCGCGATGTGGAGGCGGAGATGCAGATACAGCAGAGGCTTTCCAAATTCCCTGTGCCGGGTTCTGTGTGGGAGGAATACTGGCAGGACCAGGAGATCAACGACCGGGGAATCGGCGTGGACATGGAGATGGTCGCACAGGCGATTGCCATGGACGGACGTTCCAGGGCGGAGCTGTCGGCGGCAATGAAGGAACTGACGGAACTGGAGAATCCAAACTCCGTGCAGCAGATGAAGCAGTGGCTTGCGGAGAACGGGATGGAGACAGACTCCCTTGATAAAAAGGCGGTGGCGGAACTGCTGAAGACTGCGCCGGAGCCGTTGGGTGAGGCGCTTTCCCTGCGGCAGCAGCTTGCCAAATCCTCTGTGAAGAAATACCAGGCAATGGAGAATGCGGTGTGTGCAGACGGACGGGCGCATGGGATGTTCCAATTCTACGGGGCCAACAGGACCGGCAGATATAGCGGGCGTATTATCCAGCTTCAAAATCTGCCCCAGAACCATATCCCCGATCTGGCGCAGGCACGGGAGCTTGTAAAGGCAGGGGATTTTGATGCCCTTGCCATGCTCTATGAGGATATCCCGGATACGCTCTCGCAGCTCATCCGCACGGCTTTCGTCCCGCAGGGCGGCAGGAAATTTATCGTGGCGGACTTTTCCGCAATCGAGGCGAGGGTGATTGCATGGATCGCCGGGGAACGGTGGCGGATGAAGGTGTTTGAGGGCGGCGGTGACATTTACTGTGCTTCGGCAAGCCAGATGTTCCATGTGCCGGTGGAGAAGCACGGGGTGAACGGGCATCTGCGGCAGAAAGGGAAGATAGCGGAGCTGGCTCTTGGCTACGGCGGATCAGTGGGCGCACTGAAATCCATGGGCGCGCTGGAGATGGGACTTTCCGAGGAAGAGCTGCAGCCGCTTGTTTCGGCATGGCGGGATTCCAATCCGAGCATTACGGAATTCTGGTGGGCGGTTGACCGTGCCGTGAAGGAATGCGTCAAAAAGAAGATGCCGACAGAGACACACGGCATCCGCTTCACCTGCCAGAGCGGGATGCTGTTCATCACGCTTTTCTCCGGCAGGAGGCTTGCCTATGTGAAGCCGAGGATCGGGGAGAACCAGTTTGGCGGGGAGTCCGTCACCTACATGGGAGTGGGCGGCACAAAGAAATGGGAGCGGCTGGAAAGCTACGGCCCGAAGTTTGTGGAGAACATTGTGCAGGCGACCGCCCGTGATATCCTCTGCTATGCCATGCAGACATTGAAGAATTGCTCCATTGTCGCTCATGTACACGATGAAATTATTATCGAGGCAGACAGGAGGATGTCGCTTTCCGCTGTCTGTGAACAGATGGGCAGGACGCCGCCCTGGGCAGAGGGGCTGCTGCTCCGTGCCGATGGCTATGAGTGTGAATTTTACCAGAAAGACTGAGGTGGCATGATGGAACGGCTGCGGATTGAATACAACACGGGGTATATGGAATTGAACATTGAGGCGTTCTTCCCCTACAAGGTGCCGGCGATGCGGAAAGCGGCAAAGCTCATCAACCGGTACTGTACGGATGAAACAAGGGCAGGGCTGCTCTCGGAACTGCGGCGGATGGCGGACGGATATAAGGCTCTGTGTGATATGTACAGAGAGATGGCAGAGGGGTTTCCTGCGGATTCCCCGGAGTGGAGACACTGGAGGGCGCAGTTCAACAAGACGGAGATTCTCCGCAGGAGGATGGAGAATAATATCAGACTAATTTCAGGAGGCGGTAAGGGATGAGCAGGGCGGCAATGCAGGGGTGCAGGGCGCACGGCGACTGTTTCGCAAACAGGGGCGGCGTCTGCACCTGCTTAAAGGACAATGACTTTGGCGGGAGGGACTGCCCGTTTTACAAGCCTGCGGACACAGTCCGGGAAGAATGCGGGCGGAATGGAGGTATGGTTCATGGGAATCAGCAGATACAACAGTGAGGGATACAGCGACCCGACAAGCCATGCGGCGTTATCGGGCATCAGGAAGGAAGAAAAAGCGGCGAAGCGGGCGTACCGGCCGCTGGTCTATATATGCTCCCCGTTTGCCGGGGACACGGAGGGAAACACGCAGAGGGCGAGGCGGTACAGCCGGTTTGCGGTGAAGAACGGCGCGATCCCGTTTGCGCCGCACCTTTTGTTCCCGCAGTTTCTGGATGATGGGAAACCCTCGGAGCGGGCAATCGGGATGTTCATGGGGATGGTGCTTCTGGGGAAGTGTGAGCAGTTGTGGGTATTCGGGAAAACGGTATCCACGGGGATGGCGGCGGAGATTGAAAAGGCGGAAAAGCGAGGAATGCCAGTCCGCTATTTCACAGAAAACTGCGAGGAGGTTGATCTATCTTGAAAATGACATTTTATACGGCGAACTGCAGAGGGAACGCAAAGAACAGCCTGTACCCCAATAAGCGGGTGGTGGATAACGAGGACGACTGCATGGAAATCATGGCTTTCGACCATGTGTGTGCGGAATTTAAGAACTGCCGCAGGAGCAATGACAATTTCCTTTCCTGCGATGTGGATGTGATGGACTGCGACAACAGCCATTCTGACAATCCGGCGGACTGGATTCATCCAGAGGATTTGGAGGAGAAACTTGGGAGGGATGTGGCGTTTGCCGTGGTGACGAGCCGCAACCACATGAAGCCGAAGGACGGAAAGTCCGCAAGGCCGAGGTTCCATGTGTACTTTCCCCACGATCCCATTTCAGACGGGGAGGTATGCGCCGCCCTAAAAAAAGCCATACAGCAGAAGTTTTCGTTTTTCGATGCCAAGGCGCTGGATTCCGCCCGGTTCATCTTTGGTCATCCGGCAGAGACAATCCTGTGGCACGAGGGCGAGATCACCATTGACTGCATCGTGAAGCCCCAGGGCGGCAGGGAGATACCGCAGGGGCAGCGGAATGCCACCATGTCCCATTTTGCGGGGCGCGTGGTGAAGCGGTACGGCGCGACGGAGCGGGCGCATGAGATTTTCATAGAGGAGGCGGCAAAGTGCAATCCGCCTTTGGAGGATGCAGAGCTTGCCATGATCTGGCAGAGCGCCTGCCGGTTTGCGGAAAAGGTGCAGGGGCAGGAAGGGTATGTGGCTCCGGATGCCTACAATGACGAGTTCGGACGGGAATCTTTAAAGCCGGGGGATTATTCGGACATCGGGCAGGCGAAGGTGTTGACCAGGGAGTACGGGGTGGAGCTGCGCTACACGGCGGCCACGGATTACCTACGGTTCTGCGGGCAGTATTGGGTGGAGTCCAAGCAGCAGGCAGTGGGCGCGGCGGAGGAGTTCCTCGACCTGCAGCTTGCGGATGCCAAGGATGAAATCACCCGGACGAAGCAGGCGCTTATGGATACCGGCATTTCGGAAGATGCCATCACCTCCGGCGGCAGGTCGCTAGAAAAGAAGATCAGCGGCGGGCAGATGGACGCCTACCTTGCGTATATGTCCGCCCAGGCGTATAAGGCGTTCGTGATGAAGCGGCGGGACATGAAATATGTGGTGTCGGCCCTGCAGGCGGCGAAGCCGATGCTGGAGATCAGCGTGTCCGACCTTGACAAAGACGGGTTCCTTCTGAACACGCCGGACGGCACCTATTATCTTCCGGATGGTCTGGAGGGGAAACGAGACCACAGTCCGGAGGACTATATCACCAAAATCACGGCGGCAGCTCCCGGAGAGAAAGGGGAGAAACTGTGGCTGGATTCTTTGGACACTATTTTCTGTGGTGACACGGAGCTGATTGATTATGTGCAACAGATCGTGGGTATGGCGGCGGTGGGGCGTGTCTATCTGGAATCGCTCATCATTGCCTACGGGGAGGGGCGGAACGGGAAGTCCACCTTTTGGAACACCATAGCCCGTGTGCTTGGCACCTACAGCGGGAATATGTCCGCTGACACCCTCACTGTTGGGTGCAAGCGGAACGTGAAGCCGGAGCTTGCCGAGGCCAAGGGCAAGCGGCTGATTATCGCTGCGGAACTGGAAGAAGGGATGCGGCTGAACACCTCTGTGGTAAAACAGATGTGTTCCACGGATGAGATTTTTGCGGAAAAGAAGTACAAAGACCCGTTTTCTTTCACGCCGAGCCATACCCTTGTGCTGTACACGAACCACCTGCCGAGGGTGGGTGCGAATGACCCTGGGACATGGCGGCGTTTAATCGTTATCCCTTTCCATGCCAAGATCGAGGGCGCAGGGGATGTGAAGAACTATGCGGATTATCTGGTTTCGGAGGCAGCCCCGGCAGTCATGGCGTGGATCATTGAGGGTGCGAAAAAGGCAATCAGCCGGAACTTCCATATCCCTTCCCCTGCCTGTGTGGAGGAGGCAATTCAATCCTACCGTGAGGACAACGACTGGCTTGGGCATTTCATGCATGAGTGCTGCGAAGTTGAGAAAGGCGGCATGGCAAAGTCCGGGGAGATGTACAAGGAATACCGCACCTACTGTATGCAGACAGGCGAGTATACCAGAAGCACGGCCGATTTTTATAATGCGCTGGAAACGGCAGGGTTCAAAAAGCAGAAAAAGAAGGACGGCGCGTATATTATCGGGATACGGCTGAAAGCCGCTGATTTTACGGACGGAGAGGCCCAAGGGTGACAGTCGTTGACGGTCGCAGTATAAACCCCCTTTAGGGCAGTTTTTTCAGTAAAAAATCACTTATAGAGGACTTTAAGGCACGAGTGTCAACGACCGTCACCCGAAAGCCTGGAACGCTTGAAAAATAAGGGATTGGAGGCATTTGCATGAGAGAGAAGACCATAGAGCAGAAATTCAGGGCGGCGGTCAAGGCCGCCGGGGGCTTGGCAGTTAAGTTCACATCGCCCGGTTTTGATGGGGTGCCTGACAGGATAGCACTTCTCCCGGATGGGAAAATGGCATTCGTGGAGGTCAAGGCTCCCGGAAAGAAGCCCCGCCCGCTACAGCAGGCAAGGCACCGGCAGCTTCGGCAGTTGGGATTCAAGGTGTATGTGTTGGATGATAAGTCGCAGATCGGAGGGATGATTGATGAAATTAAAAATTCAGTGTGACTGGTGTGGGAAGGAGTTTTTGAGGGAATCAGCTTCACTAAAGGGTAAGAAACATCATTTCTGTTGCAGGCAGTGTTTAGCGGATTTCAGCAGTAAATCCAAAAATCCAGACGGCTATGCGGCACTGAAGGATTTTACCAATATTGCAGCCACATTTACAAGAATAAACAAAGTGGTAAATAAAACGAGAATGACCGCAGAGGTCAGAGAAAAATTAAGAAAATCCCGTTTGAACACGGGTGAAGGGAAAACTTATACCAAACTTTACGGCAGGCATGAACACCGTATTGTTGCAGAGCAGATTCTTGGCAGGGCGTTACTGCCAGGAGAGGTTGTTCATCATATTGACGGCAATAGGCGTAACAATAAGCCGGAAAATTTAAGAGTATTTGAATCTCAAAGTGATCATGCAAAGTTTCATACAGAATTTAGCTGGTTCATAAGAGAACTTGAAAAATTGGATGCAGAAGGAGGTGATGCCTGATGAAGTTCGTGCCACACAGTTATCAGAGTTTTGCAATCGAATATATCAAAGACCATCCGATGGCGGCTGTCCTGTTGGACATGGGCTTGGGTTAAGGGCAAGACAGGAATAACGCTGACGGCAGTCAACGACCTGATGTTTGACAGCTTTGAAATCCACCGGGTGCTTGTGATAGCCCCGATCAGGGTAGCGTCTTTCAGTTGGCCGGCAGAAATTGAAAAATGGGATCATCTCGCAGGGATGAAATACAGCGTGGCGGTCGGAACGGCGGCGGAGCGGCTTGCGGCACTCCGGAGGCAGGCTGACATTTATCTGATCAACCGTGAGAATGTGCAGTGGCTGATTACGGAGAGCGGAATCCCCTTTGACTTTGACATGGTGGTGGTCGATGAGCTGTCCTCCTTCAAGAACCACCAGACAAAGCGGTTCAAGGCGCTGATGAAGGTCCGGCCGAAAGTGAAACGTATCGTGGGGCTGACCGGCACGCCGAGCAGCAACGGCCTGATGGACTTGTGGGCGGAGTTCCGGCTGCTAGACATGGGTGAGCGGCTTGGGAGGTTCATCGGGCAGTACCGCACCTCCTACTTCCGGCCGGATAAGCAGAACGGGCAGGTGGTGTTCTCCTACAAGCCACTGCCTGGGGCGGAGCAGCAGATTTATAACAGGATATCGGACATCACCATTTCCATGAAGTCCACTGACCACCTGCAGATGCCGGAGCTGATTAATTCCAGATACACGGTGTATCTCTCCGAGAAGGAGGATTCGCACTATGCGGATTTGAAAAAGGACCTCGTCCTGCAGTTGCCGGATGGGGACATCACAGCCGCCAATGCTGCCTCCCTCTCTGGAAAACTGTCGCAGATGGCGAACGGTGCAATTTATACAGACACCGGGGAAGCAATAGCAATTCATGAGAGGAAGCTGGACGCGCTGGAGGACATCATCGAGGCGGCGAACGGCAAGCCGGTATTAGTGGCATACTGGTTCCGGCATGACCTGGAACGCATCACGGAGCGGCTCCAGAAACTGAAAATCCCCTGTTCCCGGCTGGACACCGACGGCAGCATCCGAAAATGGAACGCCGGGGAAATCCCGGTGGCATTAATCCATCCGGCATCCGCCGGACACGGGCTGAACCTGCAGGCGGGTGGGAACACGCTGGTGTGGTTTGGGCTTACCTGGTCGCTGGAATTATACCAGCAGACGGTAGCGAGGCTGTGGCGGCAGGGGCAGGAATCGGAAACCGTGGTGGTGCAGCATATCATCACCCAAGGCACCATAGACGAGCGGATCATGAAGGCGTTATCTGAGAAAGACACCACGCAGGCCGCACTGATCGATGCGGTGAAGGCAGACTTAAAGCTGTAAGCAAAATGCCGCCAGTCAAAAAAGCAAATCTGAGACAATCCATGGAAACCAGTGACAATCTTTGAAAATCCGGGGGAAGCAAATCTATTTTGATTGGAGGCATGGCTTATGAGCATTATCTGGAAGTACCTTGACAAGAGGTCGGCGGCGGTGGACGCACTGAAGGATTACGGCAGCATGAAGTTCATCATCGAACACACGGATGATGAGATTAAGGCGGCATATGAGAAAATGGGAGGCGTCAGTAGCCCGCAGCCGGACGGGATGCCGCATACCCGCAATCCCCATGCTGTGGAGGACAGGATGATAAAGGGCATTGAGGAGATCGATGTTTTAAAGGAGCGTTACCGGCAGGCGGTGGAATATATGGCATGGTTCCTCCCGGCATGGGAGGAGCTTTCAGAGGATGAGCGGTATGTGCTGGAAACCTTTTATTCCGATGAGGAGAGGCAGACGGATTCGATTTACGACATCTGCGACCGTTTCCACATCGAGAGGACATCCGCATACAAGAAAAAGAACCGCGCCCTGCAGAAACTGGTCACGCTGCTGTACGGGAAAAGCTGATGTCCAAAATCGCGGACGATTTTCCATTTTGGACGTGGTACACTGTTATCATCGAAAACTGCATAAAGGCAGACGGCCTTCGTGGGAAATTTTCCTGCGGGGGCTTTCTTTATGCCACGAGGAGGTGAGAGCAATGCCAAGGAAACCGAAGAGGCCGTGTTCTTTCCCCGGCTGTCCGAAGCTGACAGAGGGACGGTTCTGTGAGGAACATGAGAAACAGGAAAACCGCCGCTACGAGAAGTACGACCGTGACCCGGCTGTACGCCGTAGGTACGGCAGAGCGTGGAAACGCATCCGTGACCGTTATGCTTCAAAGCATCCGTTCTGTGAGGAGTGCTATAAGAAGGGTGTGCTGCGTCCCGTTGAGGAAGTACACCACAAGCTGCCGTTGGCAGAGGGCGGGACGCACGATGAGGGAAACCTTGTGTCACTGTGCCAGTCCTGCCATGCCAGGATTCATGCGGAGCGCGGCGACAGATGGCATAAGCATTAAATTATCATGTGTGGGTTCCTTGTAGGGATTTCTGCCAGCCCCCAGGGGCGGGTGAAATCTCTACAAGGAACCCGCCGGGGAACGGGCGCGGGGTCACACGCACAAAAACCGGAAATCAAACGGGGGATTACCCCGGTTTTCAAATATGGGATTTTACCTTGTTTTGCGGTGCTTTTTACGGCGCCGCGGCGTTTGATTTCCGCAGCGTTTTTCAAACAAAATCAAACGGACGGGGGTGATGGCAGTGGCGAAGGACGGCAGCCGCCGCGGCGGCGCAAGGCCGGGGGCGGGGCGCAAGCCGAAGGCGCTCACGGAGAAGATCAGCGAGGGGAAAGCGGCGGCGGTCATGATGGAGCCTGCCGAACTGGAGGGCATGGATGTGCCGCCCGTGAAGGACTTCCTCAAATCCCCGCAGAAAAGCGGGCGGGAGCTGGTGGCGGAGGAAGTGTACAACGAAACCTATGCGTGGCTGAAAGCGAGGGGCTGTGAAAAGCTGGTCACGGTGCAGATGGTGGAGCAGTACGCCATGAGCGTGTCCCGGTGGATTCAGTGCGAGGAGATTGTTTCCTCCACGGGGTTCCTGGCGAAGCACCCGACTACGGGAGCCGCTATCGCCTCCCCTTATGTCACCATGAGCCAGTCCTACATGAAGCAGACCAATTACTGCTGGATGCAGATTTACCAGATCGTGAAGGAGAACTGCTCGGTGGAGTTCCAGGGGAACACGCCGCAGGACGATGTGATGGAGCGGCTGCTCCGGGCAAGGAAAGGAGTGTAGAGGAAAAATGGGTAAGACGACAACCGAGATGCAGCTCATCCCTTTAGGGGAGCTGGTGCCGTATGTGAATAACGCAAGGACGCACTCGCCGGAGCAGCTCATGAAGCTCCGCTCGTCCCTGCGGGAGTTCGGCTTCATCAACCCAGTCATCATCGACCGGGAATTCAATGTTATTGCGGGGCATGGCAGGATTGCCGCCGCGAAGGAGGAAGGGATTGAGGAAGTCCCGTGTGTGTTTGTGGATTATCTGACGGAGGCGCAGAAGAAAGCCTACATTCTGGCGGATAACCGCATGGCACTGGACGCGGGATGGGATGAGGAGCTGCTCCGCATCGAGATAGAAAGTTTGCAGGGTGCGGATTTTGATGTATCCCTGACGGGCTTCGGCGAGGATGAGATTGCGGACCTTTTTGCCGGAGACGGGAAAAAAGATGTGAAGGATGATGGCTTCGACCTTTCCGCCGCCCTGGAGAAAGCGGCGTTCGTGGAGCGGGGCGATATCTGGACGGTGGGCAGGCACAGGCTGATGTGCGGCGATGCCACCAGTGCGGAGGATGTGGCGGCGCTCATGGACGGGAAGAAGGTAAACCTCATCGTGACGGACCCGCCGTATAATGTCGCATTCAAGAGCGGCAGCGGGCTTTCCATCCAGAACGACAGTATGGAAAACGGGGAGTTCTACACTTTTCTGTACAATTCCTTCCAGAACATGGCGGGGCATCTGGAGAAAGGCGGAGCGGCTTATGTGTTCCATGCGGACACGGAGGGGCTGAATTTCAGGAAAGCCTTTGTGGATGCAGGGTTCCATCTTGCCGGGGTGTGCATATGGGTGAAGAATTCCCTTGTGCTTGGGCGCTCGGATTACCAGTGGCAGCATGAGCCGGTTTTGTACGGCTTTCTGAAGAACGGGAAACACCCGTGGTATTCCGACCGGAAGCAGACCACCATCTGGAACTACGACAAGCCGAAGCGGAATAAGAACCACCCGACCTCCAAGCCGCTGGATTTACTCGGCTACCCTATCTGTAATTCCTCCCAGGAGAATGCCATCGTGCTGGACACCTTCGGCGGGAGCGGCTCCACGATGATGGCGTGTGAGCAGACCAACCGCATCTGTTTTATGTGCGAGCTGGATGAAAAGTACGCATCCGTGATTTTGCGGCGGTATGTGGAGGACACCGGGGATTCGGAAAATGTGTATGTGGTGCGGAATGGGGAGAAACTCCCTTACTCCGCGCTGGTAAAGGAGGTGGAGGCGGAATGAATGCGGACGCTATATATATCCATAGTACGGAGCCATGCACTGGCGGCGGAGACACACCGAATCCGCAGACTGCGGATTCCCGCCTGACCCTCGGCAGCCTCTTTGACGGCTCCGGGGGTTTTCCGCTTGGCGGGCTGCTTGCGGGCATCACGCCATTATGGGCTTCGGAGATCGAGCCGTTCCCCATCCGTGTGACCACAAGGCGGCTGCCCTTTGTGAAGCACCTGGGCGATATCTCCACGGTGAACGGCGCAGAGGTGGAGCCGGTGGACATCATCACGTTTGGCTCGCCGTGTACCGATATGTCGGTGGCCGGCAAGCGGGCGGGGCTTGGCGGGCAGCAGTCGTGCCTGTTCTACCAGGCAGTCAGAATCGTAAAGGAAATGAGGTGTGCAACAGATGGAAAATACCCAAGGTTTATCGTATGGGAGAACGTCCCCGGAGCCTTCTCCTCCAACAAAGGGGAGGATTTCAAGGCAGTCCTCGAAGCGGTCTGCTCCGTCAAAGACGAAAGTATTTCTGTTCCTGGACCTCCAAAGGGGAAATGGGCAAACGCAGGAACTATTGTGGGAGACGGATTTTCCCTCGCATGGCGCGTCCTTGACGCCCAGTTTTGGGGAATCCCCCAGAGAAGGAAACGCATCTACCTTGTCGCAGATTTTGCAGGCGGGAGTGCCGGAAAGATATTATTTGAGTCCGAAGGCGTGTCTGGGTATTCTGCGGAGGGCTTCCGTGCGTGGCAAGGAGCTGCCGGAGGTGCTGCGGATTGCGCTGGAGCGGCAGGCGGCATCTGCTTAAACGACCAGGGCGGGCAGCGGATGGATGTGACGGACGAGGTGACCTGCACTTTGCGGGCAGAGGCACACCATCCGCCCTGCGTCCTGGAGTCGGCGGGATTCTGCACGGAGCATTCCGCAAAGGCGCGGGGGATCGGTTATGAGGAGGAAACCTCGCCTACGCTCCGTGCCGGGACGGTGCCTGCGGCGGTGATGTTTGAGAACCATTCGCAGGATACGAGATACACGGGGCCGCTGGATGCCGCGCCTACGGTCAGCTCCACTTACGGAACGGGAGGGAACAACCAGCCGTTCGTGGTGGAGCAGGAAACGCCCAAGACGCTGAAAATCCGCTCCGGCTGTGCGGGCGGCGGGAAAGGCGCGATTGTACAGGATGACAAATCCGCAACGCTCTCCTGCAGCAATGACCAGACGGTGTTCGTGCCGTTTAGCAAGGGATACCGCGCCCACTACAAAGGGGATGCGCCGACATGGAAGGACGGGAAGGTGGCGAATACGCTGAACACTTTCGATGTCGGGGAAAGCCGCTGCAATGAGCTGGTGGTGCAGGCATACGGCATCTGCTCCAAGGACAGCAACGCCATGAAGTCCAATAACCCGCACAGCGGTTTTTATGAGGCGGACACTTCCCGGACGCTGGATGCCAATGGTGGGAATCCCGGATGCAACCAGGGAGGGATTGCCGTGGTGGAGCCGGGCGGGATGTCGGCTTTCCATATCAACCAGAGGGATGAGGTCATTGACCTGCAGGGGAAGTCCGGGGCGCTGATGGCGACACGGAATATGCAGATGCAGACGTTTGTCCTGCAGGGCTCCATGATAGGGCGGGATGACAGGAACGGCCCGCAGGGCAGCGGGATCAATGAGGATGTGTCTTTTACCCTTGATGCCGCGGACCGCCACGCAGTCGTACAGCCGACCTACTGCACGAGCAAGAATTCCCATTTCACGCGGGCGGAGAAGGAGCTGGCAAACACGCTGGTGGCTACGGATTATAAAGACCCGCCTGTCATTAATGATGTAAAAACGGAGCCGGAGTATATCGTCCGCAGGCTGACGCCGACCGAGTGTGCGAGGCTGCAGGGCTTTCCGGACTGGTGGTGCAGCAGCCTTGGGACAGAAGAACCCACGGAGGATGACATTGCCTTCTGGCGGGAGGTCTTTGAGACCCACAGGAAGATTGCGGGGACTTCCACCAAGCCGAAGACAGATAAGCAGATTGCTAAGTGGCTGAAAGACCCGCATTCTGATTCCGCTGAATATAAAATGTGGGGCAACGGAGTCGCATTGCCGAATGTTTATTTTGTGCTTTCGGGCATTGTGTACTACGCACAGTTCCCGGACTTTTTATTGTGACATTTTTTCTCACATTCCGCTTGCTATTTCTGCCGCTTAGAGTGATTAATGTAGTACCGAAAAACGAAGGAGGTACAAAAAAATGAGGATTGAATTCAACAGGACAGGGGCGGAGCGGAAAGCGCTGGTGCAGGCAATGGGTGAGATTTTAGGGTTAAAGCCGAAATACCTCGGAATGCCGACGGCGGCCTACCAGATAGACTACTTCCACATCGACAAGACTGGCACGGTAGAATTTGACGACCGGGCGAACAGTGAGGAAATCGAGAACCTTCTGGAGCGCCTTGCGGAAAAAGGGATCACAGCGGTTCCGGCAGAAACGGCGCAGGAGGGCGGCACGGCGGCAGAAACCGCAGAGCCGGAAAACCATGCGGAAGGGCCGGAAACGGCGGCACAGGGCGCAGATCTGGGGCTTACGGTGGCAATGCCGAGGGAAACCTTCACGGATGCCGCACTGGAGAACCTGCGGAAGCTGGTGGATGCCAAGGGCAGCCTCATCAAGAAGGCACTGGCGGTGGATTCCCTTCCGATTGAGACCACGGAGGAGAAGGTTTCCTTCCCCTGGTTTGCAGAGGGGCAGGATGGCGAAGCGGTGAAAGCCTACACCCATTTCATTGCCGCCATCTGCGACATGGCAAGGAACCAGAAGCGGATCACGGCAAAGGAAAAGCCTGCGGACAACGAGAAATACGCATTCCGGTGCTTCCTCCTGAGGCTTGGCTTCATCGGGGCGGAATACAAGGGCGAGCGGAAAGTCCTGCTGAAGAACCTCTCCGGCAGCTCGGCTTTCAAGAACGGCGGACGGAAGGAGGCGGCAGATGATGGGGAATGAAGCCTACATGGAAGAATGGCGGCGGATATGTGCCGCCTACTGCCGGAAGGCAGACGCGGAGCTGCTTTTTGTAAATACTGATAATTTCGGGGTTCAGTATGGGGACGGAAGTTTCCGGCACATTTATGCAGATGAGCTTGCACAGATTTTGGATGGGGGTGGTAAGAATGAACTTTCCGAATAGGGAGACGGTGGAGCGTGTCCGCAGGGAGTACCCGGCAGGCACACGGGTGGAGCTTCTGCGGATGGATGACCTGCAGGCCCCGCCCATCGGGACCCACGGCACCGTGACAGGCGTGGATGACACGGCGAGCGTCATGGTCGCATGGGACAATGGCAGCCACCTCCATGTAATCTATGGTGAGGATGCCTGCCGGAAACTGTATGGAAAGGATGAGATAGACAGCCTGTTTGAGAAAATTGTAGGGTTCCGCTTCGATTCCTATGGTGAGATGGAGGCATGGTTCCGCAGGGAATTGGATGACACGCTCCCACAGCTAAATATTTCAGAATGCGACGGCATCAATGCGGAAATAGAAAACGGGCTGATAGAGGTGGACTTTTCCACAGACTGCACTTTTGGGGAGGAAATTTTCGGGATGCAGTATGCCGACTTTTCCATCGATTACATCATGGACAATGAGAAAAAGATGTACGTCACCTATGCAAGATGGAACTGATGGAAAAACGCCATAAAATACACAAGAAACGGCTCAAATCATTGTGTAATATATGACTCGAATTAACTTGCTATTATCCCCTTTTAGAGCGAATATGTGTACTACCGAAAGGGAAAACACACAGGCCGGAAGGCAGAAAACGGAGGATTTCAGCATGAACGAAAAATTAGCAAGACAGGTTGAGGAAATGAAAAAGCAGACCATCGGGGTTGAGGTGGAGATGAACAGCATCGCAAGGGACAAGGCGGCGAGGATTGCAGCAAAGTTCTTTGGAACGGGCAGGTACGAAAACACGGCGGCAAGGAACGGGTACAGCACCTGGAGCGCATGGGACGCAGACGGCAGGGAGTGGAAATTCCAGAAGGACGTCAGCATCGCGGGACCGGACAGCGAAAAGTGCGAGATGGTGACGCCGATCCTTACCTACGCGGACATGGAAACCCTGCAGGAGCTTATCCGGCAGCTCCGGCACGCCGGCGCAAAGAGCGATGCGGGAAGGGGATGCGGAGTCCACATCCACATCGGGGCAAAGGGCCACACGCCGCAGAGCCTGAGAAACCTCGCCAACATCATGGCAAGCCATGAGAGCCTCATTGCGGACGCCTTAAACCTCGACCGCTGGAGGATGAACCGCTACTGCCGCACGGTTGACCCGCGGTTTTTGGAGCAGGTCAACAAAAAGAAACCGGCTACGATGGCAGCCCTCGCGGACATCTGGTACACAAGCCATGGCGCAAACTACGGCAGGAGCCAGCACTACAACGACAGCCGCTACCATATGCTCAACTACCATGCGACCTTCACAAAAGGAACGGTCGAATTCAGGCTTTTCCAGTTTGACGAACCGGGTGACGGGCGCAGGGGCGGCCTCCACGCAGGGCAGTTGAAAAGTTACATTCAGCTCTGCCTCGCACTCAGCCAGATGGCGAAGGAAGTGAAGACGGCAAGCCCGAAGCCGCAGCAGAACGAAAACCCGAAATACGCCATGAGGACATGGCTCCTCCGGCTCGGCTTCATCGGGGACGAATTCAAGACTGCAAGGGAAATCCTCACGAAGAGGCTTGCAGGGGACGCATCCTTCCGGAACGGAAGGGCTGCTTGAAGGGACCGCAGGAGGTAGCCTCCTGCCACCTTGACCGCTACGGCGGTCTTAAGGTGGTAGAAGGGTACCCCCTTCGGAAAGGATGGATTCCAAGATGGAAAAAAGATACTACATTGCTTACGGCTCAAATCTGAATGTGGGGCAGATGCGGATGCGCTGCCCTGGGGCGAGGATCATCGGCACTTCGGTTATTGAAGGCTACCGGCTGCTGTTCAAGGGGAGCAGGACCGGCTCCTACCTCACCATTGAGCCGCAGGAGGGCGGCAGCGTCCCCGTGGCGGCATGGGAAGTGAGTGCGGAAAATGAGGCGGCGCTTGACCGCTACGAGGGCTTCCCTTCCTTTTACTACAAAAAGGAGATGGAGCTGCCCTTAAAGGGAATTAAGACCGGCAAAGTGCGGATGCGGAAGGTTTTCGTCTACATCATGCATGAGGACCGCCCGCTTGGGCTGCCGAGTGGATTTTACATGGAAACCTGCAGGCAGGGATACCGCAGCTTCGGATTCGATGAGGCATTCCTGGAGCGGGCCTATGCCGACAGCGCGGAGGAATTTCCGGGCGGGTGGAAGGTTGGGGATGCCTGTTTCATGGTCACCAACCGGAAGAACGGATATACCGGCACGTACACCGTGATAGGATTCGATGGGAGATACTTCTGGCTGCAGAACAGCAGGGGGAGCCGTTACCGCGCATCCGCAGGGAGGATGTTCCGCAGCAGGGAGGAGGCGCTCGGCTTTCAAAAGCCTACGGCAGAGGAGGGATTGGAATGAAGGACAATATCATAGCGAGGATTGCGGTCTGCCCAAGATGCGGGCAGACCTACCACGGGAGGCCGGCAGTTTCACGGGCAGACAATAAAACGCAGCTCTGCCCGGACTGCGGCACCAGGGAGGCGCTGGAGAGCATCGGCGTAGATGTGAAGGAGCAGGAGCAGATTCTGGAAGCCATACACAGGTGCTACGGAACAGAGGGGCATGATGATTAAAAAAGCAAAGGAGTGGACAGCGATGGAAAAGCGGGAAGAAATCATCCAGGAGTGGATTGACGCAAGGAAGGAACGGGGCGAGATTACAAAATGTATGTTTTACATCACGGTTCCGAAAGACACGGATATTTACAAAGATGAGGCCATCAAAAAAATTGAGGGGATGCTTGACAGAAACCATGTCAGCCACGGTCATGTTGATACGGTCTGTGGTGCATGGAACCTGAACCGGGACTGGATTGAAACCGGGGAGGTGGACTGCATTGTGGAATTCTGCGGCGTGTATCCCGTCGATTGGGACATCAGCGATGTGGCGGAGTTTGAACGGATGGAAACGGAAGGGGAGATCATTGCCCTGGTGGACTGGATCGAGGATGGGAAGCATATCCCCAACCATTGAAAAATTACACAATTCCCGATGCAGATTTGTGCAGTTTATGCCCGTTATTGACTTGCTATTATGTGGTTTTAGAGCGAATATGTGTACTACCGAAAGGGAAAACAAAACAAAAAACGGAGGTACACACCATGAAAAATATTTATGCAATGAGGAATGAACTGAGCCTGAGAGAATACAACACCGCCATCACAAGGGCTGATTTTGAAAGGCTTTTTAACAAGACCAGGGAACGCGTCCGCTTCACCTTTAACGGATGGGACGGCAAAAGCTATGACGGGGAGAGCAGATGCGCCAGCGTTTACCGCACCAGCATGAAGGGCTACGAGGATGCCCGGTTTGTGAAAGTCGGCAAGGGCCTGCACTACATTGACGAGGACAGCAGCGTTTTGGAAAAGGCCACCGGCGAGAGCCACAAGGAAGCGGAGTGGCTGGTGGATGTCTTAAGGGCAGAATAGGAGGATGGCTTTATGGCAGGGAATAAGAATATTTTAGAAGAAGAACTGGAACTGAACGATGAGCAGGCAGCAAGGAACGATGAAGTTTACAACGGGGTATTTGACCTCTGCAGGATGCTGTCGGAGAACCCGGAACTGGAATGGGACATGGGATTTATCGGGGAGATTGCGGACTGCGCCGCATCCATCCTTGGGAGGCACGGCATCCGTGTGCGTTTTCCTGCGGTAGTGACCAATGAGGACGGCTCGCAGCATATTGAAGAGTATTTTGGTGGAGATGAATCCGTGGAATAATATGCACAAATTCCACCGCAGATATTTGTGCAGCATATGCTCCGAAATAACTTGATAAAATGTGCATTCAGAGCGAATATGTGTACTACCGAAAGGGAAAAAAGAAAACGGAGGACACAGACCATGAAAATCAACGATGCAATGAAAACCTACAGACTGCCAAACCCCACCACGCCGGAGGATTTGGAATGCAGATGGAGCAAACTGCTGACCTTTGGAGACAGGGTGGTCATCGCCGGGTACTTCTACAACGGGCAGAACAAGCCCTGCTACTTCGGGGCGGCTTATGAATTCTTAAGTGACGACCACACCTGCGAAGGCGCCATCGGGCTGAGGGCGGCAAGCGGAGTCGAGTTTGAGGATGACGGCCACGCAATCGCCTGGGCGATGCAGCAGTAAACGAAAACAGAATATTCCAGAGAACGGAGCCCTGCGGCTCTGTATCTCGTACCGATAGATTTTAGGGCTTGCCGTTGGCAGGTCATTTTTATGCCATCTTTTGGAGGTGATGTAGGTGGCAATGCGGAAACTGAAGAAATATAAGCCGACAAAATTTAAGGCAAAGGATAGCCGCTATGATTCCGATGCCGCTGATTTTGCTGTGATGTTCATCGAGAGCCTCTGCCACACCAAAGGCACCTGGGCGGGAAAGCCCTTTGAACTGATCGACTGGCAGGAGCAGATCATCCGGGATATTTTCGGCACGTTAAAGCCAAACGGGTACCGCCAGTTCAACACGGCCTATGTTGAGATTCCGAAGAAACAGGGCAAGTCAGAGCTTGCCGCTGCCGTGGCGCTTCTCCTGACCTGCGGGGACGGGGAGGAACGTGCCGAGGTGTACGGCTGTGCCGCCGACCGGCAGCAGGCCACCATCGTCTTTGACGTGGCGGCGGATATGGTGCGGATGTGTCCGGCTTTAAATAAGCGGGTGAAGATACTCGCCTCGCAGAAGCGGATTATTTACACACCCACTAATTCCTTCTACCAGGTGCTTTCGGCAGAGGCGTACTCCAAGCACGGCTTCAACATCCACGGCGTGGTGTTTGACGAGTTGCACACGCAGCCGAACAGGAAATTATTTGATGTCATGACCAAGGGCTCCGGCGATGCCCGGATGCAGCCGCTGTATTTCCTCATCACCACGGCGGGGACGGACACCCATTCCATCTGCTACGAGACGCATCAGAAGGCGAAGGATATTTTAGAGGGGCGGAAGATTGACCCGACCTTCTATCCCGTCATTTACGGCGCAGATGAGGCGGATGACTGGACGGACCCGAAGGTGTGGAAGAAGGCGAACCCCTCTTTGAATATCACGGTCGGGATTGACAAGGTGGAGGCAGCCTGCGAGTCGGCGAAACAGAACCCCGGCGAGGAGAACAGCTTCCGGCAGCTCCGCTTAAACCAGTGGGTAAAACAGGCAGTGCGGTGGATGCCCATGGATAAGTGGGATGCCTGTGCTTTCCCGGTTTTGGAGGATGCCCTGGAAGGGCGTGTCTGTTACGGCGGGCTGGACTTATCCTCCACCACGGACATCACGGCGTTTGTGCTTGTGTTCCCGCCGCTGGACGAGGAGGACAAATACTGCGTCCTCCCTTATTTCTGGGTGCCGGAGGAAACGCTGGAGCTGCGTGTACGCCGCGACCATGTCCCTTACGATGTGTGGGAGCGGCAGGGGAAGCTGATGACCACGGAGGGGAACGTGGTGCATTACGGCTTTATCGAGAAATACATCGAGCGGCTTGGGGAGCGGTTTAACGTCCGGGAGATTGCATTCGACCGGTGGGGAGCGGTGCAGATGGTGCAGAACCTTGAGGGCATGGGATTCACGGTGGTCCCGTTCGGACAGGGATTTAAAGATATGTCCCCGCCGACAAAAGAGCTGATGAAGCTGGTGCTGGAGCAGAACCTTGCCCACGGCGGGCATCCGGTCCTTAGGTGGATGATGGATAACATCTTCATCCGCACCGATCCGGCGGGGAATATCAAGGCCGACAAGGAAAAGTCCACGGAGAAAATTGACGGGGCGGTGGCTGCCATCATGGGGCTTGACCGCGCCATCCGCTGCGGAAACGATGCGGGGGCTTCCGTCTATGATTCCCGCGGTCTCCTCGTCTTTTAGGGAGCAGATGTACCAGATTGCGCCGCCCGTATTTGTGTATTAGTTGTATTGCTAATATCTGTACCTGACGGTAATATACAGCTACAAAAACGAACGGAGGGCATGGCGGTGACAAAAAATTATGCAGAGGCAAGGGAAAAGGCTGTAAACGGGAAGATGGCAGAGATTAAGGCAGAGATGAAAAAACTCAGGAAATTTTCAAAAGAAGAACTGCTGGAACAGGCGTCCAGCTACCAGCTGATGACCGAAGGAATGAGCAAGAGTTTCCTGGTATCGGACATTGCAGTGGCAAAGGTCACGGGGTATTCAAATTATTAAAAACACACAACACGGACAGCAGGGGGCATCGCTTCGGCGGTGCTTTTTGTCTGTCCGTTTTTTGGAAAGGAGCGTGGTTCCTATGGGATTATTCAGCGGATTGTTCAGGGCGAGGGATGCTCCCCAAAACCGCACGTCGGGCAGCGCCTACAGCTTTTTCATGGGCGGCAGCACAAGCGGCAAGCGGGTAAACGAGCGCTCGTCCATGCAGATGACGGCGGTGTACTCCTGCGTCCGGATTCTGTCCGAGGCGGTGGCGGGGCTGCCGCTGCATATGTACCGCTATACGGATAACGGCGGGAAAGAAAAGGCTGCAGAACATCCGCTGTATTTTCTGCTCCATGATGAGCCGAACCCGGAGATGACTTCTTTCGTGTTCCGGGAAACGCTGATGACGCACCTGCTTTTGTGGGGAAACGCCTACGCACAGATTATCCGCAACGGCAAAGGGGAGGTTATCGCATTATACCCGCTGATGCCGGACCGGATGGGCGTGGAGCGGGACAGCAGGGGGCAGCTTTATTACGAATACACGGTGAGCATGGATGACGCGCCGACCGTGAAGGGCAGCACGGTCATCCTGCCGCCATCGGAGGTGCTGCACATCCCCGGCCTCGGCTTTGACGGGCTTGTGGGCTATTCCCCCATCGCCATGGCAAAGAACGCCATCGGCATGGCGATTGCCTGCGAGGAGTACGGGGCGAAGTTCTTCGCCAACGGCGCACAGCCGAGCGGCGTGCTGGAGCATCCGGGGACGCTGAAAGACCCGTCAAGGGTGCGGGAGAGCTGGCAGTCCACTTTCGGCGGTAGCCACAACGCAAACAAGGTGGCAGTGCTGGAGGAGGGCATGAAGTACACGCCCATCTCCATTTCGCCGGAACAGGCGCAGTTTTTGGAAACACGGAAGTTCCAGATTAATGAGATTGCGAGGATTTTCCGTGTGCCTCCGCATATGGTGGGCGACCTGGAAAAGAGCAGCTTCTCCAACATCGAGCAGCAGAGCCTTGAGTTTGTGAAATACACCCTCGATCCATGGGTGTCCCGGTGGGAACAGTCCATGGCAAGAGCCCTTCTGACAGCGGAGGAAAAGAAGCAGTATTTCATGAAGTTTAACGTGGACGGCCTGCTTCGTGGCGATTACCAGAGCCGCATGAGCGGGTATGCCGTGGGGCGGCAGAACGGGTGGATGTCGGCAAACGATATCCGGGAATTAGAGAATTTAGACCGCATCCCGGAGGAGCTTGGCGGCGATTTATATCTGATTAATGGGAACATGACAAAATTAGCCGACGCGGGGCTTTTCGGGAAACCGGGGGCTGCGCCGGGAAAGGAGGAATCGGATGAGGACGAAGAAGTTCTGGAACTGGAGGAAGGCGAAGAACCAGGAGCCGGAAGTGACCGGGCGGATACTGGAGCTGAACGGCACCATCGCGGAGGAAAGCTGGTTTGACGATGATGTGACTCCGCAGCTTTTCAAGGATGAGCTGAATGCAGGGAGCGGCGACATTACCGTGTGGATTAACTCGCCGGGCGGCGACTGCGTGGCGGCGGCACAGATTTACAATATGCTCTCCAACTATAAGGGGAAGGTGACTGTGAAAATAGACGGCATCGCGGCAAGCGCCGCCAGTGTGATCGCCATGGCAGGCGATACCGTCCTGGTATCCCCCGTTTCGATGCTTATGATCCACAATCCCGCCACCATCGCCTGGGGCGACCATGCGGAGATGCAGAAGGCCATCGATATGCTTGCCGAAGTGAAGGAGTCCATCATCAACGCCTATGTGTTAAAGACGGGGCTTTCCCGTCCGAAGCTGTCGCACCTTATGGATGCGGAAACGTGGATGGATGCAAATAAGGCGGTGGAGCTTGGCTTTGCGGATGAGATCATGACGCGGGCAAAGGCGGAGCCAGAGGAGGAAGGGGCTGACACGGACGGGGAGGATGAGGACGAAGAGAAGAAATCCCCTCCCGCTCCAAGCTCTATGCTGTTCTCCCGCAGGGCGGTGAGCAATGCCCTTTTAAATAAAATGGCTGCCAAATATGGGCAGGCAGAAAAGAAAACCAATATGCAGGAGCAGGCACAAATCCCTGCACCGGAAACAGAAAACGGCCGTTCCGTGGACGCACTCATGGAACGGCTTACTTTATTGAGACATTGAGAAGGAGGATTTCATTATGACGATTCTGGAACTGCGCGAGAAGCGCGCAAAGGCATGGGAGGCGGCAAAGGCATTCTTAGATTCCCACAGGAAAGAGAACGGCGTCCTTTCCGCAGAGGATGACGCCGCGTACACGAAGATGGAGCAGGAGATCACCGACCTTGGGAAAGAGATCGAGAGGCTGGAACGGCAGGAGGCGCTGGATGCGGAGCTGAACCGCCCGGTCAACAAGCCGCTCACGGGGAAGCCGGGCGGAAAGGCGGATACGGACGGGGAGGATAAGACAGGGCGTGCTTCCGATGATTACAGGAAGAATTTCTGGAACGCCATGCGCTCCAAGGTGCCGATGCCGAACGTGACCAACGCCCTGCAGATCGGCACGGACTCCGAGGGCGGCTACCTGGTGCCGGATGAATACGAGCGCACACTGGTGGAGGCTCTGGAGGAGGAGAACATCTTCCGCCAGATGGCGAAGGTCATCAAGACCTCCAGCGGTGACCGCAAGATTCCCGTGGTGGCGAGCAAGGGTACGGCATCGTGGATTGATGAGGAGGGCGCATTCCCGGAGAGCGATGACTCCTTCGGGCAGGTTTCCATCGGTGCCTACAAGCTCGGCACCATGATCAAGGTTTCCGAGGAGCTGTTAAACGACAGCGTCTTTGACCTGCAGTCCTATATTTCCCGTGAGTTTGCCCGCCGCATCGGGGCGAAGGAAGAGGAGGCGTTCTTCACGGGAGATGGCAAGGGCAAGCCTTTAGGGGTGCTTGCGGCCGCTGGCGGGGCGGAAACGGGCGTGACTGCTGCGTCTGCCACGGCTGTGACGGCGGATGAGCTGATGGATTTGTATTATTCGCTGAAATCCCCGTACCGCAAGAAATCCGTGTGGGTGCTGAATGATTCCACCATCAAGGCCATCCGCAAGCTGAAGGACAGCAACGGGCAGTATCTGTGGCAGCCGTCCCTTACGGCGGGAACCCCGGATACCATCCTCGGCAGGCCGGTAAAGACCTCCGCCTATATGCCGGCCATTGCCGCAGGTGCAAGGTCCATCGCCTTCGGTGATTTTTCCTATTACTGGATTGCTGACAGGCAGGGACGCTCCTTCAAGCGTCTGAACGAGCTGTTCGCAGCCACCGGGCAGGTGGGCTTCCTCGCTTCGCAGCGTGTGGACGGCAAGCTGATCCTTGCGGAAGCGGTGAAGGTGCTGGTGCAGAAGGCGGCATCCGCAGGCTAAAGAAAGGGGGGGCGGCAGGCATGGCGGTGGCGCTGGAAGAAATGAAGAACTATCTCCGTGTGGATTATGACGAGGATGATGTCCTGATTGAAGGCATGGTCAGGGCATCGGAAAAAATCTGCATGGATGTGGCAAGGATGGATTCCGAGGAGGAATTCTATGCCGTGGAAAATGCAAAGGTGGCTGTGCTGTATGCAGCCGCCTACCTCTACGAACACCGGGAGGAAGCCGACCACCATGCCATGATGCTGACCCTCCGTGCGCTGCTTTCCGGCAGCCGGAAGGAGGCGTTCTGATGGAGGTGGCGGCAATGAACGTGCGGATCATGTTCCAGAAAAATGGTGTGGTGTCCGATGCTATCGGCAACCGCAAAAATACATGGACGGATTACTATTCCTGCCATGCCACAATCAGTGATTCCCAGGGGAAATCGTCTGCGGAATCAGAGGCGGCGGGGCAGACGGTGGAACATCCGGACATCAGTTTCACTGTGCGTTTCTGCAGGAGGGTGAAGGCGGTGGACACCACGGGTTTCCGCATCTTATGGGACGGCGGCATTTATGACATTTTGAAGATAGACCATCTGAATTATAAAAAACGGGCATTAAAATTCAAATGTGAGAAAGCGGGGCGGTGACGGTGGCAAATGGCGTGTCAATTGACCAGATGGCAGAGGAAATCATGAAGGGGCTGACAGAATATGCAGACCTTGCCACGGAGGATGTGAAAAAGGCGGTGAAGAAAGCCGGGACCACGGTGCGAAAGGATATCGAAGCGAACGCACCGAAGGATACCGGGAAATATGCAAAGTCGTGGACAGTGAAGACTACGAAGGAAACAGCGAATTCGCTGGAGGTGACGGTGCATTCCAGAAACCGCTACCAACTGGCGCACCTCCTGGAACACGGCCACGCCAAGCGGGGCGGCGGCCGTGTTCCTGCAAAGCCCCATATCGCGGCGGCGGAGCAGGCCGGCATCGAGCAGCTTGAAAAAGAGATACAGAAAGCATTGGAGGGATAGGATGAAAACATTACTTGCGCTTCTGAATGAAACCGGCATCCCCTTCGCCTATGACCATTTTGCGGAGGGCGAGTCGCCGGAGCCGCCGTTTGTCTGTTACCTCCTGCCGCAGAGCGACAACTTCGCCGCGGACGGCATGGTGTATTTTAAGGCGAGCGGCGTGAAGATAGAGCTGTACACCGACACGAAGGATTTATCGGTGGAAAAGAAACTGGAGGACGCGCTGGATAAGCGGCGCATCTTCTATAACAAGTCGGAGGTCTGGATTGCCAGCGAGAAGCTGTACGAGGTCCTCTACCAATTTGATATGGAGGTGGTTTACGATGCCGAAGAAGAATAAAGTGAAATTCAACATCTGCAACGTGCATTATGCGCTGCTGACGCTTGGGGCGGATGGGGCGGTGTCCTTTGGCACGCCCGTTGCGATGCCCGGCGCCGTCTCGCTCTCCCTGGACCCCAACGGCGAGCCGAGCAACTTTTACGCCGACGGGTATGCCTATTACACGGTCAGCAACAACATGGGATACGAGGGCGACCTGGAGCTTGCCATGGTGCCGGAGAGCTTCCGCACGGATGTGCTGAAGGAGGCGCTGGATGAAAATAAAGTCCTTCTGGAGAACGCCAATGCGGAGACGGAGAACTTTGCCCTGCTCTTTGAGTTTGACGGCGATGTGCGGAAGATCCGCCATGTGCTTTATAACTGCTCGGCGGCGCGCCCGACCATTGAGTCCCAGACCAACGAGGACGAGATCGAGGTACAGACGGAAACGCTGTCCCTTACGGCGGCGCCCCTGGCGAGCGGCTATGTGAAGGCAAAGACCGGGGACGGCACCACGGAGGAGGTCTACCAGAACTGGTATAAGAGCGTGTACCTGCCGGATGCGGCTGCGGGAGACAGCGGCACAGGCACGGAGACCGGCGGCACTGCTGGCACGGAAGGGGAGGTTTAATTTATGAGCATGAAGCAGAATATCGAGATTGACGGGAAGCAGGTGCCTTTCAAGGCATCCGCCGCCATCCCGCGCATTTACCGCATGAAGTTCCACCGGGATATTTATAAGGACCTGCGCTCTTTGGAAAAGTCCATCGGCGACGGGGATGAGGAAAGCTCCAACCTGGATTTGTTCTCTTTGGAGATGTTCGAGAACATTGCCTATGTGATGGCAAAACACGCAGACCCCAATATCCCGGACAGCCCGGAGGAATGGCTGGATGAATTCAACACCTTTTCCATCTATCAGGTGCTTCCGAAGCTGATACAGCTTTGGGGCTTAAATGTGCAGACGGATGTCCAGTCTAAAAAAAACTTCGCCCGACTGACCGGGAAATGACTACGCCGCTGTTTCTGCTGCGCTGCGTACAGCTTGGACTTTCCATCCGTGACCTTGACCTTCTCACGATAGGGATGGTCAACGATATGTTTGCGGAGAGCAGGAACGACGAATACAAGGGCTATAAGGAAATCGCCACCCAGGAGGATTACGACCGCTTTTAGGCGGCGTCCCCCTGGGTTTTGCTTTGCATTTTAACAGGAAGGGGTGTCCGCCGTGGCGAACAGAATCAAGGGTATCACTGTTGAGATCGGCGGGGATACCACGAAGTTACAGACTGCCTTAAAGGGAGTCAATTCTTCCATCCGGGATACGCAGTCGCAGCTTCGGGATGTGGAGAAATTATTGAAATTAGACCCCGGCAATACGGAACTGCTGGCGCAGAAGCACAGGCTCTTAGGAGAGGCGGTCAGTGAAACCAAAGAGAAGCTCGCCACGCTGAAAACGGCGGCGGAGCAGGCAAACACGGCCCTTGCCAATGGCGAAATCACGCAGGACCAGTACGATGCCCTGCAGCGTGAGATCATCGAGACGGAGCAGCGTTTACATGACTTGGAAACACAGGCAAACCAGTCCGCCACGGCTTTGCAAAAAATCTCTGCCGTGGGTGAAAAGTTACAGTCTGCGGGCGGCAAGATTTCCTCTGCCGGGGAGAAGCTGCTCCCGGTCACGGCGGGGGTTACGGGTTTGGGTGCGGCGGCTGTCACCACGGCGGCAAACTTTGAATCCTCCATGAGCCAGGTGCAGGCAACCATGGGCATCACAAAGGACTCCATGTCTACGGTGAACGGGGAATCTGTCAATACGATGGATACGCTTTCCGACCTTGCAAAGAAGATGGGCAGCGAGACGGCTTTTTCCGCTTCGGAGTGTGCGGAGGCTTTAAACTACCTCGCCCTTGCCGGGTATGACACGCAGCAGATGTGCGACACGCTCCCCACGGTCTTAAACCTTGCGGCGGCCGGCGGCATCGACCTTGCGGCCGCATCGGATATGGTGACGGATGCCATGTCCGCTTTGGGCATGGGCGTGGATGAGGCGGGGACGATGGTTGACCAGATGGCAAAGACCGCCTCCACCACCAATACCTCCGTGGCGCAGCTCGGCGAGGGCATCCTTACCATCGGCGCAACCGCAAAAACCGTGAAAGGCGGGACGGCGGAGCTGAACACGGCTCTTGGCATCCTCGCCAACAACGGCATCAAGGGTGCGGAGGGCGGCACACACCTCCGAAATGTCATTCTTTCTTTACAGAACCCCACCGATAAGGCGGCTGCCTGCATGGAGCAGCTTGGGCTGGATGTCTACGATTCCGAGGGGAATATGCGCTCCCTCAACGACATCCTTGGGGATTTGAACACTTCCATGGACGGCATGACGGCGGCGGAGAAATCGAACATCATCGGGCAGATTTTCAACAAGACCGACCTGTCCTCCGTGAACGCCCTGCTTGCCAACACCGGGACTACCTGGGATGATCTGCAGCAGTCCATCATTGACAGCGGCGGCGCGGCGCAGCAGATGGCGGACACACAGCTTGACAACCTGCAGGGGCAGATCACCATTTTGAAGTCAGCTTTGGAAGGGCTGGCTATTTCTTTCGGGGAACTGCTGATGCCTGCCATCAAGATGATTGTCGGGTGGGTGCAGCAGTTCGTGGACTGGCTCAACGGCATGGATGAGGGGACGAAGAAAGTCATCACGACCGTGGCTCTGCTGGCGGCGGCTTTGGGACCGGTGCTGATTGTGATAGGCAAGGTGGTGTCTGCGGTCGGCACAATCATGACGATTATCCCGAAAGTGGCAGGAGTGATAAATACTGTCAAGACCGCATTTGCCGCCTTAAACACCACCATGCTTGCCAATCCAATCTTCCTGATTATTGCGGCAATCACGGCGCTGGTGGCGGCATTTATTTATCTGTGGAATACCAACGAGGATTTCCGGCAGTTCTGGATCAACCTTTGGGAGAATGTGAAAGAGGTTGCCATTGCCGTATGGGAGGCAATCAAGAACTTCTTCACGGCGGCATGGGAGGCTATTTCCTCCACGGCGCAGGCGGTTTGGAACGGGATCAAGGACTTCTTTTCCGGGCTGTGGGAAGGGATAAAAACCATATTTACCACGGTGGTGGAGGCGATTAAAACTGTCGTAACCACCTATTTCAATATTTACAAAACGGTTATTACCACGGTTTTAAATGCTATCAAGACTGTGTTCACGACCGTTTGGAACGGGATTAAAACCGTGGTCACGACTGTGGTGACGGCAATCCAGACCTTCATCACCACGGCATGGAACGCCATCAAAAATACAGTCACCACAGTCCTAAATGCCATTAAGACGGTCATCACAACCGTGTGGAATGCGATAAAGGCTGCGGTCACGGCAGTGGTGAACGGGATTAAGAATACCATCTCTTCGGTGTGGAACGGCATCAAATCCACGGTTTCCAATGTTGTGAACAGTATTAAAAATACAGTCACCACGGTGTTCAACAACATCTGGAGCGGCATCAAAGGAACCATGGGCAGGATCGTGTCCTCCATCAAGGAGGGATTCAATAACGCCATCAGCTTTATCACGAGCCTGCCGTCCAAAGCCCTGCAGTGGGGCAAGGACATGATCATGGGCATCGTGAACGGCATCAAAAGCTGCATCGGAGCGGTCGGTGACGCTGTATCTTCTGTGGCAAACAAGATCAAATCCTTCCTGCACTTCTCCGTGCCGGATGAGGGACCACTGACCGATTATGAGAGCTGGATGCCGGACTTCATGAAAGGGCTGGCGAAGGGCATTGAGGACAGCAAGAGCATGGTGGCAAAAGCGGTGAAGGGCGTGGCGGCAGATATGGTCTTAAATCCGTCCGCAGCCGTGCAGGAGATTTCCGTATCAGGAAGCGGCGGAGGTTCTTCGCAGGACAGCACTATTACCGGCCCGTTAATCGAGGTGAAGGAAATGAACGTGCGGAGCGAGGAGGACATCCGCAAGATTTCACAGCAGCTTTACCGGCAGCTCCAGCAGGGGCGCCGGGCAAACGGCTATTCGTAAAGGAGGTGTGCATGGATGGGATTTTCCTTTGACGGGATATCATCAAAGAGCATGGGGATCGCAAGCAGGATGACGGAAGAGAACCGGGTGCCGGAATTAAGGAACCGCACCATTTCCATGGCGGGCAGGGACGGTCTGATTGATCTGGGCGCATCCCTTTCCGAGCGGGTGATTGAGATTTCCTGCTTCATCCCTCCGAAGCGGACGGCGGCGGAGCTTCTGGAATGCAAGGATGAGATCGTGAGCTGGTTAAGCCCCGACAAGGGGCTGTGCGCCCTCGTACTTGACACGGAGCCGGGGCGGGTGTATCACGCAAGGCTTCAGGAGGGCGTGACCTTCGAGAAGGTGGTGCGGTTTTCGGCAACCTTCGGCCTTTCCTTTTTCTGCCCGGACCCCTTCGGCTACGCTGCGGAGGATGAAGTTTTTACCATCACTGTGGCGGGAAGCCATACCGTGAGGCGCAGGCTTGGGAATTTATACCCGAACCCCGTCTACCGGCTGAAAGGTATCCTGTCATCCGGGGCGGGAAGGTATGTCAGCATTGTCACAAACGGGGCGGAACTGAAAATCGCCAACGCCACGCTTGCGGGAAATGAAACACTGGTGGTTGACACGGCAAAAATGACGGCATGGGTGGAGGATTCGGAGGGGAACACGCTCCGCAATGCCCTCCCCTATATTGACGAACTGAATTTCCCCACGCTGGAAGCGGGGTTGAACACCGTGGAGGTGGCGGTTTCAAATGCCACATTCACAGAACTTGAAATACTGGCAAAGAGCCGCTGGAGGTGACTATTATGGGATTGCAGGCAGTCCTTGAGACACAGACGGATTTCACGGGGGAGTTCCCTGCGGAATATGCAAAGGACGGGTTATGGCGTTTCAATGAGTCGGGGCCGGACGGGGACACGATGCTTGCCGATTCCTCCGGCAAAGACAGGAAGATGTATGTAAATGGGTGGAGCGGCACGACCGCATCCCTCCGTGCAGGCTTCCGTGGGAATTACTTCCGCTTCAACATCACGAACCCGGCAACGGAGAAAACCTATCTGAAAGCAACAAATGACGGCAGTATTTTCTCTGCGATTGGGGAGCGGATCATCGTGGGCGGCTGGATGAACCCGACCACCTATTCGGTGGGAAACACCTACACGCCAATCTTTAATACGAGGCAGGGGCCGGGGCAGCCGATTTTCTATCTGTCATTAATCCGGGGAAAGCCGAGGATCATGCTCTACAATTCCGCAGGCTCCCTTATTTTGGATGAGTCGGTGACGCTGCCTTTTTCCTTCGTGAACAACGGATGGTACTTTATCGCCTGTGTGATAGAGCCTGGGAACAAAAAAGCGCAGTATGTCATCGGCGACCGGGGCAGCGGCGAGGTGTGGGTGTCGGCGGCGCTTTCCTTTACCGGGGAGCTGAACCGCTCCTGCACAGCAGACCTTATTATGGGAATGCACGCCAATTCCTACTGGTTTGCGGGCGGTTTTGACGACTGGTTTTTAGACTGCGACTCGGAGCTAACAGCGGAAGATTTGGCGGATTATTTTCTTGCCACAGTCTTTGCCAATGGCGGCGACACCACGGGAAATGTGGATGCCGTTTCTGCACCGGGTGGCGTGACGCTCCGGAAGAGTAACGGTGCATACCCGGAGAGCGGCGTGCTTTATACCCGCGCCGTGGAGTACGGCATATCCGGGGCGGGCAAGATATCCGTCTCAGGCGAGTATGTTTCCGGCGTGACTTCCGTTTCCCTTGTGGAAACTTCCACAAGCAATGATTTGGAAAACTGGAGCGATTGGGCGGCTGTGGGAACGGATGGGAAGATGCCGTCCCCAGGCCGTGCCTATATCCGTTTCCGGGTGACGCTCACCACGACGGATACATCGAAAACGCCGAAGCTCGTGGACATCCGCATTAATGACACACCGAAATCCCCTTATGAGAAGATTGGCTATGCCCGCCCGGTCATCCTAGACAGCAGCGGTGCATGGGAGGCGGTGCTGGAAAACGCCTACGGCATCATCGTGACGGGGGAAGTCAACGGCGAGGATACGCTCACATTTTCCATCCCCTTTGCGGACGCCAAGCGGAAATATATCGACAATGAGAAGAAAATCCAGATCGTGGATGATGTGTACACCATACGCACGGTCACGGACAGCAAGGATGCTTCCGGCAACGCCGTCACAGAGGTGTATGCAGAGGCGGAGTTCTATAACCTTGCCTATTCCGTCCGGAAGGAGGAAAAAGCGTTTGACGCGGAGATGGCGGATGTGCCGATGGCCTATGCCCTTTCCGGGACGGAGTGGAATGTGGGGAGAGTCACGGTCACCACCAAGCGGACATGGACCTCAACGGAGAAGAACGCCCTTTCCATCCTGCGGAACGTGGCAGACCTGCACGGCGGCGACCTGGTCTTTGACTGCCCGAACCGGCTGGTGCATCTGCTGATATTGAACGGGAAGGACAGCGGCGCTCTGTTCATGTACGGGAAGAACATGAAAGACATCGAGCGGACGGTGGACACCACGGGGCTTGTGACGAGGCTCTATGCCGTGGGTGCGGACGGCATGACCTTTGCCAGTATCAACGGCGGGAAGCCATATGTGGAGGATTTCACCTATTCCAAAGAGGTGCGCGTTTCCTCCCTGGACTGCTCCGCATTCACGAACCCTTACCAGATGCTGGAGTTTACGAGGATGCGGCTTGCGGATTACTGCAGGCCGACCATCTCCTATGTGCTGAACGCCATGGATTTATCCGTTCTGACTGGCTATGAGCATGAAGCGTGGGAGCTTGGGGACTATGTGCGGGTGGAGGATAAAGATTTGGGCTTATCCGTCACTACGAGGATTGTGCGCCGGGAATACAACCTGCAGGAGCCGTGGAACACGGTGCTGGAGCTTTCCACGGTATTAAAGAACCTGGGCAGCTCCACGAGCAAGTGGGACAATGCCGCCGACTCGCTGGAGGGCGTCAGCGTGGTGTCCAGCGAGGACATCGCAGAGCTTGTGCCGTTCAACCTCCTGCGGAATTCCCGCGCCGATGACGGGCTTGCCTATTGGGTGAGTTCCGGCTTTGAAGCGGATGGAACAACCGGGGCAAGCGGGACGGCTTCGTTTAAGGCGGAGGGTGTGGCGGGCATGACCAAGAGCCTGTCGCAGACGGTGTACCCCGCCAACCGGGACAGCTACGCCATCTCGGCGCAGATCGCATCAGAGAATTTAAAGAAACTGAGCGGCAGCTCGCAGGTGGGCATTGAGATCGTGCTGGAATATGAGGACGGCAGCACGGAAACGAGGTTCATAGATTTGTACTGACGGGAGGGATTTTTCGTGGCATATTTTTCAAGGACAACGGCAAAGATTGTGCCGGAGAACTACTCGTCCGAAAGGGTAAAATCCATCACCGTGCGTGTCTGCATCACCAACTGCACGGGGGAGTTTTACATCACCGACCTGCTCCTGCAGGGCGGGCCGGTGGCAATGGGATGGGTGGGGCATCCCTCGGAACTGAGGTGGACGCTGGATGGCTGAATTTGTAAGGCTTGCGGAAGTGGTCAATAAGAAAAAGGATATGCGTATCGTGAGCGTGACGGTAACCCCGACCATTGCCGACTGCTCCGGGCGGATCTGGTTCACCGACCTCCAACTGCAGGAAGGTCCGGCACTCACCGGCTATTCTCCCCATACGGAAACTTCTCTGCAAAAATGTCGTGAGAATGGTGCGGTAAAATCTCCCGTATGGTTCAACGGTGTGGTGCGCTCGGAGGAAACGGTCATTCTTTTTAATTTGGGAAAGACGTCTGCACCTCTTGACATCCACATCTACCCAAAGTCGGATATGGCGGCGGGGACGGTGCGGCTTGCCCAGGGCGTGGGCGGCCAGAGGGCGGTGTTCCCGGCTGCCATGAAAGCAGAGGATGACGTGGCTCTGCTTGCCTCCACACGGGAATGCACGAAGAACGGTGTGCCGGAAAAGAAGGAAGGGTTCTACCAGTACAGTGCCGCCTGGGATTCCAAACATAAAGTGGTGCTGGAGGATGGGAAGACGGCGAGGCTGTTGTTTTCCATGCAGGAGATGCAGGACGGGGGTGAGTTAATCTGATGGACACACTCAAAGGCAGACAGATCATGGTTTGGACATTCATGGGCAATACAAGGATGTACCAGGCGCTCCGGGATTACGGCGACCGCATCAGCCAGATCGGGCTGTTTTCGTTCAAGGTCAGGGCGACCGGGGAAATCTACGAGAGCGGCGTTTCCATTGCGGCAGGCTCCACCATGCGGACGTATATCAGCAAGTGGCCGCACATCAAGTGGCTGCTGACCGTGGCGAATGACGGCACGAACAGCATCTTCAAGGCACTGCGTGAAAACACGGATGGGGCGCAGGATAAGTTCCTTTCAGAGCTTGTGCGGATCATGGAGAAATACCCGTGGTGTGACGGCGTGGACATCGACTTGGAAAAAGGGGACGATTACTCCACGGCGGCGAAGTCCACAGCCATGTTCCGCAATATTTACAATACCGTGAAATCCTATGATCCCACAAAACTGATGAACATCTGCCTGCCGGGGATGGACAGCATCAACGGCTCGGTGGGCGGGGAGAACTGGTGCGTCTACGGCGACTTAAACCATTACTGTGACACGGCCTCCATTATGAGCTACGGCATGGCATGGGCAGGCAGCGCGCCGGGGCCGGTGTCCCCACGCTCATGGCTGGAGGGCATCTACGATTATGCCGTTAAGGTCATGGACCCGGATAAGGTGTTTTTAGGGATGCCCGCCTATGGGTGGAACTGGCGGATACATGATACGCCGAAGAACATGGGTGTGACCTACCGTGGGACTTCCAACACCTACTATGCGGCGCAGCTATGGATGACGGGCGGCTACAATTTCACGGACGACAAGCCTCCGCAGCCTTTCATCCCCATCGTGGCCTATTGGGATGACTACGACAAGGTGCCGTGGGCGCTTCCCCATGTGTACGATTACATGGAGGGGCGGGATGCGGTTTCTTATGAGTACCCGCTGCTTTCCGGGACTTACAACCGCAGGCATTACCTTACCGCCTACGGCAAGGAGCAGAAGACGCAGTTTGATGGCATTGTGCTTGAACGCAGCGGCGGAAGCCCGGACAGCTATTCCGGCATCGTGTCCGTTTCGGATTACATGGTGACGCTTGGCGACAACGGTTCCGCCACTTACCGTTTTTCCATATCTTCGGCGGGGATATATGATATTGCCGTGCGCCTGTGCTTTCCCTTCTGGGATAAGAACGGTGTGTATATTTCCATTGACGGGAGCAGGAAGCATTTCACGGAAAGCCGCCTGTGGTGGCCGTACTGGAGGACTTCCTTTTGGGATACGCTGGCAAAGGGCGTTTCACTTTCGGCAGGGACGCACACCGTCACGGTATCGGTGGATGTGAAGGGCGTGCAGTTTTACGGGTTCCGCGTCTGTCATTCTTTTGCTGAAGAACCGGGTGCCGGCTCCGCCACTTATGTTCTTGCGCCAAGGAAATTCAAGGACGTGGACGGGAACATGGCGCAGCCGGACAAAGGCTTCAAGCTGACGCTGGAGATGCTCCGCAGGAAGCCAGACTCGGCGCTCATCTGGTATGAGGATTTCCGGGATGAGAACCCATTGCCGGAAAGCTACTGGACGACACTATCCGGCAAGTGGGAGGTGTGGCGGGAGGGATACGAGAACCGCCCGTACTCACAGCTTGACGGGAGCGGGCAGCTTGCGTGGCAGTACAGCGGATTTAAGGAGCTGCACCTGCGGGCAAGGCTGGCATTCCCGGCAAACGGCAGGGGCAAGGCCGGCGTGTTCTGCGGGGATGTGTTCTGCTGCTTAAATTACGACACGCAGAGGGTGGAGCTTTACAAGGGCTCTGCACTCCTTGGAAGCTACAGCCAGACGATCAGCCGGACAGCGGATGCAAACCTCCGGGGGAATCCGACCATGTATACTATTGAGATGCGTATCCGGGGAAATAAGGTGCGTGTCTATTCCGGGGCGGCATATACGCTGCGGTTCACGGCCACGCTCAGCGGATTTTCCGGCGGCTATGCAGGGTACCGCTCCGATAACCGTACCGTCTGCGAACTGCTGCGGCTTGGGGACGCATGGACCTATGAGCCTTATGAACGGTTCGATGTGCGGATGCCGGACGGCAGTTTTAAGTCCTTCGGCAGACTTTCCCGGAGTAACTGCACCTGGGATGAGGAATTCCAGGTGTTCACGCTGACCGCCGATGTGGAGGAAAGCTCCACCCGAAGCGAGGACATTTCGATGGATTATGATTTTTTCCATTCGGATCTGATGGAGATTTCCTGCGGCGGCAATTATACAGCGGAGGTCATTCCGAGGGATATCAACATCTGGATTTCCCGGCTGTTTTTAGGGGATGCGGACGGCTTCTCCATCCTCTATTATCAGGACGTGGATTCGCTGGTCTATTGGGCGAACCAGGCAGCGTACCGCTGGAAGCTGCGGGGGATGTGTATGTGGTCGCTTGGGCAGGAGGACATGAGGCTGTGGGAGTGGCTGCCGAAACAAATTTAATATTTTTATGGATACAGGGCTGTCTGCCATTTGGCGGGCGGCCTTTTATCATACCCAAAAACCAATTTTTAAGAAATGGAGGGATTCAACATGAAGGAATTCTGGAACACGATCCAACTCATCTTTACGGCCATCGGAGGATGGCTCGGCTATTTTCTCGGCGGCTGTGACGGCCTGCTGTATGCGCTTATCGCATTCGTAGTGGTGGATTACATCACGGGCGTGATGTGTGCCACCGCAGATAAGAAGCTGTCCAGCGAGGTGGGATTCAAGGGCATCGCAAAGAAGGTGCTGATCTTCCTGCTGGTGGGGATCGCCAACATCCTCGATGTGCAGGTCATCGGTACGGGCAGCGTCTTACGGACGGCGATCATCTTTTTCTATATCTCCAACGAGGGCGTGAGCCTTCTGGAGAATGCCGGACACCTTGGGCTGCCCATCCCGGAAAAGCTGCGTGAGGTTCTGGCACAGCTCCACAACAGGGCAGAAAATGGGAAGGAGGACGAGTGAGCATGAAACTGGTGGAATCAATTCTGACGAGGAATCCCTGCTATACGGCAGGGAGGAAGATCACGGTAAAGGGGCTGATGCTCCATTCCGTGGGATGCCCGCAGCCGAAGGCGTCTGCCTTCATCAATTCATGGAACAGCCCGGCCCATGACAGCTCCTGCGTCCACGGCTTCATTGACGGGAACGATGGGACGGCATACCAGACGCTTCCTTGGAACCACCGGGGATGGCACTGCGGCAGTGGAAGCAAAGGGAGCGGGAACAATACTCATATTGGGGTAGAGATGTGTGAGCCTGCGTGTATCAAGTACACGGCAGGCTCTAACTTTACCTGTTCCAATCCGGCAGAGGCAAGGGCAGTGGCGGAGAGGACCTATAAAACGGCGGTGGAGCTGTTCGCCATGCTCTGTAAGAAATACAGCCTGAATCCGCTGGCGGACGGCGTCATCATCAGCCATAAGGAGGGACACAGCCGTGGCATTGCCTCTAACCACGGCGACCCGGAGCATCTCTGGACGCAGCTTGGCATGGGGTACACCATGGATACTTTCCGCAAAGCGGTCAAAGCGACGATGGGCGGCGAGTCTTCCGGCGGCAGCACGGACGGGTACACGAAAATCATGGGGAACGCCGTGGCGACAGCAGAGCAGATGAAGGCTTATATCAAAGCGAAGAATCCGGATGTGGCGCAGTCTGTCCTTGATATGGTTCCGATGTATCTTTCCGAGGGCAAGGCAGAGGGAGTGCGTGGGGATATCGCCTTCGCGCAGTCCTGCCTTGAGACGGGCAATTTTACGTTCTCCGGCTCGGCGGTCACGCTTTCACAGAATAATTTCTGCGGCATGGGCGTGACCTCTAACGGGGTAAAGGGGAATTCCTTTGACACGCCGCAGCTCGGCATCCAGGCGCAGGTGCAGCATTTGAAAGCCTACGCTTCCACGAATGCACTGAAGAACGCCTGCATCGATCCCCGCTTCAAATATGTCACGAGGGGCTGTGCGGAATATGTGGAGTGGCTTGGGCAGAAAGAGAACCCTGCCGGGAAAGGATGGGCGGCGGGAGCCGGCTATGGGGAGAAAATCCTCGCCATCCTGAAAGGCATCCTCGGAACGGCTGGAGGGGCTGTTTCCGCTCCTGCAGAAACCGTGAGCTGGTACCGTGTCCGCAAGGCTTGGGAGGATGCCAAGTCGCAGAAGGGGGCGTTCAAGTCGCTTTCCAATGCGAAGAAATGTGCGGATGAGAATCCCGGCTATTCCGTGTTCGATGAGTCTGGGAAAGCCGTGTACACCAGGGCGGCAGCGTTCAAGCCGTATCTGGTGAGGGTATCCATCCCCGACCTGAATATCAGGAAAGGACCGGGAACAGACCATGCCAAGACCGGGAAATATACCAATGTCGGCACATTCACAATCGTGGAGGAAGCAGACGGCGAAGGCGCATCCAAATGGGGGCTTCTGAAATCCTACCAGAAGAACCGCAATGGATGGATAAGCCTTGATTTTGCAGAACGAGTGTAACTGAATATTTTATGACAGCAAACAAGCCCGCAGCAGTTTTTCACAGACTGCCGCGGGCTTGTTTTGCGTTATTCAGACTGCTTTCTTTGGTATGTCCAAAAGGCATGGCGGCTTTGCCGTCAGCTCCACGCAGTCGGAAAAGCCGAGCAGATAGGCGAGAGCGCCGTAGCGAGCGCCAAGGGCGTTCTGTTCGCAGGAGTGCAGGTCGATCAGCGACCGCGCCTCCTTCGGCAGATCCATGGCCTCCAGCCTCTCTAAGTATTCCCCAGACTTTCTGGCGATTTCCTGGTATTCCTCATCTTTCTCCAGAATGCGGTCCAGTATGCCGTTCACCCGCATATCCATGAGCTGGTACAGCACGGAATCCTTATCCATGATAAAATCCCTCCTTTCTCAGTGGTGCATATTAACTCTGAACCTGATGATTATCAACTTAATTTTTTTTTGAGAATGGGTCCCCAAAAAGCCTTTTATATCTCCGTATAGTGAGGAGGTATTAATGGCAGTGGATGATAGGCAGGAAAAGCAGATAAGGAAAATGAAAGCGGATGGCTTTGGATATGTAAAGATTGCACAGGAACTTGGGATTTCGGAGAATACAGTAAAGTCATTCTGTAGGAGGAAGGGGCTGAACGGGGCAGTGTCAGCAGAAACGGCAGCCCTGCCGGGGGATGCGGAAAGCAGCGCCTGCCCGTGCTGCGGGAAAGAGGTGCGGCAGGTTCCGGGGCGGAAGGCCAAGAAATTCTGCTCCGATAGATGCAGGAATCAATGGTGGAACAGCCATTTGGACCAGGTGGAGCGTAAGGCGCACTATGAATTCGTGTGCGCCTGCTGCAAAAAGCCGTTCACGGCCTACGGCAACGCAGGGAGGAAATACTGCTCCCATGAGTGCTATATCAAAGACAGATTCGGAGGTGGCGCGGATGAGTGAAGAACAGTTCCGGAATGAAAAGATGTACCACGCCACCATGAACATAGCGAAAACCCTCATGGGGCAGGGGGCGATGACGGCGGAGGAGTACGGTCAGATTGATACAATTTTCAGGGAAAAATACCGCCCGATTTTGTTCAGTTTACGGACCGAAATAAGTGGATATAAGGCTGAATCTATGGCATCATGTGACACTGACAAGGAGGGATGATATGCCGAAGATCAGCGTAATCGGGGCGGCCCTGCCCCGGCTTGAGGAAAAGAAGAGGGTGGCCGCTTATGCCAGGGTGTCTATGGAGACGGAAATGCTCCTGCATTCCCTTTCCGCACAGGTCAGCCACTACAATGAATTGATACAAAAAAATCCTGAATGGGAGTTTGCGGGCATATATGCAGACGAGGGCATCAGCGGAAGGGACACAGGCCACCGCAGCGACTTCAACAGGCTGGTTGCTGACTGTGACGCCGGGAAGATCGACATGGTGCTGGTAAAGTCCATCAGCCGTTTTGCGAGGGACACGGTGGACACCCTGACGATGACGAGGCACCTGAAGGAACTTGGAATCGATGTCTATTTTGAAAGGGAGCGCATCCATTCCCTTTCCGATGAGGGGGAGCTGCTGCTCACCCTGCTTGCGTCCTTTGCACAGGAGGAGTCCCGCAGTATTTCCGAGAATGTGAAGTGGGGAATCCGGAAGCGTTTCGAGCAGGGAATCCCAAATGGGCATAAGGCGCCATATGGGTATGAATGGGACGGGGAAATGTACCGGATCATACCGGAGCAGGGCGGGGTCATAAAGGAGATTTTTGCAAAGTACCTTGCCGGCGCATCTGCCTATGGGATTGCAAAGGAACTTTCAGAGCGGGGGATTATGGGGCAGAAGGGCGTCCCAATGGATGACTCCACCATCAAGTTCATCCTCACGAACCCGTCCTATACGGGCACCATGCTCCTTCAGAAGAATTTCATTTCCGAGGGGCATACGAGGAAAAGGAATAAGGGCGAGCTGCCCATGTACATGGTGGAGGGGATGTTCGAGCCGCTCATAACGGAGGCGGATTTTGAAAAGGCGCAGGCCATACGGGAGCAGAGGGCGGATGCCGCCGCTAATAAAAACCCGGAACTTACGGCTTTTTCCGGGCTGGTGAGGTGTGGGGAATGCGGACGCTCGGTCAGCAGGCGCACCACGAAGTACGGCAAGAAATGGAACTGCAATACAAGGGAGCGCAAGGGGAAAGAGGAATGCGGGCTGCGGCCGGTATATGAGGGCGAGCTGGAGCAGGCTGCAGCAAAGGCACTGCGGCTGGACGCTTTTGACGGGGATGCTGTAAGGAGGGAAGTCGGGCAGATCATCATAAACAAGGACAGCATCGAATTCCTCATGAAAAACGGGCAGGGCAAGAAGGTCATGCGGGCATACCGCAGAGGCCGCAGCGCATTTTCGCAGAAGATCACCTGCGGGCGCTGCGGGAGGAAACTGGAATGCGACTGCTGGAAGATGGGGCCGAAGGGACAGAAAGTAAAGCACAGGGTGTGGGTGTGCCGGGGCTGCTCCTTACGCAGGCTGATGGATGATGAATTCCGGGAGGCAGTAGCGGGAGTCCTTGGGAAAGAGGATTATGAACCCCGTTTTGTGCGGGAGGTTGAGGATGTGAAAGCGTTTGAGGACAGGTTTGAATTTCATTTTACGGAAGGGAAGGTGGCTGTATGGCAAAGAAAGTGACGACCATCCCCGCCACGCGGAACCGTTTTGACTCAAGCCCGATTGCGGCGGCAAAAAAGCGGAGGACGGCGGGGTATGCGAGGGTTTCCACGGATTCCGAGGAACAGGCGACAAGCTACGAGGCGCAGGTCGATTATTACACGAGGTACATCAGCGGGAGGGAGGACTGGGAGTTTGCCGGGGTATATACGGACGAAGGCATCTCCGCAACGGACACCCGGAAAAGGGACGGATTTAACCAGATGATCGAGGATGCCCTGGCGGGGAAGATCGACCTCATCATCACGAAATCGGTCAGCCGGTTCGCAAGGAACACAGTGGATTCCCTGACTACCGTAAGGAAGCTGAAGGAAAAGGGAATCGAGGTTTATTTTGAAAAAGAGAACATCTATACCCTGGATTCCAAGGGGGAGCTGCTCATTACCATCATGAGCTCCCTTGCACAGGAGGAGTCAAGGAGCATCTCGGAGAACACCACATGGGGAAAGCGGAAGCAGTTCGCGGACGGCAGGGGCAGCCTCGCCTACAGCACCTTCCTCGGATACGAGAAAGGGGAGGACGGCAGCCTGAAAGTGAACCCGGAGCAGGCACAGACAGTAAGGCTGATCTACCAGCTTTTCCTGGAAGGGCTGAGCCCTTATGCCATCGGCAAGAAACTGATGGCACTCGGCATCAAGAGCCCCGCAGGGAAGGACACCTGGCACCAGAGTTCCGTCAAGAGCATCCTCACCAACGAAAAGTATAAAGGAGACGCGCTCCTGCAGAAGCAGTACACAGCAGATTTCCTCACCAAAAAGCGGAAAAAGAACCAGGGCGAAATCCCGCAGTATTATGTGGAGGGGAACCACGAGGCAATCATCCCGCCGGACAAGTGGGAGCTGGTGCAGGAGGAGATGGAGCGCAGGAAAAGGATGGGAGCGGGGTACAGCAGCGCCAGCATCTTTTCCTCAAAGATCAGGTGTTCCGAGTGCGGGAACTGGTACGGCTCCAAGGTCTGGCATTCCAAAGACAAATACCGCAGGGTGATCTTCCAGTGCAACCATAAGTTCAAGAATGATAAGAAATGCCGGACGCCCCACCTTACCGAGGAGGAGATAAAGGCGGCTTTTGTAAAAGCGGTCAATGCGGTCGTTCCTGAGAAGGATGAGCTGATAGCGAACACAAAGGTGATGATGCGGACACTGTGCGACACCACGGAGCTGGAGGTGGAGCAGAGCCGTCTTGTGGCAGAGATGGACGCGGCTGTGGCCATGACGGGGCGGCTGGTTGCGGAGAGCAAGGCTGCCCCTATGGACCAGGGGGAATACCAGAGCCGCCGCGATGAACTGGTCAGCCAGTACGAATCCGCAAAAGACGGATACGAAAGGGTGGCCGGGGAGATTGCGGACAGGCAGGGCAGGAGGAAGGTTTATATGCGGTTCATTGGCGGGCTGCAGAGGCTGGACGGATTCTGCAGGGATTTTGATGAGGAGCTTTGGACGGCGCTGCTCGACCATGCAACCGTTTATGCCAAGGATGATATCCGCTTTACTTTCAAGGCGGGAAACGAAGTGAAGGTTACTGGATAGGTAAAAATGTGTAAATTTCACCATTTATTATAGAAGGAAAATTTTTGTCGGCCGGAGGCTTTTGGGTTCTCCGGCTCATTCTCTTTTTTGCTGACGGAAAATTCAGGCAGCGTCCGTGGGTGCATTTGTTTTTAGAGAAATGCCGAGTTTAAGCCGTTTGTGGGTGGGTGCATCGTTACAAGGTTGGGGGTGCATTGGTGCAAGGTTAGGGTGTGCATCGTGTTATTGTATCAAAATCGTTGTTCCGATGAACATCGCAACACCGAAATTGATACAATGGAAAACCGCTAAAATGCGTGGAAATAAGCCTTT
>Ga0137306_100471_pt1 | contig 56522 bp, 63 predicted proteins | sample Inofroosms_March_FD_97187 | JGI IMG/M metagenome (GOLD analysis project Ga0137306, IMG submission 97187) | Mouse cecal microbial communities from Vienna, Austria - N-Acetylneuraminic and N-Acetylglucosamine D2O microcosms_March | ecosystem: Host-associated > Mammals > Digestive system > Large...
TTCTGCTTATGGCAAGATCAATGAGATCATCCATAATACCGGCTGGGTTGGAAGCACAGATTTCAACAGTAACCAGTCAGGTCTCAGCACAGAATCAGGTGCAGGCAGTCAGGTATCTAATGCAACACAGCACCAGTCCAATGTAGGCTCTACAAGCACAGCACAGGGTACGGTAACGTCTCCTATCAACAATAATGATTCCTTCAATCAGAAATTTGAGCAGGAAATATACCAAGACCCGAATGTAGATAACCGTCCTGTGGCAGAACTTAAAATATCTGCAAAATCGGTAACTCTTGAAGAAGGGAAATCTACCAGTGTCTCAGTACAGATCCGTCCGACTGATGCAAAGAATAAAACACTTGAATGGACTTCTTCTAATACCGCTGTTGCTACTGTTTCTAATGGTACTATTAAGGCAGTTGCTCCCGGTTCCTGTCAGGTTACGGCTTCTACTACTGACGGAAGCGGAATCAGCGCAAGCATAGGAGTTACGGTTACAAAGAAGCCGGAACCGCCGAAACCTGCTTCTTCTGCATCTTCTTCTGGTAACGGAAGCGGAGGTGATGGAATCCCCAGAGTAGGCGACGCAGTAACTTTTGTATCAGGAAGATATTATTATGACTCTGAGGGCGTGAATCCTTCCGGCAACCAGATGCTTGGACAGACTGTCTATATTACAAAAGTAAACACAGCATCATGGGCTAGGAAGCCTTACCATATCAGCCGTGGCAACAGCCTTGGAAGCAGTGACCTTGGGTGGGTAACCCTTGACCAGCTGAGAGGATACAGCACCGGCGCAAGAAAACTCCCGAAAGATGAACTGGCTTTATTCGATGAGGATAAGAATGGAAACTCTGATCCCGGTTCAGAAGTTATCATAACAAAGTACGGAACACTGAAACAGTTCAATGCAGGCGATACGATCTTTAGCAATGAACAGGTTAAAAGGCTTTGGAATGCCAGCAGGGGTGACGAGATTCCATTTAAACCAGAGGCATTTTACAGGCCAGAAAATATCTTTGATAAGATTCTGCAGCAGACAGCTGTTCCAAATGTTAGTGATTCTCATAATAACAATGTCGAACTGCATATTGATAAACTCCTTACTATTGAAGGAGGAACAATAACTAAGGATTCTATTCCTGATATCAAAAAGGCGATTAAAGACAGCATTCCTATGATTACAGACGGTGTAAGTGACCGCTTGTATAAGAATGGAATAAAGGCTGGTATCAGAAGAAAGTGGTAAATATATTGGAGTGTTGTGTGTCAAAACACAATGCTCCAAAATATAAAAGGCGGTGGAGAGATCCATCGTCTTATTACATAAAATATTTTTGGAGGTATAAAGCCATTAATAGGACTGATAATACAATCCAAAGCTGTCCGCTTTGGGAAAAACTTAATTTGACAATAAAAGAAGCAGCAGAATATTCAAATATAGGTGAAAACAGATTGAGGGAATTATTAGAAGACCCTCGGTGTACATTTGCTTTATCAGTAGGTAATAAGAAAAAATTAGTTAAACGTAAATTGTTTGAAAAGTATATAGAAAATACAAATTGGATTTGATGATTACAATATTTAAATAAATGTGATGGATTGAAGCGGAGCCTTAAATGTGATAATATTTCTTATCATATTGAGGCTCTTTTTAAGAAAGGAGCTAAACATGTCAGATATAAAGAGAAAAGATAATAAAGGCAGAATATTGAAGGAGGGAGAAAGCCAGAGAAGTGACGGAAGATATCAGTATCAATATATTGGATTAGACAAGAAAAGACACTCTGTTTATAGCTGGAAGCTTTTACCATCAGATAAAATTCCAGCGAGTAAAAAAGTAGATAAATCATTAAGAGAAAAAGAAAAGGAGATTCAGAAAAGTTTACTGGAAGATTCTAAGAAAGAGGTTGTAAATATCACATTTAACGAAATGTTTGATATTTATATTAAACAGAAAAGACATAAAGGCAGACCATTATCTCAAAACTCCATAGGGAATTATATAGGCATGTATGATAAGCATGTTAGAGAATCCTGCCTGGGTAAAATGAAAGTACAGGAAATTAAAAAGAATCATATCGTGGCATTTTATCTTTCCCTTCAACAAAAAGGGTTATCTTATGGCACAATAGTATTCTATCAGAAGGTATTCTCAGCAGTATTCAATATGGCGATTGATGAAGAATTTATTGAAAGAAATCCTACAATGAGGGCATTAAATCAAATTGAAGGAAGCCAGAAAGAAAAGCAGGTGTTGACAGTCAAAGAACAGGAGTCTTTGTTAGCATATGCGAAGAAGTATCACCCAAGTATGTACCGCAAATTAGTCTTTCTGATTGATTCTATGTGCAGGGTAAGCGAATTTGCCGGCATAACATGGGAAGATATTAATATGAAGGAGCGCATTATATCAATTAATCATCAGCTTCAATATAAAAAATATGCAGGTGATGATCGTGGTAAATACCGCATTGCACCGACAAAGGGGAAAAATGAAAGATATATTCCTATGACAAAGCGATTATATAAGATATTAAAGGAGATGAAAAGTAATTATTTTATAACACGGCGAGATGACCTGTCAGTAGATAATGTGAAAGATTTTGTATTCTTTTCTGAAAGTGGGAATTTGATTTATGCTGTTTCTTTTCGTAGAGAACTTTTACGTTTATTGGAATCTTATAATAATATGAATCCTAAAAATAGGATTGAATATTTAACTCCGCATATACTTCGGCATACAGGATGTACAAGAAATGCAGAGAACGGCATGGATATAAAAGTGCTGCAATATCTTATGGGACACAAATCCCCTACGATAACAAATGAAGTCTACAACCATGTGACAGAAGAAAGAGCTATGGAGGAGATGCTGAAAACTGCAAGAAACCAACAAAAACAGGCATAAGTTATTACAATACTAAATCCAATAATTTACAACAAATTTTACAACAGATTTTACAACACTATTCTATAAAAATATAAAAAGATATAAGAAGATACGTGAAGTGAGAAGTTGGAAAAAGTGCGGTTTTATCACGTTTTAACGACTTATAAGAAGATACGTGATATTTGTTTTTCTTACAATTTAGTAAGGAAGCGGTACAAAAAGCTTTTTTGTGATATACTGGTACTATTCGTAGAATGTATGGAGGCGGTGGATATGAAGAAGCTGTTGCTTCTGGAGGATGATATCAGTTTGATAGACGGGCTGACCTGGTCTTTGAGGAAGCAGGGATTTGAAATTGAAACAGCGGGAACGATTCGGGAAGCAGAGGAACTGTTGGCAGATGCAGATAGTTTTGCTCTGCTTCTTTTGGATGTGACGCTGCCGGACGGAAATGGATTTGCACTTTGCGAAAGTATCAGAGCGTCCGGGAATCCGGTTCCAATCATTTTCCTTACGGCATCGGATGAGGAAACCAGTATTATCCGGGGGCTGGATGGCGGCGGGGATGATTATATTACGAAGCCTTTTAAGCTGGGGGAGCTGTGCTCCCGTATCCGGGCTCTGCTTAGGCGCAGCAGAAGTCTGGACAGTCAGGATGGAATGCTGTGTTCTGGAGAAATCAAGGTGGATCTTACGGAAGGGAGAGCCTCTTTAGGAGATGTGCCGGTGGAGCTTACAGGAGTGGAATACAGGCTCCTCTGCCTCTTTTTAAAAAATAGCGGGAGGGTTCTCACCCGAGGAGTAATATTGGATAAGCTGTGGGATGGAGCGGGAAATTATGTAGATGATAATACCCTGTCGGTGTATGTACGCCGCCTGCGGGAGAAGCTGGAAAAGGATCCCTCCCAGCCGGAGCATTTGCAGACAGTCCGGGGCTTTGGATACCGGTGGAAGGAGTGAGAGGCTTGAGATTTTTATATGAGAAGGAAGCGCGTAGGTTTTATTGCTTTCTGGCGTTTGTGTGTATATTGCAGGCAGGGATTCTGGCAGGCACCGGTTTTCTTCAGATAAGGGGAATCCGGGAGGCGCTTGTGGAGCATGAAAAGAGGGCGGTTTCTTACCTGCTTAAGGAGGATGTTCCGCCGTCAGTGGCAGCGGCGGCATGGGGCTGTACGGAAGTGACTGAGGAAGGAGAGGAGCTGTTATCGCAGATCGGGCATACAAAAGAATCTACAGGGTATCTGCTGTTTCTTGCCAGCCAGGCATCTGTTCCTTTGGTTATGTTACTTGTTTTGGGGGCTGTTCTTTTTGCCGCGGTTTTGATGACGGGGGCAGGATTTTTCCTGCAGAAGAGGGAAATACTTTATGAGCATGTAGAAAGAATTGTATCCGGGTATACGGCTGGAGAATTTGAAGCGCATCTGCCGGGAGAGAAAACAGGAGCAGTCTATCATCTGTTTGGGAGTGTGGAGCAGCTTGCTTTATCCTTGCAGGCAAGGAGCGACGCGGAGCGCAGGGGAAAGGATTTTCTTAAGAGTATGATTTCGGATATTTCACATCAATTAAAAACACCCCTTGCGGCTCTGGAGATGTATATGGAAATCCTGTCAGAGGAGTCAGGACAGGCAGAGACGGTAAAAGCTTTTACACAGAAATCGGTACAGTCTCTGGAGCGGATGGAACAGCTGATTCAGTCGCTGCTTAAGATGGCGCGTCTGGATGCAGGGAATATTGCTTTTGAGAAACGGAAGGATTATGTATCGGAGCTTGCATCGCAGGCGGCGGGAGAGCTTTTGGAGCGTGCAGGGCGGGAAGGAAAACAGATTCTGCTGGAGGGGGATCCGGAGGAAATGATTTTCTGCGATTTGGACTGGACAAGAGAAGCTGTGGCAAATCTTGTGAAAAACGCTCTGGATCACACAGATACAGGCGGAATCATCCGGATTTCATGGAAATGCTCGCCTGCAATGCTGCGTCTGACTGTAGAGGATAATGGGAGAGGAATTGCGCCGGAGGATATCCATCATATTTTCAAGCGGTTTTACCGAAGCGGAGGCTCTGAGGACAGACAGGGAGCCGGGCTTGGCCTTCCTCTGGCAAAGGCGATCGTGGAAGGGCAGGGAGGAATGCTGTCTGTAACAAGCAGCCCCGGAGAGGGAACGGCTTTCTGGATCTCGTTCCTTAATAAACTGTAAGCTGGCATTCATGCGGCTGTAAGGTGTGTATGATACGCTTTTTCTATCATCCTCCGGGCTTTGCCGGGGAGGGAAAGAAAGTTACTGTAAGCAGTAATGAAAAGAAAGGGTGTTGTAATTGGAACTATTAAAGGTAAGTAATCTTAGCAAGACTTACGGAACAGGTGAAGCGAGGGTGGATGCGCTGAAAGAGGTTTCCTTTTCTATGGAGCGGGGAGAATTCGGCGCTGTTGTTGGAGCATCCGGTTCCGGGAAAAGTACGCTCCTTAACTGTATCGGGGGACTGGATTCGGCGGATGAGGGGAAGATTCTGATCAATGGCAGGGATTTGTCTGCAATGGAAGATACAGAGCGGACGATTTTCCGGAGACAGAATATCGGATTTATTTTTCAGTCCTTTCATCTGATCCCGGAGCTTGACGTAGAGCAGAATATTATATTTCCGCTTCTCTTAGATTATAAAAAGCCGGACAAAGAAAAGGTAGAGGAGATTCTGGAGGTGCTCGGACTGGAAAATAGAAGAAAGCATCTGCCGGGACAGCTCTCCGGCGGTCAGCAGCAGAGGGCGGCGATCGGCCGCGCGCTGATTACAAGGCCGGCTCTTATTTTGGCCGACGAGCCTACAGGAAATCTGGACTCCCAGAGCAGCCAGGATGTGATGGATCTGCTCTGTAAGGCATCCCGCTATTTCCGGCAGACGGTACTTATGATTACCCACAATATGAATCTAACTTCTCAGGCAGACCGGGTGTTTCAGGTTGCAGACGGGGTTCTTGGCGAGCTGGGAGGTGAGTAGGGTATGGAGCATTATCTGGATTTGGTTCGTATTTCGGCAAAAAAGCACAGGAAAGAAAGCCGGATGACCAGACTGTGTATTGTGCTGGCTGTGTTTCTGGTAACTGTGATTTTCGGTATGGCAGATATGGAAATGCGCTCTCAGCTCATTCAGGCTGTGAAAAGCGACGGGAGCTGGCATGCAGGATTTCTTGTAAATGAGGAGCAGAGGGCATTGATACAGGCACGTCCTGAGGTAGAGCAGGCCGCCCGGTACGGAGCATTGAATTACCATCTGGAAGACGGATATCGGATTGAAGGCACAGAGACGGTCATCTGCGGTCTTGACGGAAGTCTGCTGGAGCTGTTTCCGGATGTGGAGATTATAGAAGGGACATTTCCTGAAACAGCAGATGGAGCGGTGGTCAATGAATCGGTAAAGGCACGTCTGGGTGTCCGGGTTGGGGATAAGGTTACCTTGACGGAGCCGGAGGGAATCCGAAAGGAGTACCAGATTACCGGTATAACAAAAAATACGGCGCTGACAGCGGAGTACGATGCATTTGGGATGTTCCTGACAATGGATGGATTTCAGGCGCTCAATACCGGGGAAACGACGGCACAGGAGGAAATCTATTTTGTTGCATTCCGGCGTTTTTGTAATATCCAGAAGACAATTACGGACATCTGTACGCAGCTTGGGCTGGAGCAGAGTCAGGTGAGGCAGAATGCAAAGGTGCTTGCGTTATTGTTCCAGAGCCGGGATCCTTATCTGATGCACTTTTATTTGGTGGCGGCAGTATTGGCGGCGCTGGTGGTGACTGCGGGTATTTTTATGATTGCTGCCAGTATGAACAGCAATGTTGCGCGCAGGACAGAGTTTTTTGGAATGCTCCGCTGCCTTGGGGCTGACAAAAAACAGGTAATCCGGTTTGTGCGGCGGGAGGCGCTTGGCTGGTGCAGGTCAGCGATTCCTGCAGGAATTCTTGCAGGAACAATTGTAGTATGGATATTATGCGGAATGCTCCGGTTTTTAAGTCCGGGATTGTTTGAGGGGATGCCGGTGTTTGGGGTCAGCATCCCAGGGCTGGCGGCTGGAACTGCAGTGGGATTTATTACGGTTCTGCTGGCGGCAAGGACACCGGCAAAGCGGGCGTCCAGGGTATCTCCGCTGGCGGCGGTTTCCGGAAATGCAGGAACCATACAGGCGGCAAAAGGGGTGGCAGACACCAGATTTCTTAAGGTAGAGCTGGCGCTGGGGCTTCACCATGCCTTTGGCGGCAAAAAGAATTTCTTTCTGGTGGCGGGTTCCTTTGCGTTCAGCATTATACTGTTCCTGGCATTCAGTACCGCTATCGATTTTATGCATCACGCGATTAACCCGCTGAGGCCCTCGGCTCCGGATATTTATGTGTACAGCAGTGATGTTGTAAATGTGATTCCAAAAGAGCTTGCTCAAAAGCTGGAGGAGTATCCGCAGGTAAAGCATGCGTATGGAAGAAGCTGTGCGGAAATTACGCTTCAGGAAGCGGGAACGGAAAGGGAGTATACAGTGCTTTCCTATGATGAGCAGCAGTTTCGGTGGGCAGAGGATTCCCTGATTGATGGAGATATGAGAGAAGCGCGGGAGGGAAAAGGGATTCTCGCCGTGTTCCGGGAGGGAAGCACGCTGAAAACGGGAAGCAATGCTGCGGCGCTGACAGAAAACGGAACGTATGAGGTTCATGTGGCAGGAGTGATGGAGGATATTCCCTATGATTCTGGGACAGACAGCAGTACAGGAAGCAGGAAAGGCATGTTGATCTGTTCGGAGGAAGTATTTCGGAGATTGACCGGAGAAAAGGATTATGCGGTGCTGGACGTCCAGCTCCGTTCAGGAACTGACGAAGCGAAGGTACAGGAAATCCGGAAAATAATGGAAGAATCCTGTGGGGAAGGAATTGCATTTTCGGATAAACGGATTGGAAATCAGGAGGCGAAGGGAGCAAGCTATTCTATGGCAGTGTTCCTGTATGGTTTCCTGGCTGTGATTGCGCTGATTGCATTCTTCAATATCATCAATTGTATTGGGATGAGCGTGTCCGGACGGATGCGGGAATACGGCGCAATGCGCGCGATTGGTATGAGTGTGCGGCAGCTGATCCGCATGGTGTCCGGGGAGACGATGGCTTATATTATTTCCGGAACCGTAATTGGGTGTGCGGCAGGACTTCCGGTTAACCGGCTGCTCTTTCAGATGCTGGTTACCTCCAGATGGGGAGACGCCTGGGAGCTGCCGGTCTGGGAGCTGCTGCTGATCCTTGCGGTTATGTTTGGTTCGGTGTTTTTTGCGGTGATAGGACCAGCGCGGCAGATTAAGAAAATGACCGTGGCAGATACGATAAGTATAAGCTGACGGACTTTGCAAAGCTACAGCTGTTTCAGGAGGCTTCCTAAACGGCGGATGCCTTCGGCGATCGTTTCGCAGTCGGCGTTGGTATAGTTTAAGCGCATAGTATTTGCGTTTTCTAGGTTGATGTAAAACGGGCCGCCGGGTACAAAGGCGACCTTTTTCTCAAGAGCCTTTGGAAACAGCTTCATGGCACTGACGCCTTCCGGTAATGTTACCCACAAGAACATACCGCCATGGGGCTTTGTGAAGCTTACCGTGTCAGGAAAATATGTATCCATAGCACTTATCATGGCCTGCGCCTGCTTCTGGTACAGAGTCTTGATTTTGTTAATATGCGCATCCAGATCATTATTTGCCAGATAATCCCAGATTAAATACTGGGAAAAGATGTTCGTGTGGAGGTCGCCGGCTTCTTTGGCAATAGAGATATACCGCAGGAGCTCGGTATTTTCCGAAATGATGAAACCTGTACGCATACCGGGTGTGACTGTTTTTGAAAAGGTTCCGAGAAGTATGCTGTTAGGCAGTCTGCCTGCGCCGATATAGGGCAGATGTTTACCGTCAAACCGCAGTTCGCCATACGGGTCATCTTCAATTAAAACAATATCCCTGTTTTTGAGAAGCTCGTAAATCTTGTTTCGATTTTCGGCAGAATACGTCAGTCCCGTCGGATTCTGAAATTCCGGGATGACATAGATGAATTTAACAGGATGGTGTAAGGCTTCTTCAAGCTGTTCCAGATTCAAACCGTCCTCTGTTAATTCGACAGGATGAAACACAGGCTGGTTTAATGCAAATGCCTGAATTGCCGCGAGATAGGTCGGTTTCTCTACGATGATGCCATCGCCCTTATCCAGAAACACCTTTGCGATCAAATCAAGCGCCTGCTGGGAGCCGGTAGTGATCATAATGTTGTCAATTGAAAGATGCAGCCCGAATCTGCGGTTATACCGGTCAGCAATATATTGGCGCAGCTGTGGCAGCCCAGCTGTGATAGAATATTGAAACACTTTGCTTCCATAGGTTTTTACGATCCGTTCCATAGATACCAGCAGCTCTTCCTGCGGAAAAGAAATGGGATTTGGTAATCCTCCCGCAAAGGAAATGACGCCGGGATCAGAGGCGGCTTTTAAGATGCCTCTGACAAAAGACGGCGGAGTTGATTTAATACCGTTTGACAATAAATGATCCATGCTCATAATTTATCCCTCGTTTCGCTTTTTATATAGGGAAACGCCAGATAAGGCGTTTCCCGCACTGGATTTGCAGTAAATCCCGGCAATCCTAAAGTGTTGATATATTATAAGTCTTGAACCCGGAAACAGGCAATGATAAAATTGTATGCAAGACAATTTTTCGTGCATCAAAAAGCAGGCAAATACGGAGGAAAATAACACTATGCCGGTTAATTCATTTGAAAATTATCCGATGAGCTGGAAACCAGACTTAAAAAATACAACAGGCCCTAAATATCTGGCGCTTGTTAGACTATTAGAGGAAGATATTAAAAGCGGCGCATTAAAGGCTGGAACAAGGCTGCCGCCACAGCGTGAATTGGCAGATTATCTGGATGTAAATTTAAGTACTATTTCCAGAGCATTTAAGCTGTGTGAGCAGAAAGGACTTCTGTCTGCTTCGGTAGGAAGCGGCACATTTGTTTCATCGGACGCGGCAACAGAGCCGGTATTTATCTGCGGAAACGACGGTAGAAAAATGATCGAGATGGGTGCGATCGTTCCTGCCGTGGAGTGTGGTAGCAGAGTGAACCAGTATCTGGAAAAAATACTGAAACGGCCGGATGCCTCAAGTCTGTTATCATATGGCGCTCTAGAGGGTACAAGAAGGCACCGTGAGGCGGGTGCGGCATGGCTGCAAAGATCCGGCTTTTATACGGACAGTGAGCATATTGTTTTGGCGGCCGGAGGGCAGAATGCTCTGGCGGCATCTTTGGGGGCTTTTTTTGAGCATGGAGATAAAGTGGGAACCGACCCGCTGACGTATCCCGGAGTAAAAACAGCGGCAAAGATGCTGGGCATTCAACTGATTCCTGTTCAAAATAATAATAATGAAATTACCGAGGAAGGTATTTACTATGCAATCCGGAACGAAAATATCAAGGGACTTTATGTGATCCCTGATTTCCATAATCCTACGACCCATGTCATGTCTATAGAAACACGAAAAATGATTGCGGGAACGGCTAAAAGGACCAATCTGCTTGTGATCGAGGACGGACTGAATAACCTGCTGGAGGAAACCCCAATGCCGCCGATAGCATCCTTCGCACCAGACCATATTGTGTATTTATCCAGTTTGTCTAAGACGGTTGCGGCAGGTCTGCGGACAGCCTTCATCCATGTGCCTGACCGGTATCGGCAGGATTTGGTGACAGCCCTGTATTCGATGAATATTGCGATTTCCCCGCTGCTTGCAACAGTGTCCGCAGGTCTGATAGAAGAAGGGATTGCCGATGAGATTATTTCGGACAGGAAAAAAATGATTGCAGAAAGAAACCTCATTGTGAATGAGATATTAGGAGAATATGCGGCTGCCAGCGAGCTTACCTGTCCGCTGCGTTATCTCCGGCTGCCAGAGCATTTCACAGGAAAGAGCTTTGAAATTTGTGCAGAAAAGGCAGGCGTCCAGGTCTATGGAGCCGAACGGTTTATGATCGGAAATAAGCCGGCTCCGAAAACCGTCCGGATTGCCGTTACTACGCCCCAAAGCATACAGGATTTGTCAGATGGCCTGCAGCGGCTTAGGGAACTACTGTAGCGGGCTGTCCTGCGGTTTTTGAATGCGATTATGTATCCGCATAAAGAAAACTTTATGAATACAATATCAGAGTACATTGATTTTTCAAATAATGAGGAGTTATGGAAGGAGACGGAATATATGACTGGTTTGGGACAAAGTATATTAGAAGAAGGGATCGAGAAAGGTATAGAGCGGGGAAGGGAAGAAGGAATACGGGCATTGGAAATAAGTTAATTTGGTGAATCAGGTTGACATTATTTTTTTGATTGTTATAATAATAGATAGCTTAAAAAGCACCAGACATAAAAGGCAATGACGGAAAGAGTAGTCTGCCCCAAGTCAGCCAGAGAGAGGGACTTAAGGCTGGAAGCCCTTATGACAGAATGCAGATGAAGACCATTCCCGAGCCGCAGTGCAGAACATTTGTGAATAGGTATAGAGCATATTCTGCAGAAAAGTAAGCACTGCCGTATCCCCGGCGTTAATGGGCAGGATTTCGATGCTTGTATTGGAATCATGAGTGAAAAATTAAGGTGGAACCGTGCAGAATATGCACCCTTAGACAGACAGCAGAGGCTTATGTCAGGGTGCTTTTTTATTTTATTTGCGAAAGGAGAAGGAAGAATGAAAATTAGTATGAAGGATGGTACGATCCAGGATTTGACATTTCAGGATGAAGCTGGTGCGGAGGCGTTTCACCATACGACCTCTCATATTCTGGCGCAGGCGGTAAAGCGTTTGTATCCGGATACCAAGTGTGCGATCGGACCGGCGATCAAGGATGGCTTTTATTATGACTTTGAGTTTAGCTTTCCATTCACCACAGAGCATCTGGCGGCAGTGGAAAAAGAGATGAGGAATATTGTAAAGCAGGCAATCCCGCTGGAGCGTTCTACGATGGGGCGCGAGGAGGCGATTGCTTACATGAAGGAGAGAAATGAGGATTATAAGGTAGAGCTGATCGAGGATCTTCCTGAGGATGCCGAGCTGAGCTTCTACTCACAGGGTGACTTTACAGACCTGTGCGCCGGACCTCATGTTGCCAATACCAGCGTGATCAAGGCGTTTAAGCTTCAGAGCGTGGCGGGGGCTTATTGGAGAGGGGACGAGCACAGGCAGATGCTGACCAGGATTTATGGAACCTCTTTCCCGAAGGCCGCAGATTTAGAGGCGTATCTGAAGCGGATGGAGGAAGCAAAGCTCCGTGACCACAGAAAACTGGGCAAGGAGCTGGGCCTTTTTGCAATTATGGACGAGGGACCGGGCTTCCCGTTCTTTCTGCCAAAGGGCATGGTGCTAAAGAACCTGCTTCTGGATTACTGGAGGAAGCTGCACCAGAGAGAGGGCTATGTGGAGATTTCTACACCGGTCATTCTGAGCAGGCAGCTGTGGGAGAATTCCGGACACTGGGATCACTATAAGGATAACATGTATACAACAGTGATTGACGATGCGGATTTTGCAGTAAAGCCGATGAACTGTCCGGGCGGAATGCTGGTGTATAAGATAGAGCCACGTTCCTACAAGGATCTGCCGATGCGTGTCGGCGAGATCGGGCTGGTACACCGCCATGAGAAATCCGGCCAGCTTCACGGCCTGATGCGAGTGCGCTGCTTCAATCAGGATGATGCGCATATTTTTATGACAAAGGATCAGATCCGCGATGAGATCAAAGGCGTTGTAAGGCTGATTGATGAAGTATATCATAAATTCGGCTTTAAATACCATGTGGAGCTGTCAACCAGGCCGGAGGACAGCATGGGCAGCGATGAGGACTGGGAGATGGCGACAGAGGCTCTCCGCGGCGCTCTGAATGAGATCGGACTGGATTATGTGGTAAATGAAGGAGACGGCGCCTTCTACGGACCGAAGATTGATTTTCATCTGGAGGATTCCATTGGAAGAACCTGGCAGTGCGGCACGATCCAGCTGGATTTCCAGATGCCGCAGAGATTTGATCTGGAATACACGGGAGCTGACGGAGAGAAGCACCGCCCGATTATGATCCACAGGGTTGCATTCGGCTCCATTGAGCGCTTTATCGGTATTCTGATCGAGCATTATGCTGGTAAATTCCCGACATGGCTTGCGCCGGTGCAGGTGCGTGTTATGGCAGTGTCCGAGAAATTCTCTGATTATGCGCAGAAGATACAGGATGAATTGAAGGAGGCCGGAATCCGGAGCGAAGCAGACCTTCGGAATGAGAAGCTCGGCTATAAGATCCGCGAGGCGCGTATGCAGAGGGTTCCGTATATGATCATTGTGGGTGAAAAGGAAGCGGCAGAAGGAACGATTTCCGTAAGAAAACGCGATGAAGGCGACCTGGGTGCAATGAAGCTTGAGGAGCTGGTTGGTAAAATCCGGGAGGAAGTGTAGAATGATCTGTGGAATTAGGAAGGCCGGAATGTGCAGCCGGAATATGGAAGCATAACCGGAGCACGTCTTAGGGAAGGTGAAACAAATGGGACATTTGACAACGAAAGACGCATATAAGAATCTGGAGGAGAGGATTAACTGGTTTACGCAGGGGGCGCCTCCGAGCGAGACGCTGTATAAGATTCTGCAGGTGCTCTATACAGAGAAGGAGGCAAAGTGGGCCGCACTGCTTCCGGTGCGCCCCTTTACCTTAAAGAAAGCGGCGAAGATATGGGGGACTACGGAGGCAAAGGCAGAGAAGCTTTTGGATCATCTCTGTGAGAAGGCGCTTCTGGTGGATTCTAATTATCATGGACAGCGGCAGTTTGTCATGCCGCCGCCGATGGCAGGCTTTATCGAATTTGCGTTGATGCGGACCAGAGGAGATATTGACCAGAAATATCTGGGCGGGCTTTACTACCAGTATATGAATGTGGAGGAGGATTTTGTAAAGGAGCTGTTTTTTGCCACAGAAACCAGGCTTGGAAGGGTGTATGTGCAGGAGCCAGTGCTGACCAATGACAAGACGAATCATATTCTGGACTATGAGCGGGCGTCACATATTGTAGACGAGGCGGAATATATCGGACTGGGAACCTGCTACTGCCGTCATAAGATGTATCATGCCGGCCATCCCTGCGAGATCGACGCGCCTTGGGATGTGTGCCTTACCTTTGACAATGTAGCGCGCTCCCTGTCAGAGCACGGAGGCTATGCAAGGCTGATTTCCAAGGAAGAGGCAAGAGATGTGCTGGAGCTGTCCTATGAGAGCAATCTGGTTCAGATTGGGGAAAACGTCAGAGAGCATCCGGCATTTATCTGCAACTGTTGCGGCTGCTGCTGCGAGGCGCTGCAGGCGGCAAGGAAATTCAGCCCTATGCAGCCGGTAGCGACAACCAATTATATTCCTAAGGTATCCTTAGATACCTGTATTGCCTGTGGGAAATGTGCGAAGGTCTGCCCGATTCTTGCCATTTCTATGGAGGAAGAGAAGACAGCCGGAGATGGAAAGAAAAAGAAACGTCCGGTGATCGACGAAGAAATCTGCTTAGGCTGCGGAGTGTGCGCCAGGAATTGCCCGACAAAGGCGATTGAACTGAAACGGCGGCCGATACAGGTGATTACCCCGGTAAACAGCACTCACAGATTTGTGCTGCAGGCGATTGAAAAGGGAACGCTGCAGAACCTGATTTTTGATAATCAGGCATTTGCAAACCACAGAGCCATGGCGGCGGTATTCGGTACAATTTTGAAGCTTCCGCCGTTAAAGCAGGCGATGGCAAGTAAGCAGTTTAAATCGATATATCTGGATAAGCTGTTATCCATGCAGAAGAAAAAGTAGAAGGGAAAAGCGATTGGAAAGCTTTACCAAAAACCGCCGTTGACAGAGAGTTAGTACAGTGAATAAAGCAGCCGCAATATCCAGAGTGTAAGGTCTTATAAAGGCTTTACACTCTTTTGCGTTCTGGGAAATAAAGGCTGGTATACGATTTCAATCCGCTTAACCGCTGAAATCGACCAGCTATGCATATTTTATTGAAAGCAGGAAACGGTTTTTTTATAATAATGCCGAAAGGGAGGTGTAGAGGATTGCAGGTAGAAATAAAGATGGATCCGGCATACCCGGAACCGAAAATTATTGTTCTGACGGCAGCCATGACAGAGGAAGTGAATCAGATCATAAAGAAGCTGTCGGAGGAATATCCCCGGATGCTGCCGGGAATCCGGGAAGATAAGCTTGAATTGCTGGAAATAAAGGAACTGATCCGGGTTTATGCTTATTCGGGAAAAGTCTTTGCCGTAACCGAAAGAGGAGAATATGTCATCCGGCGCAGGCTGTATGAGCTGGAGGAACAGCTTGATGGCGGATGCTTTGTCCGTATTTCAAATTCGGAAATTATTAATTTGAAGAAGGTGGAATATTTTGACTTAAGCTTTACCGGAACAATCTATGTGAAGCTGTCTGACCATACGTCCACTTATGTATCAAGAAGGTATGTTTCTAAGATTAAATCAGTATTGGGAATATGAGGTGGTAATATGAAGAATAATATGAAAAAAAATATAATGCTGCGGGGGGCTTTTGGAATTCCAACAGGTATTGCTATCGGATACCTTATAACAATTATTATTTCTGCCATATGGGGGAAAGGCTATTATGCACCGTGTGTGCCGGAATTAACCGAGATGATGGGAAGCGAAATAAGGGCAGTAATCCTGCAGACGGTACTCTGCGCTCTGCTTGGACTGGTATGCGGGTCCGGCTCGGTTATATGGGACGTGGAAGAATGGAGCATCGTCAGGCAGACAGGAACCTATTTTCTGCTTGTTTTGGCGGCAATGATGCCGATCGGTTATGCTCTGCAGTGGATGGAACATAGTTTGTCAGGCATTATTCAGTACTGCGGTATTTTTATTCTAATATTTGCGGTGGTGTGGATTTGGCAGTATTTTAACATGCTGCGGAAGATCAAAGCAATTAATAAGAAATTAAAATAAAAGATAACCATGAAACTTGTATTGAATATAGTAAGATGTTCCCTGTAAAAATAATTGCGGGCGGCAGAGGGTTTGTGTAAATGTGACAATTCCAAAATAATCTATTTGTGGTAAAATAAAGAGGTTAGGGGGAATTAGATTATGATACAAGCATCAATGGTACTTGAGGGCGGCGCAACAAGAGGCGTGTTTACCTCCGGCGTTCTGGATTTTCTGATGGAGGAGAACGTGGAGCTATCCAATGTGATCAGCGTTTCGGCGGGCGCATGCAACGGTGTGGATTATGTGTCAAAGCAGATAGGCAGGACCAGAGACTGTACGATTCACAAGGAGAAGGAGTACAATTATTATTTTGGTTTCAGAAAGTTTGTAAAGGAGAAAAGCATTCTGGATATGGATATGATATTTGACAAGTATCCCAATGAGCTGTTTCCCTTTGATTTTGATACGTATTTTGCATCGGACATAGAATGTGAGATTGTAACAACCAACTGCCGTACCGGGAAGGCCGAATATATGACGGAGAGAAATGACAGAACAAGGCTCATGAAGCTGTGCCGTGCTTCCAGCAGTATGCCGTTGATCTCGCCGATGGTGGAGGTTGACGGGGATTTCTATTTGGACGGGGGACTTGCAGATTCCGTTCCCATAGAGAGAGCCATCAAGATAGGAAAAGAAAAGATTGTTGTCATTCTCACCAGAAATCCGGGCTACCGTAAGAGGCCCACGACAAAGGCTGTAGCAAAATTGTACCGGAGGGCGTACCGTTCTTATCCGAATCTGGTTCGGACGGCCATCAGGCGGAATGCAAAATATAACCGGCAGGCAGAACTGGTAGAGAAAATGGAAAAGGAAGGGAAGATATTTGTCCTAAGGCCGCTGATCCCTACGGTATCAAGGCTTGAGAAGGATTATGATATGCTGATGAACTTTTACGATCATGGATACTGCCTGATGAAGCGGGAATACGGCAGGCTGATGGAGTATCTGGAAGGATAAACGATACGATGCAGAAAAATTATAGCAGATTATTCTGGAGTGTCCTCGTTATTGTAAATATAGTACTTATTGGAATATTTATATTTGCAGGTACGGATGGAGCAGACTATTCAGTAAACCAGAAGAAGAACTCATATCTGATTGGCGTCAGTTATATGACGATGAATAATGAATTTTATAAGATCATGAGCGAAGAAATCAATGCCAGGGTTGACGCAGAAGGAGACCGGATGATTTTAAGGGATCCTGCGCTGGATGCAGACCGGCAGATTACGCAGATCGGAGAGATGCTGGATGCAGGGATTGATGTGCTTGTCATTACTCCAGTGGACTGGGAGAGCCTAACCTCTGTGCTGAAGAGAGCCAAAGCGGAGGGGGTTTATGTTGTAGTAGTGGATTCTAATGTATACGATGAGGAGCTGGCAGACTGTACGATTACCTCTGATAATTACAATGCAGGCAGAATTGTAGGGGAATACTTCCTGACCCAGTGCCGGAAGGCAGACCTTGTTATTATGACACATGAAACAGCAAAATCCGGGCAGGACAGGGTGCAGGGATTTATGGATGCGGTGGAAGGACATAGCGGCATAAAAGTGGTTCAGAGGATTGAATGTGAGGGACAGACGGAAATTGCCATGCCAAAGCTTCAGGAGGCAGTTCAGTCAGGGCTTGCCTTTGACAGTGTATTCTGTCTCAATGACCTGGCGGCAGTAGGCGTTGTGGCGGCACTGGATGAGCGTCAGATGCTGGATGAGGTACAGGTATACGGCGTGGATGCTTCTCCGGATTCTAAAGCGTTGATCTATGAGGGCATGATGAAGGCATCCGCAGCACAGTTCCCTACAGAGATAGGCAGCGAGGCGGCAGACGCCATTTATCGGCTGTTAAATGGCGGGGGCGTCAGCGATCATATTCTGGTGCCGGTAAAGCTGATTACCAGAGAGAATGTAGAAGAATTTGGAATTGACAGATGGCAGTAGCCGGAGGAGAATATAATGGATGAACACAAAGTGCTGGACTATGCATTAGTGGTTATGAAAAATCTGAACCTGATCATTATTTTATATATGGTAATCCTAATGTCCTTCTGTCTGTGCGGATACGTGCAGGAGAACTCGGCGCTGGCTTTTTTATCGAGAATTGATACCGTTCCTCTTGCGCCCTGGAAGATACCTGTCCTGGCAGTTATTTTATATGGCGCCTGTCTTCTGCTCATGTATATACGGGGACTTAACGGCTTTGCACTAGTAGTCAGGGTGACTGCGGAAATGCTGCTCTGTTTCTGCGTCAGCTATCTTCTGGGCTTTAGCTATAGCGGGATAATGCTGCTGGTGCTTGCCGATACCATGCGGGATATACCGAAGATGAAACGGCAGTTTCCCTTCGCTGTGGCAATCTGTTTGTTTTACCTTGTCATTGATTTTGATTTGTTATCAATTTATTATAATATGATACCATTTGATACATATTTGGAATATTTTCAGAGAGACAGCAGATCGGTGCTTCTGGGAATCCGCAATATCATTGCATCGCTGAATACACTGATTTTTATTATTTATATGATTCTGTCAGTGCGTACCCAGATGAGCGAAAAAGAACGGATCATGAGCCTGAATGAACAGCTGAATACTGCAAATGATGAGCTGCAGCGTGCAAATGTCCGTCTGGAGGAATATGCAAGAGAATCGGTAAAAATGACGGAGACGAGAGAGCGGAACCGCCTTGCAAGGGAGATCCACGATACCTTAGGACATGCCCTGACCGGCATCATCACCGGGATTGAGGCATGTACAGCCCTGATGGACGTGGCGCCGGAGGCAACGAAGATACAGCTTAGTGCGATTGCTGAGGTGGCCAGGCAGGGAGTGACGGACGTGCGGCGTTCCGTAAAAGCACTGAGACCGGATGCTTTGGAGAAGTTTGATCTGGAAAATGCCATAAGCAGGACAATCAATGAGATATGTACTGCTACCAATGCGGAGATAGAGTATTGCTGCGAAGCAAGGCTTGACTGTTTTACAGAGGATGAAGAAGATATCATTTACCGGATCATACAGGAGAGTATTACCAACTCTATCCGCCATGGAAAGGCAGATTATATCCAGATATCTATTGAGAGGGAGCATGACATGCTGCAGATCCGTATTAAGGATAACGGAATAGGGTGTGCCAAGATTCAAAAGGGATTTGGGCTTCACCATATGGAAGAGAGACTGAACATGCTGAATGGCCGGTTAAGCTATGATGGAACAGACGGCTTTGTGGTGGAGGCTGTAATACCGATCCGGTGGGGTAATGGAGGTACAGGAAGATGATTAAAATAATAATTGCAGACGATCAGGAACTGATCCGCCAGAGCCTGCAGATTATTCTGGGGATGGAAAAGGATATAGAGGTTGTAGATGCAGTGGAGAATGGCCGCCAGGTTATCCGCTCTGTCAGAAAGAATAAGCCGGACGTGATATTGATGGATATCCGTATGCCGGAGATGGACGGCGTCGTATGCACTCAGATTATCAAGGAGAACCATCCGGAGATCAAGATTATTATTCTGACCACGTTTGATGATGACGAGTATGTATTTAATGCCCTGAAGTATGGCGCAAGCGGTTATCTGCTGAAGGGAACCTCCACAAAGGAACTTGCGGACGCGATCCGGAAGGTATATCAGGGAACAGCGATGATTAACGGAGATATTGCATCTAAGGTAGTAAAGCTGTTTTCCAGAATGGCTCAGACGAATCTGACGATACAGGTGGATGAACAGCAGACGGCGAGCTTAAAGCCGACGGAGAAGCAGATTGTTGCTTTAGTTGGAAGAGGTATGTCGAACAAAGAGATTGCGGGGAAATTAAGCTTGTCAGAGGGAACGGTCAGAAATAGTCTTAGTATTATTCTAAGTAAGCTTGCTTTAAGAGACCGGACACAGCTTGCGATATGGGCGGTGCAGACCGGGGCGGCAAATATGGAATACGAGGATGATGCATGATGAGTATGGCAAGGCAGAAAAGAAATATAGCGGCGGGAGTCCTGTGCGGATTATTGATAGTCTGCGGAGCGGCTGTCTGGTGTGATTTCCACAAGATGATTCCTGCCGGCAAAGAACGTGAGATCACCATCGGCGTATTTTCAGACAGCTACTGGGAAGTTCAGAACGGATATTCATACTACATTTTAAATGACGCAATTGAGCTGTTTGAGAAACAGAATCCGGATGTAAAGGTGAGCTATGTAAGCGGGATTCTGAAGGAGGATTATTCCGAATGGCTGTCCGAGCGGCTGCTTATGGGCGATGCTCCGGATATATTCTTTGTGCTGCCGGAGGATTTTAATGATCTGGCTGAGCTTGGAGCGTTAAGATCCTTATCTCCGTTTTCCCAGGAGGATGAAGAATTTTCCAGAGACAGGTTTTACGCATCCGCTTATGTGTATGGGCAGTTTGACAAGGAGCAGTATGCGCTGCCCTATGAATGCGCTCCAAAGCTTATGTTTGTCAACAGATCCATCTTAGACGGGGAGGGAATTCCGATGCCTGGCGGGGACTGGAGATGGGATGACTTCTATGATATATGCGAAAGGGTTACCAAGGATACGGACGGCAACGGGATCCCGGATCAGTTCGGAGTAGTTGACTATACCTGGCAGGATGCATTTGACTCCAACGGAGTAGAGCTGTTCAGCCAGAATGGGGAGGAATGCTTTCTTTCGGGGAGTAATGTGAGGGAGTCCGTTTCCTTCGTGGACAGGCTGGAGAGCCTGAACAGCGGCTACAGCATCACAAACAGGGAATTTGATGTTGGAAATGTGGTTTTTCAGCCTATGTCCTTTTCAGAATACCGGGCATATAAGCCTTATCCCTTAAGCGTTAAGAAATATTCCGGTTTCGATTGGGAATGTATTCCTATGCCGGCAGGCCCGGAGGGAGATAATATATCCTCTCTGGATACGCTGCTGATTGCTATGAACAAAAATACAAAGAATGCAGAATACGCATGGGAATTTATGAAGCTGCTGACCTGTAATGAGCAGATCCAGTCGGAAATCTTTGAGTACTCGGAAGGCGTGTCTGTATTGAAGGAGGTTACCAATTCAGAACGGACGCTGGTTAAGCTGCGGGAACATGTGGAAGATACGGATATACTAAATCATGTGATCCTAAGCGATGCGGTGGAGAATGCGGCGTCGGCTCCCAGATTCCGGAATTATGACGATGCAGTGTCCGAGGTAGACCGGGCGGTAAGGGATATTGTTGAGAGTAACTCCAATATAAGCACTGGACTTACGATCTGGAACCGGACAATTAATAGAAAATTAAAAAATAATGGATGGTGATTACATTTCTCCTGAAAATATGTGACAAATGTAATGAAGAATTCGTGACACTTGTGAAATGCACAGGTGTCATTTTTTTTGTATAGTTTAGACATGAAAAAAAGGAAAGAAATGAGGTGTGGAAATGAAGTACATAGTTTTGGTCAGCCATGGAACGCTGGCGCCGGGGCTGCACAACGCATTGTCAATGATTGCAGGAGAGAACCGTGAGGATATTATCTCCACCAGCCTTGAGAACGGGATGGGAGCAGATGTCTATACGGAGAATGTGCGAAAATGTATTTCCGGCATTACAGCGGAGGATGAGATTCTTCTTCTTGGAGATCTGATCGGAGGCTCTCCGTTAACAAATGCATCCAATGTGATCGCAGAGGCGGGACTGTTATCGAAGACGGTCATCATTGGAGGGATGAATCTCCCTCTGGCATTGAATGCGGCGCTGATGAAGGATGCAATGGAGATGGATGAGCTGGCGGCGGTGCTGATGGCGGAAGCAAGAGACGGAATTGCAGAGTTTAAAGTAGAAGTTACAGAATCAGAAGATGAGATTTAAAGGAGGAAAAGAGAATGTCAGTTTCATTTATTCGTGTAGACGACCGTATGATCCATGGACAGACCTGTACCAGATGGGCTTTGGAGTACCCTTGCGACGGATTGATCGCAGTAAACGATGTAGCGGCAAAGAATCCGGTTCTGAAATCGGCCTATAAGAGCGCAAGCGGGAAGAAGACCTTTGTATGGGGCGTGGAAGAATTTATTTCAAAGAGTGAGAAGGTTTTGAACAGTAAGGACAATTATTTCCTGATCACCAAGAACCCGCTGGATATGGAGAAGATTCTTGTGGAGCATGGGTTTAAGCCGGGAATTGATACCGTGATCATTGGTCCCTGTAATGACAGGCCGGGAACAACAAAGCTTGGGAATAACCAGTCTATCACACAGGAAGAGGCTCAGGCGCTGGAAAATATCATGAATGCAGGCTATAAAGTAGAATTTGCGCTGCTGAAGGATGAGGCTATCGGAAACTGGACAAAATTCAGAGGCCAGTTTGGATTTCACTAAATGAGGAGGGAATGAGATGCAGATTAGTTGGATACAAGCAGTATTGCTGGGTTTGTTTGCCTGTTTGTCAAGCATGCCTGGTATGGGAGGCTCATCAATTGGTAACTATACGTTAGGACGTCCGCTCATTGGCGGTTTGGTATGTGGAATTATTCTGGGGGATATCCCGACAGGCATTATGGTCGGCTGTGCGATGCAGGTGGTATATATTGCCCTTGTTACACCGGGCGGAACCGTATCTGCCGACGTGAGGGCAGTCAGCTACATCGGTATTCCGCTGGCAATGGCAGCATTAAGCAGCTATGGACTGAGTGCAGAGTCGTCGGAAGGCGCGGCCCTTGCAACTTCCTTCGGAACTATGGTTGGTACATTAGGAACCGTTCTTTTCTACGGAACAGCAACCATTAACCTGTTATGGCAGCATATGGGATGGAAAGCCGTAGAAAAGAGAGATTATAAGAAGCTGTATCTGATTGATATGGGGCTTCCATGGATTTCGCATCTGCTCTGTTCTTTTATCCCTACGATGATTATGTGTAAAATGGGAGCAAGCGTGGTAGAACTGATCAAGACAACACTTCCGATGGACGGTATTGCAATGAAGACGCTCTTTACGGTCGGCGCACTGCTTCCATGTGTCGGAATTGCGATTCTGTTAAAGCAGATTGTAAGGAACGCGGCAGATTTCGTACCATTCCTGTTTGGCTTTACACTTGCGGCGTCCTTGGGAATTAATCTGGTATCAGCAACGGTTGTTGCAGGTATGTTTGCAATCCTGATCTACAAACTGAAAATGTTATCAGCAAACAAAGCGGCTGCTGTGGGCGGCTATGACGATGAAGAAGAGGAGGATATCTAATATGGAAAAGAAATTATCAAAAAAAGCGTTATTAAAATCCTTCCATAATTGGTACTATGGACATTTGACCTGTTTCTCACAGGAGCATATGCAGACGTTTGGATATCTTTGCTCTATGCTTCCGCTTGTAGAGGAATTGTACGACAATGAGGAAGACAAAGCGGCTGCGATGAATACATATACGGCGTTCTTTAATACAGAGCCCCAGCTTGGAACTGTGGTTGTTGGTATTACGGCAGGTCTTGAGGAAGCCCGGGCAAATGGGACAGAGGATGTTGACGAGGAGACGATCAACGGACTGCGTGCGGGTCTTATGGGACCGATTGCAGGTATCGGCGATTCACTGGTAGTAGGAACGGTTATTCCGATTTTACTTGGTATTGCAATGGGTATGTCAACAGGCGGTTCTCCTCTTGGAGCAATCTTCTATATCATCGCATGGAATCTGTTTGCATATTTTGGCATGAGATTTATGTACTTCAAAGGCTATGAGCTTGGCGGGAAGGCCGTGGATTTCCTGATCGGAACACAGGGAGAAGCATTGAGAGACGCTATTTCAACTCTTGGCGGTATTGTAATCGGCGCAGTATCAGCGACTTGGGTAAGCGTAACCACATCGCTGCAGCTATTGAACGAGGCAGGCGAGCCGTACCTGATCCTGCAGGAGAAGCTGGATTCCGTATTTCCGGGTCTTTTGACAGCGGTATTTATCATTATCTGCTGGTTTTTGATGGCAAAGAAGAAAATGACGCCGATCAAGGTAATGCTTGTACTGGTAGTCGTAGCATTTCTTGGAGTCCTGGTTGGATTCTTCAATCCGGGTCTGGCATATTAGAGAGAAGGAGATGACGTTATGAATGCAGAAAAGAGAACATTTTTATCACAGGAAGCAAAAATGCAGAAGCAGGCGCTTCATAAAATTTCTATCTGGAGAAATGCCGCGGTGTCTGTTTCAACACTTGGGATCGCAATGCTCTATGCAGGAGCAGCTGGAGCAGACAAGAACCTCTTCTTATGCATTCCCGGCGTTACAATTATGGCAGCGGGACTGATCTGCGGGCTGGTTCTGAATCTTGGATTAAAGAATGGGAGAAGAAATGTTGAAAAAATAATAACTGTACTGGAAGGCGGGAAAGATGAATGAAGTACAAATTATTATGCATAGACATAGACGGCACACTTCTTGATGATGATAAGAAACTGCTTCCACAGGTAATAGACAGCCTGAAAAAAGAGACGGCAAAGGGAGTAAGGATTGCGTTGATTTCAGGGAGAATGCCGGCGGGAGTGGGGCTTATTGAGCAGGAGCTTGGCATTCAGTGCGTGAAAGCGTGCAATGCAGGAAGCTACATTCTGATGGGAGACAAATGCATCAGCAACAGAACCCTGCAGCCTAAGACCATGAAAATTATCTACAATAAAATTGCGAAGAAGAACCATCTCCCTTTATGGGTTTTCCATGAAGAAAAATGGTTTGTAACAGATATTGACAAGCAAGTTAAGAAGGAAATTGAAATTATAAGATATAAGCCGGAGGTCATTGATGCAGAAGCCGCGGCGTTAAGATGGGAAGCAGAAGGAATCGGCCCGAACAAGCTGCTGATTGCGGCAGAATCGGATAAAATTCCCCGCCTTTATGAAGAGATAAGGGATCTGGGATTGTCGGACATTGACCAGGCAAGTTCTTCTGATATATTTATCGAAATCTTTCCAAGCGGAGTCGATAAGGGAGAGGCGCTCCGTGAAATCTGCAGGAATTTAGAGATTGACCGAAATGAAGTAGTTGCTTTTGGCGATCATGAGCTTGATATTCCATTGATTGAAGCCGCAGGAATCGGAATTGCAATGGGAAATGCGATTCCAGAGCTGAAAGAAAAGGCTGATTTCGTAACAAAGACCAATAATGAAGCGGGGATCAGCTATGCGCTGGAGCACTATCTGACGGGAGAATAGGTAAATGGCAGGATTTAAATTGACAGTAAAAAATCCCTCGGGATTGGATGCCAGGCTGGCGGGGGCGCTGGTGAAAGAAGCAGCAAAATGTTCTGGCAGAGTGACGATCCGAAAAGAGGAAAAAGCAGGAGATGCGATGAGCATTTTTAATATCATGGCTCTTGGAGCTAAATGTAATGATGAAGTGGAAATTTCCGTGGAAGGAGGAGATGATGCGGCAGAGGCGGCCATGCTGGAGGCTTTTGCGAAGGAAAATATTTAAGGAAGCGATGATTTGATCAGCGCTTCCTTAATAAAATAAAGCTGTTGTATCAACCAGTCAGATACAACAGCTTTGTTTTATTTAGTGAGTGTAATTATTTTAGGGAAACGATGATTTAATCAGCGTTTTCTTAGAGATACTCAAGTCTCTCTAATGCATTCAGCACCATATGGCGTCCTGCGTCGGTTCCGTCGATAATACGTCTTGCCCTTACGGCATCTCCGATATTTAAGATTTCAACATCTTCATCCTCGAAGCCGTTTACGATGTCTTCCCAGAGTGGAGCATAAGCTCTCATGCCCAGGCATACGAATCCGTAGTCGAATGGAAGCTCTTCTTCGGTATCGCCGTATTTTACCTCGAAGGAATGAGCGTTTACCTTCTGAAGTGCGGTGTTCGTCATCTGGCGCACATTGTGCTTCTCCATGCATTCCTTCATGCTTGCGGTAGAGGAAGCGTCAAGGCCGCGTCCGATCATCGGCATCATCTCAATGATGGTGGTCTCAGCTCCGCGGGGTGCGAAGAATTCTACTACGTCAAGGCCTACAGCGCCGCCGCCGATTACAACAACCTTCTTGCCGGTCATGTCTTCCGGATAGTTGTCCAGATTGTCTATCATATCCTTGATCGAGTAAACAGCAGCGCCTTCCTTACCCAGATTGTCGTGGAGACCGTTGATCGGAGGCAGGAGCGGTACGGAACCGGTTGCGTTGACAACAAGCTGCGGGTCGTAGGATTTAATCATGTCTACGGTTACGTCTACGCCTGTCTTAATGGTCAGGTTGTCAAGCTTAGAAGCGCGGTGCTTTAAGTAGTTCGGGAAATCCGCAAGTCTCTTCTTTGCAGGGATCTTGGAGATTTCTACGGAAAGTCCGCCTACATGATCCTCCTTCTCTAGAAGGGTTACGTTACAGCCAACCTCAGCGGCTGTACATGCGGCCTCCAGTCCAGCAGTACCGGCGCCGACTACAACTACATTACACGGTTTCTGAATCTTTGACTTCTTATATTCTTCGTTATTAATAATATCCGGATTGATGGTACAGCGCAGAGGCTTGTTTCCTCCGATACGGTTGCCCACACAGCCTACGTTACAAGAGATACACTTGCGGATGTCTGCCACGTCGCCGTATTTTGCCTTGTTGCACCAGTTGGGATCAGCGATCAGGCCGCGTCCCATACCGATAATGTCAGCGTCGCCTCTTGCAAGGATATCGTCAGCAATCTTAGGATCACGGATATTGCCGATCGCGATGGTAGGCTTGTTAAATTTGCCGCGCACAGCCTTTGCCATGTAAGAACGCCAGCCGTCTTCCAGATAGTTTGCATCGATCTGGTACTGGATGGTCGGATTCAAAGCGGAAGAGGTGTCAAAGATATCCACTTCATCATTCAAATATTCCAGATATTCCAGACAGTCCTCTACATGGTTGCCGCCCTCTACCAGCTCGTCTACGCTGAGGCGGAGGGAAATCGGAACCATAGGTCCTACGGCCTTGCGGACCTCATCGATGACCATACGGCAGAAGCGGGAACGGTTCTCGGCAGATCCGCCGAATTCATCGGTTCTGTCATTCATGGTCGGGGAAAGGAACTGGCTGATCAGGTAAGAATGCCCTGCGTGGATTTCTACCATGTCAAAGCCTGCATTTACTGCACGTCTTGCGGCCGCGCCGTAATCTTTGGCAATGCTTTCTAATTCTTCTTTTGATAACGGACGAGGCGCTTCTCCGCCTGGCTTGGATGGAAGCGTAGAGGCGGATACAGGCTGCATGCCGATTCTTGAAGACATAGCAGATGCACCGGCATGGTTGATCTGAACGCCGATCATTGCGCCGTGCCTGTGACAGGCCTCAGTCAGATTCCAGAGCCTTGGGATATAGCAGTCCTGGTCAATACGAAGCTGTGTAGTACCGTTAGAACCTTCCGGGTATTTTACACAGACATTCTCTACAATGATTAAACCTGTGCCGCCCCGCGCTCTCTGCTCATAATACTTGATATGCTCGTCGCTTAACTCGCCTGTGTGGCCTGCTAAGTCGCTTCCCATCGGCATCATGGCAACACGGTTCGGCATTACCATTCCTCTGACTTTCAGGGGGCTGAAAATGTGTTTGAAATTGTTTTTCATTTCTTTGACCTCCGTTTACTTTTTCATTAAAACAAAATTATAAAAATATTATAAGATATTGTTAAAGATAAATCAAATACATGTTTTTGTGAAAGTCAATAGAAAATGTCTATGAATCCATGGATGGTTGGTGATAATAACGATAAAACGGCCGTTATCATTCTAACAGAAGTTTCGGGTTTTGTGTAATTTGTATATAGTCCGGTCTTGCTGCAACTATGGGGAACGGATGTATGGATTCTGAAAATGTCTTGCGGTTTACAGAAAATATTGCTATAATATCAAGGTTAAATTGTGGAGCGGACTCTTTGCGGAAGATATGTCCGGATAAGGAAAGGAGAGAGAAAGATATGATGAACGATTTGGAATTATACAGAGAACAGCTTGCGCTGTGTGATGATAAGATTATTGATGCATTGGTTGAGCGGAATGCGATTATTGAGAAAATCATGGGTTATAAAGAAAAATATGGGATGCCCATCATACAGCCGAAACAGGAGGAAAAGCAGAAGGAGCAGCTGAGGGCTAAGCTTGGAGATAACAAATACAGAGAAGAAATTTATGATGTATTCCGCCGTATAAGGCGCAACAGCAAGAAGATCCAGGCAAGGAAGCTCTTCGATTATAATATTGTTTTGATTGGATTTATGGGAGCAGGCAAGACAACGATTTCCGACTATCTGAGCGTAGCATTTGCCATGGATATTGTTGAGATGGATCAGGTGATCGCTGAGCGGGAGGAGATGAGCATCCCAGATATCTTTGCTACATACGGCGAAGAGTATTTCCGCAATCTTGAGACAGAGCTTCTGATCGAGATGCAGAACCAGAAGAATACAGTTATTTCCTGTGGAGGCGGTGTCGCTATGCGGGAGCGCAATGTGGCGGAGATGAAGAAGAACGGCAAGGTAATCCTTCTCACGGCCAGCCCGGAGACAATCTATGAACGTGTAAAGGACAGCAACGACCGTCCGGTTCTGAACGGGCGCAAGAATGTAAAGGGGATTTCCGAGCTGATGGAACAGCGCCGGGAGAAATACGAGGCGGCGGCTGATATTGTAGTCAACACAGACGGCAAGACGGTGCTTCAGGTCTGCGAGGATCTGGTGCAGCAGCTGATCGATGCAGAAGCGGAAGGGTAAGCCATGTTTGACATGTTTTTTCCAGACCGCTATGCGGCCTCTGCGTATGTTATCGATTTTGAGAAACTGTATGAAAGGGGATACCGGGGAGTCATTTTTGATATTGATAATACTCTGGTGCCTCACGGCGCGCCTGCAGATGAGCGGGCGGTCCGGCTGTTTAAACGTCTGAAGGAGATTGGATTTGCCTGCTGTTTGATTTCCAATAATCAGGAGCCGAGAGTTAAGATGTTTAATGAGAAGATACAGACGGATTATGTATATAATGCTCATAAGCCATCCACGAAAAATTACCGGAAGGCAATGGAGATCATGGGGACGGATATGGATACGACGGTATTTGTGGGAGATCAGCTCTTTACCGACGTGTGGGGAGCTAAAAGGAGCGGCATCGCCAGTATTCTGGTGAAGCCGATCCATCCGAAGGAAGAGATCCAGATTGTGCTTAAGAGATATCTGGAGAGGATCGTTTTGTTTTTTTATAAGAGAAGCCTGAGGATGGAAAAAAAGGTTGAAAAAAGGCATCATCTATTATAGAATGGTAACAGATTAGATTGAACAGTAATCTTGTAAGCGCAGGGGGCGCAGTTTAAGGAGGATAATGTAATGGCAAAAGTTTCAGCAGGAGATATCCGTAACGGGATCACAATCGAAGTTGACGGCAAGGTATGCCAGGTAATTGATTTCATGCATGTAAAGCCGGGCAAGGGTGCCGCTTTCGTACGTGTGAAGATGAAGAATATCATTAACGGCGGCGTAGTAGAGACAACCTTCCGCCCTACAGAGACCTTTGAGCAGGCACACATTGAGCGGAAGAAGATGCAGTATCTGTACAATGACGGAGAGTTTTACAACTACATGGATAACGAGACCTTTGAGCAGATTATGATCAGCGTATCTGAGGCTTCCGATGCAATGAAGTTTGTGAAGGAGAATGAGGAAGTCAGCGTAAGCTTTTATCAGGGCAATGCGTTTGCAATCGAGCCGCCGATCACGGTAGAGCTTGTGATCACAGAGTCAGAGCCGGGCGTGAAGGGCAACACGGCTACCGGGGCTACGAAGCCGGCGATCGTTGAGACGGGAGCGCAGGTTATGGTGCCGCTGTTTGTTGACCAGGGTGAAAAGATTAAGATCGATACCCGTACCGGCGAATATCTGTCACGCGCGAATTAAACAGCCGCTGTTCCCGGCTGCGGAAAGCGGATGTGCGGCATGTAAACTAAATGTGTTTTTAAAAAAAGCCTTGCAATTTCTGCAGGGCTTTTTTATAATTGAGTTACCATAATATTCATCCTGCGGTTAGGCGCAGATCTGCTTGGATCTTTTGTATTCGTATATTCAGGAGAGGTGTAGGTTCACACCGGCAATCAAAAACGGCAGAGACTATAACAACAGAGAAAGGAGATTTATGTCATACGAGAAGTTTGTGGGGAGGATAGAAGAAATTTTGGGAGAACGGGTAGAGGCTCAGGTGCATTTATCCGTCCATACTACAATAAAGAATAACGGGTACGAACGGAAGGGGATTACATTTTCAGAAGAAGGAATCAATATTTCTCCCACCATCTATCTGGAGGAATACTATGAGAAATTCATCCGCGGAAGTGACGTGGAAAGTCTGGCAGAACAGGTGCTTAAGATGTACGATAAGGTACGGGTGAAGCATACCTGGGGAGAAACAACCGTGCAGGATTATCAGAATGTGAAGGAGAGGATTATCTATAAGCTGGTCAATCAGGAGAGAAACAGAGAGCTGCTTTCCCAGGTTCCCCATGCGGATTTCCTGGATCTGGCAGTGCTTTTCTATGTGCTGGTAGATATCGATGAACCCGGCGGACAGATGGCGGCGATGCTGATCCGGAATGAGCATCTTACCTGGTGGAAGGTAACTGCGGAGGAAATACGCAGGCAGGCAGAGGCTAATACAGAGCGGATACTTCCCTATGAGTTCAGCGCTATGTGCATGGTAATTGAGGAAATGCTGGATGACAAAGAACTGGACGATGAAGAATGGAGGAAGCTTAGGGAACAGGAAAGCATGTATGTACTGACTAACCACATTCGGAGCGGCGGAGCAGCGGCAATTCTGTATCCAGGCAGGCTGGAAACAATCGGTGCGTATTTTAAGGAGAATTACTATATTCTTCCCAGCAGTATCCACGAGGTGATCATTATTCCGGAAAGCAGGGCGCTGCCAAAGGCGGAGATGGAGTGTGTTATAAGGGAGGTAAATGAGACGCAGGTACAGGCGGAAGAATTTTTGTCGAACCATGCATATTATTATGACAGGATAAAAGGAGAGATAACTGTGTAATAAAAAATGCCAAAAGTATAATTTGACACAATAAATGGTATATAAGGCAGGGTTTTTGAAGCTGTAGAATTATAAAAACAGGGTACCGCGCCCATCCGCGGTACCCTTAAGCCGTCTCTGACCAGAATCGAACTGGCGCACCCGCCTCCGGAGGGCGGTGCTCTATCCACTGAGCTACAGAGACAAGAAATATAATAGCATACCTTTACGAAAAATGCAATGGAGAAAATCGTACTGTTCTTGACTTTCTTTTCCAGCTTTAGTATGATGTGAAGTGCTAAGCTGTACAACAAAGAATATGGAGGTAGTCTATGAAGGAGAGACAGGAGGACCTCCGCGGCCTGCTGAAGGAACACAGACAGATAATGACAGGGTTATCCGTGCTGATTCTTCTGAGTGTGGCGGCAGTGGTCATGATGTGTCTTACAAAAGATAAGGCGGAGCATATTTCTTCGGGAGAAGTACAGAGAGAGCAGGATAACGGCCCGGCGGAGGAAGTGGTCAGCATGAGGCTGTTAAGAGAAAACTTAGGATGCCTTGCTATGGAGGCGAATCCGCTCGCAGAGGCATCGGAGGAAGGCTTAAAAGAGGCGGTTGCGGAGTATTATGAGGAACTGGCCGGACATGCAGATTTTGTGGACAGCTACAACAATCTCTGCATTTATACGAAGCTTGGGAAATACAAGGGAACTTATATTACATTTGTCCGTTATGATATGAAGATACGGGACATTTATACGATGGTTCCGGGGCTTGGGACACTGTATCTGGAGGAGGATGAGCAGCATAACTTTCAGGTGGAGTCTAAGTCCGGGGATGAAGAGGTTCAGGAATACGTAAATGATATTGTGGCTCATGAGGATGTGCAGAAATTAATGTTGGGAATTCAAAAGGATTATGCAGAAGCGGCGGCATCGGACGCGATGCTGGCGGAGGCTCTCAGTGATCTGAAAAATGCATATGAGAATCAGACAAAACGATAATATATTTGGATGCACAGCGTATGAAGCTGTGAATGGAGGAAGAGGGATGAAGCAGATAATTGAGCTCATTACGATGGAATTAGAGGAAGCATTTGAGAAGGCCGGGTATGATAGGTCTCTTGCCAGGGTTACGCTGTCTAACCGTCCGGATCTGTGTGAGTATCAGTGTAATGGAGCAATGGCGGGGGCCAAAACCTATAAGAAAGCGCCGATTATGATTGCAGAGGACGTGGCGGGTCATTGGGAAAGCGGCATCTGTATTGTGGAGGCAGTAAAGCCCGGCTTCATTAATATAAAGCTGGATGAAGGGTTCGCGGCCAATTACTTAAACCAGATGGCTGCAGACAAGAATCTGGGGCTTGAGACGGCAGAAAAGCCGGAGATGATCATTGTTGATTACGGCGGGCCGAATGTGGCCAAGCCTCTGCATGTGGGACATTTGAGGGCGGCTATTATCGGAGAGAGCGTCAAGAGAATCTGCAGGAAGATGGGACATAAGGTTCTGGGGGATGTACATTTGGGAGACTGGGGATACCAGATGGGGCTGATCATTACAGAGCTGAAAAAACGGAAACCGGAACTTCCTTATTTTGACGAGTCATGGCAGGAAGAATATCCGGAGGAGGCGCCGTTTACCATCAGTGAGCTGGAGGAGATCTATCCCACAGCCAGCGCTTATGCGAAGGAACATGAGGATTATAGGGAGGAGGCTCTTCACGCTACATGGATGCTTCAGAATGGAAACCGGGGATATACCGCGCTGTGGAAACATATTGTAAGGATATCAGTAAACGATATTAAGAAAAATTATGAGAAGCTGAATGTGGAATTTGATCTGTGGAAGGGAGAGTCTGATGCACAGAAGTACATTCCGGATATGATCAAAGGCTTTAAGGAAAAGGGACAGGCGTATCTGGATGAGGGTGCGTTGGTGATTGACGTGAAGGAAGAATCGGACACCAAGGAGATTCCGCCCTGTCTGATCCAGAAATCAGACGGCGCATCTCTCTATGGCACGACAGACCTTGCTACACTGATTCAGAGAGAAGCCGATTACCGTCCGGACAGAGTCATTTATGTGGTGGATAAACGGCAGGAGATGCATTTTACCCAGGTATTCCGCGCGGCGAAAAAGACCGGGATCGTGAGAGAGGAAACCCAGTTGAGGTTCTTAGGCTTCGGTACGATGAACGGGAAGGACGGCAGGCCCTTTAAGACCAGAGAGGGCGGCGTGATGCGTCTTGAGAACCTGATTGCGGAAATCAACGAAGAAATGTATAAGAAGATGGCGGAAAACCGGATGGTAGATGAAGAAGAGGCAGGAAACACTTCTAAGATGATAGGGATTTCGGCAATCAAGTACGGCGATCTGTCTAATCAGGCGGCGAAGGATTATGTCTTTGATGTGGACAGGTTCACGTCCTTTGAGGGAAATACAGGGCCCTATATTCTGTACACCATTGTACGGATCAAGTCGATCCTGAATAAATATCAAGGACAGGGAGGTTCCCTGGAGGGACTTCAGTGCACGGGAACCGGTACAGCCGGCGGAAAAGCATTGATGCTGGAGGTATGCAAATACAATGCGGTGATGGAGACGGCATTTGCAGAAACGGCGCCGCATAAACTCTGTGCCTACATTTATGACCTTGCCAATGCATTTAACCGATTCTACCATGAGACAAAGATCCTGGCAGAGGAAGACAAGGAAAAACAGAAGAGCTATATTGCGCTTCTTATGATTACCAGAGATGTACTGGAATCCTGTATTGACGTGCTTGGCTTTGAGGCGCCGGAGAGAATGTAAGTATAAAGAAAGGAAAACAGATGGAACATACTGTAAAATTATTCTATGAAGATACCGCTGTAAAGGAGTTTGATGCGGCAGTATTGTCCTGCGGGCCTGTAAAAGACGGTTATGAGGCAGTTCTTGACAGAACTGCCTTTTTTCCTGAGGGCGGCGGACAGTACGGGGATACCGGCTGGATTGACGGAATACCGGTGACAGATACCAGAGAAAAGGGCGGAATCATTTATCATTATGTGAAAGAGCCCTTAGAGGCCGGAAGGCAGGTGCATGGGAGGCTTGACTGGGACATCCGGTTCGAGCGGATGCAGCAGCACAGTGCGGAGCATATTGTATCAGGAATTATCCACAGACGGTTTGGATATGAGAATGTGGGATTTCATCTGGGAGCTGATTACTGTACCATGGATTTCAACGGCCCTATAACAAAGGAGCAGTTGAGAGAGATTGAAGAAGAAGCGAACCGTGCAGTGTTTGCCGATCTTCCGGTTTATGTGCTGTATCCGGATAAGGAAACACTGGCGCAGATGGAGTACCGCAGTAAGATCGAGATTGAAGGACAGGTACGGATCATTGAGATTCCTGGAATCGATGTGTGTGCCTGCTGTGCGCCGCATGTGGAATCGGCCGGGCAGATCGGCCTGATCAAGCTGGTGGATATGACCAACTATAAGGGCGGCGAGCGCATCCATATGCTCAGCGGAATCCGCGCACTTAAGGACTATCAGAGGAAGCAGGAGAGTGCAAGGAAGATTGGGAATATTCTGTGTGAGCAGGAATCTAAGCTGGTAGATGCAGTAGAGCATATGCGGCAGGAGGACATCCGCCTGAAAGGTGAAATTGCCGGGCTGCGGAAACAGATCCTAAGGAACAGGGCCGGAGAAATCGATGTGACAGAGCATGTGGTTATCGTGTTTGAGGAAGGCTTGTCCGGAGATGAAGCAAGGGAATTCATGAATTTTCTGCTGGAGCGGGGAGCCGGTGTGTGTGCGGTGTTTACCGGAACGGAAGAAGCAGGATACCGATATGTGATCGGCAGCCGGACGGAGGATGTGCGTCCGCTGAATGAGAGATTAAAAGAAAACTTTGGTGCCCGGGGAGGCGGCAGGCCGGAGATGGTCCAGGGCAGCCTTACGGGCACCAGAGACAGGATTAAAGTTTTACTTTGATCACGTCCACATCCAGATCCCACAGGAACTTATCTAAGTCCTTGAAGGATAGGAATACAGTTGCGGTATTCTCCAGAGGGTGAATGCCGAGGCTCTTGCAGCGGCTTAAGCTTTTGTCGATGAAGAATTCGACTGCATGGTCTGTATCGTTCATCAGGCCGAAGGGGGAAACGCTTCCCTGCTTCAGTCCCAGATACTTCTCAAGGCGGTCTTCAGAGGCGAAGCTTAGGGTGCCTGCGCCGAGGGCGCGTCCCAGACTTTTCAGATCAATCTTTGTCTTCTCATCGGCGGTCACAAGAAAGTGGCGCTTTCCCTTTGCATCCCGCAGGAACAGATTCTTACACAGGGTTCCCTTCTCGGGAAGCCCGAGCCTGTCCATATCTTCCATAGTGTGGACCGGTTCATGCTCTACAGCTTCATATTTAATGCCAAGTTTATTTAGTGCGTCATACACGCGCTGTTTCTGATTTTCCATAATCATGCAGACTCCTTTCTTTCCATGATTTCTCAAAAATGGACTGTTACTATTATATGGGAAACAGCAGGGAAAGTAAAGTGACAAAAATACTTATAGACTATATCTATAAGCGGATGTGTATTATTGATAATATCGATTTTACCAGACAATCTTTTTTTGCTAAGCTATATACGCATGCGGGGTGATAGAGATATGAAACGGAGTAAAAAAATAGTTGTGATTTCACATTGTCTTTTGAATGTCAACGCGAAGGTGGAAGGCCTGGCGGTAGAGAGGGCCTGTGCAAAGAAACTGATACAATATCTGATAGAAAATGATTATGGAATGTTCCAGCTACCCTGTGCAGAGATGGATATGTGCGGAATCAACAGATGGGGGCAGGTAAAGAGCCAGCTGGATCATCCGAATTACCGCAGGCGGTGCAGGGAGCTGATGCGGCCTGTGGTCTGCCAGATAGAGGATTACATATCCAATGGATATCAGATAGAGGCAGTGATCGGAGTAGATGGCAGCCCTACGTGCGGTGTGAACCGGACTTGTATCGGGGAATGGCGCGGGGAAATTGGAGAGCAGTATCATACAATGGAAAAGGCGGCATCCGGTAGAATGTCACCAGAGGCAGGTGTAATGATGGAGGTTTTACGAGAAATGTTAAGGGATTCAAACATCAGCATACCATTTTATGCACTTGATGAAGAAAGCCTTGATTATTTCCCGATAAACAAATAAATTACTTAAAGGAGAAAAGGTATGAAAAAAAAGGTACTGGCTGTCCTGCTGAGCGCGGCTATGACAGCAGTTTTCGCGGCAGGATGCGGAAACACAGGTGACTCGAAGGACGGAAATTCAGAGGCGGCAACGGAGGAAGAAACAGCCGGTGAGGATACATCGCTAAAGGATATTCAGGAGGCAGGTGTTATGACCGTGGGCATGTGCCCGGAGTATCCTCCTTTTGAATCCATCAATACAGAGGGTGAAATCGAGGGATTTGACGCGGATCTTGCGGCTGCGGTGGGAGAAATTCTCGGCGTGGAAGTGGAATTTGTCAATACGCCCTATGAGGGGCTGATCGCCGGGCTGATGAACGGTGATTTCGATATCATTATGTCAGGAATGTCTCCGGAGGAAGCAGATGAGGCAGATAAGACTCTGAATGTAACAGAGAATTATTATTCGGTAGCAGAAGTGATCTTATCAAAGGATGACAGCATCCAGTCAAAAGAGGACTTGGAAGGCAGGACAGTTGGAAGCCATTCGGGCAGTACTTCTGAATATGCGGTAGATGCTCTTGCAGATGAAAATATTCATGTAGAATCTGCACCATATAACAGGCATTCAGAGGCTTTTGCGGATCTTCAGAACGGCAATATTGACGCGCAGGTAGTGGAAGAGACCTGGGCAAAAGAAAAAGTGACCGGGGATGACGGAATTCATATTTGTGAAGAGCCGGTCAGCTCTATCAATGTGGCCGGCGTGATTGGCAGCGGGAAAGATTCTTTCCGGGATGCGTTTAATGGTGCGCTTAAGCAGCTGATTGATAATGGCAGATATGACGAAATTGTAGAGAAGTGGTTTTCCTAATTGTGAATTGAGAAGGTAGAAAGATGAACGGTTTGGATTTTTCACCATTGCTGCCATATGCCGGACTTCTCCCGGAAGCATTGAAAATTACACTGGAGATTGGTATTGCAGGTTTTGTATTGGCGCTTGCGATCGCAGTTACGGCCGGAACCCTGCGGAGCAGAAAGCTTCCGGGGGTGATAAGATTTCTGCTGAGCTTTTATGTGGAGATATTTAGGGGAACGCCTCTTCTGGTACAATTGTTCTTTGTCTATTATGGACTGCCCTCTGCCGGGTTCCGATTGGAGCCTGTCACAGCAGCTATCCTCACAATGGGATTAAACAGCGGTGCATATCTTTCTGAAAATGTAAGAGCATCCATTCTGGCAGTAGACAAAGGCCAGTATGAGGCGGCTCATATGCTTGGATATACACCGCTGCAGACAAGTATACATATTGTTCTTCCACAGGCAATGCGTATTGCAATACCATCCTTTATGAATGGATTCTCTTCCATTATCAAGGAGACTTCCATTGTATCTGTACTGCCGGTGATCGAACTGACAAAGCTTGGGAATCAGGTTTATGCAAAGACATATCATCCATTTGAAATATACATCTTGCTTGGAGTGATTTATTTCTGCCTGACCTTTTCTTTGACATTTCTGGCAAGGCGGCTGGAGAGGAGGGCTTCAAAATGGCAGCTTTAATTGAGATGAGAGAGGTAAAGAAGTCCTTTGGAAATCATGAGGTGCTGCAGGGGATCAATCTGGAAGTAAACAAAGGAGACATTGTTGCAATCATAGGAGCCAGCGGTTCCGGAAAGAGCACTATGATCCGCTGCCTTGCAGGATTAGAAGACATCCAGTCCGGGGAGATTGTTTTAAAAGGACAGAAGGTTACAGACAGAAATAGTGTAGTGAGTTCCATCGGCATGGTATTTCAGAATTTTAATCTGTTTCCGCACTATACTGTGGAAGAAAATATTATAAAGCCATTATGTACAGTAAAGAAGCTGGACCGGAAGGCTGCAGAAAAGAAAGCCGGAGAGCTTCTGAAAAAGGTGCGGCTGCTGGAGACGGCAAAACAGTATCCGTCTACAATGTCCGGAGGGCAGAAGCAGAGGCTTGCCATTGCAAGGGCACTGGCGATGAATCCGGAAATTCTTGTGTTCGATGAGCCTACGTCTTCGCTGGATCCGGAGCTGGCACATGAGGTGTTTAGTACGATCAAAGAGCTTGCTGCAGAGGGGCAGACCATGCTGATTGTTACGCACCAGATTAATGCGGTGAGCCATTTTGCAACCAGAGTTGCTTTTTTGGACAGCGGAATCATAGAAGTTGACGGTTTATGCAAGGATGTTTTTGGGAATCCTGGTAATCAGAAGCTTAGCCAGTTTTTAGAAATGGTAGAGTTTAATACATTATAAAAATGATATACAAGAAATTGAGAAAAGAAGCCGCTGCGTGACAGGACTTCTTTTCTTTTTTGTAAACTAGTTGAATGTTTTGCGGTTACGGAGTAGAATAAGAGGGATTCAAAGAAGTTTATTTGAATTTGAAGGTAAAGGGAGCATCAACTATGCCGATTGAGATTAAAATTATCCGGAGCGGCCGTAAGACCATGTCTCTGGAGATTACCAGAGAAGCAGAGGTTTTGATCCGTGCGCCTTACCAGACAGAGCGGTCTGAGATTGACTGGTTTGTACAGGAAAAAGCGGATTGGATTGCAGCACATCTGGAAAAAATGCAGGAAAAACTGGAAGAAAGAAAGGCCCGCCCGGTAAAGCGCATGAGCATGGAAGAGATTCAGGCACTTGCTGATAAAGCGGCCAGAGTGCTGCCGGCAAAGGCGGCATATTATGCGGCTGCCGCCGGGGTGAATTATGGCAGGATCACGATCCGAAATCAGAGGACCCGGTGGGGGAGCTGCAGCAGCAAGGGGAATCTGAACTTTAACTGTCTGCTGATGCTGGCGCCGGATGAAGTGCAGGATTATGTGGTGGTGCATGAGCTCTGCCACAGGCTGGAGATGAACCACTCATCTGGATTCTGGAAGGAAGTGGAACGAGTGCTGCCAGGTTACCGGACGGCAAGGCAGTGGCTGAAGGAGCACGGGGAAGAGCTTATGGCCGGGATGCGCTGATGCAAAACCGCGTGTTCCCCTGTACACTGAAGGTAAGAATGTTTAAGATAGAAAGTGAGCAGTGAATATGGAAAATCAATATAATGAACAGAGAAGGCCGGCAGGAACCGGGAACCGGTTCTGGCGTATCTGGAGTCCTTTTTTAATAAACTGGGGAATCGGGACCGCTGCGGGAATTGCGGCGATGACGGGATTTATGACAGTATATATGGCAGCACATTCTATTGATATGGTGTCGATCTATCAGGATCAGGAAGCGGTAATGAAGCTGGTTGAGAAGGTAACGGAAATTATGCTGCAGTATACCACGGAGATTCAGGGAATGGCGGCGCTTATAACAATTCCGGTTATGGCTTTTTTGTACTACAGGGACAGGAAACGGGAGAAATTAAGCGGAGTTATTCCCAATAAAAAAGCACCTGCAGTTATGTACATTCCAATGCTTGTTATGGCCGGGATGCTGAATATTGTACTAAATAATCTGATTATGATAGGCGGTCTGTCAAACTATAGCAGAGAATATGTAGAAACGTCGGAGGCATTTTACAGTGCATCATTAGGAATGCAGATCTTGTGTCTGGGCCTGCTGGTGCCCATTGCGGAGGAATTGGTCTTCAGGGGGCTTATGTACCGCAGAATGCGGGAGGATACAGGCATAGTGGTGTCGGTGTTCTATTCGGCTCTGGTGTTCGGCCTGTTCCATGGGAATCTGGTTCAGAGAATATACGGAATGGCGATGGGACTGATGCTGGCATATGTATGTGAAAAATATGGTTCAGTTAAAGCGCCGATTGCCGCCCATATAATGGTAAACATGGTTTCCATACTGGTGACATATTTTGATATATATAACCGGATGCTGTCCGATATTCTGATAGCGGGACCAGCTGCTGTGGCATGTGCGGTGATTGTATCATGCATGTTTCTACTGGTGCAGAGAATTGATGAAAAACCGGAGATTCCGGATGAAAATAAAAGCTCCTGTCCGGAGCCTAAATCTTAAAAAAATCGAAAGACGATTGAAAAGAAACGGAATTTGTAGTATGCTTTTAAATGATAATAGGGAGATTCTTGACAGAGCCGTAGAGGGCCTGTCAGAATAATTTATAGGGGAGAATACTATGAGAAAATATGGAAGATTACTGCTGGTTTCGGTTATGGCAGGTTCTTTAATTGCGGCTCCGGTATATGCGGCGCCGGGTACAGAGAGTCTTGAAGCAGAGAAAGCGGCCGCGGAAAGCGAAGAAGGAGCATTGCAGCAGGAGCTTACAGAGCTGCTGGATAAGATGGGGAAGCTGGAGGAAGACCTGATCGCCAAAGGCGAGGAGATTGCGCAGGTAGAGAAAGACTTAGAGGATGCCAGAAAGCTGGAGGAAGAACAATACGGGGCGATGAAGCTCCGTATCAAATATATGTATGAGGAAGGCACGACGACGGCTCTGGAAACACTGGTCAGTGCCGAGAACTTTTCGGATCTTCTGAATAAAGCGGAGTATGTGGCGGAGGTTCATCTTTATGACCGTTCCAAGCTTCAGGAGTATGTAGATATAAAGAAAAACGTAGAAGATTTGAAAGAACGGTTAGTAGAAGAGCAGGCCGGCATGCAGAATATGCAGACAGGGTATGAGGCCGAGGAGCAGGCGCTGATGACGACGCTGGAAGAGAAGCGGGAAGAGATTGCCGGATTTGACGAGCAGATCCAGGCGGCAGCAGAGGCGGCTGCAAGAGAAGCGGCTGAAAGAGAAACCCAGAGACAGACGGCTGCGGCAGGCGGGGAGAGTCCGGCCGGAACATCCGGTAATACTGGAAGCACCGGCGGTGCCGGTACATCTGGTGCGGGCGGCACAGGCGGACAAGCCGGCGGAAGCAGTGCAGGAGGCTCTGGAAACAATGGAGGCAGTACCGGAGGTTCCGGGTCAGGAAGCGTTTCTTCCGGAAATACTTCAGCGGCACAGACGATCGTGAATGCGGCTTATAGCCAGATCGGCGTACCGTATGTTTACGGAGGCAATGGAAACGGAGGATGGGATTGCTCCGGTCTGGTAAAGTACTGCCACAGTGCGGCGGGAATCAGCCTGCCGAGAACTTCGGAGGCTCAGGGCGGCTGCGGTATAGCGGTCAGCAGTCCGCAGCCGGGCGACATCGTATGCTATGGAAGCCATGTGGGAATATACATCGGAGGCGGACAGATGATCCATGCCCCAAAGCCGGGAGATAAGGTGAAGGTGGCGGCGGTATACGGCTCACCGTGGTACAGAAGATGCTGGTAGGCTCTGGAAACAGCAGATGACAGGAGAGAATAAGAGGTACAGATATGAAAAAAAGAATGGTACGTGCAGTAATAGCAGCGCTGCTTGCCAGCACACTGGCTGTTACCCCTGTTTTTGCAACAACATTGGAGGATATGCAGGAAGATAAGGCTCAGGCAGAGAAGGAGGCGGACTCACTTCAGGAGCAGATTGCACAGGCGCTGGAAAAGATTCAGGCAATGGAGAAGGATCTTGAGACGAAGCAGGGTGAGATTGACAAAGCCGGAGAGGATCTTGAGAAAGCGGCGGCCATGCAGGCGGATCAGTATAATGCAATGAAGCTGCGCATCAAATATATGTATGAAGAGGGAGAAGCAAGCTTTCTTGAAACCCTTTTTACAGCGGAAAGTTTTTCTGATTTTATCAATAAGGCAGAATATGTTCAGGAGGTTCATTCTTATGACCGGACGAAGCTGAACGAGTATGAAGACACCACAAAGAAGGTGGAGGAATTAAAGACAGGCCTTGAGGAAGAGTATGTGCAGATGGAGACCATGCAGATGGATCTGGAGCAGGAGACGGCATCTCTGAATTCTACTCTGGAGGAAAAGCAGGATGAAATCGCACAGCTTGATGAGAGCATTCAGGCTGAGATTGCCGCAAGGCAGGAGGCAGAACGGAGAGCCAGGGAAGAAGCGGAGCGCCGGGCTCAGGAGGAAGCTGCCGCGGCACAGCAGACAGGAACAGGTACCGGTGTAACAGGTACCAATGGAACCGGTTCTGGCGGCGGTTCAGGTTCCGGCGGCAGTTCGGGTTCCGGCGGCGGGAGTTCTATTGTTCCGCCTCAGGGAAGAAACGGCTGGGCTGTCGTGCAGTATGCAAGGCAGTTTATCGGATATCCTTATGTGTATGGAGGCAACAGCCTGACCGGTGGCATTGACTGTTCCGGATTTACCCAGCAGATATATGCGGCGTTCGGCGTATCCCTTCCGCGTGTGGATTCCGCACAGGCAGCATGCGGAGTGGAGATTCCGCTGTCTCAGGCGCAGGCAGGAGACTTGCTCTGCTATTACGGCCATGTGGGGATATACAACGGCTCAGGAGGAATTGTTCATGCGTCATCTCCGGGGACCGGTATTGTGGAATTTCCAAACTGCCAGTACCGGACATTGAAATGCGTGAGAAGGGTTCTGTAGATTTATAGAAGAATTAGACGTAAATGCAGTAGAAATACTTGCATTTACGTTTTTTTTATGTTAAAATTTTACGGTCGCCAAAAAACACGCATGGGGATTCTTGTGACGGTGCCGGACGCTTACAGGCCGGTCTCATGGGAAGTGAGCCATGCGGAAGTAAAAACCAAATGGAGGAAAGAAACATGAGCGTTATTTCAATGAAGCAGCTTTTAGAAGCAGGTGTTCACTTTGGACATCAGACAAGAAGATGGAACCCTAAGATGGCTCCTTACATCTACACCGAGAGAAATGGTATTTATATCATCGACCTTCAGAAGTCTGTCGGCAAGGTTGACGAGGCATATCAGGCAGTTGCAGATATTGCGGCTGACGGCGGTACTATTTTGTTCGTAGGAACCAAGAAGCAGGCACAGGATGCCATCAAGACAGAAGCAGAGCGTTGCGGCATGTACTATGTAAATGAGAGGTGGCTTGGCGGTATGCTTACCAATTTCAAGACGATCAAGAGCAGAATCGCACGTCTGAAAGAGATTGAGAGAATGTCAGAGGACGGAACCTTTGATGTGCTGCCTAAGAAGGAAGTTATTCAGCTTAAGAAAGAATGGGAGAAGCTTGAGAAGAACCTTGGCGGTATCAAGGATATGAAGAAGCTTCCAGACGCTATCTTTATTGTAGATCCAAAGAAGGAGAGAATCTGTGTTCAGGAGGCTCATACTCTGGGAATCCCGCTGATCGGAATCGCTGATACCAACTGTGATCCGGAAGAGCTTGACTATGTAATTCCAGGAAATGACGATGCAATCCGTGCAGTCAAGTTAATTGTTTCCAAGATGGCGGATGCTGTTGTTGAGGCTAATCAGGGAGAAGCCGGATACGAGGAAGAGTATGCAGAAGAGGCTGTAGAAGAGTAGGATACAGGCACGAGATTAGGAGGAATAGAAAAGATGGCAATCACAGCTAGTATGGTAAAAGAGCTAAGAGAATTAACAGGCGCCGGCATGATGGACTGTAAGAAGGCTCTTAATGAGACAAACGGCAATATGGAAGAGGCAATTGAGTTCCTGAGAAAGAACGGAGAGGCAAAGGCTGTTAAGAAGGCAGGCCGTATCGCGGCAGAAGGTATCGTTATGGCTGAGGTCCGCGATGATAAGACTGCGGCGATCGTAGAGGTTAACTCCGAGACAGACTTTGTTGCTAAGAACGCAGATTTTCAGGGATTTGTTAAGGCAGTTGTAAATCAGGCAATTGCTACGGAATCTAAGGATATGGACGCATTTATGGCAGAGGCTTGGAATGAGGATGCTTCTAAGACAGTGAAAGATGCATTGACAGAGAAGATTGCAGTAATAGGAGAGAATCTGAATATCAGAAGATTTGAGAAGGTTGAGTCTGACGGATGTATTGTAGCTTATATCCACGGCGGCGGACGTATCGGCGTTTTAGTAGAGGCTGCAACAGATGTGGTCAATGATGATGTGAAGACATGCTTAAAGAACGTAGCTATGCAGGTAGCAGCTATGTCACCGAAGTATGTATCCCGTGATGAAGTGTCTCAGGATTTCTTAGATAAAGAGAAAGAGATTCTGCTTGCACAGGCTAAAAATGATCCAAAGAATGCCAATAAGCCGGAGAATATTATTGAGAAGATGATCGTAGGCCGTCTCAACAAGGAGATGAAGGAAATCTGTCTGTTAGATCAGGTATATGTACAGGACGGGGATCTGACTGTTGCTAAATATGTGGAGAAGGTTGCAAAAGAGGCTGGTGCAAATCTGTCAGTGAAGAAGTTTATCCGTTTTGAGACAGGCGAAGGCCTTGAGAAGAAGAATGAAGACTTTGCGGCAGAGGTAGCTGCACAGATGAATCAGTAAACTTCTGAATGAAATTGATTTATGAACCCCTGAAAATCCCATAGAATGGGCATTTTCAGGGGGTTTTTGCGTTCTTGTGAGAGGTTCATAATTTACCGTAAATTACCTATTTTGAGTGCCAATTTTTGGGTTTTTTGGGGGGAAAGGGTATCCCTCAAATGGCGTGTGGTTTATAGGGATAGTATTTCTGTTGCTGGTCGTATTCAGAGAACAGCTTCTCGCCGCTCTGGTAGGCGGCGGCAGAAACGACGGATCCATTGTTTGTTGCTCCGCTTAATGATGGTGATTTTACAGTGCGGGCATGGCAAGAATGCGCCCTCCTTTCTCCCGGATTCCGGGCATAGAAAAAGCAGGATACCTTTTCAGTTTCCTGCTTGGGTGTACCGCTGATCTGTGGCGGATTATTCAAGCACCACCAAAAATCCGAACAGGCACATTGGAATTCAATTTCTTGCGGTTCTTTGACCCAATATTTTTGTCATCGGTTTCTTGAGGATATGGCTACGATACCGTCTTTATCCACTAATATTTGATACAATTCAAGATTTGCAAGAGCATTTTCTTTGGTACATACATGTAAATCCATCCTATTTCCATCGGCAAATTGCATCTGCCAACCATAACAATTCTCTACATCCGATGGATAGAAAACATTATCTTCAGGATAATGCATATACAAGATTTCGCCAAAACACTTTATCCGTTCCTTATTCTCACGAAATGGTTTTGTAGTTGTTACAATATATACAATATCATAATCCAGAAAAATATCCTTTGGAGCGTTTGGATTTGTTCGAGAGCCTTCAATATATGTTGCCCGAATATTTTCTACCTTAAAAGCAATCTTTTATTAAAGATATCATTTCTATCTCTGTGCGCATTTCCGTTGTTCCCCCTACGAGTTTATAATTCAATGTCAATTTGATACTCATCATCAATAAAAATATAGTTGGCCTTGTAAATCTGACACTGTTCCAATATTTTGGCATTATCTCTGAGTGCTGTTTCTATCGTATAGCCCTCATCCTCCATTCTGTTTTCTACAATACTAGCATATTGTTTTATATCACTAAAATGATTTGTAATATATTTATTGCTCATAACTAAGCAATAATATTTGATGTTTTTCAAATACGTCGCTCCAAAATCTTTTGACCATTCAAAAGGAATGTAACAACCTTCCACAATAAAATTTTGCTCATTCTCTATAGCTGTTTTTATCATTTCACATACAATGGGCCACAAATAATTCGTTAGTTCTTTTTCATCACTAACAGGGGTAAGTGTAGTATTTCCACTACGAATAAGCCCCATTTTTAAATGGTCTATAGACAAATAGGGGTATTTATATTTTTCAAGTAGTTTTTGGGCAAGTGCTGTCTTACCTGTGTGGGATGCTCCTGTTATCAAAATAATCATTCGATTACTCCTCCAATCCATTGAAAAAATCCCGATTTTTTGCTGGCTCTATTATACAGTTTTAACTTGCTAAATGGAATATGTTCTTCCTGAAAGATTTTCAGATGGCAAGTCTACAAAGGGGTAGCTGGCGGAGCCAGAACAGGGAGTAGTTTTCAACCCTTCTTCTGTTTTGTTACAGTCTATCCGTAAAAAGCAGCCTGCATGTTATTAAGCGAGAGCAGTCAATCAGTAAGAAGTACAGGTTTTTGTTTGGAATGAATAATCAAATTCTATTTTTATCTCCCCACTCACACATTTCATCCAAAAGAGGAATTAAAGACTTTCCGCGTTCCGTCAGGCTGTATTCCACTTTTGGAGGAATTTGTGGATACTCCTCTCGATGGACTAAGTGGTCTGCTTCCAATTCTTTCAGCGTGGTGCTTAAAGTCTTATAGGAAATCCTCCCGATATATTTTTTTATTTCATTGAACCGGACCACACCAAATTCCATCAGCGTATAAAGAATTGTCATTTTATATTTTCCATTGATCAGTGACAATGTATAGCTGAATCCAGTGTCATTAAGGTTTTCTGCGGATATACATCTCTTTTCCATGCCACGCTCTCCTTTGGGTAAGTATATGGTGTAATTGTAAGTATCGCACTTAAATGTGCGTACTTGTCTTTAGTTTCATTCGGGCTATAATTATAATATCAACGGTGGTAAAAGTCAATCCAGCAGCAAAGGAGGGACGGCATTATGAGTAGAATAATTGTTGTGATTACGGGAAGCTCCGCAAAAGCAGATCCCCTGCTCCTTTGATGATGATTTTAATATGGCGGCCGTTAGGCGGCAAAGCTGGCAGAAAAAGTATAAATGAAAAGGAGAATGGCTATGGGCAAGAAGATCATGGTACTGAACGGCAGTCCCCGCAAAAACGGAAATACGGCGGGACTGGTAAAAGAATTTACAAAAGGAGCGCAGGAAGCCGGACATACGGTAACAGAGTTTTTCCTCTCAGGGATGGATATCCATGGGTGTAAGGGGTGCTTTGGGGGCAGAAGCAGCAGGGAATGTCCCTGTGTTCAGAAAGACGATATGAATCAGATTTATCCGGCGGTCAGGGAGTGTGAGGTGATCGTGCTTGCAACGCCTCTGTATTACTGGAATATGAGCGGCCAGATCCGCACGGCTGTTGACCGGCTGTTCGCACTGGAAGAAGGCGATGGAAATCTCCTGCGCGGTCATGGCAGGGCGTCTGCCTTACTGATGGCGGCAGAGGGAAACGGCTTTGAAGATGTTGTACTCTATTACGACCATCTAATGGAACACTTGAAATGGAAAAATCTTGGCCATATTCTGGCTGGCGGAAACGGCGATGTTGGTGACATTAAGGGTAAGCCGGAACTTGAGCAGGCTTACGAGCTGGGAAGATCAATCCAGTAAATACACAGAAAAGAAGTGGATGAGATAGAAAAAATAAATTAGCACAGGGCGGCGCATTTGAGATTCCCGAACTCTGTTACTGGTGGAGGGAGCGGCATCGGTGATTTCCTGCCGCCGGGGTGGAGCCAGCGATGCTTTTGACAGGCTGAATAAATACTTTGGGATCAGTAATATGCACACGGCTGGCTCTCAATATTGGAATCAGGTGCATGGCTATACGTCAGATGATGTGAGGAAGAACAAAGAAGGTTTGCAGACCATTCGGTTACTGGCACAGAATATGGCATGGCCTGGAAATCAAAAGTACCCAGACACAGCTTAAGGATGTCGAGAAATTACTGAAAATGGATCCGGGTAATACTGAACTTCTTGCACAGAAAGAAAAACTTCTGGCACAGGCTGTTGATGAAACAAAACAGAAGTTGGACACATTAAAGACGGCAGCCGAACAGGCGAATACTGCACTTGCAAATGGGGATATTTCATAGGAGCAGTACGATGCCCTTCAAAGGGAAATCGTGGAAACGGAGCAGAACTTAAGAAACCTGGAAACATAGGCAAATCAGTCAGCTACGGCAGTACAGAAAATTGCTGCCGCAGGAGAGTCATTAAAGACCACTGGTGATAATATCTCCAATGCCGGAAAGAAACTCCTTCCTGTGACAGCTGGGGTTACTGCGCTTGGAACGGCATCGGTTACTGTGGCTGCGAACTTTGAAAGTTCCATGAGTCACGTGCAGGCTACAATGGGAATCACAAAGGATTCCATGTCCACCCTTGACGGACAGAGTGTCAATACGATGGATGCCCTGTCAAACCTTGCAAAGGAAATGGGTGCATCCATAGCGTTTTCCGCTACGGAGTGTGCCGAGGCTTTAAACTGCTTTGGCGGGGCGTTTTTTATAATTTCGTCTCCAAATATGGGCAGTTTTATGGTAGAATGATAGTTGGAAAGTTAGCATAAATTAAGGAGAGGTCATGAACGGATTTGGATTTTATGAGAAATATGTCACGTTAATGGGCAATTTAAAAATAACCAGGGATACCAGCAGATAAGAGATGTAAACATAGTGGTAATCGAAAGGAATAATTTCATGGCGAACATTTTGATTGTCGAAGATGAAAAGAATATGCAGGATATTATTGCCGAATATATAAAAAAGGGCGGGCATACCTGCTTTACTGCGGACGACGGTATAGATGCCTTAATGATATTGAAAAGCAATCCTATGGATTTAATGATATTGGATATTATGATACCCCACATTGATGGGTTTACTGTCTGTAAGATGGCACGGGAAATGAGTAATATGCCCATTATCATATTGACAGCTAAAAGCGAAGAAAGTGACAAGCTAAGGGGTTATGAATATGGTGCAGATGATTACACAACAAAACCATTCAGTCCTAAAGTTTTGCTGGCTAAAGTAAATGCCCTGATTCGCCGTTCTTCCTTTGAACCGTTAGGTATATTGAGTGTTGGGCAAATTTCTGTCATGCCGTCCTCACGTAAAGTGTTTTTAGATGGGCAGGAAATCGCCCTTACTCACAAAGAATACGAATTGCTTTATTTATTTATGATGAATCCTGGACAGATTTTTAGCCGTGAGCAGTTGCTGAATAGAATTTGGGGTTACGATTTTGAGGGAACTACCCGTACTGTAGATACCCATATCAAAACACTGCGGAAAAAGTTGGGAAGTGAAGGAAAGTATATTGTAACGCTTATCCGTTCCGGTTATAAATTAGAGGTGACAGTATGAAAAACAGCGATAATTTAAGTATTCATTCAATACGGAAGAAAATACTTTTAATGTCTAAAGTGATAGGCGCTGTCCTTGTTATTTCATATATCCTTTCAACCAAACTACCGTTTTCCTCAAACACTTCACTTTCTATTTGGACTATTTTTGTGGTGCTGTTGATTTTGATCGTTGATTTTCTGATGGGCTGCTTTATCTCAAAACCGATTGCTAAATTGGAAAAAGCAGCAAAAAGGATGGCTGATTTAGATTTTTCTTCGACCTGTGACATTATGACAAATGATGAATTTGGGCGGCTTTCCACAAGTCTTAACACTATGGCTGAAAATCTGCAAAATGCTCTTATGAAGTTGGAGGCAGCAAATAAGCAGCTTGAAAAAGACGTTGAGCAGGAACGTCTGTTGTTATCAGAGCGTAAAGAACTGGTAGACAGTTTATCCCATGAAATGAAAACGCCTTTAGGGATTATCAGAGCCTATGCGGAGGGCTATCAGGATGAAGATGATGAACAGAAAAAACAAAAATATGCAGAAATAATCATATCGGAAACAGAGAGGATGAATCATCTGATTACTGCTTTATTGGATTTATCTGCATTGGAAACGGGAGCTGTGCAGCTTACCTACGAACGCTTTGATTTTGTTGAACTTTTAGAAACAGTCGCCGGACGGCTGCTGATCGACACGCCGGATGCTGATTTTGAATTACAGTATGAACTTCCTGATTATAAAGTTTATGTTTATACAGATAAGATTCGTATGGAGCAGGTTTTAAACAATCTTATTGTCAATGCAAAAAAGAATGTAAGACCGGAAGGCGTTTTAAAACTATGTCTTTCGGACGAAAATGGATTATTACATTTTTCTGTATATAATCAGGGTGATACAATTCCAGATGAAAAGCTGAAAAAGATTTGGACAAAATTTTATCGGGATAAACATTCAAAGTACAGTGGCTCTGGGGTGGGTCTTGCGATTGTTGCACAAATTTTATCTATGCAGAAATTAAGCTATGGCGTAAAAAATTTTACGGATGGCGTTCAATTTTACTTTTCTATGCCCGTAGTTAAATAAGGTATGATTCTTACTTTTGGCGGTTCTGCTTTCTATAATGAGAGCAGAACCATTTTTATTTCACACCAACTTCACTTCAATCTCACATTGACTTCACTTCATTTTCTTAAATTCATAGTACGAAAGGGCGAAAAGTCCGGAACAAGGAGGAATCTATATGACATTATTAGGTTTGGAATGGTATTGGTGGCTGTTGATCGCAGTAATACTGGTGATTTCTGTCCCTTTTAAAATCAAATTTATGAAATGGTGGAGCAAACGCCAGCAGGAGCAGAAAGACAGCAGACTGGGAAAGTGGGGCGATGACGAATGATTGAGGTTAAAAATCTGACTTTTTCATACGGAGAGGATAAGCAGGCATTACGCGGTTTAAATTTTACGGTAGGGGATGGAGAAATTTTTGGCTTTTTGGGACCGAATGGTTCCGGGAAATCGACGACACAAAAAATTCTTACCGGAATTTTGAAAGGTCATGGCGGTTATGCGTCATTGTTTGGACAGGATATTTCTACAGCGCATACACCACAGGATTTTTTTGGGAAAATAGGCGTCTTGTTTGAATTTCCCTATCTGTATGCGAATTTAAGTGCAGTTGACAATCTGAAATATTTTTCCTCTTTTTATCCGGCAAAGCAGCTCAGGGATATTGGGGAGATTTTAGAAAAGTTGGAGTTTAAGGCTGATTTTATGAAAAAACCTGTTTCATCATATTCAAAAGGTATGAGGCAGCGTGTCAGTATGGCAAGGGCGCTGATCAGCAGTCCTGAACTATTATTTTTGGATGAACCAACCAGTGGTCTTGACCCTTCCGGCGCTGTTTTGTTCCGCAAGATTATAGAAGAAGAACGAAAGAAGGGGACAACTGTATTTTTAACCACACATAATATGCTGGATGCAGATTTATTATGCGACAGGGTGGCTTTTATGACTAACGGAAATATTGTTGTATTAGACACGCCGAAAAAATTAAAAGAACAAAACAGCAATCACCGTGTACGGATAGATTACCTGTATCAGGGCAGGCGTGAGGAAAAATCAATAGAGATGTCGGAATTAGAAAAAGGCATTTCCTTCCGGCATGATGAGATTATCAGTATTCATTCAGAAGAACCAACTTTGGAGGATATATTTATCCAATATACAGGAAGGGGGCTGTCCTGATGTGGAAAAATTTCTGCTCTCTATTCAAAAAAGACTGCCAAATAATGTTGGATGGAAAATTTTTTCTTGTTGCTTTTGGTTCACTGATTATTTATACGTTGTTTATTAACTTTGGCTATATCAATTTTATGAATGCCGAACTCTACAATGTGTATCTGTTTGACCCGCAGGGAACACAGCAGGGAATATCGGAACTGATTTATCCGGTAACATCGTTAGAAGAATTAAACATGGCTCTTTCCACGGATGCGAATGGTGTCGGAATAGATGCCAGTTCTGGTACGCTGGATATTGTTTTCTATTTTGGAAGTGAAAAGGCTGACAATCATAGGACTGATTATGCATTGTCGCTTCTTCGGCAAGGCAGTCAGTATACTGCTCAAATCGTAGGGGAAAATACACTGGAACTAAAACAACGAAAAGAAATGTCTTGCGAATTGTTGTTTATAGAAATCATTGCCGTTGGTTTCTTGGGGATTGCCGCAGTATTATTTAAAGAAAAGCAAATGGGGGTTATCCGTGTCCATGCAGTCCTGCCATTTCATAAGAGCTTATTTATCGCATCAAAAATAATGGTTTTCTTGTTATCTGATTTGATTTTTGCAGCATTGATGACTGTATTAAATGTAGGATTTCATGATGCGATTGATATTTTACCTGACGTATTGGTACAGACAACAATTTTGTCATTGATTATGGCGCTTACGGGATTTGGATGTATTATGCTGCTAAAAGATTTCAGACAGTTTAGCCTTGCCTATCTGGTAATTGCCATTTTTGTAGCGGTGCCTGTATTTTTGTCGGCAAACACCTCTGTGAAAATGGCATGGATTGACTGGCATCCTTTCTATCATGTTTATATGGGACTTAAAAATGCCTACTTTGGTATGCCTGTCACAAATCCTGTTTATTATCTGTTTTCCGCTTGTGGAATTGCGATTCTGTTCCTGATTGTCCAAACAGCATTTCACAAAGAAATGGGAAAGGAAGGGTGATTATGAGGGGACTTATTTATCAGCTTAAAAGCGTATGGAAAGACAGATTTTGCATGATGTCTTTTCTTCTGCCGATCATTGTTGCTTTGGCTTTAAATTTTATTGGTGGAATTGACCTTTCTTCCGTGTCAGAATTCCAATTTGGCGTATTGGAAAATGACCTGTCCGCGCAGACGATTGTCTGGTTGGAGAGATATGGTTCTGTAACCATATACGAATCACAGGAGGAATTGATTACTGCGGTCAATGAACCTTCCACATACATGATTGGAGTAAAAGCTGATGGTGACAGCATTCAGACAATGGTATCCGGTGATGAACTGGATTTATTCCGCCAGACAGCTGATACGCTTCCAGCATTGTATGAGGGGAGGGAAAGTGCAGGGCAGATAAGCATCACGGTTTTAGAGCGTCCTGATATGATGGCAGGGTTTCAAAATATTTTTATTGCCATGACTCTGATCGTTGCCATGTTTATGGGATGTACTTTTAACGCCATGAACATGATAACTGAGAAAGAAAATGGTGTTGATCTGGTCAATCAGATATTGCCAATGAAACAGAGCGGATATGTGATGCAAAAAATTTTTGTGGGCTTTATAGGAGGAAGCCTGTCTGCCATTTTGACCGCCAGTTGCTATTTCCGGCTGTCGGTTTGGAATGCACTTCTTATGCTTGTGCTGATTATCCTCTCTACATCTATAGCTGCCCTGATTGGGTTATTTATTGGTAAATTTTCCGAAAGTCTTATGGTAGGTGTTGTTACTATTAAGATGATTATGATTCTGTTTATGGCAGTGCCATTGGTATCCTATTTGTTGGGGGCAGGCGGTTTGATTTCGGTATTTTGCTATCTTGTACCGTCCAGTGCGTCCTTTGAAGGAATTATGAATTTGGCTGACAGCGACAAGCCAATGATTGCAAAAGATATGTTTATTCTTATGACACATTGTATCATTTGGTTTCTGTTTTATCTTTCAATTTCCAAATGGAAGATAAGGCATATATGGAGATAGGGATTTTCAAGCAAAAGCTTTGAGGTTTTTGCAAAGGGGGCTAGGGGGACGATTCCCCTTATGCAAGCCAATTTTTGCAGATATTCCACAGGAAAAATCTGTGAAAATTCTGCCTGTGGACGTCCATAGGCAGTGCTTGTTGTTTCAGTATGGACAATAAACAGATATTAGTCGGTAAGCATGCAGATGCCAAACATCACCCCGCATGTCTGCCGCCACACTTATTGCAGCAATCAAGCCAAAGCTGGGATGAATCCTAAGACTTTACAGTATCTCATGGGGCATTCGGATATTTCGGTCACGATGAATGTGTACACCCATATCGGACTGGATGATGCAGAGAAGGAACTGAAGCGGATGGAAGAATTTCAAAAGGCGCAGGCGGAGGTAGAAAAGAAGAATGATGCGGCAGTATCGCAGAAAATGTTTAAGGTGATCTGATATAGAGGATTGATGGCGCTCTGGCTTAGGCTGGGGCGTTTTTTTCTAAAGAAAAAGAATACGAATGACGATATAATGTAAGGGTTAGAATTATTGAATAAAGGTGAAGTTATATATTTTGGACGGATTATTGTATTGTGGGAATATGTGGAGGTTTATATGAGGGGTTTAGGTTTTTATGATGAATATTTCAAACTTATGGGCAATCTGAAAGATAAACCAGATTTGGCTACACCTTATAAAATATTTGAAAAATATAATTCAGAATGGGAAAGGGTATAAATTTATATCTTTTGAAGAAAATGCAGAAATTAAAATTAGTACGTTATTATCGGGAAAAGTATGGTTTTCTCTCTATAAAACATTAAATGATGACACGGAATTTAAAGTAGACTATGGGGAAACAGATAAGACCATAGGAAAACGGTTAGATGACAAGGACGCACGTCGCAAGATTTACTATACACATTACACTGACCGGGTTTGGGGTTCGCCGGAAAATTATCATGCCATGCTTAATAGCGGGGAGTTAGGAGAAGAGCTGTGTGTTCGGATAATACGGGAGTTGTACCAATCGGAATAGCTGGCATAGTTTAAGAAATGATTATTACCGGAGGAATGCGTAAGAGAGAGAGGAGAGGTTGTAGGATATACTGCCAATTAAGTTGAGGTTGAAAGAACAAAAGGGGATGAAGTAATATGCACAGTCATAGATTTGAGGGTTCTGTTTAATGGGAAACACAAGACACTGCCAATACCAACCGTTGCTGTTATGCTTGTATATCAGGAATCTAAAATCTGTGCTGTGGTTGATGGAGTCAGTTCGATTCTTGGTATTAACATAGCACATAAGATTTGATTTGTCATGATTGGATAGTTTTTGTGGGACAAAGAGGATGTTATTAGTGAAAAAGGTGGAAAGGTTGGTTGCGAAGTAAGAGTAGTGTATTATTGTCAGCTTATAAGCGTAAACAGGCTGAATGATGTTGGGATTGACTTTACTACATTTAAAAACTGTAACATAGGTGCAATACATATGTTGGAGGGCGTACTGCGTTTCTATACCATAATGCATGGTTTTATGATAAAATATTCCCGTAGCTATTTTTAGAGATGCGAAAATGAAAAGAGGATTTATATGTTTACATCAACAATTGTATTTGAAAAAAATAGGTACGATGTAAGTCGGGAGCCGGAGTTTAATCGTTTATTGGAAATCTTAACAGAAATAAGAGATTTCCTTAATGAATTAGGATATCTTTCCATGGGAAGAGATATGTTGTTGTCCTGCAAATTAGATGCACCAGCTCCATGCAGATTAGATGCGCCTGATTTTAGCTTTGTGTGCCACGTATTAGCAGATTGCCTGCACCAACATTGACAAGCTATTTGATCGTCATAAAGATTGAGCCAAATTAAGAGATCAGAGAAAAAGCAGCAAAAGCAGGCTGCCCTGCTTTTGCTGCTAAATCTCATTATTGTTGATTGCCTGCATGACGATTTCGGCTGTGATCATGTCACTCTTCCTGGAGTCTCCGATCAGAAGACAACTGTTGCATAGATTGTTGATGACACGCGGGGTTCCATCGGATGCATTTAGGAGGGCTTCCAGTGCAGCATCTTCAAAAATTGCTCTGACAGCGCCAGCGCCCTTTAGCTTTTCCAGGATATAGGATCGTCCTTCTTCCTTGGTAAATGCAGGGATCTCATAGTTCATGATGATCCTTTGACGGAATGGTTCATGGACACTAAGACGAAGTGTTGCATTTAAAGATGGAAGCCCGGACAGCAGAACCACAGCACGATCCCTGGAATCCATCTCAAAATTAAATAAAAGCTTGAAGTCATTCAGGATAGCGGAACTGATGTAGTTCGCCTCATCAATGATGATGACAGGCGTTTTCCTTTTTTCAACAGAAAGTCTGGTAAGTTCTTCCTGGATTGCACGGAAGTTGTCCGGTTTCCGATAGTGGGCCTGTGCCCCCAATTCGGCAGCAAGATCCCGATAGAAATCATTGGGACTAAAGGTGGAAAAACAGGTATAGACCACTTTGTATTGCGAGTTGTTTAATCCCTGTCTCCAGGCTCTGATGGCAGTTGTTTTTCCACGGCCGGGACTGCCGGTGAGCAGGCCGAAGCCTTTTGTTTTTGCAAGATAGTTCAGGCGGAACAAAACTTCTTTTGATTCATCCGTTGATACAAAGATTTCCTTGGAGTTCTTTAAAAATGGGTTGAATTCCAAACCATAGCGGACCGTATAATCCATTAGTCATCACCCCCATAAAGACGTGGCTTTTCACGCTTGATATCTGCATTTTCGATCTTATTAAGAAGACGGATGGGTGTAAGCGTACCATCTGCTTCTACAACGTAGATGAACTCCATATCAGGAGAATAACGGAGTTTGATCCTCTGTTTTGCAAAGCGGTAATCGACCTCATACTCGATGTGATCAATCGTAACCACACAGTCAATGGAAACACGACGTTCTAATTCCAGTAAGAATAACCGGTCAATCTTATCTTCGGGTAAGCGGTGGAAACAGTTTGGCTCGCTAAAGTAGCGTTCCTGTGGGCTCTTTCCACTTAGGGAAGAATGGATCCTCTGGTTATACTGATTGACATACGTGTACAGGCTTGTGCGAAGCTCCTCAAGCGTATGGAAATCCCGCATATCAAGGCCTGCCATCCACTGATCTTTCATGGTACGAAACCAACGCTCCACCTTGGCCTTTTGGGTTGGCGTATATGGCTGGTCATAATGAACCGCAGACCCGATACGG
>Ga0137306_100472_pt1 | contig 56328 bp, 43 predicted proteins | sample Inofroosms_March_FD_97187 | JGI IMG/M metagenome (GOLD analysis project Ga0137306, IMG submission 97187) | Mouse cecal microbial communities from Vienna, Austria - N-Acetylneuraminic and N-Acetylglucosamine D2O microcosms_March | ecosystem: Host-associated > Mammals > Digestive system > Large...
ATCAGCAATTCCGCGATTCATGAAAGCATCTGGCAATCTGGAACTAGTATCCTGAAAATCCTTCTTCCACTCACCCTGCATCCTCTGATCCCGAACGATATCCGACTTCCGAAGATTATAAGTCGGCACAATCTTCTTTACGATTTTCTTCATATGATCAGTCTCTGCATATGCAGACTGGTACAGTTCCTCCAGATCCTTCAGGAATTCTTCCTCATCAAATTCAATCGGCTTTCCAACATGAATCCGCTCATTCTCCGTACTCTGCAGCCCCTCTTCATCCATCAATATCTCTTCATACAGCTTTTCTCCCGGCCGAAGTCCCGTATACTTAATCTTAATCTCCGTATCTACTTCATATCCAGACAAACGGATCAGATTCTGTGCCAGCTCCGCAATCTTCACAGGCTGTCCCATATCCAGCACAAAGATCTCTCCGCCTTCTGCATTCACTCCTGCCTGCAGCACAAGCGATACAGCTTCCGGAATCGTCATGAAATACCTGACAATATCTGGATGAGTCACCGTTATCGGTCCGCCTGCGGCTATCTGCTTTTTAAATAGCGGGATCACGCTTCCATTACTTCCCAACACATTTCCAAAACGCACTGCAACATACTCTGTCTCAGACCGATTGTTAAACACCTGAATGATCATTTCACAAATCCGTTTGGAGGCCCCCATGATATTGGTCGGATTGACTGCTTTATCCGTAGATATCAGCACAAATTTCTTCGTACTATATTTATCTGCTGCCAATGCCACCTTATATGTACCAAACACATTATTCTTGATTGCCTCGTTTGGGCTGTCTTCCATCAGGGGTACATGCTTATGTGCTGCCGCATGATATACAATATCAGGCTGGTATCTTGCAAAAACACTGTCAACCTTCCGGCCATTGCGTACAGAACCAATCAAAACAACCAGATTCAAGTATGGATATTTTCCCATCAACTCCTGTTGGATATCATAGGCATTATTTTCATAAATATCAAATATGATCAGCTGCCTTGGATTATTTGCCGCAATCTGACGGCAGAGCTCGCTTCCGATACTTCCGCCGCCGCCTGTCACTAGCACGACTTTATCAAACACATAATTTCCAATCTGTTCTGTCATAACCTGAACCGGTTCCCGGCCCAGCAGATCTTCAATCTCTACATTGCGCAGCTTGGACACACTGACATCACCATTTACCAGCTGATATACTCCCGGCAGAATCTTCATTTCACAGTTAGGCACCTTCTGACAGATAGAAAGTATCTTCCGCTGTTCCTTTCGGCCTGCGCTTGGAATTGCTATGATGATCTCATTGACCGCATATTTCTGTGCAGCCTTCAAAATCTGGTCCCTTCCTCCGACAACTTTGATGCCGTGAATAAATGTTCCATGTTTTCTGGAGTCATCATCTATGATACAGCATATCCGCGAATCCAGTTCATTGCTCAGCTCCAGTTCTTTCATAACTACATTGCAGGCTTCCCCCGCGCCAATGATCATGGTATTACGGGTATGATTTCCATGGATACGTCCACGGTATAAAAGCCGGACAAACCGATAGGAAAACCTGCTTACACAAGTCAATAAAAACAAAGCTGTACCATAAAGCGGAAAATAACTTCTGCAAATGTCTTTGTTATATGTAAAAAAGAAATAAAACACATTAAAAAGAAACGATCCTATACAGCCTTCCAGCACATATACCAGTTCCTTGATGCTGGCAAATCTCCAAAGGCTTGTATAAAGGCGCAACAATGCATAAATCCCTACCGTAACTATTGTATTAATTGGCATTAGTTCAATAACAGAAGCCAGATACCGCCCATCAATCTCAGATATATGCATATTGAATCTGAGCCAGAGTGCCAGAAAAGAACTTAAGTTTATAAACACGATGTCCAAACATATAAGAAATGCTCTGGATAGAATGGAAAAAGCTTGCTTTTCTTTCATATCATCTATAAAATTCTTCATCTGTATATATCCTCCGCTTACTGCGTCATTTCGAAAGTATTCACACACCCTGCCGAAATATCACCCATTTACTAAACGCATAATTCACCAGAATCACGAGCACCCCTGCAATAATCTTAATCACCGAATCCGGATATCCCATCCTGTCCACCAGCGCCCACAGCATCCCCGTCTCACCAACTCCGGAGAGCACCCGTGCTGCCGCAAACTGCCAGACCTCCTGAAACAGCTTCGCCTTGCTCCAGTCCTTAGATCCAAACACCAATACCTTATTCACCACATAGGCAAATATCACCGCGATCACCCATGCAATGATATTACTGACGAGATAATGGATGGAACACAGCTTCGTACAGATAAAATATACCGCATAGTTTACAAGAGTAGTCACAGCGCCCCAAAAAATATAGGAGACCATTTCCCGATGACGTACTATAAGGCGCTCCCATATCTTCTCCATACTCCTGCCATTCCTTTCCATTGCTCATAAAATCGCTTCCGCCGCAGCCAGTGCAGCCCCCACAACCTTATCCATATCATAATACTGATAATTTCCCAACCGTCCGCCGAAGGTCACATTCTCCTCCGCCTCAGCCAGCTTCTTATATTCCGCATACAACTCACTGTTCTTTGCATCATTGACCGGATAGTAGGGCTCCATCCCGACCTGCCACTCAGAAGAATACTCCCTGGAGATCACCGTCTTTTCCTGCTTTCCAAATTCAAAATGTTTATGTTCGATGATCCGTGTATAAGGTACTTCCTTATCCGTATAATTGACCACTGCATTACCCTGGTAGTTTTCACAGTCCAGGACCTCTGTCTCAAAACGGACAGAGCGGTATTCCAGCGCCCCTAGCTGATATCCGAAATATTCATCGATCATCCCTGTAAAAATGATCTTCTCCGCAATATCCGGATGCTCCTCCCGGAACTTGAAGAAGTCCGTATTCGTCCGCACTTCGATTCCTTCCAGCATCCGCTCCACAACGGCTGTATAACCGCCGGTGGGGATCCCCTGATAGCGGTCGTTAAAGTAATTATTGTCATACGTGAACCGGACAGGCAAACGGCGGATGATGAATGAAGGCAGGTCCTTACAGTCCCGTCCCCACTGCTTTTCCGTATAGCCCTTTACCAACTTCTCGAACACGTCCCGCCCCACCAGAGACAGACACTGCTCCTCCAGATTCTTCGGTTCCGTAATTCCGGCTTCCTCCACCTGTCTGGCGATCATCTCCTTCGCCTCCTGGGGGGTACGAATCCCCCACATCTTGCTGAATGTATTCATATTGAAAGGAAGGTTGTACAACTCGTCTTTATAAACCGCCACCGGAGAATTGATATAGTGATTAAACTCCGCAAACTGGTTCATGTAATCCCAGATTTTTTTATCCGAGGTGTGAAAAATATGCGCGCCATATTTATGCACATGGATGCCCTCAATGTCTTCACAATAAATGTTTCCCGCAATATGATCCCTTCTGTCGATTACAAGGCACTTCTTCCCTCTCTGATGAAATTCGTGCGCCATGACTGCACCATACAATCCGGCTCCGACGATCAAATAGTCATACTTCATAATGCTTCTCCATATATTTTTCCGATTTTCATTCCACAATATTCATAATTTCTGTCAAACATATGGTGACTTTGGAATTTTATCTTATTCTTTGTCTCTCTAAAAACTCTATTTATTTTACTCTGTATTCAGAGGCTTTGTCAATGTTTATTATCATATTAGCAAAAGTTACTACTTCCAGCGTTACAGTTCATGGCCTAACCGGCCGCGCACTGTAACGCATCCACCCCATTGAAAAGTCGCCTACGGCGAGGGGCTGGATGCCTGCAACCACTATTTTACTGGGTGGCAGATTTATCTGTTGCTCGGTATCATAGTATATATGCTCTCCCCCATTGTAAATATCGGAGGAGAGCACATATGTTAACGGCTCCTTTTTTGACTTCTGGTCATCTTTTCTGTGTTGCTTCAAGCCTTTCTTGAAAACGGCCGTATTGTTCCATAAATGATAAAATCTGCGCCATAATAACTGCTTTTTCCTCTTCCGTTCTGCAAGAATCCAAAATTTTAATAAACTGACTGCTTCGTTCTGTCCTCTGTGAAAAATAAGAATTGAAAATAAAAATCATTTTTTTTAAATCTTCTTCTTTTGCTTTCACAATCTCCGCAAATCTGGCGCCGTCCATACGAATTCCCTCTTCCAATTTGAAGTAAGGGATTCGCCCATCGATCCATATTCGATAAAGCGTATAGATTTTTTCTTCTTCTGTTTCTAAAATTGCATTCTCTTCTATTCCTTTTTTCCATAATTCGCAATAAAAATCCCCAGGTTCCAGATTTTTGCTGATAATTTTATCCAGTATCCCCTCTGTCAGATGTTCACATTTCCTTCTCAATAATTCCACTTGTTCTTTATGAAAAACACCTTGTATCTCTGTCTCTCCAGAAATTTCTTCGTCTTCAGTATCATCTGTGTCGTGTGTAATTTCCAAAAAATATCTAAATGCAGAGCATCTATTTTCTTCCTTCACTATAGTATGATATATCGCACTGGCAGCATCCATTGTTTTTCCGTTACTGCGATCTATAATGTCATTAATTTGTTCCATAAATCTATTCAAATCAGCTTTCTGCATAATCATTTTCCCTCCAATTTTAAAAGACTGCCCCGTCCCTTGGTACTATTAATTCCGCCGCCGGATAGATAGGTATGTCCTGACGATGATTCACATTTGCCCTTAATCCCGGCGAAATAAAATCCTTCGTAAGAACGAAATTGTATAATCCCAAACCAGAAGTACCGATTGACTGATCTTCATTATCAGAATTGACAATTGCATGCCATTGCCTATCACTGAAAACCCTTCTAGTTTTCCGCTTTTTCATCCTTTCATGCACCAGTTCTCCCTTTTTTCCAAGATAATAGTATTTTTCACGTCCAATACGATTATACGTGATCAAGTCTTCCTTAGCCGCTTTTATCACAAATTGAGACAACTGGGATGTACTCTGCTTTCCCCGCTCTGCCAGATCTTTATGTCTGATCCCAGGTTGGCTGGCTATTGCATCAAAAAACCATTGTTTAGACTTATAAGCACAGATAAGTTCTTCAACTGATTTTTCCTTTTTTTTCCGTCTTGCATTTATTTCAGCCATCTGCATTCCTCCCCAGAGACCACCATATAAAAAGATTTCTTCCTTTGAAATTTTTTCAAAATCCTTATACTGCCATATATCCTGCAGCCTGCCAGACACTTTTCTATAATCCGGTATGGAATTTTCTTTCTCCGAATCATGGAGCATATCTAAAACACCATCAAAAAAAATATAAACCAGTTCCTCATCGACACTTCTTTTTTCTCTCCAACGCATTAAAATATCCCTGCAAATGTTCCCTAATCTTGTCTGCTTCATAGATTTGTCTCCTAACTGTTTATAAATTGTTTATTATATTATATTCAGATTCCAGCAAAAAAACAAGAGCTATCTTACATTATATTGTATTGTAATTACTGATATTGTTTGATAGGAGCGTCCACTATTTTTCCTTTCATAACAGCATCCGTACTAAAATCCATATCCACAATGAAAATGCAACCCTTCTCTCTACATTTTTTCACACATTCCATACTTCTGGAAATAACATCAACCGTTCCCTCTACTACTGAACCTCTTTTATACGGAGTGACAACAATTCCAACTTCTGTTTTGTACGGATTCATATCGCGGTATGCAGCACAGCAATTGCACAATACTGAACATGTCCGATGATTTTCTGTTGCAATTTCCTGAAATTGCTTTGTAAATCCTATATTTACAGATTTACTCCAGGCCGGAACAAGTAAAAATTGAGGGCGAAAAATATTTGCAAGTCTTTTAATATAAGCTCGCTCTGATATATCACGGCAAATTCCAACCAGAATCTTTCCTACTCCATCTATATCAATTATCGTAGTTTCCTTCCCGGGATTTTCGAGATTTTCCACCATGTTCCTGCCTTTATTCTTAAAATCTGAAAATTCACTGCTCTTATATTGCTTTCCCAGCAGACAGCCATTGTAGCTGTAAATGTAGGACACATTATTGCCATCCTCCATCCATCCGCTTCCCGCAACAACAAGCAGTAGAGACGATATCTTTTCAGGTTCCTGCTCATACCTGTTTTTGAGCCATTCCTGAATAGAATCCTGGACCCTCTGATTACATACATACTCTGGAAAAATCACAATATTTGCCTGGTTTTCAACAGCATCCTCAAGCAATTTCGCAAATCGTTCAAATCCCGCTTTTAAATACTGCTCCTTATATTCAGCATGAAACATCGCACCGCAATCAACCGGAAAATCCAATATCATTTCTTCTCCATATGGGATCACCGCAATCTTCAACTTCTTTTCCGTAAATATTTCCGGCATCTCCTCATTCATGTGCCCCATCCGCAGCATCACTGCCTGTGGCGGATCCATACCCTCTGACAGATCTGTCTTCTCCAATATAATAAGATTTTCCATCTGATATTGTATTCGTGCGGGTAGAATCATGTCTGAAAAATTGTTTTCCTCGGCAGCATCATTTAAGATGTTGTCCGTTATATCCAAATAAATGTATGATTCTTCACAATATTGTTTGTTCAATGGTGCAGGATCAAAGCATTTTCCCTGCTTCTGTTTCACGTATCTGTCAATTGCCAGCAAAACAAAAAATGGAATCGTTGCGGCATTCAAACAGGGGCTCCCATATTTTTTTAACGTGATGGACTGCAGATATGTTTGTATCTCTTCCATACATTCTGAAAAAGGAATTCCAAGTTCTTCTCTTTTTTGCAGAATATGCTCTACTTTATCATTCAGTAACCGCAGCCTTTGCAGATTAGGATTCACTTGTTTTGCCTTTTCATTCTCCATCGTATATTTTCCCAAAAATTGTACCTGCCTTTTTATATTTCTTATCAGGTAATCATAGCAAAATGCTGCCAGATCATATACTGTAAACAGCCTTTCCAAATTCGCGCCCAGCTCCTGCCGAAACCCCATTGCAATCATCCTCTTTCCTGCTATTACTCATTTATCGTCCGCCGAAAAAAAGAACAGACAATAAAACCCTTCTCTGTATTCTTTAGAAGAGTTTTCTGCCTGTTCATGTTAATGATAGGAACCATCACATATAAGTGGAACAACAAATAGCTGGATCCCTTCAACACAATTTCTTACGCCACATGATTACCATACCACATTTGACAAAATACAACAAGGTGATTTTCAGAATTCCGTCCCAAACGATATGTGTATCGTTACAGTTCACGGCCTAACCGGCCGCAAACTGTAACGTATCCAGCCCATTGAAAAGTCGCCTTACGGCGAGGGACTGGATGCCTGCAGCCGCTATTTTACTGGGCGGATGCCTTGCAGCAGGGTGCAAGGCACCATGAACAGTAACTGTGTTTCTCAGCAATTCAGCAGGAATACTCACTACAACAGCGTTGTAACTGTCTCTATTCAACCTCCTCCAGCACACCCCCCAGCAGCACCATAGTCCCATCCTCCAAAACAGCATACACATCAATATGATATACCCCTGTCTTGTATCCGAAGCCGGCAATGCTGATATCCATCACATAATTTCCTTCTTCATTCTGTCCTGCCTGCATCCACTGGAGGTCGCTCTGATCCTCCTCCGCCCATACAGCCACGTTCATGGCCATAATGTCTTCTTCCAGATTCCGGATGTCGGAGATCGTCAGCGGCAGGATCCCGGTCAGCGCATCATACTCTGCCACTGTAAGCTGTGCTTCCGGCACTTCTACCTTCGGAGGCTCCGTCTTGGGCACTGCTTTGATATAAGATGTCAGGTCTTCCATGAACTTTGACTTCCTGCTCAGTTCTGTTTCCACCCAGTCACGCTGGTACTTTTCTGTCAATGTCCATTCATCAGAGAACAGATTAGTCCCCAGTCCCAGGCGGTTTCCTTCGATTTCTGCGCCCAGACTTGCCAGAGTGGTCGGATAATAGTCGTATGTGGTGTAGTTCCTGTACACATCCGGTTTCTGCACTTCGGCGGCCGGATTGATGTAGGCCGTATACACCTTTCTGGCATAATCATAGTCCACATTCTCACAGAAATCACTGTCCATCGTGGGATGGTCGCCTGCAAGCACGATGGTTGTATTTTCATAAAAGTCCTGCCTCTGGACCCATCTTACAAACTCTGTCACCATCCTGCTGGAACATGCCATCACATTTGCATACTGGTTGCCCCCAAATTCGTCCCTGCAGCGTTCACAGACATAGCCGTCCTCTCTGTGGGTATCCACAGTCAGTATCGTCAAGTTAAAAGGCTCATCCTGTTCTGCCAGTGTGCGCAGCTCCCTTTTTGCAAAGTTAAAAAGCCGTTTATCTTCATATCCCCACCATACACGGTATCCCTCTGGGATCATTTTCTCATCGGCCGCGTAGATGTAGTCATGGATCGTAAAATTTCCGTGCCCGGAAAACAAAAGCCTTCTCCCGCCGAATGTGGCGTCGGAACCGATCAGCAGAGTCTGGGAGTAGCCTGCCTGCTGGAGGATATCCCCCAGGGTAGTGGTTCCGGCAAAAAAGGAATCCTGAGTATTCATCTCGTTATTTTCCAGCGGAATAGACAAGGGCAGGCCTGCAGACTGTGCAAACATCGCCGCAACAGTCCAGGTTGTCTGGGGCATGGAATATCCGCCGTTCAGAATAGTCTCTGAGCCAGAAAAATCCTCATATTCCTGCGCTATCTCTGTCAGTTCCGGGATGCAGCTTTTCTCAAAAGCACCGCCGTTTTCCTCATCGGTATAAGTAACCTCCATAGACTCGAGGTATATATAGATCAGGTTCCTCTTCTGCTCCGGGAAACGAATCTCCACATCATTTGCATCCACATAATTGTCATCAATAAACGTGGAATAAGTGCTCTTATTCTCCGAATAATTCGCAAGATCCAACCGGACCCATGTCATGTTCAGAAAGTATCCCGCAAGTACAGCGGAGCCGGCCACAATCCCGGCCATAACCGAATGGTATAATATTTTTCGTTTACGCAGGACGATCATCAGTATGATAATAAAAATCAGCACAAGCACTGTACCTGGTATACAATACTCCATATATTCCATGATGATCTCGGTACTGGTACCCTCTATCGGAGAATTGATATGGTAAACCAGTTCATCCATTGTCAGATGGCTCCATGTGGCAAACATCCATCTGATACTGTTGCTCAGCAGGACAGCTCCGACTCCCAGTATCAGAACAACTGCCGCCTCAAAAACATAAAAAATCCATTTGATGATCTTAACAAACACATTCTTTGCATTCATTTTTTTCTAACGCTCACTCCACAGTTACAGATTTTGCCAGATTCCTTGGCTTATCGACATCGCATCCTTTTCCGACCGAGATATAATACCCGAACAGCTGCAACGGTATGATTGCCAGAGAATTGGTAAAATACCGGTTTGTCTCTGGAATGTAGATCACATAATCTGCCGCCCTCTTTACTTCGTCATTTCCTTCATTTGTCACCGCCAGCACAAAAGCCCCCCTGGTCCTGACCTCCACCATATTGCTGATCATCTTTTTATACAGCTTCTCTTGTGTCAGGACTGCCGCCACGAGCGTTCCCTCTTCGATCAGAGATATGGTGCCGTGCTTCAGTTCTCCTGCCGCATAAGCCTCGGAATGAATATAGGAGATTTCTTTCAGCTTCAGAGAGCCTTCCAGAGAGATCGCATAGTCAATCCCTCTTCCGATGAAAAACACATCCCTGGCCGCCAGATATCGATTCGCAAACTTCTGGATTCGGTTTTTGTTATTTAAAAGCATTTCCACCTGATCCGGAATCCGCTTCAAATCCTCAATATACCGCCCCAGCTCCGCGTCTGTTATTGTCCCCCGTACCTGGGCAAACTTCATGGCAAGAAGATACAATGCGATCAGCTGGCAGGAATAGGCCTTGGTCGTAGCCACCGCGATCTCAGGCCCTGCCCATGTATACATCACATTATCCGCTTCTCTTGCAATGGAGCTTCCCACTACATTCACAATCCCCAGTACCTTTGCCCCCCTGTCCCGGGAATCCCGCAAAGCAGCAAGGGAATCTGCTGTTTCACCGGACTGGCTGATGATCACGATCAATGTACCGTCCTCGATCAGCGGATCCCGATACCGGTATTCTGAAGCAAGATCAACCTCCACCGGAATCCGCGCCATACCCTCCAGCACATATTTTCCTGTCACACCCGCATGGTAAGCGGAACCGCAGGCTACGATCATCAGCTTCCTGATACTCCATATTTCCTCGTCCGACATCTCCAGCTCGTCTATGACCACCTTTCCGTCCTTGAACCTTGGAGAGAATGTATCCGTGATCGCCTTTGGCTGTTCATACATTTCTTTCAGCATAAAATGCTCATAGCCGCCTTTTTCCGCGGCATCCACATCCCAGTCAATATGTGTGGAGTCCTTTTGGATGGATTCCTCGTCTACATTAAAGAACTCCATGGAGTCCTGCTTCATACGGACGATTTCTTCATTTTCAATAAAATAAACGTCTCTTGTATATTTCAAAACAGCAGGCACATCGGACGCGATGATACATCCATCCTTTGTGTGCCCCACGATCAGAGGGCTGTCTTTGCGTACCGCATAAAGCTCTTCTGGATGATCCTTAAATAAAATTCCAAGAGCATAGGAACCTTCCATTCGGTGCATGATCTTGACGATCGCCTGCAGAGGATTCCCCTGATAATAATAATCCAGAAGGTGTGCGATCACTTCCGTATCTGTATCGGAGACAAACTGGTACCCTTTCTCGGTCAGCTTCTTTTTCAGCTTCAGATAGTTCTCTATGATTCCGTTATGCACGACTACAATACTCTGCTCCGCGTTGAAATGCGGATGTGCATTCACGTCTGACGGTTCTCCGTGAGTCGCCCAGCGGGTATGTCCGATCCCGGTATGTCCCGGAAAGATTTCCCCGTCATGAGTCAGTTCACTAAGCACCTTCAGCCTTCCCTTTGCCTTTTTCATCTGGATATTTTTGCCGTCATAGACAGCAATTCCTGCCGAATCATATCCTCTGTATTCCAGCTTGCCCAACCCGTCCAGCAGGATCGGTGCAGCGGGCCGTTCCCCTACATATCCAACTATTCCACACATAAGCCTCTCCTTTTGCTTCATTCCTCAAAATCCGGCAAAGTGTGCCTGCGGACACACCCTGCCGGATCCTTTTTCCTGCTCCGCTGAATCAGTACGGCGAATCATTCTGATACAGACAGATTCTGATTCTTCATACCATGATATGCTTCATATACAGCAGGCAATCTCTGTAACCATATTCCATCCCGGATCACACATCAATAAAATCGATATCGTCATAGGAATCCTTTTGGGGAGGCTGCTGTGTTCCTCCGGCAGGACTCTTTTTCCCCGGGACGTATTCTTTTATATCGTCGTCCTCGTCATCATCGTAGTCGTATTCATCATCATATTCATCATCGTCATCGTATTCGTCATCGGAATCTGTATAATCATCAATATACTCATCCTCAAAATCGTCTTCCAGGTAATCGTCTTCATCGTCCTGCATGTCGTCGTCATCATCGTAGCCTACGAACTGGCTGCGGGATTTTTTCCGCAGCTTCGGTTCATCCACTTCATCCCCCACATAGAGATTCTCAAGTTCTTCGTTCCGCCGTCCTAGCTTGACGGACAGTACAAGGATGATGATAAACAGGATCAGTACGATCACTCCGACAGCCGCCGCAAGGATCAGCAGATTATCTGTGATGATCTTCTGCACTTTCCCAAGAGTTGAACTGTCTTCCTCTTCCTCCGGCTCTTCGGTCTTCACAGGAGCAACATACCGCTGGTATGTTGCATCTACCTGATCATACTGGTAAAAGCCTTCTACTCCGCCGCTGCTCAGTGCATAGATGAGGTAAAAGTCATTGGCCTCCATATTCTGCCATGCCGGGAAGTTCACCCCGTGCAGAGCCAGGGACGTCTCATAGAATGCCTCCGGAAGTCCGCTGCCGTCCGCAGAGGAAAGCACATAAATGTAAAAAGATTCTGACACATCTACCCGTTCTGCACGGATAAAGGTACTGTCGCTTTCATTGTACAGCACTGTGATGGGATCCTCTTCTCCGGATATCATAAACAGCATCACTTTTCCGGAAGAATCCTGCCGGATCGCGGAATGCTCCACACCTGCATACTGTACGGTACTCCTGGTAAAGCCCGCCGGAATCAGTGCATCTGAAAAGTTCTCATAGATTGCATAATATGCACCGTTGATCTCAATACTTTCCTGACCCAGAATCCGTTCTGTCGGCTCTCCCGAAGCCGCAGCGCCTCCGGTCCCGTCATCAGGTCCAATCGTAACCGCAGACTCTCCTGCCGTCAAGTTTAAAGTCTCGTCAGAAAACAGATACGCTGTGGAATCTGTTACCCGAATCGCTGCTGTACCTTCCGCCAGGCCTCTGAACAGCATCTCAAAGACCATCTCCGTCTCAGCCCCCGTACCGGAACGGGTCAGTGTAAGAGTTCCTTCACCGCCCTCTACACTGGTTCCGCTTATAAATTCCAGAAGAGCTGTATCATAAGACAAGGTCACATTCACATCGCCGATCGGCTGTCCGCCCCCGTCTATCCTCACCGTAACAGGAATCTCTCCGCCTACCATACCTTCGGGATCTGACAGCATCAGTGATCCCTCAGCAGCATAACCCGTCAGCGCCGGGAAAAGCAACATCGTACATACCGCAGCCATCATTACGATCCATCTGGTCACTCGTTTCTTCATACTATTTACCTCTTCTCCTGTATTTATACTTAATACCATTGGTTCCCTGTTCCGTCATCACCGCCGTTTGTTCCGTATCCGGTTCCGTCATCACCGGTTCCGTATCCAGATCCGTCACCGGACGTCGTCCCGTCTCCGCTTTCATATCCGCCACCGGATGTCCCGTCTCCATATCCGTCCGAACCGGTTCCGTATCCGTCGCCATATGATCCAGTTCCATCATCACCGGTTCCATATCCATAGTCACTGCCGGACGTCCCGGTTCCGTTTTCGCTTCCGTAGCCGTCACTGTAATCCCCATCTGAAAAACCGTAATCCTGGCTGCCGTAACCGCTGGAATTATCCGTATAATTCGATCCGGAAGGAGACCCGATCCCCGTTACATAGACCAGTTCATCACTGATCTTGCTCACATTGGAAGATGGGGAATATCCGTCCTCTCCGAAAAAGAACTCATGCAGCTGCTTTACATTATCCTCCAGATTATCCGGCACTACCGAATCCCCTGCGTCGCCGTAGTACATCGTACCCAGTTCAAACGGAAATCCCAGAGTCTCACCGATCGTATACTTTTTCACGTCCTTTGCATAAGCCAGAATCTCTGGAAGGGTGAAGTTCGTCCTGACCTTCGGCAGCACGCGGTCGATCATCATATTTAAAGATGACAGACTTACGGCCTGCGCTTTTTCCGCGATTTTGGTCAGCACCAGTCTCTGCCGCTCCGTGCGCCGGTAATCATCTCCTTCCGTAGCACGGATCCTGGCATACGCGGTTGCCTGAACACCGGTCAGGTGCTGGTAGCCCGGCTCTTTGATTTCCCAGGTATCCACTCCCGTATTCTCGATAATTTCACAAGAATAATTATTCAGATAGGGAATTTCCTCTTCCGTAACCTCTACATCAATTCCGTCCACAGCATCGATCATATCGACCATAGCCGAAAAATCTACCGTAACATAATGGTCGATATCCATATCCAGATTCCGGTTCAGCATGGCTACCGCCTCTTCCTCCTCACCAAACGCGTAAGCGGCGTTGGCCTTATTATAAGTACCATCATCCATCTGCAGAAGAGTATCTCTGTATACGGACGCCATCCGGACTTCCTTGGTCTCCCGGTTCAGGCTTGCAATAATGATCGTATCGCTTCTTGTGCCCATCTCTTCGACATTTTCACGTTTATCTAAGCCAAACAGAGCCACATTGAGGTAGCCAGTCTCGTCATATTCGTAACCATCATTGATACTGAGCTTATCCGGATCCAGTTCCCTAAAATCCATTTTATCTATTTTCGAATATACAACTGCAATTGCAGCAAAAACAACCAGCAAAAGCAGGATACAAAGGGCTATTGCTATCTTCCCCAGTACGGACATGCCTCCTTTTTTCTTTTTTCTTGCCCTGGAGGATGCCTTACCTGAAGGAGGACGTTTACTCCCGTTCCTGCCTCTTTTTACCTTGCCGGAGGATGATGCCCTCGTCGCTGAATGTCTGCGCGATCTGCCCATCGTAGCGGCCTGTGGTGTTTTATTCGCCATAATATATCCTTTCCCTGTATATCATCATATCCTAAAGTGTATCCTAACAACAAATTTGAATATACAGAAAGCCTTGCAGCAGGCTTTTTCTGTATACATAGGTTTCAAAAGTCTGTTTTTCTCATAGAAACAAATATCAGGTTAACCGCCATTACTTATAGTACAATATTTTATTCAAAACATCAATCTATTTTTTAACTATTTGGTCAGATGATGTTACAAGGTGTTACTGAAGCACCCAAAGGGTGTGAACAATAACTACAGGTCGCGCCTGGTAAAGGTATGACCTGTAACTCTGCTCTGTCTCCAGTATCCTGGATTCAGGGTGCACCGCAGGATCAGGCGTTTCGGGAGCCGGCGGTAATTCCGTCCAAGCCTGTATCCGGCATACTTAAACCCGCTCTGGAGGAACAATCGTATGATCTCCCATGGCTTTCCTGCCTTTAAAAGATACGCTGCTGTCAGCTTTACAAGGCGTATGCCTTCCGTTTCCGAATGAATACCCTCAAATATCTCCGGGTGATCCACCTGTGATACGGCAAGGTCAAAATTCCGTTTAAACAGCTTAACACATCCGTCAGAATGCGAATGTATCACCTGCGCCTCAGCAGTGTATGCAATCTTAAAGCCTGACTGTACGATCCGGCCTGCCATGATCATATCTTCGTTAAAGATCGTCCTGGACTCAAATCCTCCTAGCGACATATATACGGTCTTCCGATAGGCAGCACAGGCATTGGAACAAAAATAAGTCTTAATCCCCAATTCCGGAAGATCCGCCTCTGACTTCACCCGGCTCTCCGGAGGATAATTAAAGGTTCTGGTATAGCGTTCTATACTGCCGCTGTCTCCTGATGGAAGCTGACGTGCATATGCCGCGCCTACCCTCTCATCCTCAAATGCCGCCATCAGATTCTCTACCAGCTTCTCATTAACAGGCAGTGCGTCCTGCGTCATATAAATAAGAAACTCCGCGTGCGACATCATTGCCCCCTGATGTCTGGTTCCGCCGTGGTCGAACTGTTCCGGACGGATATGCGTGATATGGATCTTCTCTGATAATGTCTCCAATTCCCTAGGAAACATACCCTTATCTGTGTTGATGATATGGATACTGTTCACCGGATAGGTTTGTTTCAGCAGACGCTTTACAGACTGGACCGTCCGTTCATCCGGCAGACATACCGGAAGGATCACGTCAACAATTTTAAATTCTGTCATAGATCTGACTCCCACTACGATTCATTCCATTTTACTTTTTTGTTTTAATATCATACAATATCTTCCTGTAAAGGACAAGCAAAAACATAAATTTTACACATTTTTATTAAATTTTATTAATAGAATTGTGATTCTTTCGTAACAATCACTAACGACTGCCCATCCATATTTTCCAGAGAAGCCATTTTCCGTTGCCGCAGATTTTTTTCACAAGATGGACTCCCCCGAAGCAGACCACCGGAAGCAATAAAAACAGCAGAAAGCCGATCCACATGGACTGGGAGAGAAATCTGCCGGCAGCCCTGTTGATTCCCTGCACTGCCATGAAATGAGTCATATAGACTGCAAATGTATTTTTCTGCCATTCGCGGGCTCGCGGCATGGTCAGTGTACTGCTTCCTTCCCTGTCCCATGAAATCAGGCACCAGAGCGCCCCGGAAAAGGAACATGAATAAAACAGGACTCCAAATACGGATGGATAATTCTTATTGATCCAAAACGCCGCCGCTGCCAGAAACATTGCCCCTGCCAGCACTCCTGTACTGGTTTTTCCGACTTCCACGGCTTCTCTGAGGTGGATTGCAATATAACCGCCAAGCATATACAATACCAGCCAGTTCGTAACCGCTGCCGCCTGTTCATTTTTTATTATATTCGTACAGGCTGTAAAAAATACCAGCAGAATCGCCGCCCCACCTGAGTAACGGTTGCTGATCAGAAGATAGATAGCCGGTGAAAATGCAGCATACAGGATCAAAAACTGCAGAAACCACAGGAACGCACAGTAACGGTAATGTATCACGGCATCCAGCATCGTCCTCCAGCTGATCTCGATCAAATGCTCCTGAAAAACCGATGCCAGAACCGGAATACGGGAGATCGCGGCATGGATAAAAAAGTAGAGCAGCGTCCATAATATGTAAGGAATTACCAGACTCCGCATGCGGCTTTTATATTTGGAAAACACGCGTTTCCATGAATAATTGTGAAAAAAAAGATATCCTGATCCGATATAAAAACCTCCTACCGCAGCACCTGCAACGTCTGCTGCCAAAAAGGATTCAATCTCGTTCCAAACAGGGATTCCGGAAATCAATATCGGCAGCGTAAAGATACTGTCATTACGGGCATGTATAAAGATCACAAGAATACATAATATAAAATTATACCAGATTACGTTGTTGGAAAAATTCTCTTCCTGCTTTGTCCGGGCCATTTTTCTTCTTTCTCTTCCTCCTGCCAAATTTCCAAAATCACCCTACCAGTTTAGCATAAAGCCTCTCCCATTGCAAGATAAAGGGTGGAAACCCGCTTTTAATTCTGCTATAATGGTTATAGTTCACGACCTGACCGGTCGTAAACTGTAACGCATCTAGCCCATTGAAAAGTCGCCTGGCGGCGAGAGGCTGGATGCCCGCAGCTGCTATTTTACTGGGCGGATGCCTTGCAGTAAGGTGTAAGGCACCGTGAACAGTAACCTATAATGATTACAGCAAACGAAAAGAATCGAGGATTTTTATGAAAGTTACGGTCATTATTCCAAACTATAACGGAAAACATTTTCTTAAGCCCTGCCTGGAGTCTCTCTTAAAGCAGACCTGCCGCGAATTTGACATTCTGGTAGTGGACAACCATTCTACGGATGGAAGCGCGGAGTTTCTTAAAGAACATTATCCGGAAGCAGGGCTGATCGTCCTGGACAAAAACCGGGGATTCAGCGCCGCGGTGAATGCAGGGATCCGCAGCACCACTGCTCCATATGTCATTCTGCTTAATAATGATACAGAGGCCGATCCGCATTTCGTAGAAGAACTGTTAAGAGCAGTCCGCAGGTCCCCCAGAATCTTTTCTGTCAGCAGCAAGATGATCCAGATGCATCATCCGGACCTCATTGACAGTGCCGGAGATCTGTATACCCTTCCCGGATGGGGAATCTGCAGAGGAGCCGGACGCCCGGTGAGCAATTATACGGAAAGCTGCGAAGTGTTTTCCGCCTGTGCCGGCGCTGCCATCTACCGCCGGAGCGTTTTTCGGAAGATCGGATACTTTGACGAATCCCATTTTGCGTACCTTGAAGATATGGATGTTGGCTACCGTGCCAAAATCTACGGCTATGAGAACCGGTTCTGCCCTTCTGCCGTTGTACGCCATGTGGGCAGTGGTACAAGCGGCTCCAAATATAACAGTTTTAAAGTAAAGCTGTCGGCGAGAAACAGTATCTGGCTGATCTATAAGAATATGCCGTTTCCGCAGCTGCTTCTGAACAGTCTTCCTCTTGCCGCAGGTTATGCATTTAAGGCTTTGTTTTTTTATAAGACCGGCTTCGGAAAAGATTATATCCAGGGACTGCAGGAGGGACTCCGCAGCCTGCGCAGATGCAGAAAAGTCCGTTTTCGCTTCCGGCGCCTGCCTTTCTATCTGAAAATAGAAGCAGAATTGATCAAAAATACGTTCGCATATGCGAAAGACTGGATCAGCCGAAAGGTTTTCCAGTGAGTTTCTGATCTCCACCTGCGGCGGGTCGCATAAGCGGCATCATTCCTTTCCGCCGCAGTGCGCATCCCCCGGAGTTTTTTATTCTATAGGAAAATTCAGAGAAGTTCCCTATAGAATAAAAAAATTGCTGCCTGCGCAGTCATGCATGTTTTTTTCTGCATGAACGCACAGACAGCAAGTTCAGGAAGCTGGGTCATACTGAACGTTAGATAAATCTACTGCTCAGTAACATATGAAGCACACAGCCGCATAAAGATATATGCCGATTCGCGGCTGCTGCTGGCACAATACTCGCAGCGGATATCATCGGCCGTGAGTATAACAAAACGATACCGTTTATTCATAAAAGTTCTGATATCCCGTATATTCCTTATGGCCTGTAGTCAATACTTCGCCTTCCACCATGATATGAATCTTATCGCATCCATATGCACCCAAAAATGTGTTACAGATGCCTCCCATGATCAGGTACTCGTCTGCCGTACCCTTACCATTCATGTAATCGCCGAATACCTGGTTGAAATCTACATCCATTACTTTTTCTCCGTCCTTCTCCGATTCTTTCAGGCTGAGGATGGAGGTATCAGCCGGTACGACCTCCTTTTCAATCAACGCGTTCAGGACATTCTCCGGAGAAAGTGCTTCAATCTCTACTGTCTCTTCCTTCATCTGCGTAGCGTCTTCATTGATACAGAACACCTTGATCGACATGGGACCGCTTTCCTGAGATGCAACGTTGTTGTCCTTGCTTCCGGACCCGGTATTCATCTCCTGGCCCTGAGTATCTTTATCTTCGGTTATAGTTCCGACTGTTTCATTCTGTTCTGTCTCTGCAGAAGATCCCTCTTCTCCGGCAGACGCTGCTTCTTTGCCGGAGCATGCACAAAGGCCTGCAAGAATTGCAGCCGTTAACAGAAGCGCAGCTATTTTTTTTACCTTCATCATCGTCTATCTCCCCTTTACTTTAGGATCCCCCCAAAAAACTACTTATCAATTATCTGTGTATAAACCATCTTAATCATTTTTTCCGCAATTGTCAAGCGATTTATGCTTCATTCTTCAGGACTTCCAGGTATCTTTTCAGTGCGTCCTGCCAGGAAGGCAGCAGTCGGAAGCCGTTCTGTGTCAGCTTGCTCTTGTCCATCCGGCTGTTATGAGGCCGCTTTGCCTTTGCCGGAAATTCCTCACTGGATACAGGATTAACTTTTATATCCACTCCCGCCTGTGCAAAGATCTCCTTTGCAAATTCATACCAGGTGCACAGTCCTTCATTGGTCGCGTGATACCGTCCGTACTTTTCCGTCTCTGCCATATCCGCCACCAGGACCGCCAGGTCATAGGTATAGGTCGGGGATCCTGTCTGGTCATTCACCACATTGATCTCCTTATGGGTTTCCGCCAGACGAAGCATCGTTTTAATAAAATTCTTGCCGTTTACGCCGAATACCCATGCGATCCGGACGATAAAATATTTTTCCAGGTATTCTTCTACTGCAAGTTCCCCCTGGTATTTGCTCTCTCCATATACATTCAGCGGGTTCCTGGCGTCATCCGGCTCCCAGGGCCTCTCCCCTTCCCCGTCGAACACGTAGTCCGTACTGATATATATCATCTTAATGTCAAGTTCCCGGCAGACTCTGGCAATATTCCTGGTCCCATCTGCATTGACACGCATACAGATCTCCCGGTTGTCCTCCGCAGCTTCCACCGCCGTGTAAGCGGCGCAATGGATGACTGCATCCAGGGCATCCTTTTTCATCTCCTGCTCCACTGCGGTGGAATCTGTGATATCCATCTCCTCCACATCCACTCCAATGGGCGTGTGACCACGCTTCTTCAGCTCATTGACCACATCATGGCCAAGCTGGCCTTTGACTCCTGTTACTAGTATTCGCATATATTTTCCTCCTGTTTCGGATCAAACTTCACGGTCTGTTTTTTCATATTACTGGTGTTCTGAATCGTCAGATCATCTTATTCACGTCTACATCCAGGCTGAAATCTCCTCTGCTCAATGTCAGATTCGGGTTGTAGTATGGATCTCCCTGATCCAAAAAGTCTTTCCATTTTTTCAAAAACAGATCGATCTCTGAATTGAATCGTTTTACCTTTTCCTCTGTATCTTCATATCCTCTTGACTTTGATTCATAATGACTCAGCTCGGCATACGGATTGTAGACGATCAGCCAGCCCTTCTCCCTGATCTTCAGGCAGAGGTCAATATCATTAAACGCCACTGCGAAGCCTTCGTCAAATCCCTCTGCTTCCGCAAACACGGACTTTTTCACCATGATACATGCCGCAGTCACGGCACTGTAGTCCTGTGCCATAACGATCCTTCCGAAATATCCCACCGCATCATGGGGATAAGCCGGGAATGCGTGGCCTGCGACACCTCCCAGACCGACGATCACGCCCGCATGCTGGATAGTGCCGTCCTCATAGTACAATCTTGCTCCGACCGCTCCCACATCCTTCCGCATACAGTATCCCAGAAGTTCTTCAATACTGTCCTCATTCATAATCTCCGTGTCATTGTTCAGGAACAGCAGATATTCACCGGACGCGTGCTTGGCGCCGAAGTTATTGATCGCCGGGAAATTAAATCTCTTTTCTTCCCAGTAGAGCACCTTCGCTCTGGGACATCTCTTCTCCAGCTCTTCATAATATGCAAAGGTCTCTTTCTCCTCGCTGTTATTTTCAACAATAATATATTCTATATTTTTATATGCATTTTTTTCTTCCAGTGACCGGATACATTTATCCAGGTCCGCAATATGGTCTTTGTTCGGAATAATCACGGAAACCAGCGGAGATTCCGTCAGCCTGTATTTTGAACGGTAGAAATACAGGTCATTCAGCTGCATTTTACTGACCTCGGCAGGAATGCCGGTCCTGTCATAATGGGCCTGCACTGCTTTTCGCCCTGCCTCAAACGCGTAATCCTTGCTTCCCAGGTTTTCTGCCGTAGAATCCTTATGGGCTCTCCAATGGTACAGCACTTTCGGGATATGCCTGATCTCGGAGGTCTTTTCCACACACCTGAGGACAAAATCATAATCCTGGGCTCCGTCAAATTCAGGATCCAGCATGCCGGCAGACTCATAGACCTCTCTTTTTACAACGAGCAGATGGCAGATATAGTTCACACTGCGCAGCAGGTCGATATTGAAGTCTGATTTGAAATGGGGCATGAAATGCTCCTTCCCGCTCATATCCACCTTATCCTCATCCGTATAGATCATCTCCGTGGAAGGCTCATTGTTCAGCAGATTGACACATTCATACAGCGCATTCGGCGCCAGCAGGTCGTCATGGTCTGCAAATGCGATAAAATCTCCCGAAGAGATCTCCAATGCTGCATTCGTATTCTCGGAAATCCTCAAAGGCTCTTTATGGGACACCACTTTGATCCTGCTGTCCTCCGCCTCATACCGCGCCAGCAGCCCGACGATCGGTGAATCCTCCCCGCTTCCGTCAGACAGGCAGAGTTCCCAGTTCCCATAGGTCTGTTTTTTGACGGACTCGATCAATTCGGTCAGATACGTTTCCGGTGTCCGATACAGAGGCACCACGATCGAGATTTTGGGTGAATACGCAAACTCGCGTTCTCTCTGTGCTTTTAGCGCTTCTTTTGTGGGCGCCTGCCGTTTGAACCATGCCTCATAACTCAGTGTCTCACGCCCTGTCAGCTTATCAAAGGCCCTTAAGACCGTAGCCTTCACACCAAACTGCTGATAATACACCAGAACCTTTTTCCCTGCTTTCTTTGCAAAAGCGTATCCCTTCATGGCAGGAGACGGAAGCAATGTGACCGTTTCATCTACATACCTTGTCCGATCTTCAAAGCGCACCCTGATCCGTTCCGGCGCGCCGCCCTGATAAGAGGCACAGAATCCGACGATCTCCTCCTCTGAGTTCTCCGGGTATGCCTGCTTCACATCTTCCCGTTCCTTCCGTTTGATCTCTACAGGATATTGTCTGCCCGACATATCATAGACGCGTACCTTCATCTCTCCGTTGTCAATATACCAGCCCGAGATCTCAAACCCGTCTTTCCCCACAGTCCCTTCATCAATATGCTCCGGCATTTTTTTCTTGAAGCGTTTTAATTTCGGAACACTCACAGAAAAAGCCGTGTTCCCGATCCCCTGGTAAAAGTTCTTTACTTCCAGACATCTGCATTCCCGCCATTTTGCCGGCAGATCCACCCATAATAAATACTGCTTCGTGATCAGGATCCCGTCCTTCATTTTCATGGTGCTTCTTCCAACTTCTGTTTCTTCTATAGAAAAGCGCAGTTTCTTTTTATCCAGACACACCAGAAGCTGGTTCTCCCCTATTGTATTCTGATGGAACCAGCCTGTGATCAGCACTTTGTTTTCCGTTTTGGTATGAAACCGGCATGCGGTTACATAGAATTTATTCTTCATGGTATCTTTTTCTCCTTATTTGAACAACTTGTAAAGGACCTTCATAAATCCTGCAATAAAAGCCAGGATCCCCAACAGGACGATGAAAGTCTCCAGGTCAAACCGATGTGTCAGAATCCGCACGGCAAGCGTCCCTTGTGTCTCGTTTCCCCGGACCCGCAGTTCTTTGTCCTGCTGCTCTTCTGGACTCAGGTAAAATCCGATCCCCGCCTCTGCGTCGGTTCCAGATCCCGTCAGTCTCAGGATATAGTTTTTCCCTTTGGTTCCCTTTAATACCGGAAACTTTAATTTGTTGAACTTGTTGTTTTCGATTTCTAACCCCTGTACCTTCCCCTGACGGAGCGCATCGCCATTTTCCGGATCGATCAGAGCGTATTCCATCTCCACATTTTCCGGACTGCCGATGACCTCAGCTTTCAGATTGATTCCATCTATCGAATCCTCCGTGCAGGTAAATGACTGCAGGAGCTCTTCTTTTTCTTCCAAGATTCCTGTGCCGGTCAGATCCGCTGAATCTGTATTCCGGTCATACAGGTAAGTATTTTTATCAATATGCGCATACAGGTATGCCATGACCAGCACTCCTGCGATCAGCAAGATGACAGTTAATTTCTTTTTCATATTCTGCAAATCCTCCGCTTACTGTTCACACGGCGTCGTACACTTTCTGCACGACATCCGGCCATTGCAGTGATGGGGCAGGCGTCCGGCCCCTTACCGTCAGGCAGTTCTCCATGGAAGCCCACTTTAAGATTCCGCGTAGATCCTGCAGATGTCGCCGGCATCGCCGAACATCTTCAGATGCCCCTTTTCCAGCCAGACAATCTTGTCACAGATTTTCTCCACCTGTGCCAGGCTGTGAGATACGAACAAGATCGTCGTCCCTTTTTTCTGCATATTTCCGATCCGCTCCTCACATTTCTCCTGGAACCGGAAATCGCCTACGGACAATACCTCGTCGCAGATCAGGATATCCGGCACGCCGATCGTGGCGATCGCAAAGGCCAGCCTGGAGACCATACCAGAGGAAAAATTCTTGACCGGCACATTCATAAACTCTCCCAACTCCGAAAACTTCACGATATCTTCATATTGCGCCTCCATCTCTGCACGGTTATACCCCAGAAGGGCGCCGTTCAGGAACACATTTTCCCTGGCAGTCAGATCCATGTCAAAACCGGCCCCCAGCTCGATCAGCGGAGCCATATTCCCCCGGACCGTGACCCTGCCCCTGGTCGGCTTGAGAACACCGGCTATGATCTTGAGCATGGTGCTCTTGCCGCTCCCGTTGAGCCCCACCAGCCCCAGTGACTGCCCCTTCTCTACGTGGAAGGAGACATCCTGCAATGCCCAGAACTCATCGTAAGAGACCTGTCTTTTGATGCTTTTTATGACATATTCCTTGAAGCTGTCAAACTTTTCTGAAGACAGGTTGAACCTCATTGACACATGGTCAACCGCCACGATTGCATCATTCTCCATTTTCTAACCGCTCCCTATATATTTAATATAAATTCATCCTGATTCTTATAAAATACGTACAGTCCCAAAGCCAGCGCCGCAAGCCCTTCTCCCACTCCAAGCGCCAGCGCGCCGGCGGAAGGCAGCGTGTTGTTAAAGATCAGATCCCTGAACATCTCCAGATAATTCGTCAGCGGATTGAGCAGAACGACCATCCTGATCTTTCCGGGCAGCATGGACATGGGATAGATCACCGGCGTCAGATACATCAGCCCTGTGGTAAAGACGGAGTACAGATGCATGATATCCCGGAAGCGGACCGTCATCGCCGCAAGCAGCATGCCTATGCCCAATGAGAACACAACCACGAGCAGGAGCGGGATAAAGGACAAAAATACCGTCCAGTACAATTCCGTCCTGACTGCCACCATCACCAGCAGCAATGCGGTATAGGAAGCCATCAGGTTGATAAAGCTGGAAAACACCCTGGCCAGGACAAACAGATACTTCGGCACATACACTTTTTTCAAAAGCGCCGCATTGTTGATAATGGAGGTCATAGAGCTGGTAGTCGCGTCATTGAAAAAATTGAATACCACCTGGCCGCTTAATACGTACAGCGGAAAATTCTCGATATCAAACTTGAAGATATTCGAGAATACCACCGAAAGAATCACCATCATGCAGAGCGGATTCAGCAATGTCCATAAAACTCCCAGTACAGAACGCCTGTATTTGATCTTCACATCCCTTGCCACCAGTTCTGACAGAAGGGGCTGAAATTTCAAAAAGTTTTTTATATATGTTGACACAATTTTCCTCCGAAAATGTTTATAAATCCCTGATGCTGCCCCAATGCTGATCCTTTTCTGAAATTGTCAGTTCCATGCCTTCCGGGATCGGCCACTCCACTCCGATCTCCGGATCGTCCCAGGCCAGCCCGCCTTCGTCATTGGGATGATAAAAATCGGTACACTTGTAGGCAAATTCCGCTGATTCAGAGAGGACCAGGAAGCCGTGCGCAAAATTTTTCGGAATGAAAAACTGCTTTTTATTCTCTGCGGATAATAGCACCCCATGCCACTTTCCATAAGTCGCAGAGCCTTCCCGAAGATCTACCGCCACATCGAACACTTCTCCTTTGACTACCCGCACAAGCTTGTCCTGGGGATAGTTGATCTGAAAATGCAGGCCCCGCAGGACGCCTTTTTTGGAGCTGGACTGGTTGTCCTGCACAAACTCCATGTCAATGCCTGCGGCCTTATAGTCATTGTAATTATAGGTCTCCATGAAATATCCCCGTTCATCCCCGAACACGGCAGGCGTGATGACCTTCAGCCCTTCAATCTCACATGTTTCTACTGTAATCTTTCCCATAATATTATCCTCTCCATATCTTATTGTAAGGAATGCAGATAGCCTGCCGCCGGCAGCTTTTCTGCATACGATGGTATTGTAAATGATCGACCCGTTTACAGTTCTTGCTTATATCTGGTCTATATACTTCCCGTCCAGGACATCCTTTAAATATCTGCCATACTGGTTTTTCTGGTACAGTTCACATGCCGCGCTTAATTTTGCCTCATCGATCCACCCATTGTTAAACGCGATCTCTTCGAGGCAGGCGATCTTCCGGTTCTGGTGTGTCTCTACCGTCTTGACAAAATTCGTGGCATCTACCAGGGATTCATGAGTCCCTGTATCCAGCCAGGTAAAGCCCTGGCCCAAAAGCGTTACGTCCAGATTGCCTTTTTCCAGATAAATACGGTTCAGATCTGTGATCTCCAACTCTCCTCTGGCGCTCGGACGGATCTGCTTTGCATACTCGACCACCCGGTTATCGTAAAAATACAGCCCGGTGACGGCATAATTGGACTTTGGATCCTGCGGCTTTTCCTCCAGAGAAACAGCCTTGCCTTCCCGGTCAAATTCTACCACGCCGAAGCGCTCCGGATCGTCCACATAATATCCGAATATGGTAGCCCCTTCTTGTTTTCCTGCTGCCTTCTTCAAGCGTTTGCGCAGTCCGTGTCCGTGGAAGATATTGTCTCCCAGGATCATGGCACAACTGTCCCCTGCGATGAAGTCCTCACCCAGAAGAAATGCCTGCGCAAGCCCGTCCGGGGATGGCTGTACCTTATAACCCAGCTGAATGCCGAACTGGCTTCCGTCTCCCAGAAGTTCTCCAAACCGGGGCGTATCCTCCGGCGTAGATATAATGAGGATCTCCCGGATTCCTGCCTCCATGAGGATACTCAGCGGATAATATACCATCGGCTTGTCATAGATGGGCAGCAGCTGTTTACTTGTCACTTGTGTCAGCGGGTACAGTCTCGTTCCTGATCCGCCTGCCAAGATAATTCCTTTCATTGTGAACCTCCTGTTGAATCATATCCAGAACTTTTCTGCAGGCTCCTGCAGATTGATATCCGGAAGTTTTTCCAGATCTGCCATCTGGTAAATGTGAGACGCAAGGTTGATATCATGCAGAGAAATTCCTATATTGTAAGCAAGGATCCTTTCCCTGTCATTTTCTCTGCCCGGCGCCTTTTTATTAACAACATCACTGACCTCCGCAAAAGAACGGAATCTGTCAAAATTTTTAAAGTGGCATACATGTCCATAGTCATCTGCATAGACCTTGTCAAAAAACAAGTCGCAGTTGGTAAATCCCCGGGTATGGACCGGCACCACCAGAATCCCTTCCGGAAAGCACCCGTCACTGCAGATATCATCATCCAGATAAGTCACCGCGGAAACCGCCACATCGGATTCCCGGATGATGTCTTCGGTTTTTTCGGCGAAACGAAACTTTAGATTCTGATACTCCGCGAATCGTTCCGCAAACAGCTTTTCCTGCCCCTTGTAACTCAGCAGGCAGACTTCCAGTTCCCGCTCCGGCATCAGTTCCGCCAAAAACAGCATCACTGCCCGCGCCGTATTTCCCAGCCCCATCATGCCGATCCTGCTGAAATCCTTTTTGGCAAAAAGCCGGATGGAATGCACCGCCACAGCGCCGGTCCGCATGGCCGTAATCCAATTGGCATCCATCAAAGCCAGAAACCTGCCGCTCTCTGCATCAAACAGCAGAAGCTTACTGTCAAGCCCCGGAGCCCTGGACGGGTATCTGGTCACCACCTTGACTCCACCCTGCAGTCCGCCCGTACTCTTTATGATACCCGGCATCACATTGCAGAACACGTCCTCCCTGGGCTTCATGCTGATCTTCGGCTGGAGATAGGCGGAGTTCTTTTCCCGGATCATCTCCTCTACCCATTGATAACAGTCTTTTACCGGTATATTCAGCCGGATGATATCGGTATATGAGATCACTTTCAAAAATATCCACTTCCTCTCCCCTGCAGTTCGTCCTTCAGTGCTTGTCCCAGCCGGTCATTGTCCTGTGCATTCCGGACCGCAATTCGTACAAACTGCCTGTTCCCACGGTTTATCTTTCCTGACAGGTCTTTGATAAAGATATGATGGCCCAGCAGGAGACGCTTTGTCAATTCCTTTGAAGTCATACCATTTATAATCTCAGCCATCATATAATTGGCCTGGGAGGGAATGACACGAATCTCCGGAATACGTTCAAGCAGTCTGTAAAAACGGTCCCTCTCTTCCCGCAGCAGCCCTAAAGAACGGGCATAATCCTTTTTATATTTTTCCTCGATCTGCATATAAAATTCTGCAAACGAGTTGATATTCCAAATGGCAACGTCTTTTTTCATCTGGGAAACAGCCGCTGTATCACCGGATGCCATCACGCCCAGCCGCAGCCCCGGTACGCCGTAGGACTTGGAAATGCTCTTCATCACATACAGATGCGGATACTGTTCCAGTATTTCCCGCTCGATCAGGGTACTGCCTTCCTCGGAAAAATCTGCAAAGGATTCATCCACGATCAGGCGAATCCCCCCTCTGCCTGTCCATGCAGCAAGCTCCAGCAATTCTGTTCTGGACAGATAGTTTCCTGTCGGATTATCCGGGTTGACCAGAATCAGGTTCTTGATCTCCTTTTCTTCAAAGAACTCTTTTAAGTCAGAAGCCGTATATGTGAAGTTTTCATTCTCCGGAAGGAATACGACCTCATCCTCTTCCCGATATCGATTCGGATATTCCTCAAAAGTCGGGCGGATCAGGCCCGTCCTGCCCTGCAGCTTTCCCATCAGAGATTTGATCAGTTCCGCAGCGCCGTTTCCGACAAGGATCTGTTCCTCCCCTACGCCGAAATTTTTGCCGGCCAGCAGAGAATTGACCCGCATTCCTGAAGGATACTGGGTAAAGAGCGCTTCAAAATTCGCCTTCACTTCATCCATCAGCCTCTGGGGCGGAAAATATGGATTGACCAGATAACAGAAGTCCAGCATTTTCGGATAACGCCAATATCCCCCGTATCTCTGCTGTATCAGCTCTACCTTTTTCTCATCGTCCGGGGCAAACATGGACGCCGCGATATCCAGATCCTGAATGTCATCTATCTCATACCACAGCTGCCCGTCCAGGCGCTTCGCCCGGATCTCCGGTTCATCCAGCATGGTGATCACTCGGAGTACCTGCTCATAATATTCATTGTTGCCCAGAGCCTTCGAATACGCGTCCAGAAAAGGCACATAATGAAATTCCGAAAAATGCCTGCTGAATTTATAAATATTTACGGTTTTATAGTATTCCGGAATATCTTCGAATACAAACTTGCTGCCCGGGATGAAATCCAGTATCTTGTCCTGGCCGTCCAACCGGATCACAGTTCCGTCCATCCAGTTTTCATATTTGTCGACAAGCGCAAGCGTCTCTCTCTCATCTTCCAAAAGCGCCGCCAGGACGCTGTCCTCAAAGATCAGATCACTTTCCAGAAGCAAGGTATCTTCTTTGACAAGATAATCCTTTGCCAGCGCCAGTGAATAGATATTATTCGTTTTATCATAGATCGGATTCTCTACATAGCAGATATCTGTCGCGATATCCAGCGTACTGATGTATTGGACCAGCTTTTTGCCCTCATAGCCGATCACGATCACAATCCTGGACAGATGAAGCTGATCCAGCTGATGAAGCATCCGTTCGATCAGCGATACTCCGTTCACCCGGACCATACATTTCGTATTGTCCTGTGTCAGCTCCTTGAGCCTCTTGCCCATGCCTGCCGCTAAAATAAGTCCCTGCATCTTTCTCTCCTGCTATTCGTAATAAAAATCCTTTTTCAGTTCCTTTACTATTGCTTCGGCTGCATGCTCTTTTCCTTTGATCAGCAGATCCGCGGCCTTATTTCTCTGCTCTTTTAACGGATCTTGGCCGGCATAGAGCATAAGGATCGTCTCCTTCAGTTCTTCCCAAGTGCCCACACAGTAGCAGCCTGACAGGATTCCCTTCATAAACGCGTTATATTCAATATCTGCAACGCAGTAAATGATAGGTTTTCTCGTTACAAGATATTCGATCATCACGGTTGTCAGGTCTGCAACCAGGATATCAGATCTCCAGAGTGTAGTGTAATAGTCTGCTTCTTTATCGTAATAAAGACCGTCCTGCGCCTGATACTTCCGCAGATAGTTCTCTGCTTCCAATGCCGTCATCTCACCGGTCTTTACAAAGTTGTCAAACATCATGGGATGGGGGCGGAACACCATAGACCAGTCATCCTTTGACTGCACCAGTTCCGGCAATGCATCCTTATATTCAAAAAAGTTACTGCTTCCCAGATTCTTATCTGTCGTCCACCGCGGACACCAGAGCATTTTAAATGATTCAGCGTCTTGTCCCTTCTCCCAGAACATGCCCTGTCCGCTCCGGGCGCCGAGAATCTGATCCAGCGCCGGATATCCCAGATAAAACGCCTTCTTTCTTCCTGCCCTGTACAACGCCTCTTCCCTGTGAAACACCAGGTCCCTGGCATAAGCATCCTCTGCAAAAAAGAGATATACGTTGGTAAAAAATGCCTGATTATAGCAGCTTGCCTCAACCGGCACCGTACAGGCATAGGCATAGGGAATATAACAGATCCTCGCATACGCGGCCACAGTCCCGCTCTGGTAGCACTCTGGAAGATAATGGTCATAAGGCCTCTGGTAAAATACGTAGTCCGGACACATCTCTTCTAAAGAGACCCAGCTCCCGTCTGCATTCTGCGCCTGAATGACCCTTCCTGCCAGCCGGTCAAAAAAAGCCAGTGATTCCTTCTGATGTTCCTTCGCAATGCTTTCATCGGGCACTGCCAGTATTACGCATTCGAACTGCGAATCCTGCCGCATCTGCTGATATACGCTCTCCAGCTTATTCCAGAGCTGCGGCATCTGGCATATAAAAACAACCCGGACCTTTTTCCCTCTCCGGCTGTGCCTGCGGTATCCTGCAAGCATCCCTTTCAGTAATGGATTGTCCATATGCTTATGGTAAAAATTTTTTGCTTTTTGTTTTAACACTAATATTTCCCCTTTATGATCATGTCTGCCCCCACATCTTTTGTTACAACTGCCCCTGCCGCGATCATCGCATTTTCTCCGATCACAACGCCCGGCAGGATGGTGGCGTTGGCTCCGATGGAAGCCCCCCTCCTGATCAAAATCCTCTCCAGATGAAACTCTTTGTTTTTGGACTTTGGATATCTGTCATTGCAGAATGTGGCATTGGGTCCGATAAAAACGGAATCCTCGACCGTGATCCCGTCCCACAGATAGACGCCTGCCTTGACCGTAACATGGTTTCCCACCTTCACATCATTTTCTATAAAGCAATGGGAACAGATATTGCAGCCTTCCCCGATGACCGCACCGGGCAAGACCACTGTAAACTGCCAGATATTTGTATTTTCTCCGATCTGTTCTGACTGCACGTCTGCCAGTTGATGAATCATTTTATATCTCTCCTATTTGAATCTGTCATCCGTTAAAATCGTTCAGCTGCCGGATGATATACCCAATCTCCTCATCTGTGATCCCGTAATACATCGGAAGGCTCAGTTCCTGTGAGGCAATCCTTTTTGTGACCGGATATTCCCCTGACCGCAAGAAACGATAGGCTTCCTGTTCATAAATCGGGATCGGATAATGACATGCCGTCATCACACCGCGGTCCGCCAGATATGCCTGCAGCCTGTCACGCTCCTCGCATAAAACAGCGAATATATGCCAGACATGAGTCCTGTCCGCAGCCGGCTGTGGTAATACCAGCCTGGGGTTTTTAATCTCTTGGAGATATCTTTTTGCAGCCTGGTTCCTGTATGCATTATATTTGTCCAGATATTTCAGCTTCACCCTCAGAAATCCTGCCTGGACTTCATCGAGGCGGCTGTTATGCCCCAGATACTGGCAGTCGTACTTCTTCCGGAAGCCATAGTTTCCAAGCGCACGTACCTTATCGGCGATCCTTTTATCATTTGTGACCACAGCCCCTCCGTCTCCAAGCGCCCCCAGGTTCTTCCCCGGATAAAAGCTGAAACACCCCGCATTGCCGAAGGTGCCTGTCTTTTTTCCTTTATACTCTGCTCCATGGGCCTGCGCACAGTCCTCAACTACATACAGCTGATGCCTAGACGCAAAATCCATCACTGCATCCATATCTGCAGGCTGTCCGTATAAATGTACCGGGATCACTGCTTTTGTCTTCTCTGTATAAGCCTCTTCCAGTCCCCGGCCGTCCATATTAAAAGTCCCGATATCCGGCTCCACAAAAACCGGCTCCGCACCGGTATAGGTAACAGCCAGAGCCGTAGCGATAAAGGTATTGCCGGGAAGAATCACCTCGTCGCCTTCCCCGATCTCCAGGGCTTTGAGCGCAAGAAAAATGGCATCCAGCCCATTGCCCACGCCGACGCATTCTTTTACATTGTTATACTGTGCAAATTCTTTTTCAAAAAGTTCCAGCTCAGTCCCCTGAATAAACCAGTTCTTTTCATATATTTCCTGAAACTTTCCGTATATCTCATCCCTGATCTCATCATGCATTTTTTCAAATGAGACAAATGGTATGTTCATGTCCTGTCCTCACAACCTCACTGGTTTTCAGTAAAATACTGCCGTGCTATTTGTTCATATTTATTGTAATCTCTGATATAATCTTCTACTTTATAGTGATCCCCTGCCAGGACAAGAAGCACCGCGTCACCGGAAAAATCAAACATTTCCCGCCAGACCATAGGTCCTATATACAGCCCTTTCTGCGGATCATCCAGAAAAATCTCCTGCTCCTCCCACGGTGTCTTTACCAATATCCTGACGTGTCCGGAGACACAGATCAGCACCTGCTCCAGGTCTGCATGAGAATGAAAGCCTCTGCGGACTCCCTTTTCAACGCCGTAAATATAGTATACCCTCTTAATGTCAAAAGGGACGCTGTCTGACGCTTCAATCGGGACCAGACTGCCGTATTCATCCGTATGCCGCGGAAATTCCATTAATTGAATGTTCATTTTCCTTTTTTTACCCCTAATCTCTTCACTTCCCTCAATGGTTTCGTAATCCTCCAGGACAGCGTCCTGCTCATCCCCTGTATCTCCCGGTTCAGCCTGGCAACTGCCTTTTCCTGAGACCGATATGCTTTTTTCAATGCCTGATATTCCTCCTCCAAGATCTCATATTCCTGGTAAAAATCAAACGGATAAAGCTTCCAGGCATTTCCCAGCTCTTCATAATAATCGTTCAGAGAATACTGATACTCCTCTTCCAGGCACTTTATAACGCTGTCGTCCAGAAATTCATTCAGAAAACGTGCGGCCGGCTGCCGGTTATTGACGCCCATCATATGCCAGCCGAGCAGAACAAAATATTTCTCGCTGACCAGCCGGGCATCCGTTGTGATCTCTTTTTTCAACATGTCATGAAACGCCTCGCAGAAAATATCCCTGTTCATTTCTTTGATCATTGTATAGATGATCGTCTGAATCTCATTCATGAAACGAATCATATTCTGTTTGTTGACCGCGCTGAGGCTGTCATTTTCCGTGCTGAGCCGTCTGTACTGTACGAGCGGCTTCTGAATGATGTGTACCGGGTATTTTTGAAGAACCCTTACCCAGTATTCAAAATCATGCAGCTGACGGAATCTGAGATCAAATCCGCCGATCTCCCTGATCACCTCGGAACGTATCAACGCGCTTGGATGGCAGAAATAATTGGCACTGTCAAAAAAGCAGCGCAGAACTTCCCCCTGGGTACGGTTTTTGTGCATAAAGATCTGGGTGTCGTAGTCGCACTCCTTTTCATCTTCTGAATACAGCCTGCCGTTCTCATCGATAAATTCTGCCCAGGAAAAACAGACCGCCGTCTCTTTGTGCTGCTCCATATACTCGATCTGCTCCTGTAACTTTCCGCTGTGCCAGATATCATCCGAACCTATGAACGCCACATACTCTCCCCTGGCTTTTTTCAAAAGCTCATTGAAGGTCCGTACGGTCCCCCTGTTTTTTTCCGCCTGATAAAAGCGGATCCTCTCGTCCTCATGATCTGCCGAACGAGGTCCGCCTTTCCCGGAAGGACATGCGTTATGGGATGGCCCCTGGATATACTTCCTGACCACGTCTGCAGAACCATCTTTTGAACAGTCGTCAACGATAATGAGTTCCCAGTCCTCAAATGACTGCCCGATAATACTCTCGATGGTCTGCCCCACAAACTGTTCATGATTATAGACCGCAAGAACGACCGATATCCTTGGATTCTTATCTCTGTTGATACATGTCTTCATAATATTTTTGATACTCTCCGCTTGTGACATTCTTCATCCACTCTTCGTGTTCAAAAAACCATTGGATCGTAAGACGGATTCCGTCCTCAAACTTTGTCTCCGGATACCATCCGATCTCTTTTTTAATCTTGTCCGGTGCAATAGCATAGCGGCGGTCATGCCCTTTTCTGTCCTCCACATATGTGATGAGTTCTTCGCTGACCAGCTGCTTTCTCGGGTCTCCTTCCGGAAGCATCTCCTGCAGAGTATCGAGAATGATATGGATGATCTGGATATTCTGCTTTTCGTTGTGTCCTCCGATATTGTATGTCTCAAAAAGCCGTCCTTTTTCCTGTACCATGTCGATCCCTTTGGCATGATCTTCTACATACAGCCAGTCACGCACATTCTTTCCGTCGCCGTATACCGGAAGCTTCTTTCCCTGAAGCGCATTGTTAATGATCAGCGGAATCAGCTTTTCCGGAAACTGGAACGGCCCGTAATTATTGCTGCAGTTCGTGATATTGGCCGGGAATCTGTAGGTATCCATATAAGACTTTACGAGCATATCGGAAGAAGCCTTACTTGCCGAATACGGGCTGTGAGGGTCGTAAGGCGTAGTCTCATAAAAGAAATCAGCATCATTTTCCAGTGAACCATAGACCTCGTCCGTAGATACGTGCAGGAACTTTTTGTCTTCTTTAAATGTTCCGTCCGGCAGCTCCCAGGCTTCCTTCGCCGCATTCAGCATGACCAGCGTCCCCAGGACATTGGTCTGCACAAACACCTCGGGGTTGCGGATGCTTCTGTCCACATGGCTCTCTGCCGCAAAATGAACCACCCGGTCGATATCATGATCTTTAAAAATCTGCCGGATCGTATCGGAATCGCAGATATCGGCTTTGATAAAGGTATAATTTTCACGGTCCTCCACACCCTTGAGATTCTCGAGGTTCCCCGCATAGGTCAGTTTATCCACATTGATGATCCGAATCTCATCCTGATACTTCTGAAACATATAGTGTATATAATTGGAACCAATAAAACCGGCTCCGCCAGTCACAAGGTATGTTCGCATGTTCTTTCCTCCATAGTTTTGTTTTTTCGCTGTAACTATTTCCCAATTATAGCATTAGTATTCCTCAAAATCAACCATTGTAGTCTTTAATTAACCTCTTCTTCGAAATGTACACGGAAAACGGTGAATAATTCATTGACATTTTTAATATTATAATGTAGCATATATAAGGGTTTTTGCCTCTCTTTTCAGGGGCCTTTCAGCATAATTTAGACAAGGAGAACAGGCATGTTTCAGATACAGCATGATAAGATTCAAAGAATCCGGGCGCTGGGATTCCAAATAATATGGTTTTTGTTTCTTTATATTTTCAGCGAGATTTACTTACATGTTTCCATATTTAAAAATGCTGATTTTTTTCTTCCGCTGATATTGAGCATTCCCGCAGTGCTTTTTGTATCCTTTTTATGTTCCCGTTTTTCCAGAAGGATCAATATCATCCTGGGAGGGATCATTACGTTTCTGGTCTGCGCCTTTTGTGTGATGGAACTGATCTATTACGGAATCTTTCATACTATGCTGGCTCCCTTCAGCAGCATCGGGATGGCGGGCAATGCTGTTGATTTCCAGAGCGTGTTATTTGGATATATTGGAAGAAATGCGGGACGTCTGGCCGTCTGCTTCCTTCCATGTGTGATCTATCCTTTTTTATGCTGGTTTAAAAAAATCTGTAATCCTGTTCCCAAAAAGCTGGTTCGAAAGGGGTGGGAAGCCGCTCTCTTCATGTATGCTTTGGCTTTTCTCTGTATGCTGCCTTTTGGTACAGGATTGAAGTCTCCAATATATACTTATTTTTTCAGTTCACAGATTAATTATAATATTGAAACACTTGGACTTTTTACAGGAATCTTCCAGGATTTCAGCAGGGTCACATTAAGCGGGCTGACAGGATTTGATTCTCTTTTTTATGAGATCATGGACAACAGCAGCGTGATCTACCGCGGGGATGATGAAGGGGAGCCAAATATCATCAGTTACGATTTTGAAAAGCTGATCCGCCATACGGATAGTAAGAAGATTCAGGCCCTTCATCAGTATATGGCTGAGGAGGAGCCTACTTATAAGAATGAATATACCGGTATGTTTGAGGGCTATAACCTTATTTTCATTACTGCAGAGGGCTGGTGGAGGCATGCCGTCCGAAAAGACCTGACTCCGACTTTATACAAAATGCTGAACGAAGGGTTTGTATTTGAAAATTATTACACACCTTTATGGTACGGCAGTACGATCGGCGGAGAATTTGCTAATCTGACCGGGCTGATCCCTAAGGAAAGCGGGAAGTTCAGCATGGTGGAAACCGGAGAGAATAAAAATAATATGCAGTTTACTCTGAGCCGCCTACTGGAAAAGGAGGGCTACGATGTGAGGGCATTTCACAGCTATCATCATGACTTTTATCTCCGGCATCTTTCCCACCCGAATATGGGATTTGAATGGTATGCTTCCGGCAACGGAGGATATGAATTTGAAAAGCATGACGATGGGACCATGGTCTGGCCACAGTCTGACCTGAAGCTGGTGACCGATACCTTTGACGTGTACGGCGATAAGACTCCGTTTTATACCAATTATATGAGCTTCAGCGGACATGCTGATTATGATGAAACGAATGAAATGGCAATGCGGCATATGGATCTGGTCGAGGACCTTCCCTTATCTGACAATGCGAAGGCCTACCTTGCCTGCAACTATGAGCTGGAGCTGGCAGTGGAATATCTGTTGGAACGGCTGGAGGAAAAGGGACTCCTGGAAAATACGCTATTTGTTATCGGTCCGGACCATATCCCCTATGGCTATCAGGATATGTGCAGTGAGCTGGCAGGGGAAGACCTGGAGAACAGCCTGGAATGGTATCACAGCTCCCTGGTCATCTGGTCTGCTTCTATGCCGGAACCTGTGGAGGTACCAAAGTTCTGCAGCAGCATTGATATCTTCCCTACTGTAGCGAATCTGATGGGCCTGGAATATGATTCCCGCCTTCCTGCCGGACAGGATATCCTCTCTGACGCAGAGCAGTTTGTCATCTTCCAGGACCGGAGCTGGATTACAGGCAGAGGGATTTATGAAAGTTATACCGGGGAATTTACTCCTTTTGAAAATATTGAATTTGAAGATGAAGAGCTGATGGAAGAATATGTGGCAGAAGTCAGTGAGATCGTAGAAAATAAAATGCAGATTTCCGCTGATATCGTAACCACCGACTACTACGCACAGCTGCCGCAAATGCTCATCATTGAGTAAAAAAAGAACCGTATACTTCAGGACAGATTTTCTGCTGCATGATTTCTGTAAAATAGTGAGGTCACTGTAAAATACTGATTAAGTACGAAATATGGACAGCTCACATGCGAGCCCGATTCCATATTTTGTATGTAACAGCTATTTTACAGTAACCTCATTTTTTCATTTTCCCGTGGGAAGCGTCCGTTGACACGAATGCGCTAGATGAAAATCTGGACAAGCGAAGCATCCGGTTAATCAATCTTTCTTATACCAGAAAACACATACATTGCAAATGTCGCTGCCAGCCAGAACCAGGTAGTTGGATTGCTGAACCAGGTGGTAAAAAAGGAAAGACCAAGGTAGATCGCAATCTGGCCATAAAACAAATAAGCCGCCGGATTCCTGCTGTTTTCCACCCATCTGGCCATCCATGCGGCCATACAGCCCAGCACGAATGCCAGGAGGATGATCCCGGCAAATCCGAAATCATAATACGCGTCATAAAACAGAGTCACTGTCGTCAGTTCTTCTTTTGTTGTATAGAGCGGAAATGCTGTCAGCTGCGGAAAAACGAACTTTAATCCTGTCAGCGCAAAGACTGGAAACAGCATCCGCAGCCCCATGGAAAACTCCGGAAGCTGAGCAACCATGCAGTTAAAGTTTTCATAATTATTTGCCACATAAATATACGGCTGTGTGATAAAAATCGGCATTTTTTCATACTTCATCTCAAAGATTCCATTTAAATATGTGATATCATGCCTTCTTGCAACGGTCAGGAGTACATATACCGGTATCAGGATGATAAACGCTGTGACGATCATCTTCCATGTCACATGCCGGTACAGCATCAGGTAGACAACGGCCGCAAAGCCAAATGCAAAGAGCAGCTGGAACCTGGACACACACAGCACCGGTATCCCCACCGCGGTCAGATTGCCGGCCAGAAGCACAGCCAAGCCAAATGCCGTCCATTTTTCCGTCAGCCTCACATACAGTACCGACAGTGCGGGAATCAAAATGCAGCTTACCGTAAAATAATGTACGCCAGAAATATGAAAATAGGAATAGGCATGGGGCTCCGGTGAGAACAGCGGAATGAATCCCAGCACCACTGCCTCCAGCAGGAAACAGAATATGGATCCGGCTCCCAAAAGGATCACGCATATCAGGATCCGACGCGCCTGACGCGGATTCTTTTCAATTCCTCCCCTCTCCAGGATCTGTTTTCCTAGTTTTTTGGCCGCAATATCATATCCGGATATAAAGCAGAAATATGCCAGAAAAAAACATACCCATGTTAGTGTCTCCCAGTCACTTTGGAGCCTGCTCAGCTGCAGGCAGGCAATCCCCTCGCCGCCGACCCAGGACAGTGAAAAAAGCCCTCTTAAGTCTGTCAGGTTTCCGGATCTCTTAAAATTCATCATGTAGAGCATCAGTGCTTCCAGCATCAGCACGATTCCGGCCAGATACACATATCCCAGCCTGGAAGCAGTAAAGGCCAGCACATAGCTGGCACAATAAGAAATATAATCTATTCTTCTCTCTGTATCCCTCATCATAAGCCTTTCTCAATATGCGTTTTTATTGATAAACCCTTTAAAAAATGTAAGTATGATAATCTTAAAATCAAATCCGATAGTCCAGTTTTCAATATAATACAGATCGTACTCAATCCTTTTCCGAATGGAAGTATCGCCCCTCAGGCCGTTTATCTGTGCCCAGCCGGTCAGACCCGGCCGCACCTGGTGCTTGATCATGTATCTTGGAATCTCTTCTTTGAACTTCTCCACAAACTGCGGACGCTCGGGTCTGGGGCCCACCAGGCTCATGTCTCCTTTTAATATGTTAAACAGCTGAGGAAGCTCATCAATACTCGTCTTTCGGATAAAGTGTCCAATCGGGGTCACACGCGGATCGTCCTTTCTTGTCCAGCCTTTTTCTTCATCACATTCCCTCTGCATGATCATGGAACGGAACTTATACATATAAAACGGTTTATTTTTCCGTCCGATCCGTTCCTGTTTAAAGATGAGCGGCCCCGGGTCTGTCACTTTGATGATCACCGTAACTGCAAGCATAACCGGAGAAAATAATACGACCGCAAACAAAGAGCCAAAGATATCGACAGCTCTTTTTAAACTCCTGTTCAGCATGTTGTTCAATGGGACATGCCGGATGTTGATGACCGGAAGTCCCTGAATGTCTTCCGTATATGGCTTGGTCGGGATGATATTATTATAATCCGGAATAAACTTTGTATGCACACCTGATTTTTCACACATGCCTACAATCCGTTCCAGCTTGTGATACTCCCCGAGACCAAGCGTGATCACGATCTCATCTAGCCGGTTCTGCGGCAGGATGATCGTCAGATTGTCGATGGCTCCCAGAACTTTAATTCCCCTGTATTCTGCACCATGAGGCATTGTATCATCCAGGATCCCTCTTACATAATATCCCCATTCCGGATTCACCATGATCCTGTCAATATACTGTTCCGCAGCCCGGCTGTACCCTACCAGGATGATATGCTTCAGGTTGTGTCCGTTTTTCCTGAGCCGCCGGAGAATGTAGCGCACAACATTACGTTCCAACACCCCATCGAAAATATTGACGCAGGCAAATACGAACAGCATGGTTCTGGAAATGTCGAACTGCTTCACCAAATACAGCATCAATATCAGAACCATCACGCCAAGCATATTTGCCTGGATCACCCGAGACGCCTCCAGCCTTCTTCCCAGCACACGCTTCGGCGCGTACAGCTTGAACGCATAGTATAAGATCAGATAGCCCGGCACGATCAGAAGCAGGAGCCTCATGTATACGTCCAGCGGAAGCGCCCAGGGATCCTGCTCAAACAGTCCGCTCTTAAAACGGATAAACCATGCCAGCACATAGGAGACAATTATCACAATTCCGTCAAGGACCACCTGTAATCTATTTAAAAGCTTTTGGTTTTCTTTAATCACTGCTTATTTCCTTCTTCCAATTGATAAATAAAGGTATGAAAAACGACAAGGTCGTTTCCAATACGTGTAATATCATATAATATTTTCCAGAAAAGGACAAGTAGGAAAAGAGAATTTGTGCGGAATTGGATATTTTTCTGTAATATTTACGTAATATTTTAAAAAGAACGTATCCCATCTTCCGCGGTTACACCGATGAGGATGGAATACGCTCTTCCTAATCATTATTGCGGATTTTTTTGAATAAAATCCTTTTCTAACTCAAAAATCTTTTTACGGTAAAGTATTGAGATGGCTATATGTAGCCAGCTTATTCATATAGTCATTGATGATACTATAGCCATATCCCTCTGCCGTTGCCCAGCCTTTGCCTGGAATCGGATTTTCCTTTTGTCCCAGCCACTCCACATAAGGAGCTGATCCTTTTGTAACAAGGTCGAATCTATCATCTGCACAAGGGAAACTATCCAGGAAACCACCATTGCTGTCTTTTTTTGCATTCGCATCCGCATAAGCATACAAATGTTGTAAATGTGCATGAATCCCTTCTGAAATACTATCGTATGTTGCCCCCGATACGCCAGCTCCAGTTGCTCCTAATCCTGCAAAGTTAAATTGACTAATCTTTACATCTCCGGTAAACCTCAGGAAATTTGTCTCCTTCATAGCCTGACAGAAAGCAACTTCCGGTCTGATTCCATATTCTTTAGCATAATTATAATACCTTCCGCAAAACTCACTAATTGTTTTTACATCTGTATTATTTGCATAGTATGTAGGATAAGACGCATTCGCCAGGAAATACATTACCATTTGGTTTACAGAAGTATTAGGCTTCTCACCATTCAACATAATGGAATGAAGCAATGCTGAACTTGCATTTCTATCTTCGTCTTTTCCCAACTCCATATAATGACGCACATAAGCTATATTATTATCACCAAAGGCATTTCTCAAATCTGCATAATTATTTTTGTACGCAGTAATATTGAATTTTTCACACGCCTGACGTCCTTCTTTAATACCAAAATTGATAAAATGCTCAATTGCACCAGCCGGATTGTTTACAAACGCTGCATAAATATCAGAATATTTTTTTGTATAATAATCATAATCATATACATCACTATAATCCACACCCTGATATGTTTGCACTTTAACAAGATCTGATTTACGCCCTTCTGCTTTACCTTTTTGAATATAGTGCAAGTAATATTTTTTCAAATCGTTTCCGAATGCCGCACGCAGATCACTATATCTGCTTTTATAGCCATATACATTAAAGTCCTTGTTACCAGTCCGACCTTCACTCATTCCATGCTGAATGAAATGCTGCAATACCTTGTCGCTATTATTTCCATATGCCCGTTTTACATCCGAATACCTGCTAATATAGTATTCATAATTATAAACAGGTGAATAATCAATCCGTCCATATATAGTCTGTGCAGTTGAATTATTATTCTCATCCTTGGGGACTGTATCATCTCCGGACGCTGTCCGCTTTTCTTCTTTTCCATATTCAATGTAATGAATATAGTACGCTTTTAAATTATCCCCAAAATTATCACGTAAATCTTTATATTTATTCTTATAAGCATTTACATTAAATGTACCTTTTGCCTGTCTTCCTTCATTCATGCCGCATTGAACAAAATGTCTCAACGCTCCTGCGTAGTCGCCCGTGAATGACGCCGCTATATCTCCATACCGATTGACATAATACTCATAGTCATATACATCTCCATAATCTGTTCCAGAGTATATGGTATTCGTTGCTGTATTATTCGGTACATTATCACCTGCGTTATTACCGCTGTTTACATTCGATCCGTCTACGGTAGCAATCCTGCCTTCCTTTTTCCCGAAATTAATATAGTGCATATAATAGGCAGCATAGTTGTTTCCAAATGCAGACCGCAGATCAGGGTAACGATTCATATAGGCATCAACACTGAATTCTTTGCTGGCCTGACGTCCCTCATTCATACCGCTGGTAGTGAAATGCTGTAACGCTCCTACCGGGTCACTTCCGTAAATACGTTTCAGATCAGAATAACGATTTACGTAGAAATTGAAATCATATACCGAAGAATAATCTGTCCTTGTCTGACAGTACTTCAGAATTCCCCGCGCATCTGCTTTTCCCAAATCGGTTAAGAAAGCATCTCTCTTCAAATCTTTCGCATCATCCGAGTTGGTCAAAAATGCATGCTCTACGATAATTCCCGGGAACCCATTCTTCTTACTGTTTCTGATCACACTATAATAATCTGACGTAGAACCGTCCGCATAGGTTCCTTCGCCGTCTTCGTCATCCGTGGAATTCAGGAACTTCACACCGCGGTTTGATAATCCAAGGTCTACCAACTCATCCAAAATACTCTGAGCCGCCTGCTTTCCTTCAGCAGAAACCGACGGATTATAGTTCGCGTTTGGATAATATACTTCTGCACCGTTTGCTTCCTTTTTCTCGGAAGAGTTCATATGAATGCTTACAAAGAGAGTCGCGCCAAAAAGCTTAGCCGCCTCTACCCTTCCCTCTAAGCTTACATACTTATCGGAAGTACGGGTCATATAAACCTTCACGCCTGTATGCTTCTCTAATTCAGCCTTACATGCCTGCGCAATCTTCAGGTTGATATTTTTTTCTATCAGACCATTCGCTGATGCGCCGTTATCCTTTCCGCCGTGCCCCGGATCCAGAACGACCACGATAGAAGACGCTGTTCCGGTGTAAGCCTTCGGTGCACTATATGATCCCAGCTTCACTGCCTGATCCGTAAGGGCTGTCAGCTCTGCGCTGACACCTGCGCGGCCATATGCCTGTTCCGTACTGGAAGAACCTAACTCTACAGAGCCCTCATTCACAGTCTCAACTGCTTCATCTGCCGCTTCCTGAATCGTAGATTCAATCTCTGATGTCATGTCATCGGAAATCTCATCTGACGTCAGCGCTGTAACAGATATGCCTGCGTCTTCCGTACATTCGCTTTCCGCCTGAACAGCTTCCGAGACAACATTAAAGTTCGCTGAAATTCCAATTTTTTCAAAGTCAATACGTTTCTTATGCCCGTCTAATTCATATGCAAAAGCTACAAGACGATATGTCCCTGCTTCATTGTTGTCGTATGTCTTAACAAAACGATAATAGGAGTCCTTCTTCTCGGTCAGCAAAATCTCGCTCTGCCTGCCATCCTCCCCTGCAAGTATCAACTTTACAGATGCAAGCTGCTCACTTCCATCGCCAAATGAGACGACAAGATTCTGCTCCCCCGGTGCTTGTATAGATTTCTCTCCTAAAAAGAAGTTGTTGATCAGTCCGCCGTCCTCAACTTCAGGATCTTCTGTATCTGCCTCCTGATCTTCCGGCACATCTGCCGGTTTCTCCGTTACTGTCGGCTCCTCCGTAACGGGTGGTTCTGTCTGTTCCCCCGCAGGCGCAGTTGACGGTTCACCCGTCTCTGCCGTTCCTTCTGGTTCTGTCACATCCCCCGGATTTGCCGAAGTATCCTGGTCTGTATCCGGTTCTGAAGCTGTTGAATCAGTGTCATCGACTGAATCAGCAGCAACTGTACTGTCTGGCTGAATCGGCTCGTCATCTGCGAAGGCGCGGAAGCCTGATGCCGGACTCATCAATACGGTGAGTACAAGCAGCCATGCTACAAGTTTCTTTCTTTTCCCTTTCATCATAATATCCACCTCATGTATTTATTAATTAGTACAAGCACAATTCATATTATACATCAATCCCCCTATACTTTCAAGTTGGAAATTACCGATGATTCGACACACTTCTTGCATTATCTTGTGTGTCTGCCGAGAAACAAATTAATTTCTCACCCCTTCCATGCACAAAATAAAGAATTTTCAGGCAATATACACACACTATCTTGTGTTTTCTCAAGCAGAAAAAAAATCATAAAATTGAATCTACACTTTTTATATCGCAGACAAATTATTACAATTCCATTTCAATTTTACAATTTGTTTACAAATTATTATAATTTATTTACAAATATAGAACGCCTGCCATTGGCAGACCTTCTACAAGCAAAGGTAAGAAAACAGGGAACCCGTCGCAGCTATTCCTGCTCCCGGTTCCCTGTTTTCTTAAAGATCTTCATTCTGAAATACGATATCATTTATCTGCAATCTGGTGCCGGAAACAGCTTTTCAGGATAAATTCCCTCATCAACCAGCTTCCTGACAGACGCAGCTACGCTTTCCTTGTCCTCTTTGTAGGTAACCCCAAACCATTTATCCGAAGACTGGAGCACTTTTACAGAAGCTCTGTCCTCTTCCAGAAGCCCCCCAATAATTGTGGGAAGAAGATATTCTGCTTCTGCTTTTGCTTCTCCTGTCTCCAGACCTTCCAGAAACTCCTCGAATCCGGATTCCAGCACAGAAAAGAACTCCGGCTGAAGCCCCCACATGTTCATGGATACCAGAGAATCTGCATCTACTCTCTGATCACCGCTTTCACTGCGTACCACTGCACCGCCTTCCAGCTTTTCTATATTTTTTGTCTCCACGATCTTTTTCAGCATGCCGTCCGCACCAGCCTGGCATAATCCCCGCGTCACAGCGCCGTTGTCACTCAGAGTATTTTTCAGAACAAATCCGATCATACAGATTTCTGTTCCTGAGCCATTGGAACCTTTTGTAAGGTATTGATATGCTTCCGTATATGCCTGTTTTCCATAATAATCATCCGCATTGATCACCAAAAAAGGACAGCTGACGGCGTCTTTGCAGCAGAGGATCGCCTGCCCTGTCCCCCAGGGCTTTGTCCGTCCTGCAAAACGCTCTCTGTACAGATCAGGAATATCCTCAACTTCCTGATACACATAGGCCACATCCGTGATCTGCTCGATCCGCTTCCCGACCGCGTCCCGGAAACTGCTCTCCAAATCTCGCCGGATAACGAATACTACTTTATCGAACCCTGCTTTCAAAGCATCATAGATCGAATACTCCATGATGATCTCTCCGTTCGGGCCCACCGGCTCCAACTGTTTGATCCCGTCTCCGAAGCGGCTTCCTAATCCAGCCGCCATTACAACCAGAGCTGCCCTGCTCATATCTAAATCCTCCTAATTAATATATCCGTCCTCACTCGCCCAATCCGTCTTTTACGATCTGCACCATTTCCTTCAGGGCGTCTTCTTCGTCTTCACCGTCACAGACTATGGCAATCTCATCTCCGCTTTTGATGCATGCCCCCAGGACGCTGAGCACACTTTTTGCATTGGCAGAAACCATACCCGGCCGGCCTGTCTTTTCAATGGTAATCTTACAGCCAAACTGCATTGCCGTCTTACAGAACAGCCCCGCCGGCCTCAGATGAAGGCCGGTTGGATTTTTAATAACCACGCTTTCTCTTACCATATCCTATCCCACATCCTATCCCCCGTCTTTTTCAGTCAATATGATCTTGACAGTCGGGTTTTTCGTTAATTTCACGCCGGAGGGTGTCTCAATCGTTACTGCCACATCATAAGTTCCGGCTGTTTTGTAATTCTTTAGATCCATGGAAGCCGCATACCGGATATCCAGAATCTCCAAAGCTTCCTCCCTGCCTGTAAACTGCAGCTCAATATCCATGTCTGACTCAAAGTCCAGCTTCAGGCCGTCCTTCAGATTTTTAATCTGAATCGCGCCCACGGGAAGAGGTATCGTCTTTGTCCCTTCCTGCTCGATTATAACCGTCACGACCACATTGTTGGACACGTCTTTCGACAGGCTGATTCCTTCTGGAAGAAATGGCAGAATATCCACCACCACTTCCTCCCTGCCCTGACGGCCCTGGATATTGACCGCCGACTCCGGAATCTCAATGCTGCTTACAGAATCCAGGGCCTCCTTCGTCCCGCAGATCTTCACCGAGGAAGGCTCCAGGGTGCACCCTGTATAGACAAATCCGTCTGCCGGCTCCCCTGACACGCTTTTCAGATGCAGGGGCACATTCTTTTCTCTGAGTATCTGTACATTGACGCTGAGTCCCCGTTCTCCCAGGTTGTTGGTCAGCTGACTCTGATCCATGGCATTATCGTTCCCGTCAAAAATGATCAGTTCCGCCTCCAGAGTCGCATCCTCAGAAAGGCCGGTTGATTCGGATGATGAAATCACCCTTGCCACGACACGGTGTATATTGTTGATCTTTGATTCTGTCCCCCGGATAATGATCTTTTCCGGATTCACAGACGCCTCGCCCACCACGAAACCGTCTCTTGGAACGACATTCGTCGTACTCGCGGAAATCGGATACGTATTGCTCTTCATGTCTTCAATCTTAATCTGCAGATTCGGAGGCGTAACCTCCGTCGTCACAGTCTCTCCTTCCAGTCCTCTCACTTCCGCAGTGATCGGCACCAGATACGTATTGACCTCCATCTGGCTCAAATCCGCAGTCGCCACAATATTGCTGCTCCTGATCTGGGAAAGCACGGACCGTTTTCCGGATACCGTCACCCGGACATTCTGTGGATCTCCCACCATATCATAGACCTTGCCCATATTCCTGACAACCTCTTCATTGACGAACTCCACCGGGATACTGGCATACGTCGCATCATCTTTGGGATCGTTGATGTTAATCACGATCAGCCAGAAAAAAACGGAGAAAATCAAAGCTACTGCTTTTAGGCCAAAATTTCGGGTTATTTTAAACTTCATTTTTCTTCCGTCCTTTCCACACTGCAAATTTTTTTCCATCAGAAAGACGATTCTGAATCTGTTCAAGCTTTTCCCTCAGATACTCCGGAGTCACATTCCGCACAAGCTGTCCGTCCATAGCCATAGAAACGTACCCCGTCTCTTCCGACACTACAAGTATCATCGCATCACTGACCTCACTCATACCCAGCGCGGCACGATGCCTGGTCCCCAGTGCTTTGCTGATCTGCATATTGTCTGACAGAGGCAGATAGCAGGTAGCAGAAGTGATCCTGTCCCCACGAACGATCACTGCCCCGTCATGAAGCGGTGTATTATGCTCAAAAATATTAAGGAGTACCTGCTCTGATATGATGCAGTCCAGCTCGATTCCCGTCATTTCATATTCTGTCAGGTGGATGACCCGCTCTACCACGATCAGCGCGCCTGTCTTTACACTTCCCATACTGAAGCAGGCGGCCACCAGAGCCTCCCTTGTCCTGTCTGAAAAACGCAGGTTCTCCCTGCCCCTGTCAAACAAGGAAAAACTGCTGAACAGATTTTTCTCTCCCAGCTTCTCCAGCGCCCGGCGCAGTTCCGGCTGAAATACGACCAGAGCAGCGAACGCCAGGATACTGATAGACTCACGCGCAAGATACAAAATAGCATGCATCTTGAACACATAGGCCACCAGGATAAACACCCCCAGCATCAGAAGCCCCTTCAGCAGCATCCATGCCTTTGTGTTCTTAATCCAAAGCATGATCTCATATACGATCACCGCAATGATCAGAATCTCCACAACATCTGTGATACGGAGCTCAGGAATATACGGATCGCCGATAAATTTCTGAAAAATCTGTTTTAACTCTTGCTGCATCAGCTCACCTCCCACTCCGGATGAAGCAAAAGCATACGCCCGGAGACCTTACTCTCATATCTGTCATTTTTTGCTTTTTCCATCAAGCCCCAATTCTTTATTCAGACTTCTTTCCAGAAGGATTTCATCCGCACTTTTGGGTCTTTCCGGATACCCGGTCCCATATGAAGACGATGTCTGGCCGCCGTTGTCCCCCCGATTGTTTTTGCCGCCTATACTGCCTGTATTCTGTCTCTCATTAATATGCTTCACACTTTTCTGAGGAACTGTCACACCAATCTTTGGGACCGCTTTTACATGATAATGATATTCGTCATCTTCAAACTCCAGATATTCTGTCCGTGCATAATCCACAGAAAGAAAGATCACTTCCAGAAGAAGCCCCACCAGGACCCCGATCACCCCGCTGATCACCAGCGGCGAAAGTGAAATATGCAGATTCAGCGCCACATTTGCTGTTGCCGCGATCACAACAGCCGCCACTGCACCGCCGACAGACGCGAACTTCCACGCGTGATCTACGGAAAGGGTACGGATCGAATATACTAAAAGAGTACATGCCGCTACTGCCGCGATCATAACCCACATCTCCTGGTTCATCAGCGTCTGCTTCGTAAAACTGATCAGAGTCTCAACCATCTCCACTCCGTCGCCTGCCTTGAATGTACTGGACGACCCCTTAACTAAGTGGATCACATAATAGGACAACGTGCCGCACGCGGCCGGAACGATACACGTCGGCGTCCCAAGCAACCCAGCTGCAATCGGAAGTACAAACGGAACGTCCATTGCAAACGAACATGCTGTCAGCAAAACCAGCCAGGCCTTTCCTGATGAAAACCGAAAGTAAAAAATATACATCAACAGGAAAAGTAATGCAGCTACAATGGCAACCGGCAGAGACAATGTATAAAAATGCAGCAGCACCAGCGCCGTAGCAGCCATGACCATAACGATCGTCGGCAGAAACGCGCAAATTGCAGCCAATCCTGCCGTACATGCTGTAGAAGATGCAGTTTTCATAAATCCGATGTTGGAATTAATCTGATAAAATACCAGAAATCCCATGCAGAACTGAAATCCAATCCTGATAAATATGGAATACTTTGCATAAAACCTCTGCATTTGCTCTCTCCAGACAAGTAATGTGCTCATACCTTCTTTTTCTCCTTCACTTCCATCTTACCCAGCCGGGATAAATCTCTGTAATACTTTCTGACTCTTTGCTTTGCACGGTTGTGCCTGCCCCTGTAAAACACATTTGCACAAATGATATAGACGATCAGCAGAACAAAATATCCGCCTCCCACACCGACACCTAAGTACGTCACCTTTGTAATTGTCAGATTCTCCATCAGTTCATCCATAAAGCAGACTGCAAGCAGAGCAGCCAGGATTCCGTAGCCGGCCGTCATCCACAAAATCGTGATCAGGGTATTCAGGCTAACATAATCCTTCTTATAATAGGTACTGATCTTCATATCTTTTCTGATGTCATTTTTCTCATATTGAGCCATCCTTGCCATCAGTCTGATCCTTTTTACATCCAGCATAGGCTTCCTCCAGAATTGTATAATATTTATAACCATTACTTTTAGTATAGCATATACTCAGAGCCCTTGTCCAATGCTTATAGTCAAAAAATAAACTTTTTCGACTCCTGCTTTTTTCAGAACTTTTGAAATTCTGTGTATCGTACTGCCTGTAGTATAAATATCATCTATAAGCAGTACACTCTTTGGAGCCTTCCACCGTCTGGACACTCCAAATGCATGCTCCAGGTTCTTCGCCCGCTCCCGGTCATCCAGCTGCTTCTGCGGCTTTGTCTTTCGAATCCGGTATACTACATTTTTCCCTGCCGGAATCTGCAGTTCATCTGAAAGCCGTTCTGCCAGCAGGCCTGCCTGATTAAATCCGCGTGCTCTCAGCCGGGACGGGTGGAGAGGCACCGGAATGATTTCTTCTATCTCGTGTTCACGGATCCACCGTCCATATCTGTCTGCCATTTCTCTGGCAAAGATCTCCGCATAATACCGCTTATTATGAAACTTAAACTGATAGATTGCCTGAACCACAGGCGGGACATGCAGCCAGAGGCTGCGTCCCTGCTCAAAATCCAGACGCCTTCTTTCGCAGTCACAGCAGTATTCCTTTTCCCAAGCCTTCACTGGTTTTCCGCATTTCATACACTGCGGTTCCCTGATCGCAGGCAGCTTTTCTCTGCAGCTGTCACAGATTCCCGTTCCAGGCTTCTGTATTTTTTCGCAGAAAGGGCAGACCGGGGGATACAGAAGATCCAATAGCTTTAAAATTCCTGAATGCGCTCTGCCAGACTGGTATATCTGTTTTGTTCGCTTTTGTTTCTGATCATTTCCTGAAATACGCTTTCACTCCCTACAATCGTCAGACATTTCTTTGCCCTGGTCACAGCCGTATACAACAGATTCCGGTTATACAAAAGCCTTGGTCCCGGAAGCAGCGGAAGTATGACTGCAGGATATTCGCTTCCCTGGGATTTATGTACGGTGATTGCATATGCAAGTTCCAGTTCGTCTGTGGATTCAAAAGGGTACGTCACTTTCCTGTGCTCATCATATTCCACATCCAGTGTTCCGCCATATAGATCCACTTCTGTAATACATCCCACATCTCCATTAAAAACGCCCATCCCCTGATCTACGGCCACTCCATGCTTTGTACGCACCTCCCAGGCTATCTGATAATTATTTTTAATCTGCATGACCTTGTCTCCCTTTCGGAAGATTCTCCCATTGATCTCTTTTTCTTCTTTTCCCGGTTCCGGGGGATTCAGATAACGCTGCAGTATGGAGTTTAACCGCTCAACACCGAGGAGCCCTTTCCGCGTAGGCGTCATCACCTGGATCTCCGACTGAGGAGCACCCACGTATTTAGGAAGCTTTTTCTGGATCAATGTAATGATCACACCGATGATCATATCTGCCTCCTGCCTTCTCAGGAAGAAAAAGTCCCTGCTTTTATTGTCCAGTACCACAGTCTCTCCTGCGTTGATCTTATGTGCATTTACCACAATATCACTTTCTCCTGCCTGGCGGAAGATCCGGGTCAGTGTGACCACTGGAAAACGCCCTGACAGAATGATATCCTTCAATACACTGCCTGGTCCTACGGAAGGAAGCTGGTTCACATCCCCTACCAGGATCAACCGGGTGCCCGGCACTACCGCAGATAAAAGCGCATGCATCAGGGACAGATCCACCATGGACATCTCGTCGATGATTAGGATATCTGTTTCCAGAGGATTATCCCGGTTGCGCTGGAATCCGCTGACACTTTCTTCTTCCTCCGGATTCCCGTTTACCTCTAGGAGTCGGTGAATAGTCTGGGATTCATATCCTGTAGCCTCTGTCATCCGCTTTGCGGCACGTCCTGTAGGGGCAGCCAACAAAATGCTCATACCTTCGCTTTCGAAAAAACGAATCATAGTATTGATTGTGGTCGTCTTGCCGGTCCCTGGTCCTCCGGTCAGCACCAGAAGTCCGTGGCGGATAGATTCCACTACCGCACGGTGCTGCATGGGATCCAGCTGAAGCTGCTCCCGTTCTTCCACCTTGCGAAGCCGCTTCTCCATCATTTCCTCAGGCATATCGCAGTCGATATCCAAGTCGTGAAGCATACGTGCCGTATTCAGCTCCAGATAATAATAGTGGGACGGATAAATCCGAATCTGTCCGTATTCTTCCTTCCGAACCGTCTTCCGGTCAATGCACAAATCCATAATGTACTTTTCAATCTCCGCAAGCCGCACACCCAGAAGCTGTTCCGCCCGGGAAGCAAGCACCTCCTGGGGCAGGTAGATGTGTCCTTCTCCGGCCGCCTGCTGAAGTACATAGACCAGACCGCTGCGGATACGAAAATCTGAATCCATATGGATCCCTATTCTGGAAGCGATCTCATCCGCTGTTTTAAATCCTACACCGGAAATGTTGTCTGCAAGCTGATAGGGATTCTCCTGCAGTACCTCATACAGCCTGGATCCGTAATATTCATAGATTTTAACTGCAAGCGCTGTAGAGATCCCGTACTTTTGCAGAAAGATCATAGCCTTCCGCATGTCCCTTTTTTCTTCCACCTGCACGGCAATCTCCTGGGCTTTCCGTTTGCTGATTCCCTTGATCTCCGCCAGTCGTTCCGGCTCTTCCTCCATGATCCGGAATGTATCCTCCTTGAACCTGCGCACGATGCGTCCGGCAAGGGACGCACCAATCCCCTTGATCGCTCCGGAACCCAGGTAGCGTTCGATAGACACCAAATCTTCCGGTTCCTTAACCTTATGGGCAAGTACCTTTAACTGCGTGCCGTATACACTGTGATTGACATATTCTCCTTCCAGTTCCAGCAGCTCTCCTTCTGTGATATAGTGAAAGCTGCCCACACAGGTCACTTCCCCATCCTCACTTTCCAGGTTGAATACCGTATATCCGTTATCCTCATTCCGAAACACGACATGCTCCACATATCCTGTTACTGTTTCCAAAACACCCTCCTCTTTCGTTTTTACAGATTTCATGCGGTGCCTTATTTTTTCTGTAATCACTCTAAAAAGACAGGCATCCGGCAGAGCCTGTCTTTTTCCCTGTAAACCTTAAAAATCCTTACGTCCGCTCATGAACTCTACAAACTGTCCTGTACCGATCGCTACCACCTTGAGTGGATCTTCTGCTGTCATAGTATGGATTCCGGTCCTCTCCTCGATCAGTTCTTCCAACCCGCGGAGCATAGACCCTCCACCTGTCAGGACGATCCCCCGGTCCAATATATCGGCGGACAGCTCCGGCGGAGTCTGTTCCAATACTCCGATGACCGCCTCTACGATCTGGCTTGTCGTCTCACGCAGAGCCTCTTCAGTCTCAGTGGAGGTCACTGTCACGGTCTTTGGGAGACCCGTCACCAGATTCCTTCCCCGGACCTCCAGACGTTCTTCTTCTACTAGCGGGTAAGTCGTACCGATCTTAATCTTAATGTCCTCTGCTGTCATATCACCGATCAGCAGATTATGCTTTTTCCGCATATACCGCACGATTGCTTCGTCAAAATCATCCCCGGCCAGCTTAATGGACGTGTTTACCACTGCACCGCCGAGTGAAATCACGGCAATATCCGAAGTGCCGCCTCCCACATCCACGATCATATTTCCGCAGGGCTTGGAAATATCAATCCCTGCGCCGATCGCCGCAGCCACTGGCTCTTCGATCAAATGCACTTCCCTTGCTCCTGCTGCAAAGGTTGCTTCCTCCACAGCCTTCTTCTCCACCTCTGTCACACCGCTGGGCACGCAGATACTGATCCGCGGCTTCTTAAACATCCGCCTTCCGACCGCCTTCTGTACAAAGTACTTGATCATCTTCTCTGTCACCGTATAATCTGAGATCACACCCTGGCGCAGCGGGCGTACCGCTATGATATTCCCCGGGGTCCTGCCCAGCATCAGACGTGCTTCCTCACCGATGGCTTTGATCACATTGGTGTCCCTGTCAAATGCCACGACAGAGGGTTCCTTCAATATAACTCCTTTTCCCCTCACATACACAAGCACACTGGCTGTCCCCAAATCTATTCCGATATCAACAGACATATAAAACTCTCCCTTCTAAAAATCCTTCTTGTAAGAGATACTCTGCTCAGGAACCTCAACCACACCATAAATACCCTTTTATAATGATGTTTTTACAGTTCCGTCCTTATTCATCCTTAGTTTTTTATAGTCTGCTTATCCGATGTCTTTTTTACAACCATCCATTAGTATAATCAATTTTTGCTAAATTGGAAAGCCCTTTTTGCATATTTTCGTATTTTTATGATTTTATTTGTTACTGTTCACGATGCGTTACAGTTCGCGGCCGGCCGTGAACTGTAACTTTTATTTTTTGTTAAGCATTGCGGCAATATACTTCCCGGTGTAAGATTTTTTATTTTCCGCCACTTCCTCCGGCGTTCCTTCCGCCACAACGGTGCCGCCATTATCTCCGCCTTCCGGTCCGATATCGATGATATGATCCGCAGTCTTGATCACATCCAAGTTATGCTCAATGACGATCACCGTATTGCCGTCATCCGCAAGCCTGCGCAGAATCTCCGTCAGCTTATGCACATCCGCAAAGTGCAGGCCCGTAGTGGGCTCGTCCAGGATATACACCGTCTTTCCCGTGCTCCGCTTGCTCAGCTCCGTGGCCAGCTTGATCCGCTGCGCCTCGCCGCCAGACAGTTCCGTGGAGGGCTGTCCCAGCCTGATATACGATAATCCTACATCATAAAGAGTCTGCATCTTCCGGCTGATGCTGGGCACATTTTCAAAGAAGGTCACAGCCTCCTCCACTGTCATATCCAGAACATCATAAATGTTCTTGCCCTTATACTTCACTTCCAGCGTCTCCCGGTTATACCGCCTGCCGCCGCATACCTCACAGGGCACATAGACATCCGGCAAAAAATGCATCTCAATCTTGATGATTCCATCTCCGGAGCATGCTTCACACCGTCCGCCTTTTACATTGAAGCTGAACCGACCCTTTTTATATCCTCTCGCCTTAGCGTCCGGGGTTGCCGCAAACAGATCCCGAATCAGATCAAAAACTCCCGTATAGGTGGCCGGATTGGATCGGGGCGTCCTTCCGATGGGCGACTGGTCGATGCTGATGACCTTGTCCACCTGGTCCAGCCCTTCGATCCGCCGGTGCTTTCCCGGAATCGTCCTGGCCCGGTTCAGCTCCTTGGCAAGCTTCTTATATAATATCTCATTCACCAGAGAACTTTTGCCGGAACCGGACACGCCAGTCACACAGGTCATGACTCCCAGCGGGAATTTCACACTGATATTTTTCAGATTGTTCTCCTGTGCACCGACCACCTTGATATATCCGGAAGGCTGCTTGCGTATCTCAGGGATTGGGATTTTCTTCTTGCCGCTCAGATAGTCTCCGGTAATGGAGTCTTTACATTTCATGATCTCCTGAGCCGTGCCCACAGCAATCACCCTGCCGCCGTGCTCCCCCGCGCCGGGTCCGATATCCACTACGCAGTCTGCTGCCAGCATAGTATCCTCGTCATGCTCCACCACGATCAGGGAATTGCCCAGGTCACGGAGCCTTTTCAGAGTTGCCAGCAGTTTGTCATTATCCCGCTGGTGCAGGCCGATGCTTGGTTCATCCAGGATATAGGCGACTCCGACCAGACCGGAACCAATCTGAGTTGCCAGGCGAATCCGCTGTGCTTCCCCACCAGAAAGGGACCCGGTCGCCCGGGACAGAGTCAGATAATCCAGCCCTACGTCCATCAAAAATTGAATCCTTGCCCGGATTTCCTTTAAAATCTGGTTTCCGATCATCTGCTGGGTCTTTGTCAGCTCCAGGCTCTGCAGAAATTCTTGCAGCCTGCTAATGGAAAATGCAGTGACCTCCGCAATATTTTTCTCACCCACCGTCACCGCAAGAGAGGTCTGCTTCAGCCTCTGCCCTTTGCACTCAGAGCAGGGGGTGATATTCATAAAAGTCTCGTATTCCGCCTTAGACGCCTCCGAATGCGTCTCCCTGTAACGCCGCTCCACACTTCGGATCAGTCCCTCAAATACCACATCATACACGCCTTCCCCCCGCTGTCCTTTATAATGCACCTTCACGGATTTTCCATTCGTTCCATAGATCAGAATATCATGAATCTTCTTCGGGTATTCCTCAAACGGTGTATCCAGATCAAATCCATACTCCTCGCAAAGGGCTGTCAGGATCGCGTTGGTAAAGCTGCCCTTGTCCGAACAGGACTGCCAACCCAGTACCGCAATAGCGCCCTCACTGATACTCAGCGACGGGTTCGGGATCATCAGTTCTTCTGAAAATTCCATTTTATAGCCCAGTCCGAAGCAGGACGGACATGCCCCGAAGGGGTTGTTGAACGAAAAACTCCGTGGTTCGATCTCATCAATGCTGATCCCGCAGTCCGGACAGGAAAAGCTCTGACTGAAATTCATAGGTTCTCCGCCGATCACATCCACGATCAGGAGTCCCTCCGCCAGGTTCAGTACGCTTTCAATAGAATCTGCCAGACGTTTTTCAATGCCGGTTTTTACGATCAGACGGTCCACAATGATCTCGATGTTGTGTTTGATATTCTTATCCAGAGCGATCTCCTCGGACAATTCGTACAGATTGCCGTCCACACGCACCCGTACATATCCGCTCCGCTTGGCCCGCTCCAAAAGCTTGGCATGTGTTCCCTTCCGTCCCCGGACAACCGGGGCAAGAAGCTGGATCCTGGTACCCTCCGGCATTGCCATGACCTGATCCGTCATCTCGTCTACGGACTGCTTTTTGATCTCCTTTCCACACTTCGGACAATGTGGAATCCCTACCCGGGCATAGAGCAGACGGAAATAATCGTAGATTTCTGTCACCGTCCCCACAGTGGAACGTGGATTGTGGTTTGTGGACTTCTGGTCAATGGAGATGGCCGGGGACAGTCCCTCGATACTCTCCACATCCGGCTTCTCCATCTGACCCAGGAACTGGCGGGCATAGGAAGATAAAGACTCCATATATCTGCGCTGTCCTTCCGCATAAATGGTATCAAAGGCAAGCGAGGATTTGCCCGAACCGCTCAGTCCGGTCAGAACTACCAGCTCATTCCGCGGGATATCCACATCAATATTCTTCAGATTGTTTTCATTTGCGCCCCGTATCTTAATATATTTTCTGGCGTCTATCTTCACTCCCATATTGTATCTCCTGTCTTTTCTCAAATTTATGATTCGCCTGCCAAAAAGGGGCAGTTCTTTAATCCATATCATTCAATGCTTTTTTCAGTTCGATCAGATGGTCGCGCAATTCCGCCGCGGCCTCGAAGTTC
>Ga0137306_100473_pt1 | contig 56222 bp, 50 predicted proteins | sample Inofroosms_March_FD_97187 | JGI IMG/M metagenome (GOLD analysis project Ga0137306, IMG submission 97187) | Mouse cecal microbial communities from Vienna, Austria - N-Acetylneuraminic and N-Acetylglucosamine D2O microcosms_March | ecosystem: Host-associated > Mammals > Digestive system > Large...
AACAAACGGAGAAGGAGGGATTTGAACCCTCGCGCCGCTATTAACGACCTACTCCCTTTCCAGGGGAGCCCCTTCGGCCAGCTTGGGTACTTCTCCAAAACCGCTCGTCTATCTCAAGCCCGACTAATACTATACAACAAGTAACGACAATTGTCTAGCCCTAATTTTATTTTTTTTCATTTTTTTCCGCCTGTAGTGTTACTGTCGGCACACATCTGACAGAAAACATCTTTCAGACACTCTCCGGCAGGAATGAACTACCTAAAGTTCCGTATTCTTACCGTAGTCACAATTCTGCTCTCTGCGTCTATCTCAATCTCACATTTTGAAGGGTACTCCTCTTCATCCCCATGCCATGTATATGTGTGTAAATTGTCTCCTTCATACACATCATCCGTTTTTCCGTATTTGTCCAATACTTCATCCTGGGGTGTACCAATCCTTATTCCGCCTGGAAGGATCACTGTAATTCCCCTGCCTTCTTCTGCCACGCTATAGTCCATTGCCGTAATGCTGCCTACAAGACATTTTTCAGCCGGCATCCTGTCATCTGACATATTAACCAAATCTACTATGATATAATTATCGTCCTCATCTTCAAAGTATGCCGCCACATGATCCTGCGCATTTATAACATAATCATCCAGCATCTCATCCTCATCCATTTCTAAACCTGCAGCTTCAAGCTCCTCAATCCTGCAGGGAAGTGTCACAACCTTCTCATTGATCTGCACGGTATAAGTCTCCCATGTATCCCCCAGCTCTCTTTTCGCTTCTGCAGGCACTGCAGCAGTTTCGTCCTTCTGCTCCCCCTTGATACTGTCTTGTTTTCCGGCATCATCTCCCGATTCCCCGCCTGCCGGCTTTTGCAGCTCTGTCTCAAAAGACGGCAGATTCTCCACAATCCCGCTTCCTTTTGCTCCTCTGTATTCCCGTACTCCTATTACAAAGGCGGCAATATAGATTACTGTAACAACCAGGCCCCCTGCAGCCCCTATAATCGAAAACAGCCTTGCCTTATCCGCCGCGTCATGTGCACCGGCATAATCTCCTCTTCTCTGATACGTATTGATTTTCCCCGCATATATAATAGCCGCTACGCCAAGAGGAAGACAGCACAGCAGTGTTGTAACAATTGCAAATATCATATATGGCGTCCCGTTAATCCCTCCCCCAGGCTCTCCCTGGTTTCCAGGCTCCGGCGCACCGTACCGGTAATGATTCGGATTCCCGTCCGACGGCTGGGGAGAGCCATACTGATACTGTCCGAAATCAGGCTGTCTAGGTTCTGGAGCGCCATACTGGTACTTTTCCGAATCCCGCTGTCCCTTCCCGGGTATAACCGGTTCAGGGTTTGCGGAATCCTTCCCTCTCTGCCCAGGACTGTTTGATTCAAGGTTTGCAGATTCCTGCTGCCTCTGTCCAGATGACCCGGGTTCTTGGTTTACGTCATCCGCCAAAAGCTCTGTCTCTTCGATCTCTGCCGGGGTTTGGCATCTGGGGCAGACCACGGCTCCTTCCGGAAGCTCTTCTCCACAAAATCTACACTTCATTTCTTATTTCCTCCTCTCACAGCACCCTTGCCGGTGCCAGCAATGTAAATGGATAGTTATCTATATTTCGGATCACACCATATAAAACTACAATCAGTAACACTGTATATATAATCCACACCGGAATTCTGCGGCTGATTGTCTCCCTTCCGTAAATCACCCATTGAATCATACAGATTCCTGCATACAGCATGAACCATGGAAGCAGCAGACACAGTAGAGGATTATAACGAAAGGCCTGATAAAACCGGCCGTGAAGAATCGAATAGCAGGCCCTCCCTGAACCGCAGCCAGGACAATAAAACCCACTCAGTCTGTAAATGAGGCATACAAGCCACTGCTCCTCTTCAGGACTATGATAATACAAAAAAAGACTCCCAACAAGAGACATCAATAAAATACACACAAAGATCACAATTCTTATTTTCTTCTTTACGAAACCGTTATGATCAAAAAAATAGCTTTTATATTTTTTCATCGCCGCTCCTTTTCCAAGTCTTGCAGGCGCAGTGGACTGCGCTGAGGCTTTCTAGAACGTGTTTGAAAATTCATTCATTCCATCTGCACGCCCCAGTTTGTGTCATATTTGCACCAAATTCAAGTGACATATCTGGCATGTACCATCCATGAAAACAGATATGCCTACGGCAGATTTATCTGGCGCGCAGTATAACAAAAGGACTTTGCACCTGCAAAGCCCTTTTTGAACGGAGAGGGTGGGATTCGAACCCACGCGCCCTTGCGGACAAACGGTTTTCAAGACCGCCTCGTTATGACCACTTCGATACCTCTCCATATATATTTATAGATATTTCCACTGCATCTACAGCAAAAGTATTCTAGCACAAAAAACATTGCCCGTCAATACCAAAATCAAAATATTTATCTTTTTTATATTCAGGGTTAATATTCCGTTACTATCACGGGTCAGGAATGCGCTATACTGCGCATTCCGTAAGAACGTGATTCACGCAGGATAAATTTTCAGCCTTAACACATCTGTCAGAAAGCAATTTTCAAACACGCTCTGGCAATCTTCATATCCTCCGGTGTTGTAATTTTTATATTCTGATAGCTTCCCTCAAACAGTTTTACCGGCACTCCAAGCATCTGCTCTACTGCCATGGCATCATCAGTGACTTCAATATGCTCTTCCTGCATGAGCTTTGAATATGCCTCTCTGATTAAGGGCACTTCAAAGATCTGCGGCGTCTGTATGATCCACACATGGTTCCGTTTTGGCGTCTCTTTGATGTAATTATTTTCTCCCGCCAGCTTGACAGTGTCTTTGCTTGGCATGCCTGCGACACAGGCGCCGGATTCTTTTACGGCTGCGCAGCCACGCTGCAGCATCTCCTCGTTTATGAACGGTCTTGCTCCATCGTGAATGAATACATAGCCATCTGGCTCTGGCAGTGCCTTCAGTCCCTGCCATACAGAGTCATAGCGTTCTTTTCCGCCGCAGACGACTGCACATACCTTGCTAAATCCGTATTTCTCTATAATTTCCGTACAGACAAATGCCTCCTGTCCTTCTCCTACAACAAGTACGATATCGTCTATCAGCGGAGAATTTTCGAATACTGCCAGCGAATAATAGAGAACCGGACGGCCCTCCATCTCCATGTATTGCTTCTGTACCTTACTTCCCATGCGTTTTCCCTGTCCGGCGGACAGGACGATTGCCGTACAATGCTTTTTCATCTATCTCTCCCCCAGCTTCAGATTCGGGACTGCGTTCAGATCCCAGCCATGCCTTGTTCCATCCCGGTATTCGTAGTAAGCAGCTGCGCCGATCATAGCTGCATTATCAGTACAGTAGACAGGCGAGGGATAATAGAGCTTTATACCCCGCTTCTCACATGCTGTCTTCATAGCTGCCCGGAGCGCGCTGTTCGATGCAACACCGCCGGCAAGGGCAAATTTATCCACATGGAATTCCTCTGCGGCGCCCATCGCATTTTCCACCAGAACATCCGTAACCGCCCTCTGAAAGGACGCCGCCACGTCTGCCTGACAGTATTCCTCCCCTTTCATGCGGCACCCATTCAGATAATTCAGTACCGCAGACTTCACTCCGCTGAAGCTGAAGTCATAAGGTGAATCTGCCATATGTGCCCGGGGGAATATAATTGCCTCAGGATTCCCCTGCTTTGCCGCCTGGTCAATCTTCGGTCCGCCGGGATAGCCAAGGCCGATTGCTCTTGCCACCTTATCAAATGCTTCTCCGGCGGCATCATCTCTCGTCCTTCCTATGATGTCAAATTTTCCATAGTCCTTTACCCTCACCAGATGGGTATGCCCTCCTGAAACTACAAGGGAGAAAAACGGCGGTTCAAGTTCCCTGTGTTCAATAAAATTTGCCGCAATATGTCCTTCAATATGATGGACTCCCACAAGAGGCTTGTTCGCCGCGTAGGCAATTGCTTTCGCCTCCGCAACACCAACAAGAAGCGCACCTACGAGTCCCGGCCCGTAGGTGACGCCAATTACGTCAATATCATCCAGTGTGACAGAGGCCTCAAGGAGCGCCTCTTCAATCACCTGGTTGATCTTCTCTATATGCTTCCTTGATGCAATTTCCGGCACAACGCCGCCGTACAATGTATGCAGCGCAATCTGCGACGAGATAATATTGGAGAGAACCTCTCTCCCGTTTTTTACGACTGCTGCAGCCGTCTCGTCGCAGGAACTCTCGACTGCCAGCACCAGTACATCGCCATTTCCGTTTCCGTTCAACATCTCCACAACCCTCTTTTTTCACAGTTCCTAGGGCGTGTTTGAAAATTCATTCCTGCAATCTGCCGCCCCACTTTACACCATATTATATGGTGAATTTAGTCAATGTAGCCCGCTGCACCTCCTAAATCCTGCATATAATCTGATGCAAACTGGGACGACATCTTACAGAAAGCAATTTTCAAACACGCTCTAAGACTCATCGAATACAAGCTCTGTAGTCTGGCAGTCTTTTGCGGCAACTGCGCCCGGGAAAATCTTCCGCACATCGTCCATGTATTCCTCCGGCTTCGTAAGAGACGGGCTGTAGTGCGTAAGCCACATCTCCTTTACATGAGCCTCCTTCGCAATCTGCGCCGCCTCATAAAACGTCATGTGCTTGTATTCCTTTGCCTTCTTCTGCTTATCCTTCTCGCCATACATTCCCTCACAGACAAACAGATCTGAGTCCTTTGCGTGATTCCGGATGGAATCCGTCGGACGGGTGTCTGTACAGTATGTAAGCTTGATCCCCTTTCTCGGCGGGCCAAGCACCATATCCGGCCGGTAGATCTGTCCGTCCGCCTCCACCTGCTCCCCCTTTTGCAGAAGTCCCCAGTATTTCTGGGGAATCTGCGCAGCGTTCGCACGCTCCACATCAAATCTTCCTGCACGGTCAATCTCAAATGTATAGCCGTAACAGATCACATTATGATTCACCCGGAATGCTCTCAGCCTGTAGCCATTCATCTCCAAAGTTCGCTCCGGCTCATTAATCTCAATATATCTGATAGAAAAAGGCAGCTCCGGTGCTATGACACGTAATGCATTTACCACACGTTCAAGCCCCTTCGGGCCAACTAGAGTCAGCGGCTCCGTACGGTCTGCGTTTCCCATAGTCAGAAGAAGCCCCGGGAGACCACTGATGTGGTCTCCGTGGTAATGAGTAAAGCAGATGACGTCAATCGGCTTAAAGCTCCATCCCTTCTCCTTAATCGCAATCTGTGTCCCCTCTCCGCAGTCAATCAGCATACTGCTCCCATTGTACCTCACCATAAGCGACGTCAGCCACCGGTATGGCAGGGGCATCATTCCACCTGTTCCTAACAAACATACATCTAACATAATCTACCTCAATTCTTGATCAGACCTGCTGAATCGTAACGCAAAAGCTTTCTATAAGTGCATCATAGCACTCCTCGCACAGATCAAACCGGTCCACACGGTTATCCTTGCCGGAAAAATATCCCCAGCGCTTCTCAACCTCCAGAACATCCTCCCTGGGAACCCCTCTAAGAACCGGGATCTCTTTCCCGCATTTATTGCAAATAATCTTCTCTACTTCCTTTGTTTCCTTTAAGCTTGTAGTGTACTGGCGCATACAGTTCTCCTTTTCGTGTCTCTTAAGACCGGCTTCTGTCAGCATCACAGCAGACAGTCCGTCCTTTCTCTTTTTGCTACGCCTATATTATATCTTCAAAAACTTCGGATTCCTAGTGGAAACTGCTGTCAGCATTTCCAACATTTCGTTACTATTCACGGACCAGAAGGCCGCTCACAGTAACGATTCGGGGCGATATTTAAAGTTTTGCTACACAAAAATCGCCCCTCACCCTTGAATCACGTTCTTATGGAATGCACAGCTTACGCGCATTCCTGACCCGTGAATAGCAACAACATTTCTCCCAGGAGAACTTCATAATCTGGCAGTCACTTAATCCCAGATATATAGTATAGCATCTTCCGAGGGATTCGTATAGAAGTTTTTGCGAATACCGTTTTCCTGAAATCCGCATTTCCTGTAAAATGCCTGGGCTGCAGCATTGCTTCTCCTTACCTCCAGGAAAAGTCTCTCTATCCTTTTTTCCCGGCAGAATTCCAGCACACATTCAAAAAGCATACGGGCCGCCCCTTTTCTCCTAAGAGCTTTTCTGACTGCAATCCTCTCAATTTCGCCCTCATCCAGTACAAAATAAAGAATTACATAGCCTGCAAGCATCTCATCCTCCCACACGCCGAACATAGCGGCGCCAGGCTGCTCCAGTGTTTCTGCAACTCCCTTCCCGCTCCACGCATCTGAAAAAATCTCAGCCTCCAGCGCGGCAACTTCTTTAAGATCACTTTTACTGATTCTCCCTGTGCGAAACATCCTCAGAGCGCCTCAATATCACGAATCAGAGAAGCAACCGCCTCTTCCTTCGTCGCCCAGCTCGTACAAAAGCGCACCGTACTGTGAGAATCATCTGCAGACTCCCAGATTTCAAAGGAATAGTTCTCTTTTAATTTCTCAAGATGCTCATTGGGAAGCACCGGAAACTGCTGGTTTGTATAGGAATCATAACGGAGCCGGTATCCTCTTCTCAAAAATGCATCCCTAAGACGCATTGCCAGATTATCCGCATGCTTTGCAATTTCAAAATAAAGCCCTTCCTCGAAAAGCGTATCGAACTGAATCCCAAGAAGCCTTCCCTTGGCAAGCATTCCGCCCCGCTGCTTTATCAGATATCGGAAATCCCTCCATAATTCCGGGTTCGTAATCACAACCGCCTCGCCAAACAGCGCACCGACCTTGGTTCCTCCGATATAAAAAATATCTGTAAGTCTGGCAAGGTCAGCAAGCTCCAGGTCTGATTTCTGCGACATCAGGCCATACCCAAGCCTGGCGCCGTCAAGGAACAGAGGCAGACCAAGTCCCGTACATGTCTTTTTAAGCCTGGCAAGCTCCTCCAAGGTATAGAGCGTCCCATTCTCCGTAGGATAGGAAATATATACCATCCCCGGCTGGACCATATGCTCGTGGGAAGCATCCGACCAGTGCGCCTCATACAGGGAACGCACCTGCTCTGCCGTAATCCTGCCGTCCTCAGAAGGCACCGCCAGTACCTTATGTCCGGCTGCCTCTATGGCCCCTGTCTCGTGGACATTGATATGCCCGCTTGACGGAGCGATCACTCCCTGATGTGGCCGCAGGACTGAACTGATTACCGTAAGATTCGTCTGCGTACCTCCCACAAGGAAATGGACATCTATACATTCATTTTCACACAGCTTTTTAATCTTATCTCCCGCACTTTTACAATAAGGGTCTTCCCCATATCCGGCGGTCTGCTCGTAATTAGTATCCATAAGCCGCTTCAGAATCAGTGGGTGTGCGCCTTCCGCATAATCACATTGAAATCTATACATCCTTCTTCCTCCTGGAATCCTTATTGTCCCTTTATACGCCCGGCAGGGTATGGGATCAGTTTTTCTTTCCGCTCCCTCTCTGCCTGGGACATACGCAGATAATCCGGCCTGTACTCTGCTGCTGTCTCAAGCTTTCCGTCGCGGTAATACCTAAGCGCAAGCGCACCGACAGAAGCCGCACGCTGGCGGTTCATATTTGCAGGGGCAAAGCTTATTTTTCTGTCCGCCATAATCTGTTCTGTGAGCACCTTTCGAAACACCGGAACCCCGTCCCCCAGAAAAATGACCTTTTTATCATAAGCATGAAGCCTGCCGCCCAGTTCCTCGATGCTCACTGCCATCTGGTCTTCAATTACTGCAATCTCATTTTCATGGAACTCATAAATCCCGGTATAGACCTGTCCCCTTCTCGCATCCAGGACCGGGCACACAATACTCTCAGTTCCACACAGATTATAGGCAAGACCGTGGAGCGTGGGCACATGGATCAAAGGCTTCTTAAGGGCAAAGCCCAGTCCTTTCGCCGTGGCCGAACCAATCCTAAGCCCTGTAAAGGAGCCGGGCCCGCCTGCAGTCGCGATGGCATCAACCGCATCCAGATCAAGGTCTGTCATCCCTGCCACCTCGTCCAGCATCGGAAGCAGGGTCTGGGAATGGGTCTTCTTATAATTTACGGTGTATTCCGCTATTGTCTCTTCCTTCACCAGAACTCCGCCTTCAAGCTCTCCCTGCACAACTGCCACACTTGCCACCAGGCCTGAGCTGTCAATCGCTAATATTCGCATATGCTGATCCTCCGATAATCAAATCCCTGTTCCAAATCCTTTTCAATCCTTACCTCCATATAATGCTCTGGCAGGACCTCCGGTGTAAGGTCCGCCCATTCAATCAGACTCACGCCGTCCCCGTAAATATAATCCTCATACCCGATCTCATCCATCTCTGAAATATCACTGATCCGGTATACGTCAAAATGATAGAAGGGCAGACGCCCTTCCTCATAGATCTGTACAATTGTAAATGTAGGGCTCACCACCGGCTCCGTAATCCCAAGCCCTGCCGCAAGCCCTTTCGTAAACACCGTTTTCCCGACCCCAAGATCACCGGTCAGAGAATACACCTGCCCCTTAAGGGCAGCTCTCCCCATCTCTTCCCCCAGCTCCCATGTTTCTCTTTCGCTAAACGTCTCCTTTACCATCGTCCGTCCCCTCTGTCATCATTCGCAGCTTTGCTGAAAGCAGTACTAGTACAACCCGATTTAAACGCCTACGCATCAAATCGGTATCCCGTGACAGTATGGTACATCTCATCCTTCCGGCAGACCGGCCCTTCAAAGTTCTCGTGATGCACTGCATCCGGGAAATACTGGGACTCAAAGCACACCGCGCTCCTCCTTGGATAGGAAACGCCGTTCTTTCCCTTCACTCCATTCAGAAAATTCCCGGTGTAAAGCTGCATGCCCGGGCAGTCTGTATACACTGTCATACGGATGCCGCTCTTGTCGGAGGAAAACTCTGCCACCCTGCGGTATCCTTCGCCCTTCAGCACATAATTATGGTCATATCCCTGTCCGAAACGAATGGCTTCATAATCGCTCTCAATATCCTGCCCCACTGTCTTCGGCGCACGGAAATCCATAGGAGTGCCCGCCACATCTAGAATCCGCCCTGTCGGTATGGACAGCTCGTCCGCCTCTGTGAAAGCATCTGCGTCAATCTGGATCTTCTGCTCCAGCACAGCGCCCGAATCATGCCCGTCCAAATTAAAATAGCTGTGGTTCGTCATGTTCAGGATCGTATCCTCGTCCGGAGACGCTTCATACTCAATCAGGATCTCATTTTTATCTGTCAGCGTGTAGGTCACGTAGATCTTTACATTTCCCGGGTATCCCTGATCCATGTGGGGGCTGAAAATGGACAGGGTAATAAGGTTGTCTTCCACCTGCTCCACTACCCATTTTCTCTTCATGAAGAAGTCCGGTCCGCTGTGCAGGTTATTCTTCCCATTGTCATTTTTAGAGAGCTCGTAATCCTTTTCGTTCAGGGAAAACACCGCACCGCCGATCCGGTTGGCATTCCTTCCTACAATAGCGCCGAAGAATGTACCGCTGTCTGCCTCATAGCCTGCCGCATCATCGTAGCCCAGCACTACATCCCGGCTTATGCCGTTCTTATCCTTTACGATCACCGACACAAGAGACGCACCGTAATCCGTCACCTGCATCTGCATTCCGTTTGCATTTTCAAAAATATACAGTTCTGCTTCCACACCGCTTTTTGTTGTTCCAAAGCCAGTCTTTCTAAAGCTCATCGCACTATCCCTCCTCAAATTTCACTTGTATTATCATACCATACACATTAAGCTCATGCAATGCCCTTGTAATATTGATTTTAATTGAACTTTATGTTACGATTCACGGGTCAGGAATGCGTGTAAGCTGCGCATTCCGTGAGAACATGATGCAGGAGTGAGGGGCGATTTTGCATAGCAAAACTTTAAAAATCGCCCCGAATTGTTACTATGAGCGACCTCCCGGGCCGTAAATAGTAACAATTTTATAAATACTTATGCTATTCTTTAATCAAAAAGGGCACCTGCCAGCCCATTCAAGGAGGAAAAAATGGACATAGACGATATCAGGCATAGCAAAAGGCGGAACGTTATAGAAACCATTCTTTTTTTCATCGTGACATATGGTGTTTGCTGGGGTGTTGGTATTCTTAATTATTGCAATAGATTTATGAGCGGGGATATGATGGCTGTTTTTATGATGACACTTCCTGCCACAGGTGTTTCTATTGCAAAATTGTATGGGAACATAAAAAACGATGAAAACAGAAGAGTGCACTTTGTATATGTAGTATGTTTTATTTGTTTTGTAGTTTTTATTTCATTCAGAATCGCAGGTATCATAAGCGAAAAGTTTTTGGAGATATTTATAAATTATATTTTGCTGCCAGTTTCATCTATACTGATCTTAATTTTTGCAATACTTGATAATGGGGAACTTGCTCCCGGGAAGAACTGGAAAAAGGTGCAGCTGCTGCTTCTTATATTTATTTTTTTATTAATTGCAGGAGGAATCATTTCCAGCGCAGGTATGGAAATTGCCGGTTTTCATTTTATAGCATTTCTTCCTGTCAGTTATATATCCTGTTTCCTGCAGGGGGCGGCATTTTTCGGGGAAGAGTACGGATGGAGAGGATTTTTGCAGGAGAAAGTGCAGAAAATATCTGGCAGGCAGACAGGGGTCATTTTGCTGGGAATCATATGGGAGCTTTGGCACATGCCGATCTGGTTCAGTGTCTATCATGTGGATGGTCTGGGGCTGGCACTAAGATTTCTCTCCACAGGAAGCTTTGCTGTAATAATAGGTTATGCTTATATGAAATCAGATAATGTGTGGGTGTGTGCCTTTATGCATTATTCTATTAATTTATGTTTAACAGCTTTTCCAGGGAATGCAGACAGCTATAACTTTAACGCGGAGCACATAACTGGTCCCAGAATCGCTGAGGTTGTATTTCTGTTTATTGCTTTTTCTTTGTTTTTATGTGCAAAAGAATACAGGGAAGAGCTATGATTTAGAAGCACTGCCAAGTTCCTGTCTATTTTGGTATAATCCATACATCCATACTAATTACCGATACGTTTCACGCAGGATAAATTTTCAGCCTGCAAGGCGGAGGAACGAGGCGTAGCGGTGGCTGCGCCGATTGACGGCAACGCTGCAGATGGAAATTCAGACAAGTGAAACGTACGGTTAATTAGTGTGGGTTATACTAGACAAATCAGGAAATATCATACACATAAAGCTCATGCAGTGCCCTTGTGGCGCTGATATACCGGAAGTTTCGGAACATAGGATGCTTTTCATCTCCCCCGATGATGAAGACCTGGTCGAACTCCAGTCCCTTTGCCATGTAGTACGGGGCAACTGTAATCCCCCGCCGAAAGCTGTCTGTATTCCGGTCAATGCAGGATACATCCTCCCTGATTTCTTTCAGACAGGCACAGGCGTTTTGCGCTTCCTTCTCCGTCATCCCCAGCACCGCCGCAGTCTCGAACTCTCCTTTCTCCTGCCCCCTGACCGCCGCCCGGCCGGCAGCCTCAGCAAGCGCCTCTTTAAGCGTTCCGAAGGTCTTCTCCTCCACCGCCTTCCCGCACCGCTTCAGATACCCCTTCGGTGCACATGTGGTGTATCTTGCCGCATACTCCGCGATTTCCTGCGTATTGCGGTAGCTCTTATCCAGCGTAATCTTCTTAAGCCTTTTCCCAAAAATCCTGGGGAGAAAGGTAAAAACATCCTGCTCCTTACAGTCTATTGTCTGTGCCCGGTCTCCTAAGATGGTCATGTTGCAGGGGAATAATTTTTCCAGGAGAACGTACTGCAGATAGGTATAATCCTGCATCTCATCAATGACCAGATGGCGGATATCCCCCCGCGCCTCCCCCAGGCGCAGCCTGTACCGGAAATATAGCATGGGAAATACATCCTCATAGGCAAGCACCCGCTCCTCTGGCGGAACATCCGGCAGAACCGGCAGGCCGTTGTCAGCGAGGAACCAGTTGTAAATCTCATAGAGATCCGTCGTCACATACATGGAGTGAAACTGCTGCCGGATATTTTCCCGCTCCTCCTCGTCAAGGACGCGTCCCCGGAGCGTCTCGTACTCATCTATAAAATATTCCATCACTGCATCCATCCGGGATAAAAGCAGCGTCCCCGGAAACCGGTTGTAAAAGAGCTTCCTCAGTTCATCCTCCTTTTTCCCGAAACGCTTATATTCCACGTCATGAAAGTCCACAAGCCGGTCTTCAAGCTCCACAAGGAAGCCCTCTGCCGCGCTCACGAACTCTGAAGACTGCTTCCACCGGAAACGTTCCTCATCCTTCCCGGAATACTCCCTATTCCCTTCCCCCAGCATCCGCTCAGTCTGGTGATAGCGGTCCTCGCAGTCCGCAGCCGTATCCCGGAGCCTGCGCCACGCGAACAGGTCAAAACTCATCTCCCGGATGTTCTCCTCCCCAAGTTCCGGGAGAATATGGGAAATGTAGTCCGCAAACACACCATTCGGGGACAGCACCAGTATATTGGATGACTTCAGATGCTCCCTGTCATGGTAGAGAAGATAAGCAATCCGGTGAAGAGCTACAGATGTCTTTCCGCTCCCTGCCACTCCCTGGATTGCCAGCACCCGGTCCCTGGTGTTGCGGATGACCGCATTCTGCTCCCTCTGGATGGTGCGCACGATATTCTTAAGACGGGTGTCGCTGTTCGCCCCAAGCTCTGCCTTCAGTATCTCGTCGTCAATCTTTAAGTCACTTTCGAATTCGTAGAGCATCCTGCCGCCGCGGATCTTATACTGCCACTTTGAGAGGATTTCCCCCTCTTGAAGCCCTGCCGGGGCCTCGTATGCCGCCCTGCCCCTGTCATAGTCATAGAAAAGCCCGCTGACCGGAGCGCGCCAGTCGTAGATCAGAGGCACGCCGCCCCTCTCCCTGGCAAAGTTTCCGATTCCAATATAAAAGATCTCCGGCTCCTCTTCCTCGTCGTATAAAAATTCCACGCTGCCGAAAAAGGGGGAATCCAACATTTTCTTAAAGCGGTGAAGGCTCTTCTTATGATCCTGCCCGGCATTCACCTGTGCGAGAAGTGCCTGCTGGTTATCATAATTCTCATATCCGTACTGATCCATCTCTGTATAATTTTCCCAGTAGTATTCATTCATGCTCTCAATGTCACGCTGTACATCCTGAAGCGTCCCGCTTAAAGTACGTATTCTCTCCCTAAGCTCTCCTGTTACATAGTTCAGAAATTCTGTTCCTCTGCTCATATATCCTGCTCTCCTTACACACAATTATACTCATGGCTGACGAAATCCGCCGCTGCGTATACCCTGACTTAATCCTTTCATGCATATCCAGTAGTTTTTATCCTCCACATATTTTTCTTCCCTGATTCTTTTCTCGATTTCCGGACGCTTCAGCAGCCAGTCCGAACGTATGCCTCCAAGACGGAGGCACCGTTCTGCCTCCCTGATCTTCCCGGCATCCGCTCCCCTGGCATATAGATGTGCAAGCAGCATCTTCGCCCGGTCATCATAAGCAGGGTGCAAAAAAATGTGCCTGTCCGGATCATACGACAGATCAAAAACACGCCCGTCCCCGGTATCCGGAAGGAAACAGACATCCTCCATTGTCCCGGAAATATGGAGATAGTAGAGGGATGCGCGGCTTTTTCCTTCATTTCTTCTAATAATACGCCCCATCCTCTGGGTTCTCTGCCTCCTGACCGAGGTGCCCGACAGAATAATCCCCACAGAAACCTCCGGGACATCCAGGCCCTCGTCCAGAGCCTTGCAGGCGATGAGAATCCGGAGTTCCCCTGCACGGAAGCGTTCGATTACATTTTTATTTGCCTGCTGCCCCATTTGAGAGTGATACCGTCCCACATGAGAAAAGCCATGTCTTTGCAGCAGCCGGAACAGTTCCTCCGCCTGCCGGATCCGCTCCCCGAAGATGATGATCCTCTCATCCCGGGACAGATTCTTTATCAGGTCACAGGCACACGCGGTCCGCTCCGATGCCAGGCAGACCAGCTTCCGCCTCATGTACGTAAGCTGCATGTACTGAAGCGCCGTCCGGGCAAGCTGCTGGTCCTTATCACCGGCAAGTATCTTAAGTTCCTCAAAGCGTTCCTTAAGCCCCATATCCTGAAGATAAGGATGTGATCTGAGGAGCTTTTTGTAAAGAGTGAGCATCTGATCCGAGAGTTCCTCGTACTCATCCCTTTCATCCGCCGAGAGAGACAGATCAATATGGTAAATGTCATATTTGCTCACTGTATTGTGTGCCGACGCCTCTGCCATCCCGTAGCTGTAGATCTTTCTCCCAAGCATTGTCTCAAGATCGCGCCTTTCCCGACCTGACGGCAGTGTCGCCGAAAGCCCCATGGAAAAGAACCGCTCCTGCTCCTCCTTATTAAGATGCGGCAGAAATTCAAAAATTAAACGGTTCTGTTCGCTCACATAATGATGGCATTCATCTGCAATCAGAAGTATCGTCTCTCCCCTTCGGAGCTCTGCCAGAATCTGACGGGCAAGCTCGTATCTGGCAGAATTAATCACGTAGATCATATACTTGCAGTCAGATAATGGCTTATGTCCGCTTCCTCTAAGACCGATCACCCCCGAAAAGTTCCCCGGTGAATGTCCATAGCCGCAGAAATCCGAGAGATATTCCCTCAGGGCGCGCTCCCACTGCTTCATGAGTTCCCCGGTCGGAACCACAATCTTAACACGGAGCTTTTGTTTTTTCTGTTGATCCAGTCTGTCCGCGGCCCGAAGAGCCAGAAACGTCTTTCCCGTCCCGGTTACTGCCTGCACCATTCCCCTGCCTTTATTCTCGAACCACTTCTCCAGGCATTCTCTCTGCCACTGATACAGTTCCTTAGCCATACGTTTTTTCTCCAAATGATAGCAATGAATATGAAATATGAACCATTCTACCACATTCTCCTTATAATGTGAAATGAATTCACCCGATTCCCTTGAAAACATGTTCTGTTTCATATATACTTTTAATAGTTATACTCACGGCCGGTGAGCCCGGCCATGTGCATCGTGCCAACCGCAAAGCGGCATATTTCCTTATATGGCTGTGCGCATCACCCACTGAATCTAAATAGAAAAGGATGAAACTATGAATTACGAAAATCTTTATGAGGCTTTACAGCCACAGGAAAAATCTTTAAAGGACAGCATTGCTTCTCTTCAGAAGCTTTCCAAAGCTGTCATGCGCGAAACAGAAAGCGGAGATATCAAAAGTCTCTCCCGGGATCTGAATACCATAGAAGAGATGGTGTTCTCCCTGTCTGCCATCCTGGATGGCCTTAAGTCCTCTGTTGAAGGCTTTGATACAAAAGCATATTTTGAAAACGGAGATTTTGCAGAGCAGATGCTTGAAGTATGCCGGGAAGAGGAAGTGGATGTGCGGGGAGAATTCCCGGTATACGAGATGTTTCCCTACCGTGTACGCCTGGATGCAGAGAACCAGGACGTTTACCTTGACCGCAAAAAGGTACAGTGTATGCGCCCCCAGAGCCTGATCGACACCATCAAGGCCGGACAGGCAAAGCTTGACAAGGCTTCCTTCAATCCACAGACATTCTTAAATGAACTGTCTGACGCATATGATCTTGCAGCCATGAAGCTTAAGAAGAGCCCTGGTTCAGACATCCTGCTGTCAAACCTGTACAAGTTCCTCGCACCTATGAGCCGGTTCCGCAAGGATTACGACCAGCACAGCTTTGCCTACGATCTTGCGCGGCTCTATAATTCCGATATAGAGAGCACAAAGAACAAAAGAGGCTACCAGTTCGGCCCCAGCAGGAACAGCAGCACAAAGTCCTACCGCATCCTGGACAAACTCGGCAAGGAACAGTTCCTTGCCACTATCTGCTTCTATGATATTAACGAATAAGAGGAGGTAACTGTTCCGTACCTTCACGGTCTGCACAGTAAATACCCCCGCTTCGCCATGGCAGACCCTGCGCAGACCTGCCGAATAATTATACGAGGAGAACTTATTATGTCAGAATACAACGAAGCCTCCGGAACCGCCCCTTACACCGGTGCGGTTCCTGCCCAGCAGCTTACCTGCGGAATCCAGTTTCTCTCCGACTTCTGGAGAGAAAAATATCTTCAGGAATATATTAAAAACGGCGGCAGCAAGATCAAATTCATCACCGGGCGTATGGGAAGCGGGAAGACCCATTTCCTTCATCTTATGACCTCTATCGCCCAGGAGGAAAATTACAAGACCATCCAGTTTTCCGCAAGGGAGATCTGGATGCATGACTTTAAGGAAATTTATGTAGAGATCTTAAAGCAGTGTGATATTATGGAATGCCTGGAAGCGGTCAGCCGTCATCTCATCCAGGAGATGGGCTTTGATTTTCAGGAGATTCCCGAGGGAATGAAGTTCATTGACTATCTCTCGGAAAACGGCTCCGGAGATGCCATCACCAAGCGTGAGATCCGTTCCCAGCTCAGGCAGATTTTTTTAGATAACCCCATGCTTGACAATAACTTTGCCCTGGCATGCAGCATGCTTACAGGAGGTATACTTGGCTATCCGGTGCTGGAGGAACAGAACCGGGACATCCTCCTTCTGTGGCTTCGGGGAGATCGCTCTGTAAAGCTCTCCCAGCTGCGTTCTCTCGGCTTTTATCCAAGCAGAATCACAAAATATAATGCCCGCCACATGTTGCGCTCTCTTGCCGAGATCACACGTATGGGCGGATATTCCGGTCTCTTTATTACCATTGACAATCTAGAGATTCTGATCAGCCGCTCCAGTCTTGAGACTCTTCATTACACGAAGATGAAGCGGGAGGACACCTATGAAAGCATCCGGCAGCTGATTGATGACATTGACAGCATGAAAAATATCATGTTTGTCTATGCCTTTGACCGCGGGCTGACGGACAATGAAAACACCGGAATCAAGTCCTATCAGGCTCTCTGGATGCGGATACAGAATGAAATCGTAGGAGAACGTTTTAACCGCTTTTCCGATATGGTTGACCTGGACCGGCTTGCGGCACAGGAATACTCGCCGGAGGTAATCGTCTCCATTTCCAGGAGCATTGCAGACCTGCAGAACAACCTTTCAGCGGCCCCTCTAGACCTGGACGCTGCTGAGAATATTGCCGAGCAGGCGCGCACCGGAGCTGTAGGTATCCCGAAGCTCATTCAAATCGCTATGCAGGAGGTGAATCCCGATGTATGATATCGAAGCAAGACATATCATGGAGGCACTGCGCTCAGGCATTCCCTCCCGTGCAGTCGGACAATATTTTTCCGAAGCACGCCCAAAGATCATGAAAGAAATTTCCGGACGGCTGGACACAGTCTGCGAACAAGGAAAATCCAGCGGCATGATTATCAGCGGAAAATACGGAGAAGGAAAGACACACCTTCTCAACACGGTATTTAACATTGCCCACTCCAACAACATGGTAGTCTCCTACCTCTCACTGAGCAAGGAGACACCTATGGATAAGCTGTATCTTGTCTATCAGAAGATTATACAGAATACCTATCTTCCGAAGCGGCGTCAGCCCGGATTCATGCAGGAGCTTGAAAAGATCTCCGCCGGAAGCCCTGTTGCAAGCGAGATGCTCCTCTACGCGGCAAAACAGCTGGAGACAGACAAGCTCTATTATCTGTTCCGCTCCTACCTGAACACAGAGGACTCGGATGAAAAGTTCCTTCTTCAGGCAGACCTGGAAGGAGACTTTATCGCAAATATGCCTCTCAAAAAGATATACCGGCGCATCTTCGGACAGCCCGTAAAGTATAATGTAAACTTCGCCAAGACAAAGCACTGCGGCGACTACTTTGCCTTCATGAGCCATCTGTTTACCCAGATGGGCTATCACGGATGGGTGCTCCTCATTGACGAAACGGAGCTCATGGGCCGCCTCGGCAAAAAAGCACGCCTTGGCGCCTACCGCAACATGGCACACTTCCTTCTGCCGGACCGCTGCCCGGAATCAACCTTCACCATCTTCGCACTGAGCGCCTCCTACACAGAAGACGTTATCGAAGGCAAGCACGAATACGAAAACCTGGAAACCGTCTATCCAGACGAACAGGAGCCCGCACACACCGTGCTCGACCTCCTGTCAAGAGCGCCCCAGCTTCTCCCCCTCACACGGGACGAAATTAGCGAAGTGCTATATAAAATACAGGACTTCCATGGCAAAGCATACGAGTGGACCCCAAATCTGTCCGCCGAGACCCTAATGGAGGCCACACAGTCCGGGGGCTACCTGCTCCGCACAAAGATCCGCGCTGCCATAGAATTCCTCGATCAGCTTTACCAGTACGGAAAAGCCGGAAAAACAACCGTCAACGAACTGGGGGAAGAATCCTTTGAGGAAGACGTTCCCCTGCTGGACGAAAACGAGTTGGGGACGGGGCATTTTTAAAAATGCCCCGTCCCAGATTGAAAATAGGGTGTCCCCAATTGGAGGTTCTTATGGATTTGAAGAAATTGAATGTATTTCTTACGGTTGCTGACCTGGGAAATTTTACGAAGGCCGGGGAGGCTCTCGGCTATACCCAGTCTGGAATTACGCAGATGATGAAATCCCTTGAGCATGAGGCGGGGGTTCCGCTTTTTATTAAGAGCCACCACGGTGTGAAGCTTACGGAGGAAGGGCTTTCCCTGATTCCCTCGATCCGTAATCTCCTCTCTGCCAGCGAGACGCTGAACCAGGAGATTTCGTTTATGAAGGGGGCGAAGAGGGGGACGATTAAGATCGGGGCTTTTACAAGCTGTACGATTCACTGGCTTCCTGCAATCATCCATAATTTCCAGACGGAATATCCAGGGATTGTCTTTGATATTGATGAGGGGGATGAAAAAGATATTGCCGAGTGGGTGAACAGCCGGAAGGTTGATATAGGATTTACCAGCTATCAGAAGAATCAGACTTATCATTTTATTCCAGTATATGATGACCCCATGCTGGCAGTTATGCCCAAGAACCATCCCTTCGCAAAATATGATGAAATCCCTATTGAATGGTATGAGGGGGTTCCTGTTATTGCGTCTGAGTACACTTATGTGAATGAGATGCATCAGCTTCTCAGAACTTATAATGTGAAGCCGGATATTAAGTATACCATGAGTAATGACTCTTCGATTCTGTCTATGGTGGAGCATAACCTGGGGATTAGTATTCTGCCCAAGCTGATCCTGAGAGGGCGAATTGAGAATTTTGAGGCCCGCCCTCTTCTTCCCCGCGCAAACCGGAAGCTCGGTATGGCCATTATATCCTTCGAGGAGCTGTCACCGGCTGCAAAGATCTTTATAAAGTATGCGAGGGATTATCTGCTAGATTAAAGAAGATATAGGAAAGAGCCGGGATATTTTCATACCCCGGCCTTTTCCTGTTCCCGGAAACTTTTTGGGGACGGGGCATTTTTAAAAATGCCCCGTCCCCAAAATGTCACTTTCCTGTCACCTTTTTCTGTTATGATATTCCCATCCGGATTAAATGATAAAATAATAGCAGAAAGGAACCAGACAATGGAAATACTCAGATGTGAAAATCTCACCAAAACTTACGGAAAAGGAACCAGCCAGATTAATGCCCTTGACCACGTCAGCCTTTCGATTGAACGCGGAAGCTTCACTGCCGTGGTTGGAGCCTCCGGTTCCGGCAAATCTACACTTCTTCATATGCTGGGTGGTGTAGACCGGCCCACCAAAGGCAGCATTTATATAGAGGACACAGACATCTCTACACTGTCTTTGGAACAGCTGGCCATATTCCGCCGCAGAAAGGTAGGGCTTGTCTATCAGTTTTATAACCTGATTCCCACTTTAAATGTACGGAAAAATATTCTGCTTCCGGTTCTTCTTGACGGAGAGAAGCCGGATGAGGGCCGTTTTGAAAAGCTTGTAAATACCCTGGGGCTTTCTGACCGTCTCTCTCACTATCCGAGGGAATTATCCGGCGGGCAGCAGCAGCGGGCAGCTATCGCCAGGAGCCTGATTTACCGGCCCGCAATTCTTCTTGCCGATGAACCCACCGGCAACCTGGACAGGAAGAATTCTGAAGAAACCCTGGAACTGCTTAAGCTTTCCAACAAACAGTACCAACAGACAATTCTCCTGATTACTCATGATGAAAGGACGGCCTTAAAGGCAGACCGGATCATCACACTGGAGGATGGCAAAATATGTTCTGATGAGGTGACGTGCCAATGAAACTATTACGTGAATATGTATGGGATACACTCCGGCAAAATAAACGCGCAAGTCTTGTAATCATGACTGCCCTGTTTCTTATGACCACACTAATGTCCTGCTTCTGCGGCTTTGTATACACCATGTGGACAGATAGTATTGTACTGGAAAAATGGCATAACGGTGACTGGCACGGTGAGCTTTTTGACAATACACCCGGCAAGGCACTTTCACAGATTGAAAATTATGCTTCCGTCTCCGCCGTCCTGATAAAGGGAAAATGGGAGACCGCGCTGCTTCCCGATGAGAACAGGACAGACAGCCGCAGGCCCTATCTGATCTACCGGGGCGCGAATCAGGAATACTGGGATTCCATGCCTGAAAAGAGGTCCATTACCGAGGGAAGGTGTCCTTCCTCTGAAAATGAAATCGTACTGTCTAAGCAATATTTTGAAGCCTTTCCGGATATGGAGATCGGGGATACGATTACTCTTCCTGTTGGGCAGCGCATCCATGACGGCCAGGCCTGCATGGATACAGATGTCTACCATGAGGACGAAGCCTTTCGGCAGACCGGGACAAAAACCTACACCATCGTAGGCTCCATGGACGTTACAACTTCTTCCGCCGTCCCGGCCTATACTGGCATGACCTGGCTTGACAATGCTTCCATACTGCCGGATGACCTAATTACCGTATATCTGAGGTTCTCCCCTGTACGGCGCACCTATCAGGAGCTTCCTGCACTGGCTAAAGCCATCGGATATGAGGCCGACGAATATGGGGCGTATGAACTTCGCTATAATACAGGGCTTTTATCCACCTATGGGATTTTCGCCCCTTCGGAAAAAGGGTTCCTGGTGCACCTGAGCCTTCTTGCCGTACCACTGATGTTTCTTATATTTACGGTATTTTTAATCGCTGTTTTTGTACTGGTTATTCACAATGCATTTGTGATATCCGTAAATGAAAAGCTAGCCCAGCTGGCGATCTTTTCCGGTGTCGGCGCCACACCGAAGCAAATTCGTAAAACCGTCCGTTTAGAAGCTCTTCTTTTAACGTCAATCCCGCTGCCTTTCGGACTTTTTGCCGGATGGCTTTTAGTCAGCAGGCTGTTCGGGCTGATCAATGCTACCAATGACATTGGAAGAGATGCCCCGGACATTGTTGTAACCTATGGCCTGCCTGCGGTTCTGCCTGCCACCCTGCTCTCTCTTCTGACGGCATGGCTGTCAGCAGGAATCCCGGCAAGAAGAGCGGCCAGAAAGCTCCCCATAGAAATCCTGAAGCAGGATATGGAGCCGGACAGAAAAAAACATAAAAAGGAGCGTAAGCGGCTCCATTTCCCTGGAATTACGGGTGAACTTGCTGCAAACGCTGTTTCTGCAAGAAAGCGTTCCTACCGGATGGCAACGATTTCCCTGTGCATGTCCTTTCTCCTGCTCATGGTTTTTCAGTATATTGTGACAACCAAGGAGGCAAGTGACGCCATTTTCCGCACCTCCCCGTCTGACAATGGCCATATCTTCCTGTCCATAAGCGACGGAGGCACACCGGACATGGAAGCACTGGAACAGATAAAAGCCGTCCCGGGAATCACCAGATCCTTTGTCCGCAATCTTTTGTACTGTGCTACCTGGATTAGCCCGGAAGATACTTCACAGGACATCCTCACAGGCTTTGGAGGTTTTGACGGAATTATAAAAAAGAATAAATACTCCCCTATAAAGAGGGATGGAAAATACCGGATCCAGACAGTTGTTTACGGGCTTGACCAGGACAGCTTTCAGAACTATTGCGAGGAGCTTGGCATCTCGTCCCAGCCCTTTTATGAGGATTCATCCAGGGCAATCGTCTACAATTACACAAAAGATCCGGAGGCAAGCACCAGAAGGAATATTCTGTACAGGGAGCTTCTAGATATTCAGGAGCAGGACAGACTGCTCTTTACTGAAAAAAATGAAGATGAGATCGAGGGGGATTTCAAGTTCAGTCTCACCGCCTGGGCGCTCACCAACAGACTTCCTGTGGAAACACTTGGAATTTCTAATTTTACCCTGGCTCTGTTCATGCCCATGGAGCATGTACTGGAACTCGGCGCCCAATGCTGTGAAAGGCGGGAAAATTCCTCCCGGAACATAAATTGCATCTTCTGGACCGGAGATGGCAGCGAAATTAGCTATCCGGTTCTGAAAGACGTGAGCAAAGAAATGGAAAAAACTATTACACATTATTACGGCAGCGGCGATTACCTGCTTTCGAATCTTGCGCAGGAGGAAGAAATGAACCAGAGCGCACAAAAGGTTATCAGTCTTGTCATTACATTTTTAACGGGATTTCTGGCTGTCATCGGCCTGTCTAATGTATGGGCAAGTATTTCCGGGAATCTGCGCAGGAGACGGCAGGAATTTGCCATGCTGCGCTCTGTCGGACTCTCTCCCCGTCAGCTTGCCGGGCTTCTGTTCCTGGAGGGCCTGACGCTGGGTCTGAAGCCCCTGCTTTACTCCCTCCCCGTCCAGGGAGCTGTACTTACTGCACTGCTTCTTGTGACAGAGGTTTCCCTTCCTGAATACCTGCCCTATGCACCCCTTTGGATTCTGCTTGCCTATACCCTGCTGATTCTGCTGGCGGTTACAGGCGCATATACCATTGGAGGCCGGAGACTGGCAAAGGAAACGATCATCACTGCAATCAGGGATGATACCATGTAACGCAGATGCCTGTCAGAAGCCCTTCGCTGAAAAATTGAGTTATACTAATACCATTTTATAACAAAGCATGCGTGTCCATCCGGAGTATTTTCTGCATGGATATACCCGTTTTGCTGTTCAATCACTGCTTTGGCTATTGCCAGGCCGATTCCGGCATTATCCTTCGCTGCCCCTGCGCCGCAGTAAAAGCGTTCAAAGATATGGGGCAGCTCCTCCGGTACAAACCCATTTCCCCCATCCTCAATCCTAAGCTCTGTATAAATCGGATTCTGACAATAGCAGGCAGTGATTCTCCCGCCCTCCGGTGTATGCTCCGCACAGTTTTTCAGAATATTCAGTATAGCCTCTTCCGTCCACTGGCGGTCTGTATAAAGACTACATGTACTCTCTCCTTCTGCCGTAAAGATAATCTTCCGTTCCTCCAGCATTTCCCTAAGAGATTCTTCGGCCTCTTCTAACACCTCTGACAGCTCCAAACGTTCATTTTTCATTATAATCCCATGAGAATCAAGCTTTGCCAGTGACAAAAGACCGGCTACAAGCCCCTTAAGCCTGCCAATCTGGCTAGACAGCCTGGCATGGTACTCCTTCGTATCATCCGTTAGGTATTCTTCCAAAAGCTCTGTCATCAGGGACATTGAAGTGAGGGGCGTCTTTAACTGATGGGCAATATCCGCAATCCGCTCTGCCAGAATCTCATGGTTTCTGACCGCACTCTCCTTCGTACCCTGGAGCTCTATCACCGTCTTATAGATCTCATCCTCTAGATGGGAAAACAAATCCTCACCCCTGCGGAGCACGGAAGTACCTCCGGAGTTTACATCCTTCAGATACTCTGTCAGCTCCCGGACACGCTCTCTTACATTTTTCTCCTTCCTGTACTGGATGCAGAAAACAGTCCAGCCTGCTGCCTGAAAGAGAAGGATACAGGCGGACAACGCAAAAGGAAGATACGCTTCCCATTTCCCAAGCGGCCGGTATCCATAATCCGACAAAAAACGCTCTCCTTCCTCCCGGAATGCTTCAGAACCTTTCTTCATCCCTTCTTCCAGTGACCGTGACTGCATCACCGCTCCTGAAATATCTGCAAGCGTCCTGTATTCATGGACACTTAAAACAGCCGCCAGAAAAATTCCGGCGGCCGTCCCGGCCAATAACCACACCAGAAACTGTCTCATTACTCTGATACCTGTATTCACTCTGCCTCCTCCATCCGGTAGCCGACTCCCCTTACTGTCCTGATGCAGGAGGTTCCATTCAGTTTTTCCCGCAAACGTTTCACAGCAACTGTAAGTGTATTATCATTCACAAAGTTCCCCGCATCATCCCATAGTCTTTCCAGAATCAGATTCCGGGGAAGAATACACCCTTTATTCTCCATCAGCATCAGAAGCAGACGGTATTCCAGACTGGTCAGGATAACCTCCCCTTCCCCCATGCTAACTCTCCGGCTCTTCTTGTCGATCTGAATATTGCCGCAGTAAAGAATCATTCCCTCCGTCCTTCCTGCTCCTGAAGACTCCGTTTTTGCCGCTCTTCTAAGGACTGCCCGGATCCGGGATTCCAGTACCGGAATGGAAAAGGGCTTTGTAATGTAATCATCTGCCCCCATGTCAAGACCTCTCGTAATGTCCTGTACATCATCCCTGACAGTCAGAAAAATGACTGGCGTATCACGCCTTTCCTTCACCCATTTGCAAAATTCATAACCGCTTCCATCAGGAAGATTCAAGTCTAAAAGAATTAGGGAAATTCCCCCGGAAAACAGACGCTTTCCCTCTGCCATACCCGGGCCTGACGTCACCTGATACCCCTTCCTCTCCAGTGCAGTCCGGATGCCAAAAGCAATCGTATCATCATCCTCAATCAGTAAAATCCTAACCATATCACAACCCCATATATTCCCTGATTTCTTCACAGATCTGAAGAACCGCTTTCCCGTCCGTCTCTACAATAAAATCCGCTGCCGCTTCATACGCTTCCCTTCTTTTTTCCATCAGTCCGCTGATAAACTCCACATTCATATGATTATTTAAGATAGGACGATCCTGGCTATTCCTTACCCTTCGGTAAATGGTTTCCGCAGAAGCGGTCAGGAGGATAATTCTGCCGCTTTTTCTCATATGCTCTACATTCTCCCTACGCATAACCACACCTCCGCCGCAGGATACAACCATTCCCCCATGGCTTTCCAGTTCTATTAACAGATTACTTTCCAGATCGCGGAAATAAGCCTCCCCGTATTTTTCAAAAATATCGTTAATACTCATTCCCTGCCTCTTAACAATCTCTTCATCCATCTCCATCTGTGTCATTTTGGTCTGTCTGCTTAACTCTCCTGCAATAGTACTCTTCCCGGTACCCATAAAACCTGTCAGAAATATATTATGTGTTCCCATGTTCTTTCCTTTCTGGCAATTGGAGCAATCTGGGACGGGGCATTTTTAAAAATGCCCCGTCCCAGATTGGTTTATAATATTTTTGATAAGAATTCCTTTAGTCTTTCATCCTTTGGATTCTGAAAGAATTCATCCGGAGATGCCTGTTCCTTAATCTGTCCTTCGTCCATGAAGACCACTCTTGTGCCTACCTCTCTGGCGAAACCCATCTCGTGGGTGACTACCACCATGGTCATGCCGTCGTGGGCGAGCTGCTTCATGAGCTCCAGCACCTCTCCGACCATCTCCGGATCCAGTGCTGACGTAGGCTCGTCAAAGAGCATTACGTCCGGATCCATGGCCAGGGAACGGACAATGGCAATCCTCTGCTTCTGCCCGCCGGACAGCTGCTCGGGATAGGTATCCTTCTTGTCCAGCAGCCCGACGCGGTCAAGAAGTTCCTCTGCCTTTTGTACAGCCTCATCCTTTGTCATCTTTTTCAGGACAACAGGCGCAAGGGTAATATTTTCAAGAATCGTCTTATGCGGGAACAGATTGAAATGCTGGAACACCATCCCCATCTTCTGCCTGTGGAGGTCAATGTCTGTCTTAGGGTCTGTAATGTTGATTCCTTCAAACAGAACTGTCCCTCCGGTCGGCGTCTCAAGCAGGTTCAGGGAACGCAGGAAGGTTGACTTTCCTGAGCCGGACGGGCCGATAATCACTACCACTTCACCGCGTTTAATATCCGTCGTAATACCCGTGAGAACCTCATTTTCTCCGAAGGCCTTCCGCAGATCTTTCACCTCAATCAGTGTTTCCTGATTCACATTCTGACTAGCGCTCATTGGTTCTCAGCCTCCTTTCAAGCTTGTTCATGAAGAACGTAAGCAGCATAACAAGTGCGAGATAGATGATCGCTGCTGCCAGAAGGGGCATGAACGCATCAAAGGTACGGCTCTGAATGATCATCGCTGCCTTTGTAAGGTCCTGCTCGCCTATGTATCCGATAATCGCCGTTTCCTTGATCAGGACGATCATCTCATTGACCAGGGCAGGAAGCACATTCTTAAATGCCTGGGGCACGATAATCAGCCACATAGTCTGCCTGTAGCTTAAGCCCAGGCTCCTTCCTGCTTCCGTCTGCCCTGCCGGAATGGACATGATGCCGGAACGGATAATCTCCGCAACGTATGCACCGGAATTAATACCAAATGCAATGCCGCCAATAATAATAGAATCAAGTGATGACGCACCGAATACAACCAGGTACATGATCAGAATCTGAATCATCGTAGGCGTTCCCCGGATCACTGTCAGATACACCCGGCATAATATGTCCAGTATCTTAAACTTTCCGGTCTTATCATGGTAAGACCGGATGATTGCAATCAAAAAACCAATGAGTACACCTAGAAGCAGCGCCTCCAAAGTGACAATGATTGTTACCTTAAGACCGGTTACAAGCCCAAGCCAGCGGTCATCTTTGATAAAGTTCGCATAGAACTTTGCTGAAAAATCTGCCATTATGTCACCTGTTCTACTTCTTAATGATTACGACCTGTGTCGCATTGGTATAGGTATCCGTGAAGTCCGCATTCTCTTTTCTCTCATCTGTAACAGTCATTCCGGCTGCACCGAAATCTGCCTTTCCGGCCTCAACGGCAGGAAGAATAGAATCAAACTCCATGTCCTCAATCTTAAGCTCATATCCAAGCTTATCACAGATTGCACGGGCAATATCCACGTCAATTCCAATAATCTCATCGCCCTCATGGTACTCGTAAGGCTCAAACTCTGCATTGGTAGCCATAACAAGCTCACCATTGGAATGGTCTGTTCCATCCGGCGTCTCATACTGGAAACTTCCAGTATTATCGCCAATATAATTTGCAATTATCTTGTCAAGTGTTCCATCGTCTTTCAGTTCGCCAAGAGCTCCGTTCATCTTGTCAACCAGCTCTGTATTTCCCTTCTTGATGCAGATAGCATACTGCTCATCGTCAAAGATTCCATTGATAATCTCTAGATCATCGCTCTTTTCAACAAATTTTGACGCAGGCTGCGCGTCAATGACTACACAGTCAAGCTTTCCTGCTTCTAATGCCTGAACCGCAGCTGCCCCCTTCGGATAACGCTTCATCTGGCTGTCGGCTTTTACAATATCAGAACAGGCAAGGTCTCCTGTCGTTCCCTGCTGTACGCCGATGGTAAGATCTGCCAGATCCTCAGGTTTTGTCACCTCAATCTTCTTCGTCTCTTCCTTCTCTGAGTCTCCTGAGCCTCCATTGTTTCCGCTGTCACTTCCGCATGCTGTCAGCATGCACACACATACTGCAGCCAGCATTGCGCTTAAAATCTTTCGCATTTTCATGATCCTTTCCTCCCAATTAAAATAATATTTTTGTAACTATTGCATTTTTGATGCTTCTCGGTGTTTTGTGCGCCGGGAAATCGTGCTTTTTCATGCAGGCATGAAACGCATGGCCTTTTGACGCTTGTATCATCATATTTTCACAGTTACATATTTTTTTGCATATTTATGCATGCACAATACTTATTCTACCACATTTCCCATAAAAAACAAGTAAAATAACCACAAAATATATTCACTTTTAAAACAGCATTCCTGCCAGACTAATGGCAACGATAATGCCGCCCAGTATAATCCGGTAATACCCGAACACTTTGAAATCATTTTTCTTAATATAGTTCATCAAAAACTTGATTGCAACAATAGACAGCGCAAAGGAAACAATACATCCAAGCATCAAAAGCCCGAATTCCTTCCCTGTAAATCCCAGTCCAAAACGTCCAAGCTTCAGCAGGCTGGCTCCAAACATGGCAGGAATCGCAAGGAAGAAAGTGAATTCCGCCGCCACCTCTCTGGAAACTCCGATCAGAAGCGCACCGACAATCGTTGCCCCGGAACGGGATGTGCCTGGAATCAAGGCAAGCATCTGAAAAAATCCAATCCACAGGAGCATAGATACTGACAGCTCTGAGATCTTCGTAACAGAAGGACGTTTTCCTTTATTCCGGTTCTCTATAATAATGAAAAGAACACCATATACGATCAGCATAACTGCAACCGGAAGCGGCTTATAAAACAGTTCATCCAGAATGTCATTAAACAATACACCCACAACACCGGCTGGGATGGAAGCGATAAACACCTTAATCCACATCTGCCAGGTAATCATCTTCTGCTTATTCGTCTTTCGCGGTGAAAATGGATTTAGCTTGTGAAAATAAATCACTACCACTGCCATAATCGCCCCCAGCTGTATGACTACATTAAACATCTCCATAAATTTGTCACTCAGATCCGGGGAGAGCAGATCTCCCACCAGGATCAGATGTCCGGTGCTGCTCACCGGAAGCCACTCTGTAATGCCTTCTACAATTCCAAGAATAATTACCTTTAATACATCTAACATCAGCTTCTCCTTTTCTCCGCCTGCGCGCACATGCTGTCTGCACTCTGTCTGCGGTCTAATACATTATTTTCGATATATACTGCTACTCCCTCTTCGTCATTGGATCTTGTAATGCCGTCTGCCGCCTCTTTTACCTCCTGCACAGCATTGCCCACGGCAATCCCTGTACCGGCAGCCTGAAGCATCCGGATATCATTGGTACCGTCCCCGAAAGCCAGAATCTCTTCTGAGGCAATACCCAGTTCGCCCGCAATTCTTAACAGAGCCGCTCCCTTATGTACGCCTGCGGCATTGACCTCTATATTATTTCCCAAAGCCCCTGTTGGTTCTGCGCCCGGAAGTTTCCGGATCCGTTCAAAAGCTTCTCTTCGTTCCTCCTCACTTGCAAAGAGTGCCTGAACCTTATCCACATCTCTGTGCTCCTTAAGAAACATCTCATCTATATCCTGAACCTGTATCCTTGAAGCAAGCATGTAGGACACAGCCGCAGGCGCCTTAACAAAGCGGCTGATCTGCTCTGCCATCCTTTTCTCCATATAACCCTGTCCATCGAAGAAGATATCCCTCATTGTATCATATTCCCTGAAAATATCCAAAATCTCCTTCGCGCATTCGTAAGAAAGAAGACTGGAAAATAATGTTTTCCTGCTCTCCTTTTCTACGATTCTCGCACCGTTGGATGTAACGATATAGCGGATCCCCGGAAACTGGAAAAAAATCTCCGGCACCCCTTTAAGCGGCCGCCCAGTTGCGGGAATCACCTCAATATTCTGCTGTATCGCTCTTTCCAGCACCTCCTTCGTATATGCTGTCAGTTCTTTGTCTGTAGTAAGAAGCGTCCCGTCAAGATCGAATGCAATCATCTTAATTCTATTCATAGTCTGCCTGTTCCTTTCTTATTACTATATTATGATGTTGTGGTCAAATGGTATTTTGACCCCTCGCTGAAAGCGACTTTTAAATAGACTGGATGCGTTACTATGAGCGGACGGTTTGTCCGTAAATAATAACAAAATATATTTTATCATTTTTTTATTGTATCAGAAATTGCTTTATAAAGCAATTTGTAGTATAATATTACGCGGTATTGATTTTCAAAAAAATAACAACTCAGCAGTTACAAAAAAATCAATACAGACAGTAATACATAAGAAAGGATTTGTGTATGATAAAAAAACAAAAGAGACCTTTGTCACGGCTTGGAAGCGGTATTTTATCCACTGTTCTGATCTTTTCAGTCTGTGTCTCCGTTCATGCCGAGCCCACATCAGAGAAGCTTAAGCAGAAAAGCTCTGATCTGCGCATTGAGATCCATGACCTGGACGATGAACTTATTTCCTTAAGCGATGAGCTTGATGAGGCTTCTTCACAGATTGAGAAGCTGGCAGCAGAGGCTGAGAAGGGAAAGCTTGATCTTGCCGCAGCAAAGTTGAATGAGTCTGCCCAGTATGCATCTATGAAGGAAAGGATCAAATTCATGTATGAGGAGGGCAATATCTCGCTTCTGAATACACTTTTCGCTTCAAAAAGCATGGCTGATTTCCTAAATAAGGCAGAATATGTCTCAACCATCAGTGAATATGACAGACAGATGCTGAATAAGCTCCGGTCTGTACGCTCCGATGTGGAGAAAAAACAGGATGAGCTTGAGAAAAAGCAGAAAAAGCTTACCTCCCTTGCAGAGAAACTAAAGGAAAAAAAGGAAGCGCTTACCAGATCCATGGCATCCGCTTCAGGTGAGTTAGATGATTATGAGGTACAGCTTAAGCGCGCCAAAGCAGCAGAAAAAGCCATGAAAAATGCACAGGATGACGATGTAGCCAGTCCCCTGAAAAAAGACAGCAGCAATCAGAGCAGACACGAAAAAGAGACTGCAGAAGCAGTATCTGCAGACACAAGTGATGTGGCGCTTCTTGCCGCAATTCTCCAGTGTGAAGCCGGGACAAGCTATGACGGTATGCTCGCCGTGGGAACCGTGATCATGAACCGTGTAATCAGCCCTAATTTCCCTAACAGCATTTCCGGCGTCATCTATCAGTCCGGACAGTTTTCCCCTGTAGGGAACGGCTCTCTGAACACGGTACTTGCAAATGGCCCCTCCACCGCTGCCTATTCAGCAGCCCAGGCAGTCATTGGCGGCGCAAGGCATTCATCCGTCTCAAACTGCTACTTCTTCTATGCCGACTGGTACGCGAAACAACAGGGAGTATTTGGAATCAATGTAGGCGGAAACGTCTTTTTCAACTTAGAATAAGCGAATTGGGGACGGGGCATTTTTAAAAATGCCCCGTCCCCAATTCGCAATTTACTTATTCTACATGCTCTGTATGCAGAAGCATATGTGCCTTATGTGAATTCGGCTTCTCAAAGAAGTCCTCATACATCTTAAGAACATCCGGATTCTCATGGGAGAACCGAAGTTCCATGTTCTCATCCAGATAATAAAGATTCTTGCCCCGCTCGAATGCAAGTTCCTGGCCATCGTGGATTGGCTGGCCGCCGCCGCCGACACAGCCGCCCGGACAGGCCATAACCTCTACGAAGTCATAATGAACCTCTCCCGATTCAATCTTATTCAGAAGAGCCCTTGTGTTGCCGAGACCGCTTACCACTGCGGTTCTCACAGTGATATCGTCAATGGCAAATTCTGCCTCCTGGACTCCGTTGTTCTCATTGAAGCCCTGGCTCCTTACTGCCTTAAACGCATCTACAGGCGGATTCTCCTTCTTAATGATATAGTATGCGCTCCGAAGCGCCGCTTCCATAACGCCTCCGGTTGCACCGAAGATCACTCCTGCACCGGTTCCTCCCTGCATGGGTCTGTCACTCTCAATATCCTCAAGGGTATCAGGACGGATATGGGCGGAACGGATCATCTTCACAAGCTCTCTTGTTGTGACAACAACGTCCACGTCATGGCCCGCGTACTCCTCATAGAATAGCTCCATCTCCCGCTCTGCCTTCTTGGCAACGCATGGCATAACGGATATGGTGAAGATCTTATCCGGGCTTACACCCAGCTCCTTTGCAAAATACGTCTTCATGGCTGCGCCGAACATCTGCTGCGGTGATTTTGCTGTGGACAGATATCTTACCAGCTGCGGGAACTGGCTCTTCACAAACCGGATCCAGCCAGGACAGCAGGATGTGAACATAGGGCGGTTCTTAAGTTCGCCGCTTGTAAAGCGCTGCACGAACTCATGCCCTTCCTCCATAATCGTAAGGTCTGCGGAGAACACGGTATCAAATACATAATCAACACCCATCCGCTTGAGGGCATCCATAATTTTTCCAATTGTGGCATCCTCCGGCGCAAGCCCGATCTGCTCACCCCATGCGGCACGGACAGCAGGCGCTACCTGTGCAACAACAATCTTGTCCTTATCTGCCAGCGCCTTCCACACCTTTCCGGTGTCGCTTCTCTCCCTTAAGGCACCTACCGGGCAGTGGGTAATACACTGTCCGCAGAGAGAACAGTCGGATTCCTCGATGGTCTTGTGCCCCGCCACATTTACCGTCGTGCGGGAGCCAGTTCCCTCAAGGTCCCATATATTAAGACCCTGCACTTTATCACAGACTTGTATGCACCTCATACACTTGATACATTTTGCAGAATCGCGGATCAGCGGGAACTTTTTATTCCAGGGCTGGTGCTCCAGCTCCTTCTTAAATGGAATCTCCAGGATATCCAGGTCATTTGCAATCTTCTGGAGACTGCAGTTTCCGCTTCTCATACAGGTGACGCACAGACAGTCATGCTGCGAAAGCAGAAGCTCCACTGTATTTCTCCTGTGGTTTCTGACCTTGGGGCTGTTCGTGTACACAATCATGCCCTCCTCGGCCACATTATTACATGCGGTTATCAGCCGTTCTTTTCCTTCCAGCTCTACAACACATACACGGCAGGCTGCAATCTCGTTGATCCCTTTCAGATAGCAAAGGCTGGGAATCGTAATCCCGTTCTGATCGGCAGCTTCCATGATTGTGGTATTTTCTTTTACCGAAATCTGTTTTCCATCAATAATAAGATTTACCATAATTTTTCTCTGCCTCCTTTGAATATTCCATAACCGAAATGGTCACACCGTAAGCAGCGGTTTGCTTCCTGTTTCGCTTCTTTCTCTGTCATGCAGTTCTCAACGCCCTCAAAATCACAGACTCTGATGCCTGCCTCGCGCTCCGTAAGGTTGACACGTCCGCACGGGGTTCTGTCATCAAGGTTTGGAACCGGAACCTCCACATCACTTGTAATGATGTGGTGATAACCCAGATATTCATCAATATTTGCCGCAACAACCTTCGCCCCTGCAATCGCCTTGATTACAGTAGCAGGACCGCTTGCGCTGTCTCCTCCGGCAAATACACCTGGCATATCCTTAAATGCGCCGGTGCTCGTTGTGACAATCTTGCCCCTGGCTACCGGAACACCTGCGTCCTCAAAATGCTTTGTCTCAATATTTTGTCCGATTGCGACGATTAGTACATCGCATGGTATGTAAATATCCTCTTCTCCTGTAGGCCTGATGCTCGCGCGCCCTTCCTTGATTGCGCTTACCATCTGCGGAGTTACATAGATGCCTTTTACATGGTTATTCTCATCTACGTCTATGGATGCCGGAGCCTTCAGCGTCTGCATCTCAATTCCCTCTGCAACGGCTCCCTCAATCTCATCATAAAGCGCCGTCATATCGGCGATCCTTCTGCGGTATACAATGCTGACCTTCTTTGCCCCTAGCCTCTTTGCAGTACGCACCGCGTCCATGGACACATTACCGCCGCCGATTACTGCCACTTCCTTTCCAGTCAGATCCATGATGTGGTTCATTCCCACATCCCTCAAAAATTCTACTGCCGGAAGAACGCCCTCTGCATTCTCGCCATCAAGTCCCAGCTTCTTGTCTGTGCTGGCGCCCACAGCAATCAGAACCGCGTCATACTCCTTCTGAATCTCCTGAATGGTAATATCTGTTCCTACCTTGACACCGTATTTTACTTCTACGCCGGTCTTTAAGATACTGTTGATGTCATCGTCAAGCCTTTCCTTTGGCAGACGGTAATTAGGGATCCCGTAGCGCAGCATTCCGCCCAGCTTCGGAAGCATCTCAAAAACAGTTGTCTGGTGTCCCATAAGCTGCAGATAGTAAGCCGCACTTAAGCCGCAGGGGCCTCCCCCGAGCACTGCAACCTTCTTTCCTGTGCTATCTGCACATGCCGGCGGATCAACCTCTCCTGCAAAGTCCGCTGCCACACGCTTAAGCCCCCGGATATTGATGGCATCGTCTACCATATTTCTCCGGCATCTTGCCTCACATGGATGCTCGCAGATAAATCCACATGTTGTCGGGAACGGATTGTCCTTGCGGATCAGCCGTATCGCGTCCGCATATCTTCCGTCTCTTACCAGGGCGATGTAACCCGGAATATCCACACGGGCCGGGCATAAAGATACACATGGCACCGGCTGGCTGTATGTACAGATACACCGTCCTCTCTCAATATGCTCAATATAATCGTCACGGTAGCCAATCAACCCCTTATAGACCATGTTGGCTGCTTCGTAACCGATGGCACAGTCCGCAGACTCCATAATGGAAACGGCTGTCTCCTCCATTACCTCCAGTGTCTCCATGGTTGCCTTTCCGTCAAGCACATCCTTGATGAGATGATTTAGCTGACCAAGACCGATACGGCAGGGCACGCACTTCCCACATGTCTGCGCATGACACAGCTCCAGGAACGCCCTGGCCATATCCACCGGGCATAACCCCGGAGGGCTTGATTCGATCCGGCGCTCAAGATCTTTGTACAGACCTTCTATCACGATATCAGCTCTGCTTGGAGAGTCAATCTCTAACCTACTCATTGTTTGCCATTCCTCCTTCTTACGTATTAGTTGGTAAATAATTTTTATTATTATACCATCAATTTTACAATTTGTAACCTATTTTCGAAATAGTAGTTTATTTAACGTAAATTGGGGACGGGGTATTTTTAAAAATACCCCGTCCCCAATTTAAAATATCTTCAACCTTATCTTTCCGGCTCCATATGCACTCTCAAATACAGCACGCCCCGTTCCTGGATTTACAGTTGCCATGCCTGCAAGGGTATTTGGTGTATTTCCTCCCTGATAACGGAGCAGGAAACCGTAACTTCCTCCTGTTTCACAAAGCAATTTTCAAACACGCTCTAGGAAAAGACAAATTGTTAACTTTCAATATTTTTAGGTTGACATTTTATTTTATATTTTGTATACTCAGTCTGCAGAATTTTTTACCAATTACTTTATCAGGCACTTCTTTGAAAGCCCTGCAATCTGCTTTCCAAATGGTGCAATACAAGGAGGACATTATGAAACAATCAAAACTTTCAGTACAGGACATTTGCACGATTGCTTTATGCACTGCTGTTATTGCAATTATGGCACAGATCTCTATTCCGATGCCTATGGGCGTTCCCATGACAATGCAGACTTTTGCCATTACACTGGCTGCAGTTGTTCTTGGCTCGAAAAAAGGGGGAATCTCCGCACTTGTTTATGTACTGCTCGGAGCTGTGGGGCTTCCGGTTCTTGCTGGTTTTTCAGGCGGAATTCAGTATTTTGCCGGGCCAACAGGCGGCTTTCTCATCTCATTTCCATTTATGGCATACATCATTGGACTTGGAGTGGACAGATTCCGGGATAAGAAAGGCGGTTTTATACTCTGTCTGATTGCAGGCACACTTATTAATTACGTAATAGGCGTTCTTATGTTCTGTATTCTCATGGACAGCTCTGTGATGACTGCTATTACTGCCTGTGTACTGCCATTTATTCCGACTGCCATCATCAAGGCTGCACTTGCTTCCATCATCGGGCTTAAAATCAGAGGAAGGCTGGGTATCCTCGTATGCGCCTGAGACCACACCACCTGCTTTGTACACAAAGCTACAGCGGCAAGGGCTATGATGAATCCTTTGTCCGCAATATGAATCAGATTACCCGGAAGCTTCGGGGAGCAGAACCCGTGCCTGTGGAAATCGTATTTTCCACAGATGACCTCTGCGCACATTGTCCCAACATGCTGGGTGAAAACCTCTGCAGGGACAATGATAAGGTTCTGCATTATGACAAAATGACTGCCCGGTATTTTAATATAGAAGAAAAGACATATATTTACCAGGATATCACACAGAAGATCCGCGAAAGAATGACGCCCGGATTATTAGATGCGATCTGCCGGGGATGTGAGTGGTATCCTGTTAGCGCATGCAAGAGGGTACTATGTTCTGTATATACACAAAAAAAGAATCCTGGAAAAAAGTTTGGGACGGGGCATTTTTAGAAATGCCCCGTCCCAAATTAAAAATGACCTGTCCCCATTTAAAAGTTCTTCTCTATTAACTGGCAATATTCCTTATACGCCTCCGTGCCCCCGAAGGGTTCCTTCAGAGCATCGCGCACGCCTTTATAGTACCATCCGATGATGAACTTGTCCTTCATGCGGAATCTGTTCCACAATTCTTCTCCCACCACCGGATAATCCCTGTCAATATCCCGTATATTAGACAGCTTGTCTGCAAGCCCGATCATCTGTATCTCTCTCGGGGCATTGCGCAGATGCTCAATTGTGGCAGTCTTGCGCTCCATCCATGTCCTGGACTTGTCCTCGCTCTCGCGGGCAACCATATAGGCCACCCGCTCTGAAAATTCCTGTGCAAGTATTCTCTCCGAGACTCCCTCGCAGTCTTCAATCGTATCATGAAGAACTGCTGCACTTATGATCTCCTCGTCCCTGGTCATGGACGACACAATGTCTCCTACTTCCATCGGGTGTACAATGTAGGGGCGCTTTGTCCCTTTCCGCATCTGTCCCTCGTGCGCCTTCGTCGCAAATTCAATCGCCTTATTAATCATATTTTCTCCTCCTGTGGAATAAGTCAAAGATACACGGAACGACGACTAATGTCAAGAGGGTTCCGTATATTAATCCCCCAATTGTTACTACTGCCATCGGCTGTACCATATCTGAACCCATCCCGAAACCAAGTGCCATTGTTGACAATCCCAGAATCGTTGTGAGTGCTGTCATCACAATCGGCCGGAGCCTTGTCTTTCCCGCCTCCACAAGAGCGGCCCGCTGTTCCTCTCCAGCGGCAATCAGCTGGTTTGTGTAATCTATAAACACAATACCATTATTTACAATAATACCTGAGAGCATTACAAATCCGATCATGGCAATGACGCTGACTGGCATGCCGCACAGCCACAGCGCCAGAAGCCCTCCGGTAAATGCAAGCGGCACGGTAAACATAATGATAAACGGCGAGAGCAGAGACTGAAACTGCGCCACCATGATCAGATACATGAATACAAGCGCAAGACCCAGCATCTTAAAGAGCTCCGTCATCGCTTCGTTAATGGTCTTATCCTCGCCGGTCATTTCCACCTCGTATCCTTCCGGAACCGTATATGCCTTCAGGGCATCCTTGACCCGGCTGCTGACGATACCGATATTGTCGCCTTCCTTAATCTCGGCAGAGACCGTTATATACCTGCTCTGTGCCTCTCTGTTAATGGACTGAAGTCCCGACCCGTCGTCAAATTCCGCCACCTCCGCAAGCCGCACATCCTCTGTGGTTCCGTCCTGCTTCGTAACATGAAGCACTGTATTACGGATATCATTTCTCGTAAGCTTATCCCGCGCGTCATCCACCACATATACGTCATAATCCCTTGTGTCTGTCCCAAGGGTCATGGAAGAAGAAGGCTTTGCAAGCTTCTTACTCAGCTCCTGGTACACCTGCGCCACCGTAAGGCCGCGCGCCGTCGCCTTATTCTTACTTACAATGACCCGGAGTTCCTCACTGTTGTCCTCTGTGCCGTCGGACACATTCTGTGTTCCTTCCGTCTCTTCCACAATCTTCTTCACATCCCGCGCGATCTCCTGGAGCTTATCTAATTCCCGCCCCCTCACCTGAACCGCCAGGCCCGCTGTTCCAAGGGCGCTCATATCCATGTTGGACATGCTTACCGTGATCTCTCCATTCACATCTGCCGTAAGCTCCTCTATTTTCTTCTGAAGCTCCTTATTGGACAGAGACGGATCCTCCTTCGTAATGGCATAGAATTCTACCCGGTTCGTCACAGTTTCCGTTCCAAGCAGATTCCCGGAGGATACAAGCGCTCCCACGTCCTCTACATCCTCAATCCCACCGACATATTCCATCACCTTGTCGGCTTCCTTTGCCGTGTCAGCAAGGGTGCTTCCCTCCTCCGTCTCAAGGGAAATGCTCACCTGAGTACTCTCCATATCCGGCATAAATGCCGTCCCTCTTGACACTGCCAGCATAATACTTCCCACAAACAGTAGAAATGAGGCTGCAATTACGAGCAGTTTCATCCTGAGAGCCCTTGCCAGTATTCTTCCATATATTTCTTTAATATATACATAGATTCTTGATTCACTGTTCTTTGTCTTCTTAAGAAGCCCTGCCGACATCATAGGCACAACTGTAAGCGCCACCAAAAGGCTTGAAAGAAGGGAGTATCCAATCGTAAGCCCCATATCCACAAAGAGCTGACGCGTGATCCCCTGTGTAAATACAATAGGCAGGAACACACAGACTGTAGTGAGGGTGGACGCCATGATGGCGCCGCCTACCTGCTTCGCGCCCTCAATTGCCGCCTTTCTGGCAGACACTCCTTCCTCGTTCCGCATGCGGTATACATTTTCAATGACAACGATGGAGTTATCCACCAGCATACCTACGCCAAGCGCCAGTCCCGACAGAGAAATAATATTCAGCGTCACCCCTGAGAAATACATGGCCACAATGGCTGCCATAATACTGATTGGGATGGAACAGGCGATTACAAAGGTAGGCCGCACACTCTTTAAAAATACAAGCAGGATGATAATCGCAAGACCTGCGCCGTATATGAGGTTCTGAAGCACAGAATTTACAATCAGGTCAATGTAAATTCCCTGATCCATCAGTGTGACGGTCTTAATACCCTCGTGCTCCTTCTCAATCTCCTTAAAGCGTTCCAGCACACGGTCGCTTACATCCCCCGTGGAATAGCCGGTCTGCTTCTGAATACTCAGCATAACTCCCGGGCTTCCGTTAATTTTCGCGTAAGTCTCATCTTCATTATTCACAAGCTTCACCTTCGCCACGTCACAAAGCTTCACCGGGTCAATGCCCTCTATATCCAGAAGGACGAGGTTCTTAAGCTCTTTTATACTTTTAAATTTATCCCCCACGCGAATCAGATAATCAATTCCTTCCTCCTTCACGTAGCCTGCCGGCATACGGAAATTCTGGGCGGCAAGGAGGGTTTTGACCGTGTCTACGGTCAGCATTTTCCCAATGTCCTGGGTTCCGTCCGCCTGACCCTGAGCCTGCTCCATCTGGGCTTCCTGCATCTGGAGTGCAGACTCGCCCGCCGCAAGCTGGGCCGCGGCTTCTCCTAAGCCTGCCGCTGCCTCAAGCTGCCCCGCCGCAAGCTGCCCTCTGGCCTCTGCCAGAGACAGGGCGCCGGTATTGACTTCCTTCTGCATGGATTCCAGCTTCTTTTTCCCTGATGCAAGCTGCTTCTGTGTCTCCTTAAGCTGGGTCTCCTGCTCTTTAAGCTGGGCAATTGTGGTCTCTAACACTGCCACCGTGGTCTCGTAATTCTCCATCATTGGCCGAAGCTCTTCGACCGTCTCATTCAGAACCTTCTTCTGGGCTTCCTCCTCCGGCGTGAGGGGAAGACCTGCATCCTCTTTCATCTTCAGCGCCGCAAGAGCCGCCTGCGCCGCGTCATAACCGCTCTTTGCCTGCTTAAGCTCCTCAAGCTGGGCCTGCGCCGTCTGCTGTCCTGCCTGCATTGTCGCAAGGGACTGGCTGACCTGGGTCTCTGACACATTCAGCTCTGCCATCTTCTCCGTAATCTCAAGCTGGGCCTGCTTAAGCTCCTCACTCTTTACAGACATCTGGGACTCTGCCTGTGAAACACCCTGAGAAGCCTGGGTCCTGCCGGAAGCCAGGGCGCTCTTCCCGCTCTCCACCTGCGCCTTCGCATCATCCAGGGCAGATCTCGCTTCGTTTACCTTTGCTTCCATCTCGGCTTTTATGTCATCACTTAAGGCATTAACCTTCTTTTCCTTTAATGTGATCTCCACCGTCTCCTCGATACTTCCCGTCGCCGAAACTGAGGCAACTCCCTCAACGCTTTCCACCTCAGGAACTACCTCGTCCTCGATTACCCGGCTTACCTCCGCCGCATTGTCGCCTTCGGCGCTGACCGCTGTGATCAGGATTGGCATCATAGTCGGATTCAGCTTCATGATGATAGGATTAGCCACCTCATCCGGCCAGAATCCGCTGATCTGATCCAGGCTCTCCCGCATCTCAATGGTAACCGAATCCATATTTGCCGTCTGGGCAAACTCCAGAACAACCGTGGATGCATTTTCATTGGAAACAGACTGTATATTCTTGATATTGCTTACCGTTGCCATGGTCTGCTCCACCGGCTTCGTTACGATTTCCTCAACTTCCTCCGGGCTGGCCCCAGGGTAGGAGGTCATGACAAGCGCATACGGCAGGTTCATGCTTGGGAGCAGGTCTACCGTCATATTAGTAAACGACACCACTCCCAGTATAATAATTAGAACAATACCAACAACTACTGTGTACGGTTTTTTCACGCTGAATTTTGATAACATGTACATCCCCTTTTCTACTATAATAAGTCTATGTATATCTGTCTGGTACGTTCATCATATCACTAAGAACCTAAGTCTGCTCCTAAAATTTGATTTTTTAAGAAATATTTTATACTTGTTGGAAATCGGGGGATTTTACCGTATAATCAAAAAGAGTACTCAAAAATAAAAATGAGGTGTTTGAATAATATGGATACAAAATATGTATTAATTACCGGAGCATCCAGGGGGATTGGAAGAGAAGCCGCCCTTTATTTTGCAGAGAGGGGATATCATGTGTTTCTGAACTGTAATCATTCCGTGGAAAGACTAAAGCAGGTGTCAGAAGAAATTGACGCGCAGAAATCAGGAGCCTGCTCTCTTGTGCCGTGTGACCTGGGGAATCCAGACGCTGTAAGAGCCATGTTCCATAATATTTACAGCATCTGCAGCCATTTAGACATCCTGGTGAATAATGCAGGAATTGCACACATCGGACTTCTCATAGATATGAGCGACGATGAATGGAACCGCATCCTTCAGACAAATCTTTCCTCTGTATTCTACTGCTGCCGCGAGGCTGTGCCAGCCATGGTCCGGGAAAAAGCAGGACGAATTATTAATGTCTCCTCCATGTGGGGCATCTCAGGAGCCTCCTGCGAAGCCGCATATTCCGCCACGAAAGCCGGGATCAACGGACTGACCCGGGCACTGGCCAAAGAACTGGCTCCAAGTAATATCCAGGTAAATGCAGTCGCATTCGGCGTAATAGATACAGACATGAACCGCCAGTTAGACGAAGAAGAACGGAAACTCCTTGAAGAAGAGATTCCTGCAGGCCGGTTCGGAACACCACAAGAAGCAGCAGAGATCATCTGGGGCATTGCAAACGCCCCGGCCTATATGACCGGGCAGGTTATCGGCTTTGACGGAGGCTTTTAGTTGGGGACGGGGCATTTTTAAAAATGCCCCGTCCCAGATTGAAAATGACCTGTCCCCAGTTAGTCGTTTTCGTTAAGCCATTCTTTCATGAGTTCTACGTATCTGTCGTTGTCTTCTACGAAACACATGTGACGGCATGTACGGAAGAGTTCCCACCTGGAATTGGGGATTCTGTCATACATGTATTTTGCAATGTACGGGGTGCACAGATCGTTTCCGCCGTTGATAACTAAGGCGGGTTCTTTTATATCCTTTAGCTGCTCTGTTACGTCATAATCTTTCAAGGTTCCCATAGGAGTGTATTCATTGGGACCCCATCCTGTAACATATGCCTCCCCTCCTTTTTGTACCGGGCGTCTCAGACATTCGGGGGACTCTTCTGTCACAGGTCCTGCTGCGTGGCGGAGCATGTATTCTGCCTCTGCTTCCTGATAGGCAGGGTCGCTGTAGTCATTAGAGCTGGTTGCTTTCTCAATAGCTTCCTGCATCTTCTGGGGCAGCTCCTTGATCATGCGGTGCTGCTCGATTCCCCACATCCAGGATGCCGGCAGTGTGCTTGAAAGGATCAGACTCTTAAGGCCCTCTGGTTTATAATTGCATACATAGTCCAAAAGGAGCATGCCTCCCCAGGACTGTCCCAGGAGATGAATCTCGGATAAACCCAGGTGCTCCCGGAGCGCTGCCAGTTCATCTGCCCAGGTCTTTGCATTCCAAAGATCCGGGCGGTCTGCCACATAGGACTCTCCGCAGCCGATCTGATCGTACATGATCAGCTCACGTCCGTCCTCTTTTGCCAGTCTGTCCAACACTTCAAAATAGTTGTGTGTGGATCCCGGCCCACCGTGAAGAAGCACCAGCGGCTTCTTATTGCCCGTCTTCTTTCCAACAATGCGGTAATATGTCTTATATTCTAAAAATGGCATATAACCTTCCCTGATCTCCATAATAAAACCTCCTCAATATTATTTCTTTCATTATAAATAATATCGAAGTAAATATCAACGGTTACTATTCACGGACTAACCGTCCGCTCATAGTAACGCATCCAGCCCATTTAAAAGTCGCTTTCAGCGAGGGGCTGGATGCCGGAAACCACCACTTTACTGGCTTGGATGCCGTGCAGCAGGGTGCACGGCCCCGTGAATGGTAACTATCAACCTACTCTACGTCCAGAAGTGCAGCCAGGTTTTCCTCTCCTGTCCGGATCTTTACGACTCTGTCTACCTGATATACGAAGATCTTTCCGTCTCCGATATGTCCTGTATACAGTACCCTCTTTGCCGCTTCAATAACCGTATCCACAGGAATCTCACTGACAACAACCTCCAGCTTCACTTTCGGGAGGAGTGTGACATCCATCTCGACGCCACGGTATTTTTCGCCTGCACCCTTCTGGATTCCGCAGCCCATTACCTGCGTTACCGTCATACCTGTTACACCGATCTCATTCATAGCCTTCTTAACACGTTCGTATCTGGAGAGCTTTGCGATAATCACAACCTTATGAATACCGCTGTCCGCCACATCCGGCATCTTCGCAACCGGAACGGCCGCGTCTCTCTGTACCTTTGATGCCGCCTCATATTCCTCTGTACCAAGATGCGTATTTTCATTGATCTCCATATTCATCGTGTTAGAAACATCCATAATGCTGAAACCGGAATATGCGGAGGGCAGGCCATGCTCTGTGGAATCCAGCCCGATGATTTCTTCTTCCTCTGTTACTCTGAGGCCGGCAATTGCCTTAATGGTAAAAAACGCGATTGTGATGGTCACTGCGGTCCATGCGCATACGCTTGCGATTCCGATGATCTGAATTCCAAGGAGACCCAGTCCCCCTCCGTAGAATAAACCGGTAAGTGTATCATTTCCAGGTGCAGATGTGGTGGCAAACAGCCCTGTCGCCAGTGTTCCCCATATGCCATTCATAAAGTGAACTGCAACGGCGCCAACCGGATCGTCTACATGGAGCTTATAATCCAGAAGCCATACGCCAAATACCACGAGTACGCCTGCCACAATCCCGATCACGGATGCACCTAAAGCATCTGTCACGTCGCAGGGCGCTGTAATTGCTACCAGCCCTGCCAGTGATGCATTCAGACACATAGACACATCCGGTTTCCCGTATCTTACCCATGTAAAGACCATGCAGACTACGGTTGCCACAGCCGGAGCGATCGTAGTGGTCAGGAAAATAGAGCCGAGCTGTTCCACACTTGCTGCCGCCGCACCGTTAAATCCATACCAGCCGAGCCACAGGATAAATACACCCAGGCAGCCGATCGGCAGATTGTGTCCCGGGAACGCATTTACCTTCGTTATCCTTCCATCCTTGTCCTTAATAAATTTACCGATACGGGGACCGAGAATCTTCGCCCCGATTAATGCACTTAAGCCTCCCACCATATGGATCGCACAGGAGCCTGCAAAATCGTGGAAACCTATCTGTGAAAGCCAGCCCCCTCCCCAGATCCAGTGTGCCTCTACCGGATAAATCAAAGCTGAGATAATTCCTGAATAAATACAATAGGATAGAAACTTCGTCCTCTCTGCCATTGCACCAGAAACAATCGTTGCTGTTGTTGCGCAGAATACTAGATTAAATACAAAATTCGACCAGTCAAACTGTGCATAATTGGAAAAAATATCAAATCCCGGCTTCCCGATCAGCCCCAGCATATCCTCCCCGAACAAAAGCCCGAAACCAATCAAAATAAACATAACGGTTCCGATACAAAAATCCATCAGGTTCTTCATCAGGATATTTCCCGAATTCTTTGCCCTTGTAAAGCCTGTCTCCACCATGGCAAAGCCTGCCTGCATCCAGAACACCAGCGCTGCCCCTATAAGGAACCAGACGCCAAATACCTCCCCGCTGATTACACTCATAATCTCATCTGTCATAATTACCCTCCTTCTCATCGGACGAAAAAAACGGAGCATAGCAGCCTTTATATTTAGAAAAAGCCCCTTTGCTCCGTTTTCTTCAGTTAAAATATAATCATGTATACTCAGAGAATATACAGTAAAAAAAGAGATTACGGGTAAATCCGCAACCTCTTCGTTCTACATGCTGCATCATAGCATTTCATTTTAAAATTGTCAAGCGCAGCTCCTCCCGCCAGTTCTGTCATCTGATCTGAATTCTCCGTCAATTCTGCCAACAATCCGGAGATGTATTTGGCAGCAGAATGTCATATTTTTAATTCAGATATTGCCTTGTTCTTCTTTCCATGCTAAAATACAGACAAAATATCAGCATATTTCAGAAGAAAAACAATACTTTTTACTAAATATTTTCCAGGAGGAATAATTATGCATTTTTCTATAAGAACCGCAAAAAAACAATTCTGCCTGATTCTAGCCGTCATTCTTTTTGCATCAGTGCCTGCGGCACATGTATCTGCCGCCGCGAAAACGCCCCTTAGAAAGAACGGACGCCTACAGGTAAAGGGCGCCAGGCTTGTTAACAATAAAGGGAAGTCCGTTGTCCTTAAAGGCGTCAGCACTCATGGAATCAACTGGTTTCCTGAATATGTAAACCCTGCTGCCTTTCAGACTCTCCGGGACAGCTGGGGTGTAAACTGTATCCGGCTTGCCATGTACACAGCTGAATATAATGGCTACTGCTCGGGCGGAAATAAAAAGGAATTAAGGGCTTTGATCGACAAAGGCGTACGGTATGCCACAGATCTTGGCATGTATGTCATCATAGACTGGCACACCTTAAGCGACTGTAATCCGAACCAGTACAAAAAAGAGGCAAAGTCCTTCTTTAAGTATATGGCAAAGAAATACAAAAAGCACAAGAATGTCATCTATGAGATCTGCAACGAACCAAACGGCGGTACCCAGTGGAAGGACATTAAGTCCTATGCAAAATCCATTATCAGGACCATCCGCACTTATGACAAGAAAAATATTATCCTCACAGGAACACCGACCTGGTCACAGGATGTAGATCTTGCGGCTGAAAGCCCGGTCAAAGGATACTCGAACCTGATGTATACCTTTCATTTTTATGCAGCCACCCACGGGGAAGCATACCGCGCAAAGGTGGAGAACGCTGTAAAAAAAGGACTTCCTGTATTTGTAAGCGAATTCGGAATCTCGGAAAGCTCAGGGAACGGAAGAATTGACAAGGCTGAAGCTAACCGGTGGATAAAATTTCTAAATAAGAATAAAATCAGCCGGGTATGCTGGAATCTCTCCAATAAAGACGAAAGCTGTGCTCTTTTAAAAAGCTCCTGCAGGAAAAACGGGAAGTTTAAAAGCAAAGACTTATCCCCAGCGGGAAAATGGTACAAAAAGAATAGATAAGGCACTATTCACAGAAAATCAAAAGAAGAAAGCGAGGACTATCTTTAAATGAAAGTATACGGCTCAGATATCTGCATTGACTGCAGAAACTTCAAACATATTAATAAGCTTCGTGATTTAAACCTGGAGTATACCAATATCACTGCAGATACTACTGCACTCAGGGAGTTCCTAATGCTGCGTGATAAGAATGACATCTTTAAGGACTGCCGGGAGAACGGCGGAATCGGCATCCCCTGCTTTGTAAGTGATGATAATAAAATAACATTAGACATTGACGAGGCTTTTTCCTGGATCGACCAGCCTCCTATACGTGAAGACGAAATCCTGGAAAGACGCGAGTAAAATTTTGCATATCATAAAGTAAAAAGAGGACATGTACTTTTCCATGTCCTCTCTGACTCTTATCTATATATCTGCCTGAATCCGTAGTCCTGCAGGGTATTTAGTGCCATATTTGCAAATGACTGGTTTGCTCCCCAGCTAACATTTAAAATACCCTCTCCTCCGCCGGAACCAATAATGCTTGCAGACTGATAACCGCAATCCTCTGTGATCATAACAGTCAGGCTTGCATAGCTGCCGTTCCGGAAATAATATTTCTCAAACGCAAGCAGCAGAACACCTCCGCTTCCCAGGCTTTTAAGCTCCTCACATATCAGTTCTGCACTAACCTCTCTTTTTAATATCTCCGCCAGCTCAGAAAGCGATTCCTGGCTATGTGGACACTCCATTTTTACAATCATGCCTTCTACAGTCTCCTCCTTTCAAAAATCAACTTCCCCGAGCGGACAGGCTTCCTGGCAGAGCTTACGCTATGGCTCTTAGCCAATCAGCGGAGTAACTGGCTCGGGTCTGAACTGTGACTTGATTATAACATATCCGTTCAGCCGGGTAAAGAACTGTTTTGTATTTGACAATTTTTGAGAAATCAGATGGCAATCCGTTTAGCTACAATACCGGAGAAAGGAGTCTGCAGAACTGTTCCTTTGCACGTATCAGCAACTCTCTTTCCTCGTATCTTTTCTTTGTCACCAGCGTACATTTTGGAATATCCTCTTCAAATGACTTCTGAAGCCTCTCTGTTGTTCTGGCACTATAGATTACGGCATTCACTTCAAAGTTCAGGCTGAAGCTTCTGATATCCATATTAGCTGTTCCGATACAGCTCACAATCCCATCCACACACAGACATTTTGAGTGAAGGAATCCATTGTTATAGGTATAGCATCTTGCCCCTGCCTGCACCATCTCACCCATATAAGAATAGGTGGCCCAATATACAAACGGATGATCGGGTTTGCACGGAATCATAATACGCACATCAATCCCTGACTTTGCCGCAATCAGAAGCGCATCCCGGATATTGTCATCTGGAATAAAATACGGGGTCTGTATATAGATGCTCTTCTTCGCCATATGGATCAGGCGCAAATAATTATCCCGTATGACCGGACTCCCTGAGTCCGGGCCGCTTGACACGATCTGCACCAGGTCTCTTCCCTTTCTCTCATATTCCGGAATCGCAAACAGTCTGTCCTCCAAAAACAGATTCTCTTTCGTAGCGTAATTCCAGTCCAGTACGAACCTGACAGCCAGGGAGGTTACTGCTGCCCCCTCAATACAGATATGTGTGTCGCGCCAGTAGCCGAATTTCTGATCCCGCCCCAGGTATTCACGACCCACATTAAAGCCTCCGATAAAGCCAAGTCTTCCGTCTATAACCACAATCTTCCTGTGGTTCCGGTAGTTCACACGAAGCTGCAGCTTTCCAAGCACTGCCGGGAAAAACTCCGCCACCTGGATTCCCGCCTTCCTGAGCCTGTTCCATGCCGCAGCGCTCATCCCGCGCCGTCCCCGGCAGCCCATGCTGTCAAACAGGACCCGTATCTCCACACCCTGCTTTGCCTTTCGGATCAGCACCTCCTCAATCCTCTTCCAGAGCTCATCGTCACGGATAATATAGTACTGCATATGAATATAGTTTCTGGCATGGTCCATCTCGTCGAGAAGCGCATGAAATTTCTTCTCCCCGTCTGTGTAAATGCGGATATCATTGTTATCCGTAAGAACCGCCTCGCCCTCATTCAGATTATACAGCATAAGCCCTCTGAACCGTCCAGTTTCAGGATCCTTAAGCTTAAGCTTCTTCCGATAAATTGATTCCTCCTGCCGCCGGACCGCGTATTTTACTTCCCCTTCAATCTCCTTCATCTTAAACATACGTTCCTTGCGGAAATTCTGTCCAAGAATCAGATAAAGCACAAACCCCAGACCCGGAATAAAGTAAAGTAATAAAAGCCACGCCCAGACTGTCGTCGGATTTCTTCTCTGAAAAAATATAATCAGAATCGAAAGCACTATATTCACAAACCATATATTTTCCAGGAGCCACCGGTATACATCAATAACTGTCTCCGCAAAAATCTGCAGCATATCCATTCACCTTAATTTATCCTTCCTGCTTTGGGTTATTATATCACTTCATTTATATATTTACAACAATAACAGCAGCCCCCCGGGCCGTGAATATCAACAACGAAAACCCTGATATTTTACCCCCATAATACTTGCACTTCCCCCCAAAGAATGATACAATTATTTCCGTGCAAAAGAGTTAGAGCAGAATCTGTTCTAAAATGAATGAGCAGGAGGGCTTCCCATGAAACCATTCACCATTGTTATGCTGGTAATATTAATTGTTTTAATCATTGCATGTGTAGTATTATATTTTCTAGGAAAGCGCGCTGAAAAAAAGCAGGCAGAGCAGCAGGCACAGCTTGACGCTGTCGCGCAGACCATGTCCATGCTGATCATCGACAAAGGGCGGCTGAGGCTTAAGGATGCAGGTCTTCCGCAGATCGTAGTAGACAATACTCCAAAATATCTGCGAAGGTCAAAAGTACCGGTTGTTAAGGCCAAGATCGGCCCAAGAATTATGACACTCATGTGTGACGCGGAAATTTTCCCACTCATTCCGGTCAAAAAGGAAGTAAAGGCAACTGTAAGCGGAATCTACATCACAGCCGTAAAAGGATTAAGAGGACCTTTGGATACTCCGCAGAAAAAGCAGGGCTTCTTTAAACGGCTCCGGAACAAAGTAAAAAACCAGCAAAAATAAAAGTAAGTAAAAAGTATCGGTACCTAAAACGCTCCGATACTTTTTCTTAATCTTATAAAGAGTCATGAAACATGAATTTTCCCTAAAATCTGTCCAATAGGAGCTGCAATGGCAAGCTCTGCCCCCACCTCTCTCGCAGTCGCACTCTTATTAATCACTACAAGATGCTTCCCGCGGAAATAATCAATAAATCCTGCTGCCGGATACACCACCAGGGACGTACCGCCTATAATCAGCGTATCTGCCTCACTAATCGCACGGATACTGCTCTGAATAATTCCGGAATCCAGACCTTCTTCATACAGCACTACATCTGGCTTGATCGTCCCGCCGCACCCACACTTCGGGATTCCTTCTGATTCCTTCATATACTTCGCATCATAGAATTTCCCGCAGCGCTGACAGTAATTGCGGTGTATGCTGCCGTGAAGCTCATATACCGTTTCACTCCCTGCTGCCTGATGAAGCCCGTCGATATTCTGTGTGATCACTGCCTTTAATCTTCCTGCCCGTTCAAGCTCTGCAAGCTTTTTATGGGCAGCATTGGGTTTCGCGTCAAGGAACATCATCTTGTCTTTATAAAAATCATAAAACCCTTTTGTGTTCTGCACAAAAAAGCTATGGCTTACAATCTGTTCCGGAGAGTACTTGTACTTCTGCTGATACAGTCCGTCCGCGCTTCTGAAATCCGGAATATTGCTCTCCGTAGATACACCCGCACCGCCGAAAAAGACAATGCGCTCGCTGTCATCGATAATCCTCTGCAATTCTGCAGTCTCTGTTTCATACTTTTCTGACATAGGCCGCCGCTCCTTTTCATTTATTATAGCCTTTAAAGAATTCTGTTACAGCGTCCAGCATCTTCATGAGCACCGGGAGCTCTGTCCTGTCGATCTTCTTAAGAATCGCCTCGGTCATCTGTCTATGGTAATCTTCATGATGACGGTATGCGGCAATGCCTCTGTCTGTCAGCCTTACAAGTACAACCCGGCGGTCCTTTTCGCTCCTTCTGCGCTCCACATACTTTTTATTCACCAGATTATTCATGGCAATTGTAAGAGTGCCTACCGTAACATTCAGCTTCTTTGCGATGGAAGACATATTCCCGCCGCCTCCCAGTCCGACGGCTTCGATTACATGCATATCGTTGTTCGTGATATCCGCAAATTCCCTGGTAATAATCGCGTCTCCTTCAAGCTTCCAGATCTCATTGATCAGACTTACCAGGACATTGTTGATCGTCCTATATTCCTCTCCCATCTTTTCCTGACCTTCCTGTTCCTTTGCTGTACTTTTATTATAACCCTTTTTTCTCTTATGAATCAATTACTTTTTGAATCAGACCTGCGTTACTGTTCACACAGGTCTGTGCATTTACTGTTCACACAGGTCTGTGCATTTACTGCACAGACCGTAAGAAAGTGATTCAAGAGTGAGCAAATCCCATTCGCGGAGCGAATTTTAGATGGATTTGCGAATGGTACTGGTCACGGAGTGAGCAGTACCAGACCTGCCTGAACTGTTGCACGCAATGGGCAGCTTACGCGCATTCCTGACCCGTGAATAGTAACATCTACATCCTCCGGAAGCGGCTGTAGCGATGCTCTGTCAGTTCTTTTTCTGAAAGGCAGCAATATTTATGTAAAAAGCCACCGATTTCCCGATCCAGTGCATCTAATGTCTGCCCCATTGTCTCCCTTGTATAAGAATCAGGCTCTGCAAACACGCGTTCCACAATTCCAAGATCATACAAATCCCCGGCCGTCAGCTTCATCACCCTTGCCGCTTCTTTTGCCTTGGAGCTGTCCTTCCACAATATACTGGCAAAGCCTTCTGGAGAGAGAATCGAGTAAATGGAATTCTCCAACATCCACACTTCATCAGCCACTGCCATGGCAAGTGCGCCGCCGCTTCCTCCCTCTCCGATCACCACGGAAAGGAGCGGTACCTTAAGACCAGACATCTCGTATAAATTCCGGGCGATTGCCTCGCCCTGTCCGCGCTCCTCGGCCTCCAGGCCGCAGAATGCCCCCGGGGTATCTACAAAGCAGATGACCGGACGGGAAAACTTCTCTGCCTGCTTCATCAGACGCAGTGCCTTACGGTATCCCTCCGGCGACGGCATACCAAAATTGCGTTCAATGTTCCCCTTGGTATCGGTTCCCTTCGCCTGGGCGATTACAGTAACCGGCATGCCATGAAAGCGCGCTGCCCCGCCAATAACCGCTTTGTCATCTCCATAGAGTCTGTCTCCATGGAACTCTGTAAATTCTGTAAATAATCGTTCTATATAATCACTGCCTACCGGACGGTCTGCCTTCCTTGACGCCTCCACATGCGCCCAGGCATCGCGGTCATCCAGAAAGTATTCCACGTTTTCATTCTGCCCCTTTTCTCTGCAGGCGCTCTCGTCTTTTTCCTGCCATGCGGCATTGTTTTTCTCATGCAGCTTCAGCAGTCCTGACAGTGTCTCTTTCATGTTCTCCCGGCAGATGATACCGTCAATGAATCCATGTTCCAGCAAAAACTCTGACCGCTGGAATCCTTTTGGAAGCTTCTGACGGATGGTCTGCTCAATTACCCTGGGTCCGGCAAATCCGATCAGTGCCTTTGGCTCTGCGAGAATCACATCTCCCAGCATGGCAAAGCTTGCCGTCACTCCTCCTGTAGTCGGATCGGTCAGCACACTAATATATAAAAGCCCTGCGTCACTGTGGCGCTTTAAAGCTGACGCAGTCTTGGCCATCTGCATCAAGGACATTATCCCCTCCTGCATACGTGCACCGCCTGAGCAGGCAAAAAGAATGAGCGGCAGCCCTTCCTCTGTTGCACGCTCCACTGCCCGGGTAATCTTCTCTCCCACAGCCTCTCCCATACTGGCCATAAGGAATCTGCCGTCACATACTCCAACCGCTGCCGCGCTTCCATTTATAAGCATTCTTCCTGTGACAACAGCCTCCGTAAGCCCGGTTTTCTCTCTGAGTCCTTCCAGTTTTTCCTCGTATCCCCTATACTCCAGCGGATTCCCCCCCTGGAGGCTGGAATCCCACTCCTGAAAGGAGCCTTCGTCCGCAAGCATCTCTATGCGCCGGTAGGCATGTACCCGGAAATATCCGCCGCATTTCGGACAGATATAATGATCCCTCCTCACATCCTCTGCAATAATAGCAGCTCCGCATTTATTGCATTTGCGAAGAAGGCCTTCTGGTACCATAGGACCAGACCTGCCCAGGGTAATATATCCCTTTTTATCCACAGAAGAATTCGTTTTTTTAAACATATTGTCAAGCTTCATAACATCGCACCTCTGCACTCAAACATGAAAAAATCCATTGAAAATCGCTACTTTTTATATTCAAATCCTTCGATAAATTCTATATCAACATCTCCAGCCACATAATCCGGATTGTTCAAAATAGCATACTGGTAATCCACATTCGTGTCAATTCCTTCGATAATCACTTCCCCAAGGGCACTCCTCATCTTGCGGATTGCTTCCTTCCGGTTTTTTGCCCATACACTAAGCTTTGCAACCATAGAATCATAATAGGGCGGAATCGTGTAGCCGCTATAAATCGCAGAATCAATACGGATTCCCTTGCCGCCTGGAAGGTGCATGTCCCTTACCGTACCCGGGGACGGAAGAAATCCTTTTTCTGGATTTTCTGCATTGATCCGGCACTCAATGGAGTGGCCTGTCAGTTTCACATCCTTCTGTTCATAAGAAAGCTTTTCTCCTGATGCAATCCGGATCTGGGCCTTGATCAGGTCGATTCCTGTCACCCACTCTGTAACAGGATGCTCCACCTGAATCCGGGTATTCATCTCCATGAAATAAAAGTTCCCGTTCTTTTCAAGTAGAAATTCAATTGTTCCTGCATTCGTATAATGTGCCGCTTTTGCTGCCCGGACCGCTGCCTCTCCCATCTTCTTCCTGAGCTCCTCTGAAAGGGCTGCAGAAGGAGATTCCTCGATCATCTTCTGATGGTTTCTCTGTATTGAGCAGTCCCGCTCTCCAAGATGAATTACATTTCCAAACTGATCTGCCAAAATCTGAAACTCAATATGGCGCGGATGCTGCACAAAATGCTCAATATACATAGTCTGGTCGCCGAATGCCATCTGTGCTTCCTTCTGCGCCGTCTGAAAAGCTGTGACAAACTCCTCTGGTGTATGTGCCACACGCATTCCTTTGCCGCCTCCGCCAAGAGCAGCCTTAATAATGACCGGATAGCCTACAGAGGCCGCTGTCTCCTCACCATCCTGCGGTGTATAGACTGGCTCCCTGCTTCCGGGAATAACGGGAACCCCTGCCGCTGTCATGGTATTTCTTGCTTCCTGCTTGTTGCCAAGGCTCTCAATTACCTTTGCAGACGGGCCGATAAAGGTAATACTGCACTGCTCACAGAGCGCGGCAAATTTACTATTCTCTGACAAAAAACCGAATCCCGGATGAATCGCATCTGCACCGCTTACAATCGTGGCGCTGATAATACTTTCCATACTCAGATAGCTGTCGGCAGACAACGCCGGGCCGATGCAGACCGCCTCGTCTGCAAGCTTTGTGTGCAGCGCCTCCTTGTCTGCCTCGGAATACACTGCAACAGTCTCAATTCCCATTTCCCGGCAGGCACGGATAATCCGCACCGCAATCTCGCCCCGGTTGGCAATCAATATCTTTTTAATCACTTTTTATCACCTGTCCTTAGTTCCTCACTGGTAGCAGTTCAGACAAGCTGCCCTGTTACCCTTATTGTGCAAAAGTTCTTATTGCACAAAAAACGTCAGCTCTGCGCTTACCACAACCTTACCGTCTACACTGGCAACAGCCTCTCCGATTCCGACAGGCCCTTTCTGTTTTATAATCCTTGTCTCCAGGCGGATCTTATCCCCCGGAATAATTTTCCCCTTAAATTTACATTTATTAATCCCGCCAAAGAAAGCAATTCTTCCCTTATTCTCTTCCTTGCTTAGTATGGCGACCGCCCCTGTCTGCGCCAGGGCTTCTACCGTAAGCACTCCGGGCATAACCGGCTCCTCTGGAAAATGCCCTGCAAAAAATTCTTCCCTGTAGGTCGCACATTTATAACCCACCGCATATTCCCCGGGCTCATAGTCTTCAATATAGTCAATCAGAAGAAACGGATGACGATGCGGTATGATTTCCTTAATCTGACTGATTGTTAAATGCTTCATGGTTCCTTCCTCCTAGCTGATTCTAAATAGCGGCTGTCCGTATTCTACTGGCTCTGCATTATTTACCAATATCTCTGTTATAGTACCGTCATACTCGCTTTCGATTTCATTCATCAGCTTCATGGCCTCAATAATCGCCAGTGTCTGTCCCTTTTTTACTGTATCGCCCACTGACACAAAAGGCTTTGCATCCTCAGACGGGGCAGTATAAAAAGTTCCTACAAGCGGGGATACTACCAGATTTCCAGAAGCAGCTGTATCCATTACCGCCGCTGCCTTTTCTGAAGGCTCGGTCCCTGCCGGCTGCTCTGGCACAGGCCGGACCGGGGATATCTGTTCTTCCTCCGCCGTGCTCTGCATCACTTCGCCTGCCTGGAAGAGCCCTCTTCCAGCGCCCTGGTCCAGACGGTTCTGGCTGCAGTATTTACCTTTGGTCAGACGAAGCTTCATCCCGGCTGCTTCATATTTGAATTCATCAAGGCCGGACTCTGAGACTGTACGAATTAACTTTATCAAATTATCAAATTCCATATCCAAAAGTTCCTTTCCAGATTCCGGGATCAAATCGTATTCTATTGATTATCCCTCATACTTTTTTATTAACAATGTTGCGTTGTGACCGCCAAATCCGAGGGAGTTCGTCATCACATATTGAAGCTCCTTTTTGACAGGCGCACCGATCGCGTAATTCAAATCACACTCTGCATCAGGCTCCTTTGTACCCACTGTCTGATGGATAAAGCCATCCTGCATACTTTTCACACAGGTGACAAATTCCACGCCGCCTGCCGCGCCCAGAAGATGCCCGATCATGGATTTGGTTGAATTAATCACAACCTTTCCGGCTGCCTCTTTAAGAGCTGACTTGATCGCTTTTGTCTCAAACAAGTCATTGTGATGTGTTCCTGTACCGTGCGCATTAATATAATCCACATCTGAGGGCTCTATGCCTCCTTCTTCCATGGCAAGCATCATGGCCTTTGCCGCGCCGCTTCCGTCCTCTGCCGGGGATGTAATATGATAGGCGTCTGCTGTAGCTCCATAGCCTGCTAATTCTGCATAGATCCTGGCGCCTCTCTTTTTTGCATGCTCAAGTTCCTCCAGTACAACGATCCCTGCGCCCTCCCCGAGCACAAAGCCGTCTCTGTCTTTATCAAATGGAATGGACGCACGAAGCGGATCCTCTGATGAAGACAGTGCGGTAAGCGCCGTAAATCCAGCCACGCCTGACGGACAGATACAGCTCTCGGTTCCTCCTGCAATCATCATATCTGCATCACCATACTGAATTGCGCGGAACGCGTCACCGATACAGTGGGTTCCTGACGCACAGGCAGTCACTACATTGGTACATTTTCCCTTTAATCCCAACTGAATGGAAATATTTCCTGCCGCCATGTTGGAAATCATAAGAGGAACCATAAGAGGATTCACCTTTGCCGGTCCCTTTTTGTGAATGCGGTCATACTCCCGCTCTACCTCCGCAAGACTTCCGACGCCAGAGCCTACGATTACGCCTGCCCGGTAGGGATCTTCTTTTTCAATATCAAGTCCCGCATCCTCGTATGCCTCAATTGCTGCCGCAACCGCATACTGGGCAAAAGGCTCCATGCGTCTCGCTGCCTTGGCATCCATCCGCTCGCGTGCCGTAAAATTCTTCACCTCTGCCGCAATCTTAACCTTATATTCCGAAATGTCAAACTTTGTAATCTCGCCGATTCCAACTTTTCCGGCACGCACACTGTCCCAAAACTCCGGCACTGTATTTCCAATAGGAGTTACTGCTCCCAGACCTGTCACTACAACTCTTCTCTTCATATATCCTCCTCGTAACTGTTCCTTACTCATAACCACTCAGCAAATCCGTGAATTTACTGCACAGACCTGCCTGGCAGTTATCCCTGCTCCTACATGACCATGCCGCCGTCCACATGGAGAACCTGGCCGGTAATATATCCCGCATCCTCTGACACAAGAAATGAAACTGCGGCTGCAACATCTGCGGGCTTTCCAAATGTACCAAGGGGGATCTGTGCCGCTGCCGCCTCTTTTACCTTATCGGAAAGTCCTGCCGTCATATCTGTATCAATAAATCCCGGTGCAATAGCATTTACCGTAATTCCCCTGGAAGCAAGCTCCTTTGCTGCTGTCTTCGTAAGGCCAATGATTCCCGCCTTTGCCGCCGCATAGTTTGCCTGTCCGGCATTTCCT
>Ga0137306_100372_pt1 | contig 56171 bp, 49 predicted proteins | sample Inofroosms_March_FD_97187 | JGI IMG/M metagenome (GOLD analysis project Ga0137306, IMG submission 97187) | Mouse cecal microbial communities from Vienna, Austria - N-Acetylneuraminic and N-Acetylglucosamine D2O microcosms_March | ecosystem: Host-associated > Mammals > Digestive system > Large...
AGGCTCAAATAAATAAAGACAAGATAAAAACATCATAGGAATGTTCATCTTGTCTTTCTTTATACATTTATAATATATCAGATAATACTAAATATTTTGCTCTGCCTGCTTTGACACAACAACACATATAAGGAGATTATTCTCTCTTTCCAAATATCCTGAGCAAATACAAAAAAAGGTTGATAAAATCAAGATATAATGACAATGCTCCAATAAGTGCGATTTTCTGTGCCGTCTCACCGGTGTCTTCCGCCTGCATAAGCATCTGTTTTATCTTTTGCGTATCGTAAGCTGTAAGCCCAACAAAAATAAGAACACCTACATAACTTACAATCAAAGCCAACCCTGTACTCTTCAGAAAAAGGTTGACTAAGGTAGCTATAATCAGACCTATAAGTCCCATCATCAATATCTTACCCATTGATGAGAGATCTGTCTTTGTAGTATATCCAATAAATGCCATCACGGCAAATGTTCCAGCTGTGATAAAAAATACGTTAGCTATCGACGACATCGTATACACAGCAAAGATAAACGATAATGTAGCTCCGTTAATAACCGAATAGAGAACAAAAAGTAAAGTGGCTGTCGCTAAAGAAAGCCTGTTGATAGCACTGGTTATACCTATTACGAGAAGAAGTTCTGCACCAATAAGCCCAAAAAACAAAAATCTATTTGTCGCTATCGTCATCATTATCCCCGGACTTGAAGCCACTCCATAGGCTGTAAAGCCTGTAATGACAAGTGCAAGAGTCATCCATACATACACCTTACGCATCAAAGCCGGAAAAGCTGCCGACATAGACAATTCACGGTCTCTTGACATGCTGTCCATTTGAAAATCTCTGTAACTCATATTTCTTTCTTAATTTTAATATTTACGAGTGCAAAGATATTTATATTTTTCGGATAGCGTTTAATTTGTATCATAAAAAACAATAAAAAGACCGAACGCGACCAAACAGTAACAATAAATTTCACTATATTTGCATTTACATAACAAAATTAAGCACTTGCCTCAAACAACAGATTATGAACAAAAAAATAACACTGCGTCTCGGACGACCAGAAGACGCACAACACATCGCCGGAATGATAATAATGGCCATGACAGAGGAGTGCTGCCGCCATTTTTACGGTGAGCACCACAGCATTGAAGATTTCCATAGACTGATGACACAATTGGCAGCAAGCCCCGGCACACAATATAGTTATGAAAACACCATTTGCGCCATCGATGACAAAGGCCGCATAGTGGGCATCAGTGTGAGCTACGATGGTGCCAGACTGGAAGAATTGCGCCAACCGTTCATCGACAGCGCTATAAGAGAGTTTGGAATAGACCACAGCAGCATGAGCCCCGAAACACAATCCGGTGAACTGTATCTCGACTCGCTTGCAGTCCTTCCTGAATACCGCGGCATGGGCATCGCCAAATTGTTACTGAAAGCCACCGCTGAAAAAGCATACAAAATGGGAGCCTTACCAATCGGATTACTCGTAGACGAAAGTAACACGCAAGCAGAACAATTATATTATAAAATGGGATTCAGACATATCAACAGCAATAAATGGGGCGGACACAATATGAAACATCTGCAATTAACAAGTGAAAAATGAATCTATTTACAGTTTTCTATGATTATCAAACAGAAAGACATACATACAACAAATAAAAATCTATAAAAGACTAATGAACAAAAAAATTATCAGCATCGTTATGAGCATGCTTATAACGATGCCCTCAGTGGCACAGAGCGTAATCACCCACCCCTGGCAAGGAAAGAAAGTAGCCTATTTCGGAGACTCCATCACCGATCCGAACAATAAGGCTTCCAATAAAAAATATTGGAGTTTTCTTAAAGAATGGCTCGGCATAACCCCATTGGTATACGGTGTCAGCGGACGCCAATGGACTGATATACCGCGCCAGACAGCACAATTGAAAAAAGAACATGGTAACGACTTCGACGCCATACTAATCTTCATGGGCACCAACGACTACAATCATGCAGTACCTTTAGGCCAATGGTTTGACGAACAGATGGAAAGTGTAGAATACGGCCACGAATACGTAAAGCGTATGGAAAATCGACTTCGACGCCGCCCCGCTATGGATACCCAAACATACCGGGGACGTATCAACATTGCCATCGACTCGCTCAAGCGTGCCTTTCCCGCCAAACAGATAGTTCTCCTTACTCCTATACACCGTGCGGGATTCTACGCCGGTGATAAAAACTGGCAGTGCACGGAGGAATATCAGAACCGTTGCGGGCTTTATCTCGACAGTTATGTAGATGCAACAAAAGAGGCCGGAAACATTTGGGCCGTACCAGTGATAGACCTCAATGCACTATGCGGTCTATATCCTATGTCCGACGAGCACGCACAATACTTCAACCAAGCCGATACCGACCGTCTGCATCCCAACGACCTCGGACACGAACGCATGGCGCGTACACTGATGTATCAGTTGCTGACACTGCCATGCAATTTCTAATACACCAGACCATACATTGATTCAGACAACTACATACACGCCCCTTCACTCTCTTTTTATGAGTCTGAAGGGGCTATAACATTTCATCAAATATGTTAAAGTAACACAAAAACAAGGTCAAAACACAAAATTAAGATTATCGTTTAATCTTTTTTTGAGTAAATTTGCAAGCCTATAATATTAAGAAATTAAATTAAGACGATGCAATCATCAAAACTCATTTGGGTTATCATATTATTATGTGGTTGCCTATCCTCATGTTTCAAAGAAGAGCCGTTGAATGCTGAATGTGACATAGAATCGGTCTGGGTACATACAGACAATCCGGATGACTTTTTTTTCAACCGAACCGACACCATCATTAATGTGCCGTACAGCAAAAGCGAAATAACATTCTATGTGAAACGCAACAGTGACATAACACACATGGCCCCAATGTTCAAAATAACCGAAGGAGCGACAATAGAGCCGGCAAACGGCTCATTACAAGACTTTAGCCGTGGGCCGGTGACATATAAGGTCACATCTCAGGACAAGCAGTGGAACCGTGTCTACAACGTAGCGTTTCAAGAACGGAGCCGCACAGTGACCGACACCCTGAAATTTGACTTCGACAACTATGAACTTGACAAAGAATACGGCAAGTTCTATGTGTGGTACGACAAAAATGAAGATGGCAAGACCACATATCTGTGGGCCACAGGAAATCCCGGTTTCCGATATGCATACTCAACGATGAAAGATCCGGACAGATATCCCACCACTCCAATAGCAGAAGGAATAGACGGTGCATCAGTAAAGCTTGAGACACGCAGTACCGGAGCTTTCGGTGTGATTAACAATAAACGGATTGCCGCCGGCAACCTGTTCTATGGCTTCTTCGATACCAAATATGTGCTTACAGAGACTATGAAGTCTACAAACTTCGGACATCCTTTCGACAAAACACCCATAAAATTTGAAGGATACTACCGTTACAAGTCGGGAGATAAATATCAGGATAAGAACGGCAACGAGATACCCGGCAAGAAAGACCAAGGTTCGATATACTCGGTAATGTACCGCAACCACGATAACGCCGGCAACGAGGTTATGCTGCACGGCGACGACGTGCTCACCAATCCGCACATAGTGGCTGTGGCCCGCATGGTGGACGTGACAGGAACTGAGGATTGGACCAAGTTTGAACTGGATTTCAAGTATTTCGACAATATAGACGAAACCTTGCTCAACAACTACGGATACAATCTCGCCATAGTGTTCTCGTCAAGCTACGAGGGTGACCACTTTGAAGGTGCCGTGGGCAGCACTCTACTCATAGACAAGGTACGTCTGATATGCAAGAAAACAGAATAATCCATACACACAATTATAGCAGACACTGATGAAAAAATTATCTATGATATGCGTGTTGCTGATTATCGCGACAATCACCGCAAACGCAGAGAAACTTACTGACAATCTGAATTACAACGTCCGTTTGGGCTATAATCTCGGAGGAACTGCCCCTATAGGAATACCCTCCTCCATACGCGGCATGGACAGTTACGACCCGGGATGGAACCTGTCTTACGGATTTGACGTTCAGAAAGACATCCGCGGCCCTTGGGGCGTCATGACAGGCATACACCTCGAAAACAAGGGTATGGAAGTGGATGCGAGGGTAAAGAACTATCACATGGAAATGGTTCAAGGCGGACAGAGACTTGAAGGATATTTCACAGGCAACAATGTTGTAAACGTGGAAGAGTGGTTGCTCACAGTGCCCATAATGGCTACATATCATGTTGGTGGCAACGTGAAGTTGAAACTCGGCCCGTATATATCCTATGCCATGTCACACAAGTTCTACGGCCATGCCTACAACGGCTATCTGCGTGAGGGTACACCGACCGGTGACCGCATCAACCTCGGCAACACCGAAGAACAGCGAGGTTCCTATGATTTTTCCGATGACATGCGCCGGCTGCAATTTGGCATAGATGTCGGAGCCGATTGGTACTTCAGCAAGCGTTGGGGTGCCTACGCCGATCTGTCGTGGGGTCTCACCGGAATACACAAAAGTGATTTCAAGACGATAGAACAAACCCTCTACCCCATCTTCGGCACAGTTGGTCTCACATACAAACTTAAGTAACAAACTGTCGGAAACATTATCTGAAGACGCTCTCCGCAGTCAGGAACAAAACCAAACAAACATAACACTATAACATTCATACTAAAAAGAAAGAAAGACTTATGAAAAAACTTTTTACACTGATTACATTATTTGCCGGGACTGTGGCAGCCATGGGCACAGACTATACCGACAAACTGGTAGTGAACATAAACAACACAGCCACCGTTCCCGTCACCACAACCATATCCGTAGAGGAACAACCGGACGGAAAATATTCGCTGCAACTGAAGAACTTTATGCTTACCGCCGGCAAGAATCCGGAAGATGTCATGCCCGTAGGAACAATAAACATTTCCGACGTAGACGGCACATCGGCAGGAAACACCACCATGCTGTCTACAAGCCAAAGCATAAAGATAGAGAACGGAGACACTCCTGGTATAGACTTCTGGATGGGTTCGATGCTTCCCGAAGTGCCCGTTAACGTGAAGGCGGAGATGGCAGCCGAACGTCTGTATGCCCTTATCACCATCAACATGCCTGGCATTGGAGACATTGAAGTGGTGTTCGGAGATGTCTACCAGATGGCCAACTCCGGATTCGAGTTGTTCCATACTGCCACATCAGGAGACGTGACAAGCGACGAACCGGACAACTGGCATTCGTTCATGAGTTGCACAGGCGCTTTTGCAAGTCTGGTGAGCACTGTACCCCATACATTCATAAGCCAAGAGGCGCGTCCCGGATCAGCCGGTACAAGCAGCGTACTCATAAAATCTGGTAAAGTATTAGGAATTGTCGTTGCTAACGGAACAATGACCAACGGCCGTCTGCAAGCAGGTGCGATGTCCGCCACCGACCCGAAAAACTGTGCTTTCATTGACATTACAAGCGAGGACACCGACACAAACGGCGACCTGTTCCACAACAAGTTCTACGGTAAGCCCGACTCGATGAGCGTATGGGTGAAGTTCACGCAGGAGACACCGCAGACTGATTATCCCTACGCAACCGTTACGGCTGTGATAACTGACGGCAGCTACTATCAGGAACCTGTAGACAAAGACTATACCGATATTATCGTTGCACGCGCTGCCAACGCTACTATCGAAAGCAAAGACGGTGTATGGCAGAAACTGACCATACCGTTCGACTACGAGCCATATACAGATAAAGACGCCAAGACCATTCTCATGACATTCTCTACCAATGCCGGAGCGGGTAAAGGCACCGGTAATGACGAACTATATGTAGACGATCTCGAAATGATTTACAACTGTTCTGCCACAGGCATCACCATCAAAGGCACACCGGTAGACGGCTTCGGCACTGCCGCAGACAATGTATATGAGGTCATTGTAGACGGCGACAATGCCGACGTGGACATCGCCGACATCGCCGTTACTACCAATGGCAAGGGTGCACGCGTTACAATGGAGAAAGCCGACGTTGACTGCATCGGTGGAGGCAGCGACGTAATCATCACCGTGACATCGGCCGACCTGAAGAAGAACAACACCTACTGCGTGAAGACCCGCAGCGCCCAGTATGCAGGCATCAACAACGCAGCGATAGGTGCAGGCGGAAAGGAAGAGGTGAAAGCCATATACAATGTTAACGGTCAGCAAATCAAGTCTCCTGCAAAGGGCAGCATCTGCATCGTGAAGTACACCAACGGCAAGACCGTAAAGAAAATTGTGAAGTAATACGTTTGCAAGAAACAAACAAGAAGCAAACTGTACTGAAATAATATGAAAAGATTCGGGAGATAGTCCGCTATGACTGTCTCCCGAATTTGTTCAGTAGGCTTATTACAGTGATTATCTCATCATCGGTGAGAATCTGATTGCACGGTATACTGAGTTCCTCACGATGTATACGTTCGGTTATAGGCAACCGCATATCCCGTTCCCACATTCCTTGATAGCATTGCTGTCTGTGCGGAGGTATCGGGTAATGTATCACAGTCTGCACGCCGTTGTCTGCCAGATACTGCTGCAACTCGTCACGTCGCGGTGTGAGCACAGGGAAGATGTGGAATACACTGTGCCGCCAATAATCGTCCGCAGGCATCACGAGCAACGGATTACTCACCTCGTCCATATATCTCCGGGCCACGATGCGCCGACGCTCATTATCCTCATCAAGATAGCGCAACTTGACACTGAGCACGGCGGCCTGCAACTCGTCCATACGGCTGTTGCGTCCCTTGTACCGGAACACATACTTTCGCTCCGAACCGTAGTTGGCCAAAGCACGCACCGTTTCGGCCAACTCGCAGTCATCGGTAGTCACGGCCCCGGCATCGCCCAAAGCCCCGAGATTCTTCCCCGGATAGAAACTGTGACCGGCCGCATCGCCAATAGAACCAGTCTTTTTGAATGAAGAATGAAGAAGTCCATGCGCCTGGGCATTGTCTTCTATCAACTTTAGGCCATGGCGGCGGCATATGTCACCGATAAGATCGGTATATGCCATGCGCCCGTACAGATGGACAATCATCACAGCACGGGTGCGCTCTGTTATCGCCTGTTCTATAAGCCGGTCGTCTATCTGCAAAGTGTCGGGCCGCGGCTCCACAAGTACAGGCTTCAGTCCGTTTCCGGTTATGGCAAGTATAGACGCGATATAAGTGTTGGCGGGCACAATCACCTCGTCACCCTCCTTCATCACCCCCATCTCCATATAGGCACGCAGAATGAGTGTCAGGGCATCGAGCCCGTTGGCACAGCTCACACAGTGACGTGTACCTATATAGTCGGCATATTCTTTCTCGAAGCGTGCCACCGCCTCACCTTGCAGATACCATCCGCCCTCCACCACCCTGCTCACAGTCTCGTTTATCTCACGTCCGTGGGCGGCGGTAACCTTTTTCAGTTCCAGATATTTTATCATAGCACAATTATATCATAGTAAAACCATCATGACGCAACCGGCACATGCGCCCATCGTCACAGCGTCCACTCGTAAGTGTCGTAGCACACGCCACGCCCGCCGAAACCCTCCTTCTGGAATATGAGCGACTCGTTGAGAACGTGGCCGTGCTCAACGGTCGACTTACCGAAGTCGAAACAGCGGCGGTCGGCAAAGTCATGATTGAGTATGCGGTCGTAGATAGCGTCGATGGCTCCGAGGCGTTTGCCCTCATCATCTGCCGAAATGTACTGCGAGTGAACCACATTGCCGAAGTCGTAGAGCAGCGTTCCGCCCACCACGCGCGAGTCTCTCAGCGCCACGTAGAGCTTTATACGGTCGGGGAAACGCGAAGCCAACAGTTCCATCTCGCCCACCGTATGCACCGGATTCACGCCATAGCGGGCGTTGAGATTGCCGGTGAGCACGGTCCAGAAAGCAGCGAGATTGTCGCTTTGTTCCACCGTCACGCCGTTGTTTCGGGCCTTGCTCACACCGCACTTGCGACCATGACTCCACTTCACCCGTGCGTCAAGGAATATCGCGGACGATATGTCGCGCGCCAGCAAACGGGCATTGCACTCGCGGAATATGGCGTACAGGTCTTCCTCGGCCGGCAGACGATGATATATCCACGGCACCGCCTTATACACCACGCGCCGTATACCCTCGGAACGCAGACTGTCGTTAAGTTCGGCAAACAGCCGCACCGTATCGGCAGCCGATGCCGACGCCGAGAGTATGACTCCGCCGTAGGTCAGTCCGCCGTGCGACCACAACGTGCCGTCGGCCGCGATACAGGCCGGCAACAGCGCATAGAGCCGTCCCTCGCGGTATATCATAAGCGAGTGGTCACGAAATCTGTCGGCATGGTAGTCCATGTAACTGCGGTCGAAAAGGAATGTCCCGTTCTTCGACCCGGCCACAAAGGCGTTCCATTCCGCAGCATCGGCAGGTGAATATCTCTTTAGTTCGAACATTGTTTTTTTATAAAAGGAGTTAGAGGAGTTAAAGGGAGTTATCGCGGGCATAGCCCGCTCAGGAGTTAAAAACATATGCTTTGTTGCATGATTATATCGAGCCACTGAGGCTTTTGTCTTTAACTCCTGAGCGACCGCAGGGAGCGATAACTCCCTTTAACTCCTCTAACTCCCTATTACAAAGAATTATACTCCCTCAAGAACTCGTCATAGTCGCGGATGTAGTCGGTCTCATCAAAGAGGTCGGAAGCCAGCACAAGGCATACCGCGCCCGACGAGAAATCGTCGAGCGTGCGCCACACACCGGTATCCACGAGCAAGCCCTGATACGGGTGGTTGAGCAGGAACGTCTTGCGCTCACGACCGTTGTCGAGCGTGACATGAAAACTGCCGCTCACGGCGATGATAAACTCCAGACACTGCTTGTGGGCGTGCCCGCCACGGCTTTCGCCGGCAGGCACATCATACACCCAGTACACCCTCGACACATCAAACGGCACGTTCTTGCGACTCTCCGCCACCGTGAGATTGCCCCTCGGGTCGAATATCTTCGGGAGGTCGATTATCCTCCCCAGCTTGTCGTCGTTCATACGCCTTAGTCCTTATCCATATAGGGGTCGGTGCCGAGCACTGTCTTTGCCAGACGCTTGGCCTTGTCGCGCAGAGCGTCGATGTCGGCATCGGGCTCACCGTAACACAGCGTAACACCCATACGACGGCCGAAGTGAGCCTCGGGTTTGCCGAAAACGCGGATGCGTGTGCGGTCTTCTTTAAGAGCATCGGCAAAATTGTAGTCCAACGGCTTGTCTGACTCAACAGGCGACAGCACCACAGCACTCGCACCGGCATGTTCAAGATGTATGCCGGCAATGGGCAGACCCATCACAGCACGGAAGTGCAGTTCGAACTCACTCAAATTTGTTGTGTGACCGAGCGTCACCATTCCCGTGTCGTGCGGACGCGGCGACAGCTCCGAGAATATAACCTCTCCCTGTTTCGTCAGGAAGAACTCCACACCCCATATGCCGGCACCTGTCAGCGCACGTGTCACCTCGTCAGCCATGCGCTGAGCCTGCTTCAGAGCGTCGTCGGAAATCTTGTACGGCTGCCAGCTCTCGCGGTAGTCGCCACCCTTCTGCACGTGACCGATTGGCGGGCAAAACAGTGTAGGCCCGTTCTTCTGAGTGACAGTGAGCAACGTAAACTCCGATTCAAAATCTATGAACTCCTCGATGATTACTTCCTTAACATCACCGCGGCTACCCTCCATCGCATCGCGGAAAGCCTTCTCCAGCTCGCCGTCGTTGTGCACATAGCTCTGGCCGTGACCAGACGACGACATCAACGGTTTCACCACACACGGGAAACCGATTTCATCGGCAGCCGTCTTGAACTCCTCGTAGGTCTTGGCATAGAAATACTTGGCCGTGCGCAGCCCCAGCTCGCGCGATGCGAGGTCGCGTATGGCCCGACGGTTCATCGTATAGTTCACCGCCCGTGCACTCGGCACCACCTGCACGCCCTGCTTCTCAAAGTCGAAAAGCCTCTCCGTGCGTATGGCCTCTATCTCGGGGACGATGATGTCGGGACGGTGCTTGTTGACCACTGCCTCCAGTGCATCGCCGTCGAGCATGTTGAACACCTCGCGCTCGTCGGCCACCTGCATGGCGGGAGCGTCGTTATAACGGTCGCAAGCAATGACATACTGGCCCGCCCGCTTGGCGGCGATGACGAATTCCTTGCCCAATTCGCCCGAACCCAGTAAAAGTATTCTCTTCATATCTTCGCTTTTATATTTTCAACTTGACCTTTCTATATATATCTATCAGCTATATAACATGTGTCTTGCAACGAATTCGCGTTTGCCTATCTTATTTTTTTTATCATATTCGATATGTAAATTAGACAATCTCACCTTGGATGCAATAACCGATCTCATCTCTTCATAATTTGAATAGCAATCGGGTATGCGCAAAATGAGGTATTTGTCTTTGGTCAACCAAAGAGCGTTTTCACGATAAGTACGAATCCAAAAACTTTTAATTTCCACGGTATCGTATACTGTGTCGAACTCTTTAAATAGATAGACTTCCCGTTTGCGAGGTAAGAAAACACGCCGTGTCAATATTCCATGTTCTGCAATTACAATTTTCTTCAGACTGGGTATTTCTGAAAAAGGCGGAATCCAAAGGCTTGGAGCCACAAAAAGTAAAATGATAAAGAGCGAAAGAAGGAATCCTATTTCTATAAGATCTTCAACTTTTACAGATTCAAATATCATCTGATACAGAAGGGGCAGAAATATGATGGCTGATGTACTAAATTCTACCCAATCAACTTTGGACTCAACAACTATGGTCCCCAATTCTCTTTGTACTTCCAAATCCAAATGCTTCATGATTCCAATTGTTATATATTCTGTTCGCTGTCGTCTTTCATTTCGGCGTCACGGCAATCCCTGACCCCCGTCCTTTCCAGACCTTGCCGGTTACCTTCCTAATGTTATGACTTCGCAATCGCTGAACTTGCTGCCGTCGACGGTCAGCCGCACCAGCGTACGCTCCTTGTGCCATCCCTGCAGCCCGGCGGCACCAGGATTGATGTGCAGCAGATTGAGCGTGCGGTCGTACTTCACTTTCAGTATGTGCGAGTGGCCGCTGATGAACAGTTGCGGCGGAGAGGCATATATCTGTCCGCGTATCGAGGCGTCATAGTTGCCGGGATATCCGCCGATATGCTTCATCAGCACGTCGGCATCCTCACAGCGCCAGCGCAGTTTTTCGGGATACATAAGCCTGAGGTCGCCACCGTCGCAATTGCCGCACACGGCACGTAGCGGGCGGAAAGCGGCCAGACGCTCCGCCACCTCCACAGAACCGATGTCACCGGCATGCCATATCTCGTCGCAAGGCTCAAAGTAGTGCAGATACTTGTCGTCCCAATAAGAGTGAGTATCGCTTATTATTCCTATTTTCTTCATTTGGCAAACCTTTCCTTTATGAAGTCCCTGATAAAATCCCCGGTACGTTCAAGCCCCATTATACCGGAGTCGATGCACAGATCGTAGCTCTCACTGTGCCCCCATGTCTTTCCGGTGTAATAGTTATAATACGCCGCACGGTCACGGTCGCCTCGGGCTATGAGTTCCCTCGCCTCGTCGATGCTGCATCCGTGACGCTCGCACACCCGCCTTATCCTGCTGTCCGGATCGGCCGTTATGAAGATGTTCACCACATTATCGTAGTCACGCAGCACGTAGTCGGCACAGCGCCCTACAAATACACAGGAACCCTCGGTGGCCGCACGGCGTATCGCGTCGCTCTGAAACTTGAACAGGTTCTCCTGCGAAAGTTCGTTACTGTAGAAATTGATGTCGCTGACATGCGGCACGTGCATGTGAAACAGCGAGCGCAGGAATCCGCGGTTTTCATCGTTCCGCTCGAACACCTCCTTGCAGAACCCGCTCTCACGCGCCGCAAGATTGAGCAGCTCGCGGTCGTATAGCGCACATCCGAAGTCACCGGCCAGTCGCGCAGCGATGTCGCGTCCGCCGCTGCCGAGCCTGCGACCCACATTTATTATGATATTCTCCATTCTCATTGATTTTTCAAATCCGACATCCGCCGCGTATATCTCAGCATTATCCCCAACGTCACCAACGAGGATATCGTATCGGCTACGGGCATCGAAGCCCATACTCCGTCAATGCCGAACCGCAGCGGCAGCACAATCAGCATGGGCAGCAGAAACAACATCTGCCGCGAAAGCGAGAGAAAGATGCTGACTCCGGCCTTTCCTATGCTCTGGAAGAAGTTGGTGGCCACCATCTGAAAACCTATTATAGGAAAAGTGCACATTATGATACGCATGCCGCGGGCGGCCATTCCGGTCAGTTCGGGGTCGGAAGTGAACAGACTGACACACAGCTCCGGAACGAACTCCGCCACAAGAAATCCGCTCGTGGTAATCACCGTAGCGGCCATCATCGACAACTTTAACACGCGCATCAGGCGCTCCGTCTGCCTGGCACCGTAGTTGTAGCCAGCGATGGGCTGCATACCCTGATTGATGCCCATCACTATCATGACAAAGACAAAGGCCACACGGTTTGCTATGCCGTAGGCGCCCACAGCAAGGTCACCGCCATACATCAGCAGCCCCTTGTTGATGAATATCACCACAACGCAGGCGCACACATTCATCAGAAACGGCGACATGCCTATGGCGATGATGTTTCTCACAATGGCTGCATTAATCCTGTATATGCCGCGCCGCAGATGGAGAAGCTCGTCCTTGTCGGAGAACAGCTTCATCTGCCACGTCAGGGCCATCATCTGCGAAAGTATCGTGGCAAAGGCCGCTCCGCGTATGCCCATATCGAGCAGATAGATGAAAACAGGGTCGAGGATGGTGTTCATCACCACTGTGAACATCGTAGCATACATAGCCTGCCGCGGCTTTCCGGCGGCACGCAGCACGGCATTCATCCCGAAATACATGTGCGAGAAAACATTGCCGAGAAGTATCACAACCATATAGTCGCGGGCATAAGGTATGGTCTGTTCGCTCGCTCCGAAGAAATAGAGTATGGGGTCGAGAAAGAGCAGTGACACCACACTGAAGAGCACACCGACAATGAGGTTGAGCGTGACTGTGTTGCCAAGAATGTTCTGCGCGGTACCGTAATCCCGCTGTCCGAGCTTCACCGAGATACATGTCGACGCTCCCACGCCGACAGCGGCACCGAAAGCCGCCGAAAGATTCATGAACGGAAACGTGAGCGCCAGGCCCGATATAGCCATCGGCCCGACACCCTGTCCTATGAATATGCTGTCGACCATGTTGTACAGTGACGACGCTGTCATCGCTATGATAGCAGGCATGGCATATTGAAGGAGCAGACTGCCGACGGGCTTTGTCCCCAATTCCAATGTAGCCTTGTTATTATCCATACAATATATAAATGATGTGCAAATATACGGAAAATCTCTGGAAAAGGCTAATAAAAAGGAGAAATTGTCTTCGTAACGTTTATTAATAAGGTGTTTCTCCGTATGGCTGTATTTGGTTTATAATGTCTAACTCATTGATGCTTAATTTTGCAATCAAAAAGACGAGTATAGCAAGAAGCACACTCAAAGTGCTGTTTTACGTGAGAAGAAACGAAAACGAGGTATGAGATTGTGATTTCATAGAACTTCTCAATAGAAATACAAACAGAGGAGAATACGGGAAAGGGACTATCTGGCAAATTATAGACAAGTCAGACAGCCCCTACTCGAAATTATTTCTTGCGACGATACTTCTGATTGGGATCATTGGGCTTTTCGGGTATGGTGCGTTCAAGAACTCCAATCTCTAACAAAGATGCAATATACTTCTGACGATTTTTGGATTGATTGGATAGCCCTATCCTATCCATAATCTCTTGTGCTGTTCTCGGTACCGAACAAAAGTTTCTTATATCTTCTTCTTTCTTGGTTAGCTTGCGAGTAACCAAGTTAGTGCGATGTTGTTTACTCTTATTATCAGCTTGGTTACTTTTATCGGTAACTAAGTTACTTTGTGGTTGAGCTTGGTTACTATTTCGAGGAATAGTGATTACGAACTCATTGGCGGCATGAGTAATATCCTTGTCCTCAACACCGTTGAAGAAAACAGCATTTGGATCGTATTCAAGCGCACGGCGTACTCCACTCCCCGCACCTGTATAAGGCAATAGGTAATTGGCATTCGTGAACAAGAATATATTGCGAGGCATTGACGTACCATTCTTAATATCTTCAATGGTCAATCCGTTAGGTAAGGCTCCAGGACTGTGAATTTCAACACGATTGTCAAATATAAAAATCCGAATAGGAGACTTCATATTCAGCGAGCGGTGAACAAGCGCATTGACCACATACTCGGTCAGGCTCTCGTATGGTATCTCCAACTCTCCAAAAGAATTAAACTCCTTTTCGACCTGCACCTTACGCAAATTGCGAGTAAAGAAGTTCATGATAGTACGGAACTGGTGGAGCAGGTTTCCTTCAATCTCCATATCGTGCATTTTGTCGCGGAACTGAGTCCCACCGACCGAATTTCCTATATAGCTGATACACTTTGCTGTCATGACAGGAAGCCAACGCTGAGTATACTTGCCGAACAATAGCATAGCAGCAACGGTCATCTTACCGTCAGGACGGATAAAACGCAGATTTCTGAGTAACTTCTCTATGGTCGTACCCTTAATTACAAACTCAGCCATTTCGTCAAGCGAAAAGTCTTTCATATTCAACTCATCAACATTCTTTCCTTTGAATACCGGTGAGAAACGGTTCATAAGATAGAGTTTGATGGTATCTGCATCAAGGTCGTCGATAGTGGCATTAGGTACTGATGCCTCATCGGGGACAAAACTACCACATTCACTCATCATCTCGGCAAGCTCCGAGTTGTCGAACACTTTACGTTTGTCTGCTCCGTTTTTCACCCATATAATCCCCTTGTTGTCATGGTACGGTTTATTCTTACCCTCCGGAATAGTCGCGATAACCACAGCCCCACCTGTTACCGATACATTTTCCACATCAATCAGCACATTAGGAATCACATTTTCAGATGCAATACTCGTAAGTAGATTAGTCGTTTCCTGCAATTCTAAATAGGACAGCGCATTAACAGCTCCTAATTTATCATTGATTCCAATAACAAGCCTTCCACCGCGAGAGTTGCTGAAAGCCACCATCTCACAGCCAATATCATAACGGTCATTCGCACGCTCTTTAAACTGCATCTGCCCAGCCTCAGCCAAGTCGCGCATTTGAAGTAATTCTTGCTCTGTCATATCATATTATTCTTTTTATTTATTTGCTATCATGCATTAAATTAATTCGGCTACAGCCTAACATCATAAAAATGAGGCAAAAATCGATATATTCGTTTATATTTTTCTATTTCCGCGAGAGTTAATATCTTTTTGTCTGTCAAATCTTTTTCCCGTTCTTCAATATCCAAGATTTGGTTTAGATATGACGCTTCTCTATATGTTAGATTTGGGATATTGATTTCATATGGTTGTATTGTAGAAATAAACTCAAAACCATCAATATTGAGGCCTTCTTTGTTGCAATCCGTATTAAGTACAATACCACCGTATGTAAACATTTTCGCGCCACGGTGCTCTGCATATTTTATATTATACAAGGGAAAAAACGTTAATTTATCACCAATTAAATTTCTTTCTTTAATAATTCGATGGCATAGACCTTCAATCATACTTTTTATAGTATTACATGTATTAATGTCCGCACAACAATTATCAACAATATTATATGGAACTAAAGAACCATAAAGTTCCTTAAACTCATCATTAGTATATGGAGTATTCCCATTTTTAAGTTCTCTATTACAAGACATTATGATAATGCTACCGTGTGGTATTTCTCTTAAAACAAGTTCTATATCTGTAAACACGGTCATAGAAAGTGTATTATCATAATCAAGCCAGATTATGCTTGGCTTTGATAGGTCAATAGATGATAATTGTTCTGAAGATTGACCATGAAGAATATTGATACATGAATAAGGTTTATTAAACTCCAATTTTAGGGGTTCATACTTGGCCTCTATGCTATACATTTCTTTGATGTGTAGTTCCTTATGGAACAATTTAAAATCAGTGAATGATAGTCCTCCAAAACCAATATATTGGTACTTTAATTTTAACACTCCCATTATTCTTGCAATTGAAGCAAGAAGCATCCGTCGTTCTGCAAATTTGCAAGGACGAGTCTCATAATTCAATACCGTCGCACTCTTCATTTGCAATTTCTTCCAGTTTTAGATAGTAGTCGAATGTCGTTTCTCCAAGTTCTTTGTAACTTTTGGCTTCGGCGTGTTCTTTCGCAGCCTCAGCAGTTTGTTTCGCAACATCATATGCAATGCGAACTGTACTTTTCTTCCTAGCTATTATATCAGTATCAAGTGGAGGTGCGATAAATATTTTCGCAGCGTTGGAGAAATTAAGAGCTTTCAATTCTACAGCACCGATTTTGGAGGTATTTTCCCAAAGCATAGTTCTATAATCATTTGCCTCATCTCCCATCTGAGGAATCTTTTTAAGAAACTCAAAGACTTTAATCATTCCGTTTTTCATCAATGGAAGAATCGCTTTGTATACCTCTGATGTCGCGTCTATACCTTTTTTGGTTGTAGTTAAAGGTAAATTTAAAGTTTCTTCTGAATCTAAAAAAAGAATACCTCTAAACATTACATAATTAATATGCCACTTTGGAATTGGCTGAACTCCCCAACCAGTTATACTGGAAGTATCGGCCTCTAAGACTAACCTATTATTGCAATAGATATACCATCCAGACAATTTAGGTTCGCCAATTCCGCCCAAACCTGCAATTAATTTATATCTTACATTATTTATTATTCCTTCAATATGATAAGGAGTAGTGTTGTTAGACAGCAATAGCTCAACACGCTTACCTGATAATGGTTTCCCATTTAGATGTATCGTAAGACCTTTTTGTAAGCTAAAATTGAGTAGTTTTTGAATATTATCCGCTAAAGTTGTTAAAAAACCTTCATCTGCAAAGAGATTACCAACTTCAGAATTCAAATTAGTGATACTAATTGAGGTGCCGTCAGCTTTACCTGTATTGGGAATTTCTATATACGTAAATGACCAATCGTCGATTATATCTGATGTTCCATCTTCATTTTTTATAGTTCTTACTTTTTTACTCCAGTCGTCAACATCCACTTCTACTTTAAACGCATCCTGTTTGGATTGTGATTCAACTATGAAGTTTTTTCCTATCTTAAACAAAGATCTTTTCATTCCAATTCCAAAGCGACCTACCGTTCCGTTTCCCTTAGGTGCGTCCTCTGGGCGACCAAATCGAAATGCATATCTTTTAGCGGTATCAATAGAAAAACCGCCACAATTATCCTTAATCTCAAAATAATCCTTATTTACGGTAAGATATATATTTAAACCAGAATAATTGCTAGGATTAATTCGATTCGCACCATCAATAGAATTGTCTAATAAGTCTATTATCGCATCTTCTATTGAGATATCCCGAGTAATCATCTCTATAAAGAATTTTTTTGTAGGATTCCCCTCAATTATATTAGTAACCATTTTTTCTTTCTATTTAAGATAAAACATTATCTAGTGCATTAATGTAAATGGGCAAATCTTCATATTCTATTCCGAAATGCTTATCAATCATGAAATCAACAATCATGTTTCCATCTATGAGAATTATAGGAACAGCTCCTGACTTGATTGAGCTATTTTCTGCTTCTTTAGAAAACGAAGAAGTCGTGAAGAATAGTCCTTGTTCATATTCCCCTTGAACTGCGCCACGGAATGCGTCAATTTCCTTTCTGCTAATCTTATTAGAACCCCATCTCTTACATTGAAAAGCAACATTCATATAAGCTAAACCGATTTTGAGCTTACCATGACCATCAATGCCACCATCACGACTTTTTTTAGTGACGATTAAATGATGAAAAACATACTTCTCTAGTAAATTTTTGCAAAACAACTCAAAATCATAAGGGTTCAGTCCTTTTAATTGTCTGAGAATTTTTGCTTTAAATTCATGAGTGTACTGATAATGAAGTTCTCGAAGCCTAGTTAATGGAGTTGTTTCTTTTTTAGTATTATCATGCTTTGTCTGCATATTAGCTAGTCCAAAAGTACGACTTCCTTCATCATACAAAAAATACTTTTTTGAAGATGCCGAAGGATAATCAATCCCAACTGCATGACCTCTAAGTTCTACTCTTAAAACAGATAACGGATCTTGTGCATGAAACTCATACAAGGAATTCTCAATTATTTTCGAATAAATTTCTGAAACAGACAGGGTCTCGTCAGAATGTTTTAAAACTTCTATAGCAGCTTCAATGATTGTCCTTCTCTTTTTCATAATCAAAAATTATTTTTCTTTCCAATACTGAACAACTTCAAACAAGTCGCCTTTTTGCAATTCTTTAATATTAGATACACATTGCCCGTTATCTAATTTTTCAAGATTTCGCATAGTTCGAGAGCCATCTTTTTCACTCAGACCAAGGAATTTATTTATAGCTTTTGTATTGTTAAGGTCATTTATCGGCAAAAGGAATGCTGTTTCACATTCTTGCGAAAAATCGAAATTGCCTTGATTATACTCCGATATGCCTTGAGAGAGAAGAACTATAGAGACTCCATATGAACGAATTTTTCTAAGTAAAACTTCCAAAATCTCCAAAGACTTCTTTTCACGGAATAAATCGTGAGCTTCATCAATCATTAACACATAACGCATGCTTCGGTTACCTTCAATGACTTCTGTTCCACCCATATTGGTAAACACATTGAAGATGTAGTTGATGATAAGAAAGATTGATGTAAATCGAACAGTACTATCCAATTCACCTGATAATGAAAAGTAATAATTGTTGTTTAGGAAGATACTTGGGTCATTGACTTTTGAAGCGAAGAGTTCATACTCACTCAGACGCTCCATAATCTCTGTAAGAGTGTCACGGTTATCACCTACTGATTCTATCACAAAATCATAAATTTCCTTTAATGAAGGATGTTTTCCATCTTTATGTTGAACAAACGCTTCTTTCATAGCATCTTTTAGTGTTTGCTGTTGTTTTTTGCCAATATTGGAGTATTTAGCAATAATATCAACGAATTTATTTATACCTACAAGTTTATTCTTTTCATTAACATTATCAATGAATGAAACTGGATTCAATGGAAATGGTGTATGAGGCGCATTTATACATTCTGTATGAGTTTCTGTAAAGAAATCACTCATTTTATTCCTGTCATCTTCACTTAGTCCCTTAAAATCAAGAAACAGAAAATTGACTTGACCTTGCGTCTGTGTATATAATTGACGAAGAAATTCAAGTGCAAATTGAGTCTTGCCAGAACCAGATTTTCCTGCTACGGCAATGTGTTGATTGTTGTAGCGAGTTGAATCGTTGAAACAACAATATATATCCTCTCTTGTTACGATATTATATCCCACTTTGATTTTAATAGGACCAGAAAACACACTTTTTGTGATGTGTTGATTTCTATTCTCAACGCAATCGAATCTTTCGGGAGTATCTTCAATCATATCAATTCCCTTTCTGAAATATTCAGTTAAGAAATCGAATAAAGTATATTGTGGATTATTTTCAAACAGGTAATTTATCTTTTCTAATCCATGATCAATATGTAGTTTTATATACTTGGAAATAAGCTCGTCATTTTTAGTTATTCCATATGCCTGACAAATTAAGGCAATATAGAAATCTCTATACTGTCCATCAAACAGAATATGGTCCTTGTATTCTTTTCCTTGTGAATCGTATGCAGAAAATTCCTGTTGAGTAAAGCGTTTACCTGTAGACAAAGAATAGCCTAATGCAATACGAGCTATCACGTTTTCTTTTGTACCCCCAGTAAGTTTTTTTGTTAATTGGGTTACAATGGCTTGATTTTCGCCAGATGTTTTGATGTTAATTTGCATATCCGCTATTATTATATTCCTCGAAAAGATTCTCTGGTTTCACTTCAACAAAGTGCGAACCATCCTTTTCATTGTTTATCAAATAGGATTTATTCACAATCGGTTGAATATATTGATATTCTTCTTCTGTCAATTCTTTTTTAAGAAGAGGAAAGAGAATCACTTGCTTTGAAACATTTGGATAGAACTTCGTGAGTACATTCTTTGTATGTTGCGGGTCAAATTTCTGCATTGGACTATCTATGAAAACAGGAAACTCTATTTCTGTTTCATCAACCAAAGCACTTAAAAGTGCAGATGCAAACATCTGACGTTCCCCCATGGAAAGAATGCTATTATCAATTTTCTTATCATCATATCCAAATAGGCAAATGTCAACATCATCACCATTGCCATTGATGTCTACAATGACCTTTTTAACAAGATTAGTCTTGTGCAAATATGATTGAAGTTTTACTTCCAGTTTTTTCGCTAGAGCCTTTTTCTTTTCTTCCTTAAAGCGAATAAGAAATTTTTGTATTGTATTGATTAGGCGTGTAGCTTCATTATCAACTGCTCGGTTTTGATCCGAAACATTTATTTTTTTAGAGAGAATCTCCTTTTGCTTTTTATGAGCAACCACTTGTTCTTTAAGTGACTCTATTTCACTTTGTTTTTTTCCAATTTCTACACCTATAGAATCTATCTGACGGTCGATATTTTCTTTTCGGGTTCTCAAATCCTGAACATAATCACTCTCTGCTTTTTTCTCAGCCTCTCGAATATTCTTTTCGATTGTGTATAATTCAGATTTGGCTTTGGTGTATTTATTAATTAGATTCTCAAAAGAAGATTTACTATCTTTGATTTTTGCAATAAGATGCATAAACTCTTCAATCTGTCCCTGACTAAAGTCATGTAATGTACTAAAATGTTCAAACTTACCTTCATCAGAAACATTGTAAAAATGCTTCTTAATGAGTTGTCTAATTTGCTGTTCATAGAAGTCTCTAGTCTTTATATCAATTGAGAAATGGAGATCCTTCTTTGCTTCTTCAATATCGCCGAGTATGACATCAGTTTTATCATTAACTCCTTCCAGTTGAAGTTTATTCTGTTTATACGCTTTTTCTGTTTCTAATTGTGTTGAGAGTTCAGACATAATACCTCCTGACAAGCCAAATGGAATAAGGCTGTATAAATCTTTAAGGCTGTTGTCTGCTTCCCTTAGCACTATGTCAAGTTCCGCTTTCCTATTATTTAATTTATGCAATTCGTCTACAGACATAGTATCGCCTTCACGAATCAATTTTGATTGAAGTTCGGCTGAATTATGACGTTTAAAAACTCTGTCTTCTTCCAGATTACTAATTTCCTCAGTTAACCTGTCAATTTCACCTTCTTTAAAATCAATATCTGCAATTAGCCCATTAAACTCGCGTTTCTCTTGAGGTTTAGCTGATGACTTTCTATAGTCATCCTGGATTCTGACCAATTCATTTTTTAGATCTTCATATTTCTGTATGCCAAGAACTTGAGAATATGCAAGACTTAAATCCTTTCGTTGTTCTGGAGTATTTATTTGAGCAAATGAAACTATCTTTTCTGCATCAAAGAAAAAGAATTTTGCAATCTCTATTGGAAGTATGTAGTCCCGAATAAATATTTCCTCTTCTTTTGCAATTTCCTCTTTTGACCCCGTGAACAAATCGTTCTTCCGACCATCAATCAGAATTTCTAGCTCGTCATCATAATTCGTTGCACTATCATAGGAACGAACAATTGTTATCTCGGTGCAAGGCGTATCTGGAATTTCTACATCCGTAAATGTAACGGACACAGAGAATCGAGTTTCGCCTTCTTTCTGTGCAGCAAAGTTGAGACTATTACCAATGTATTTACTATAACCTCCTTTTTCGTCAATTTCTTTACGGTATAGTTCATCTACCTTCCCCATGTTCTTACCATATAGGCACCAAACTAATGACATGAGAAAAGTTGTTTTACCGAAACCATTATTACCACTGACGATAATCAGATTCCTATTCCCATCGGGAAAAAGTTCAATCTTATTCTTCCCTTTATAAATTCGGAAATTATTAAGTTCAATTTCGCGTATCGTCATGATTTCTTTTTATTTACAAATTCCTCTAAACGAGACTCAATTTCTGTTTTCAAGCCACGGCGTCGCTGCATGAGTGACTTGCTTTTCTGAAGCATAAGAAGTTGCTCTATCAATTCACCTTCTTCAAGGTTCTCTTGGCAAATTTCTTTCATCAAATCTGCTTCCAATTTGTTTTTTATTTTGCCCTCTTCCATATTTAATGAGGAATTATAGATTTTGTTATATATTTCTGACACTTGATATGCAAAGTTAAAATCTCGATACCAATTCACTTGAATTGCAATCAATTCTTGATCAGTAATGAGTTTTATTTCAGGATTATATTGTTGCAATTCATGTTGAACATTTAACAGTCCTTCCAACATTTTCGCTCTATATATGAAGGTGTAGGGACCCATATCGTTCACAGCTCTTCTCCCATCCCGTCGCAACGGGAACCGATTCTCAATGATATTCCGTTCTTGGTCCAGTTTTAACCTAAAATCATAAAGTGGTTGCATCCATTCTCGCCCATTTTTTATAAGCGAACGCATGGACTTATCATCCTTCACAACAGTACAAGTCCAACAACCGAAACGACTTTGACCACAAGAACCATGACTTTTATCTGTTACAACGGTTGGACATTCGTAATCGTCCGCACTCGCATCAACATAAATGTTAAACAGGATTTTGTTATCAAATCCCCAAGGAGATGGAATGGCATTTATTATATACCAGACTTCTTCTAACATCAATTCTTTGATTGGTGCATAGACATATGTATTCGCCAACAGAGTATGATTGGTAAGTCGCTTGCCATGAATTTCATGTTTCTTAATAGAGCGAGCACGAGTCGCACTTTCTGCTTTTCTTGTTCCAATTAAAATTATAGCTTCCCCACATTCGTCTACTTGTTCTATTATAAAACGAGCTGTAGGCTTAATTTTCATTTTCTCAGTACACCATCTAAATGCTGTGTTAGGAACCGGATACCCCTTTCCGATAACATTTACCCAAAATGAGTCTTCAAGCCTAGGTGTAGTCTTTCGAACAAAAATCGGTAAATCGTCTTCTCTTGCTTTCCTTTCTATTTGTTCAAGAACTTGGTCTACATAGGATGCTATTATAGGATTTTCAACCATTGTATCATTGCACACTACATATATTGGTCTGCGAAGCTGGAATGGATTAGGTAACTCTTTTAACTTTTTGAGTGCTATCCACACAAGCATTAACAATACTGTCGAATCCTTTCCACCACTGAATCCTATAATCCATGGGCGAGCAGACTCGTCAGCGTATGCATACTGGTCGAGAATTTCATCTATTATATATTCAATACGTTTATTTCTCATTTTAGACTTTTATCATAAATCAGACACTTAATCTACTTGCTGAAAATTTATGAATTTCTTATTTACTAAATCGTCCAATTCGACATCTAATAAATGTGATATTTTAACTAAAGTTTCAAGGTCTGGTTGAGAACTATTCGTACACCATTTTGAAACAGTGGACGGGTTGACTTTTAATTGCTCACATAGCCATTTATTTGTTCTCTTCTTTTCAGCTAAAACAACTTTCAGACGGTTTATATCAGTTTCCATATCAATAAAATTTGTTACTTGACTGCAAATATAATGATTTATTTTCACCCGACAAAAGAAACAGATGGTTTTTATAGGCATATCGGCAAAATCAGACTGAAAGGTAGTTTCAACTGGCAAGTGCAAAATTAATGATTTGTTTGAAGAATTCTTCTTTCGGGGTTGAGAAATTTAGTTTCTTTCTCGGTCTGAGGTTCAATTTCTTTGCCACTTTCTTGATATAGTTGTCCGAGAATTCATTGAAATTTGCTTTCTTGTGTATATATTGCCTGATGAGTTTGTTAACATTCTCTACCGCTCCTTTCTGCCATGAGCAGTAGCTGTCGGCAAAATAAACAGTCACATCCTCAAGTCCTTTCATCCTTAATCCTTCGGTTATGTCCCGATGTGCAGCAAACTCGCTGCCGTTGTCCGTAGTGATTGTTCTGATGTATTTACGATATGCGAACAAGATTCTCACCACGACTTTTGCCAGTGGCTTTGCTTTCTTTCCATGCTTCAGTCTTTCCATCATGACAAAGCCCGTCATCCTCTCGAGTAACACGAGTATGGCATGTCCGTAAGCGTCAACGATGAGATCCATCTCGAAGTCTCCGAAACGCTTCCCGTCAGCTTCGGCCGGCCTGTCGTGTATGCTTGTGCGGTCGGCTATGTTAGTCGCTTTAGTGGGTTTGCGTTCTCCTTTGGGTCTGCGTTTGAAATTGGGATGGCGGCAGTGCTTGCGCAGTTCCCCGCTTTCATCGGCATTGATGATGTTGTAGATGCTTTGTATGGAAATGCTTATGCCTTCTTTGGACAGCACGCCGCGGATCTGTTCAGGTGACCATTGGTTATTGAGAATCATCTGCTTGATGCGCCAGACGAGAAGACGGTCAAAACGTTTGTTCGTTGTGGTTCGTTTACGACGCTCCAAGGCCTTTGCGTGGGCCTTGTCCCACAGATAGTTACCCGTGGCCGTGGAATTACGTCTGATTTCACGTGAGAGCGCTGATTGACTGCACCCTACTATCAGGGCGATTTCTTTTTTCGATGTTTTTCTTTGCAGTAAGGCGAAAATTTGCGACCTTTGCTGCGAGGTTAATTGTTTATACTTCATATGACAAAACAAAGATAGTTAATCTCGGGGAGACTTCGGTCTCCTTTTTTTGTTTTGTCAGTTAAAAACTTTGGCTCCGTCCTCTCTTGGGGGCGCGCCCCCAAGAGAGGACGGACAATAATCTGAAAGAGGTAATTCCTAAATCAAAATTTTGCACTTCGATTTGGAATCTTCATTAAGAAAAAAGAGGACTATTTATATGAAGTGACTGTGTGTCTCGCTACATGACATATGAAATATGGTAATATGGGGCTTTCTCTGTATTTTTATCGAGGTTGGGATAGAGTTGTTTTTACGGAAATATAACTTTGAAGCTGTACAGTCTCGAATATTTGTGCTACCTTTGCATTCAAACAAGACAATATAATCATTTCAATGAATACGTGGCATACATGAATCGTGGTGCTTTGGAAACAGACCTCAGACAGCCGAAGTCAAGCCTGATAAAAAAGATTGGCTGCAATGCCCGCAATGGAGATATTTGAGGTTATCAAACTCTTGAACGATGACGAACAATAGAGCAGAAATATGGCGAAAGAAAGGGAATATAGAAGCGACATGGCAAAAGAACAGGTCGCAAATGGCGGTCAGTTACTCGAAGTAATCAATATCCAACCGATGATTCGTATTATAAGAGACCGGCAAGTAATGCTTGACAGTGATTTGTCAAAATTGTACGGTGTGGAAACACGAAGGTTGAACGAGCAGGTGAAGCGTAACATAGACCGCTTCCCAGATGATTTCATGTTCCAACTTAGCAAAGACGAACTTGATGACTTGAAGTCGCAAAATGCGACATCAAGTTGGGGTGGAGTACGAAAGTTGCCATATGCGTTCACGGAACAGGGCATAGCCATGCTCAGTTCGGTTTTGAAGTCAAAGACGGCTGTAGAGGTGAACATCCGCATTATGAGGACTTTTGTGTATATGCGTCGCTTCATCGCCACCAACGCCCAGCTGTTCCAACGACTTGAGGCTATCGAGTATAATCAACTGGAGATGAAACAGCATCAGGACATGGCCGACAAACGCATTGATGAGGTTTTCAAGCGTTTGGATGCCAATGTCCTTCCAAAGCAGGGCATATTCTATGACGGACAAGTGTTTGACGCATACCGTTTTGTGTCAGATTTGATACGGAAAGCCAAGTGCTCCATTGTACTGATTGACAACTATTTGGATGACACAGTTCTTACTTTACTTGATAAAAGGGAACAGGGTGTATCTGCCACAGTCTATACGCAGCGTATCAGTGGACAGTTACAGCTGGATGTTGATCGTCACAACGTTCAATATCCGCTTATTGAGATAAAACGGTTTAACAAGGCGCATGACCGCTTCTTGTTCATAGACGATGAGGTATACCACATAGGGGCATCAATTAAAGATTTGGGCAGAAAGTGGTTCGGATTTACCCTTATGCGGGATATCACGGCAAAAGAACTCATCAATAAAATCCGAGACTGATTTGTCTTTTTTGTGCATAATGTACGTTGTAATGGATAAAAAAGAGTTTTTTTGTCCATTACAGTGCGCGTTTTTGGATAAAAAAGTGTATTTTTGCCGTTGGAGAACAAAACGATGAGCGTTATGAAGACAGTTATAATGAATCAGAAGAAGGAGCGTGACGAACTGTTGTCACGCAGTTATCTTATGCGTCATAGCAAGTACGATGCACATGAGTTGCTTGCTAACCCGTTGATAAAGCTGATAACCGGTCCGCGGCGGGTGGGCAAGTCGGTGTATGCCCTGCTCATGCTGCGTGGCACCAATTTCGCATATCTTAATTTCGACGACAAGCTGTTGCTTGATTCGTGGGATGAGGATTTGATTATGGCACTGCTTGACGACGTTTACAGCGGATACGACTTTATGATGCTTGACGAGGTTCAGAACCTGGACGGCTGGGATCTGTGGGTGTCAAAGCTCTATCGCCGTGGTAAGAATCTGGTTATAACAGGCAGCAATGCCAATATGCTTTCGAGCGAAATGGCGACGGTTCTCACCGGACGGTATGTTCAGATAGAGATGTTGCCTTTCAGCTTGCATGAAGTTATGGAGTGGAACGGGCTGGACCATGCCGCCATACAGCCGGAACAGAGCATAAAGGTTGTTGCAGTGAAGGACGACTATATGCGCAACGGCGGGTTTCCCGAGACGATAGGGGCGCGTGGAATAACGCATAACTATCTGTCGACACTGTTCGATTCGATATTGCTTAAAGATGTGTCGCACCGCCACAAGATACGTAACACGAGCGATTTGTATACTCTGGCGGGTTGGTTTCTGGCCAATTTCTGCAACCCTTTCACTGCCAATGGCGTAGCGGAAGAATTGGGATTGGGCAGTGTTACCACGGTGCGGAAATATTGCGACTATCTGTGCGAGCCGTATCTGTTTTATTTTCTGCCGCGTTTCAACAACAAACTGAAACTGATGCTGCGTGCCGCCCAAAAGGTGTATGTGGTGGATAACGGTTTTGTGGGTGCGGCGGCGTTCAACGTTAGTGAGAATCTCGGTCGCCTGCTTGAGAATCAGGTCTTTGTTGAGTTGTTACGCCGTGGTTGTGAGGTGGGTAAGACATTGTTCTATTACAGGTCGCGCAATGACAAGGAGGTGGATTTTGTGGTGCGTCGTGGTGTAAGTGTGGAGATGCTTGTGCAGGTGTGTTACGACTTGTCGTCGGCAAAGACACGCAAGCGCGAAACGGAATCGCTTACCGAATGTGCCGGTGAATTGAACTGTGACAATCTGTTGATCGTGACAAACGACACGACGGAAACGATAGAGCGTGACGGCTATATGATAAAGGTGGTGGCAGTCTCCGATTTCTGAATATTCAGGCGCAGATTGCACGGACACACAATTATTATTCCTTCCGTGCAATCTGCGCCATGTCTTATCTTTCTTATAGTCTGCTTATTTGCTTTTCGGGCATGACGGGGCCCATGTGTCGTTGATGGCGAACACCGTTTCCATCGTTATTTTCTGTGCTTCTTTCTTTGTGAGCTGGCGGGTCCATGCGGCGCGCTTGTCGGTGGCGGCGCCTTCGCCGCGGGTGTTGTACTCCATGTAGCGGGCGGTCTGCTGACGTTCTTTCTGCCAGTGGTGCCATCCCTCAGGACGTATGTGGCGGCCCATGTCGCAGTTCATGAACAGGGTGTAGCCGTAGTCGCGCCACGGACGGCCGAGGTAAACCTTGTCAATATCGGCGTCGGCAGTGAGACGGCAGTTGTTGAAAACGTATCCGTAGGGACGGTCCTGCGGTGTAGATGCGGCCGTGATGTAAGAGTTGGCGCGGCTGTGTATCTCGCAGTTTTCGAACCATGCCGTCGACGGACCGAAGATAAAGTCGGTGGTGCCCTCGATATAACAGTCCTTGAAAAACAACCGCGTGCCGGCTATGCCGGTGTATACTGTGTCCTGATGGCCGAGCAGACGGCAGTTTATGAATATCAGGCGGTCGCCCTCTGTGTGCAGTGCCACGGCCTGACCGAGGCGTGCCGAGTTGTTCTCGATGGTGATGTTCTTGAATGTGATGCTGCTTCCTTCCACCTTCACCGTATATGTTCGGAAAGTGCCCATGCCTTTGCCCGTGAGCGGATTGACGATGTTGGCATGGTCATCGTAGGTGATGACGGTGGCGTCGCGGTCTTCGCCGAGTATCTCGATGTTGGTGAGCCACTGCGGTATGATGAGCTTCTCTTTGTATATGCCTTTCTTTACGTATATCACCTTGTGATACTCCATGAATGCCCGGCACACTTCCACGGCCTCGGAAACGGTGCGGAATTCGCCTGTACCGTCGCGTGCCACAACGATGGTGTCGGGGTTGTCGTATTTGTCTGCCGCTGATGCGCCTGCGGCGAGTGCCAGTATCAGACTGAGCAGTGTAAGTTTAAGTTTCATTGTTACATTATTTGTGTTACTTTTTGCAGATTATCCACTTTTTTCAGGCTTTCGATAATGGCTTTCACATCGTCCTTGTCGTGTATCCTCACTTCGAGAGTACCTTTGAATATTCCCTCCTCACAGCTCAGAACAACCTTGTGCATGTTGATGTTCATTTGCTCTGATATGATTCTTGTCACCTCGTTGAGCAGTCCGATGCGGTCGATGCCTTCTATATGTATGGTGGCGTCGAAGTACAATTTGCGGTGCATGTCCCATTTGGCGTCGAGAATGTGGTTGCCGAAGCTGGTTTTCAGTTTTGCGGCCACAGGGCAGGAACGTTTGTGTATTTCGATTTGTTTCTTTGTATCGATGAATCCGAGTATGTCGTCACCGGGAATCGGATGACAACAGTGCATGAACTTATATTGTCCGATGTTGTCGTCAGTGATGAAGATGGGCTTCTTGCGGTTGAACTTTTCAGGTACGACGAACAGGCTCATCTGTTGTTGCTCGTTGTTCTTGTCTTTGTCCGACTTGATGAACGGCACATACTTGCGCCATCCCTTGCTTTTCTGCGACTTGGCTTTCTTGCCTTTGAGCACGTTGAGGTCGCTATCACCGAGCAGTATGGTCCTTTCGCCCAATGCCTGCAGAAAACTCTCGCGTTTCGGAATGTTGTGTATGGCGGCCAGTTGGTCGGCGGTGGTGTTGGTGTATTGTATGTCGTTCTTTTCGAGAAAGGCACACAGAGTCTCCTCTCCGCGCTTCTGTGTTTCTCTGCTGTCGCGCCGCAATATGGCTTCAATCTTTGCTTTGGCCTTTGCCGTGGATGCAAAGTTTATCCATGACGGCTGTACGTGCTGCGACTTTGAGGTGAGTATCTCCACCTGGTCGCCGCTCTGCAGCTTGTGGCTTAGCGGCACTAACTTGTGGTTGACCTTGGCGCCTATGCAGTGGCTGCCGAGGAATGTGTGGATGGAAAAGGCGAAGTCGAGCGCCGTGCATCCGGCGGGCATGGTCTTTATCTCGCCTTTGGGGGTGAACACGAATATCTCGGATGCAAAAAGATTGAGCTTGATGGCGTCGAGGAAGTCCATTGCGTTGGGTTGCGGGTCGTCGAGTATCTCTTTGATTGTGTGCAGCCAGTCGTTCAGTTCGCCGTCGTCCTCGCTCATTTCAATGTTGCCGTCTTCCTTGTATTTCCAGTGGGCGGCAAATCCCTGTTCGGCCACCTCGTCCATCTTGTCCGAACGTATCTGCACTTCTATCCATCGTCCCTGTTTGGACATCAGTGTGACATGCAGCGCCTGATAGCCGTTGGCCTTAGGATGGTTTATCCAGTCGCGCAGGCGGTCCGGATGCGACTGGTATATCTTGCTTATGGCAACATATATTTTGAAGCACTCGTTGATTTCGTCCTCACGGTTCTGTGGTGTGAAGATGATGCGCACAGCCAAGATGTCGTATATCTCGTCAAACGTTACGTGTTTGGTCTGCATCTTGTGCCATATGGAGTAGGGGCTTTTGACACGTTCCTTTATCACATATTTGATGCCCATCTCCTTCATTGCTTTTTCTATAGGTGCAGTGAAACTGTCGAACAGGATGTGTCTCGATGCTTGTGTAGATTCCAGTTTCTTCTGTATTGCGGCATATTGCTCGGGGTGCTCATAGCAGAAACTGAGGTTCTCCAGTTCGGTCTTTATCTTGTTCAGTCCGAGACGGTTGGCCAAAGGAGCATATATATATAATGTCTCTCCGGCTATCTTATACTGTTTGTTGGCAGGTTGGCTCTGAAGTGTGCGCATGTTGTGCAGACGGTCGCAAATCTTTATCAGTATAACGCGTATGTCGTCGCTCATGGTGAGCAGCAGTTTCTTGAAGTTCTCGGCCTGTGCCGATGCCTTATCGCCGAAGATGCCGCCGCTGATCTTTGTCAGGCCGTCAACAATCTGTGCCACTTTCGCCCCGAAAATGTTCTCTATGTCTTCGGTGGTATAGTCGGTGTCCTCCACCACATCGTGCAGCAGTGCCGCGCATATACTCGTGGAGCCGAGGCCCACTTCTTCGCAGGCTATCTGGGCCACGGCTATCGGATGCAATATGTATGGTTCGCCTGAAAGCCGCCGTACACCTTTGTGAGCCTGACGGGCAAAGTTGAAAGCCTTGGTTATAACGTCTACTTTTTTGCGGTGGCGTGATGCCATGTAGGTGTCAATCAGGTGTTGGAAAGCATCGTCTATCAGTTTTGCGTCGTCGGCTTCTCTCTTTATCTGGTCGTCATTCATGGGGCATATCCTCCTATTGTATAGTTATTTATATTGAAGTATAACTGCTGTTTGTCGTTTATGTTATAAAAAATCTCTTTATCTTATAAACAGTAAACACAATCCCCTGCTTTCTCATCTTCGTGTGAAGATTGAGATTGCAGGGGATCGGTTTATCGTTTTATCTTACTCTGAGTTTCTTTCCGGCACGGATATTGCTGTTTTTCAGACCGTTCAGCCGTTTCAGCTTGGCAACGGTGGTGCCGTTACGCTTGGCTATTTCTGACAGCGTTTGTCCGCTACGGATGGTTATTGTCTTGCCGCCGGAGACTTTGCGGTTGCGTGCCGATCTGCCGGAACGTGCCTTCGGGCGGGAAGATATGGCAGGAGTATTGTCGTTCACAATCACCACACTACGTTTGGGGAGCAGCTCGTCCGCCTTGTATTCATATACTTCTTCTTCATTGTCTATGAATTTGCCTATATCTGTCTGTGGCAGTCTTACGCTTGCTTCTATGGCTGTGGTACCGGGTATGATGTCGCGGCGGTACGACGGGTTGAGAGCCCTCAGCTGCTCGATGTCGATATTGCATACGGCGGCTATCTGCTCCAGATGTACATTGCGCTTGACTACCACGGTGTCTGTCTGTGCCGGCAGTCGTGTGGTCATCGGACAGATGTTGTGTTCGCAGTAATAGTTCATTATGTAGTTGGCGGCGATGAATGCCGGCACGTATCCTCGTGTTTCTTTTGGCAGATACGGGTATATCTGCCAGTAGTCCCGTTCTCCGTCGGCTCTGTGTATGGCCTTGTTTATCTGTGCCGGTCCGCAGTTGTATGCCGCGATAACCAGGTTCCAGTCACCGAATATCTTGTACAGATCGCTCAGATAGTGGGCTGCGGCATATGACGACTTGACGGGGTCACAACGTTCGTCTATCAGCGAGTTCACTTTCAGGTCGTATTGCTTTCCGGTGGCCAGCATGAACTGCCACAGTCCGGTTGCTCCCACGCGTGATACGGCTTTAGGATTGAGTGCCGACTCTATTATCGGCAGATACTTCAGCTCCAGCGGCAGGTTGTAAGCCTCGAGAGCCTCTTCGAATATGGGCATGTAGAAATTGGATGCTCCGAGCATGTAGCTCACCGAATGGCGCAGCCGTCCGCTGTATCTGTCTATAAATTTCTGTACAACGTCGTTATACGGCATCTCTATCACGGTGGGCATGTGTTTGAGCCGCTCTATGTACACTTCTTTTGCAAAGACCGGATTGACATCCTTCATCTGACAGTCGTTGTCCTCGTCAAGATAAGTCTTCGACATATATAGATTCATGAGACTGTCAAGGTCGTAGTTCATTGCTTCCGGAAATGCCACAACTTCCTTGATGCCTTTGTCGTCGGTCACTGTTATCTCGTCAACGGTGACAGTATCGTTTTGTGCCAGTATCGTGCTGCTTCCGCCAATACACATCGTGATGGCCAGCAATATCGTTTTCTTGTTCATTATATAATATGTCAGTATCTGTATTCAGTATGATATTCAAATTGTTCATATTCATGCACGTTTTCTCGCCATGGCAGAGTTTGAGCAAGCTCACTCTGCTCATCTGGCTTAACGAAAACGTTGGATTTCATCCCGCGTTTTCTCGCCTAAAAAGTAAGGCTGCACTGCAATCCCAATGCTGCCGAACCGTCGAGCAGGCTGCACGGACGGTTGCCGCCGATGACGGCAGGCTCTACTTTCAGACTGAGGTCTTTGGATATGTCGAACTCCGACAACTCGGCGTCGACGTATGCGTCTATCACCGAGAGGGCGTACACTCCCACAAGACAGAAGAAACTCATGTCGCGCCACCTGCGGTATCTGTCCTTGCGGCTTTTGAACAGTTTCTTGTAGCGTTCTTCGTTCGAACTGTCAATCTGCTTCCCAAGATGCAGGAACTTGTTGTAGCTCTGCGTTGTAGGGTCATCGTCCATTATGTCGAGATATGCCTGCGAGTAGTCTTTGTACATCATGTTGTTCCAGTTCATGGCGTATAGGCATCCCATCATTCCGCCGTAGAATATAGGCAACTTCCAATATTTTCTGTTGTATATCTGTCCGGCACCGGGCAAAACCATGGCGAGCCATAAGGCCCGTTGCGGATTGGGTGTCCATGTGGCCCAGTCGCGCTTCGTCTTGATTACCGTCAGTGTGTCGTCATCGGCCGTGCCATTTCTCTTTTTCAGCGCTTTCGCCTTGTGGCCGGACACTGACTCTGCCGTTGTCATCATCCTTTCGAGGCTGTCGGCTGATATGGTGTCAGGCGTCGCTTCATAGGTCATGCCAGCCGCCTCCTGTGCCGATGCGACAATATGGCCTGCCGCCAGCAGAAGGCCAAGGGTCAGCATGCGTAGTGTATATGTTATTCCGTAGCTTTTCAAAACATCTGTTTATTTGTTGCCCACACTGTCAAGAGCATTCATGATGCGCTCCAGCTCTTCTTCGTTGGCAAAGGGAATGCTTATTTTGCCTTTCCCTTTTGGCGAGCATGTCATCTGTACTTTGGTCTTGAAGAAGCCCGACAGACGTTCGCGCAGCACGGCAAAATCCTCGGGCAACTGCGCGTGTGCGGCAATCTTCTTTTTGGCCGTCACCACGTCCTCACCGTTTTTCAGCATGTTCACCATCTCTTCAACCTTGCGTACCGAGTATCCGTTCTTCTGAATCTCTCTGAACAGCTTTATCTGTACGCTCGGACTGTCGAGTGCCAGCAGTGCCCGTGCATGGCCCATGTCTATCTCGCGGTTCTTAAGAGCCATCTGTACCTGTGCCGGCAACTTGAGCAGCCGCATGTAATTGGTCACGGCGGCGCGGCTCTTGCCCACACGTTCCGAAATCTTCTCCTGTGTCATGCCGGTGGTCTCCGACAGATGTTCGTATGCCAGAGCTATTTCGATGGCATTCAGGTCCTCGCGCTGTATGTTTTCGACGAGGGCCATTTCCATCACGTTTTCGTCCTCGACAGTACGTATATATGCCGGAATGGCGGTCAGTCCGGCTATCTGCGACGCTCTCCAGCGGCGTTCGCCGGCTATTATCTGATAGCGGCCGTCGGCTGTCTGACGCAGCGTGACGGGTTGTATGATGCCTATCTCGCGTATGCTCGCAGCCAATTCCTGCAGCGCTTCCTCGTCAAATTCGCGTCGTGGCTGGTTGGGGTTAGGCTCGATATGGTCAATGGCTATCTCGTTCAGATTAGACGACCCCTGTGTCTGCACCTCGCCGGTGTCAATCAGAGCGTCGAGTCCGCGCCCGTTGCCCAAGTCGTCAAGTCCGCGTCCCAATACGCTTTTGTTGTATTTCTTGTGTACTGCCATTTCTTTTTCGTTGAAGAATGATTATTGATTGTCGGTCGTGACTGTTTCCCGTCCTCTTGTTCGTGTCCGTCAGCCTTGGGTTTGGCTCAGCCGAGGTGTCCTCGTCAGTTCTTGTTTATTATCTCCTTGGCCAGTGCCAGATGGTTCTTGCTGCCGGTGGAGTCGGCGTCGTAGAGAATCACGGGCAGACCGTGGCTCGGGCTTTCGCTCAGTTTGACGTTGCGCTGTATCACGGTCTTGAACACCAGTTCCTGGAAGTGGCGTTTCACCTCGTCGTAAATCTGGTTGGCCAGACGCAGGCGCGAGTCGTACATCGTCAGCAGGAATCCCTCTATCTCAAGCCTCGGGTTCAGCTTGCTTTTTATTATCTTGATGGTGTTGAGCAGCTTGCTGATGCCTTCAAGGGCGAAGTATTCGCACTGTACGGGTATTATCACCGAGTCGGCTGCCGTGAGCGAGTTGACCGTTATCAGTCCGAGCGACGGGCTGCAGTCTATCAGAATGTAGTCGTATTCGCCGCGTATCGGCTCAAGCATCTTCTTGAGCACTCTCTCGCGGTCGTTGAGGTTGAGCATCTCAATCTCCGCGCCCACAAGGTCGATGTGGCTCGGGATGATGTCCAGACCTTCGATATCGGTGGTATAAATGGCGTCTCTTACATCGGCACGGTCGATGATACACTCGTACAGAGAGCAATCTACAATCTTTATGTCTACTCCGAGACCGCTCGAAGCGTTGGCCTGAGGGTCGGCATCTACCACCAGCACGCTCTTTTCAAGTGTGGCGAGCGATGCTGCCAGATTGATGGTTGTTGTGGTTTTGCCCACCCCTCCTTTTTGGTTTGCTAATGCGATGATTTTTCCCATTTTCGATTTTCCCAAGGTTTAAATCGGTATTCCCGATGTTCGAAGTCCGTTTCAATGTCGGAACACGCGGTGTGTCTCGTCTCGGTGAGCCGCCGGATTTCGCTGTATTTTGCCGCAAAGATACTAAATTTATGCGAGAAAATGTTATTTATGAGCCTTTTTTTGACTGTGACAGGGGCTGAATATATCTTCAGCCGTTATGTCGGGACTGTTGAGAATGTACATAAATATTGCCAATATTTCCATGCATGAAAAACAATGAAATAGAAACGGAGAAATGGAAGATGTGAGTCGTTTTATCGGTTTTTGTCTCTTTTGTTTACAAATAATGGCGGTTGGCCTGTCGCGGCGGCCGTTTGGGGTTCCGATAAGGGCCTTATTGCAATGTCATAAGGCCGTTATCACGATGCAATACGGCCTTTATTGCAATGCAATATGGCCCTTATCGCGTCTTGAAAGAGCCTGGGAAATTGCACACTTCGATACAGAGTGACGTAACGCTGTGGTATACAGAGTGTTGTGTTTGCATGCTCAAAACTCGCGAATTTCGCATTACGGATTCTCTGTTTCAGAATAATCGACGTATGAGAGCTTGTTTGTAATGATTATTCGGATATGTGACATAGCTCTTGGAGTAGTCTGTCCGGCAATTGCGGAATATGCCCGGACCTGCTTGCAGCTTGCCCGGCATGACTTCATGGTGGAGATGCCGTGTGGCATTTGCTTTCATTCTTTATCATAAGTGGGTGTTCTCCCTTTTCAGACATGATAGTGATGAGGGCATATATGACGGGCAATCTGGCGATGATTAATTTTGAATACATGCCTGCTTCTTTCGTTTGTTACGCGGATTTTTAGTAATTTTGCGGAACGATAATACAAAGACGATTATGGAAAAGAAAAGACCGTTGATACTGATATCAAACGACGACGGATACCATTCCAAGGGCCTCAGAAGCCTGATAGAGATGGTGAGTCCGTTGGCCGACCTGCTCGTGTGTGCCCCTGAGTCGGCCCGTAGCGGATTCTCGTGTGCATTCTCGGCCGTCGAACCGCTCAGGCTGAAGTTGCGCCGCCGATGGGAGGGCGTGGATGTGTGGTCGTGCAGCGGCACTCCCGTCGACTGTGTGAAGATTGCTCTCGACCGGTTGTGCGGCGGGCGACGCCCGGACATGGTGATAGGAGGTATCAATCATGGCGACAATGCGTCGGTGAACAGCCATTATTCCGGCACGATGGGTGTCACGATGGAGGGCTGCATGAAGTATATCCCCTCTGTGGCCTTTTCGCTCTGCGACCATAGTGACGATGCCGACTTCGCGCCGCTCGCTCCATTTGTGCGCAGCATCACGGAGCGTGTGCTCGGCGAGGGGCTGCCACGGGGAGTGTGTCTCAATGTAAACTTCCCGCGGCTGAAAGAGTTCAAGGGTGTGCGCATATGCCGTATGGCGCGCGGCACATGGGGCAACGAGGTCGTGCGGTGTGTCCATCCTCATGGGTATGACTACTACTGGATGACCGGCGAATATACCAACGACGAGCCGGATGCCGACGATACGGACAACTGGGCTCTCACTAACGGATATGTGGCCATCACGCCGACGCAGGTGGACGTGACGGACTATGGGATGATGGAGCGGATGAAGAGCGAATGGACATTCTTGAACGTAATGTGACAATCTGGACAAAGAGCGGAGGCGAGAGATGAAATATTATTTGATAGCGGGCGAGGCGAGCGGCGACCTGCATGCGTCGCGGCTGATGCACGCACTGAAGGAATATGACGTTGAGGCCGAGTTCCGGTTTATCGGAGGCGACCTGATGGCAGCCGAGGGCGGTACGATGGTCAGGCATTATCGTGAGCTGGCCTATATGGGGTTTGTTCCGGTGCTGCTGCATCTGCCCGCCATACTCGGCAACATGCGCCGTTGCAAGCATGATATAGTGCGGTGGCGGCCCGACGCGGTGATACTGACAGACTATCCGGGGTTCAATCTCAGCATTGCCAAGTATGTGAAAGCCCGCACGGATATCCCCGTATATTATTATATATCACCTAAGATATGGGCGTGGAAGGAGTATCGCATCAAGAATATAAAGCGCGATGTGGACGAACTGTTTTCCATCTTGCCGTTTGAAGTGCCTTTTTTCGAGCAGAAGCACGGCTATCCGATACACTATGTAGGCAATCCCACGGCCGAAGAGGTGGGCGGGTTCCTGTCCGGATATTCGCCGTCGGCCGACGCTTTGGCTCTGCCTTCGGGTGATGTCGGGGCATCGTCAAAGGGCATTATCGCCCTTCTTGCCGGGTCGCGCCGTCAGGAGATAAAGGACAATCTGCCTGCAATGATTGAGGCCGTGCGTGAGTTTATGGGCGATTACAGGGTGGTGCTGGCCGGTGCTCCGTCCATTCCGGCGGAGTATTACGGGAGTTTTGTCAGCGGTACGGGCGTGGAGGTGGTGTACGACAGCACCTACCGGTTGCTGGCCTGCTCCACGGCAGCTCTCGTCACCAGTGGCACGGCCACGCTCGAGACAGCTCTGTTCGGCGTGCCGCAGGTGGTATGTTACGAGACACCTATACCCAAGGTCATGGCTTTTCTGCGCAGACATTTGCTCAAAGTACGATATATATCGCTTGTCAATCTCATCGCCGACAGCGAGGTTGTGATGGAACTCGTTGCCGATACGTTTTCAGTGGACAACATACGCCGCGAACTGCGGCGCATATTGCCGGGGCAGCCGGCACGTGAGGCTATGTTGCGCGGCTATGACGAGGTGCGCCGTCGTCTCGGTACGGAGAAGGCTCCCGACAATGCTGCACGGATAATTACGGGTTTGCTTGGCGGTGCCGACGGGCGGAACAAGTCTGCCAAGTGCCTTGAAAGTCAATGATGCCACCGTACGGAAATACTGTATCATGCCTTATGCCGTGATGGATTGGATGGCGGCATAATCGTAAATTGATTGTTTTTTTATCCGTAGAATAAAAAAATACGGCGCAAGGCTTTGCTGTCTGTCTAAAGTTTTGTATATTTGCTGTATAAAAATAACAACAAAAGAAATGGAAAACTTTACGGAACGACTGAAACGTCTTTGCATGCCGGCGTCCCGGCTTGAATGGTGGTTGTCGTGGATAGGCATCTTCGCTGGCTGTACGGTCATGGCGGCAGGATTCGTTTTTTTTATCAACCCTTATAACATTGTGCCCGGCGGTGTGTATGGTGCAAGCATTGTTCTTCACAATCTTTTCCCGTCGATACAGGTGGGAACGTTCGGATACATGTTCGATATCCCGTTGCTCATATTGTCGGCTCTGCTGCTCGGTGCCAAGCTGGGGGCGCGTACAACGGTGGCGGCGCTTACCACACCGCTTATTATGAACGTCATGTCCATGGCGGTATATCCCACCCGGGATGCTCTGCACAGTCTCGATCCGGCGATGTTGCTCGGCGGTTGCATGGATATGACCGACCATCTGATGCTTACGAGCATCATCGGTGCCACGGTGATAGGCATAGGGCAGGGTATCGTGGTGCGCAATCAGGCCACCACCGGGGGCAGTGATATAGTGGCAATGATAATACAGAAGTATTTCCATATGCGTTTCTCTACAGCCATATTGCTGGTCGACGCGGCCGTGGTGGCTTTCGGATTGGTGGTGATAGGTTTCGGTATAGGCAGTGCCGACGATGTTTCGTCGCCGTCGTGGCATCTTTCGTTCTATTCGCTTATAGCCATATTCGTGTCTTCGCGCGTGCTGGCATATATGCTCAATGGTGCCAAGGACGACAAGCTGCTGTTTGTGATAAGTGACAAGAGGATGATTGATCTGCATCGCTTCATCCTTAAGGACCTTGACCGTTCGGCAACACTCATAAAGAGCAGCGGACTGTATACGGGCGCGGAGAAGGAAATGCTCTTCCTTGTGGTGAGCCACAAGGAGGTGACGGCCGTGAAACATAAGATAAAGGAGGTCGATCCGAGGGCCTTTGTCGTGGTTACCGATGCTTACGATACGTTTGGCGAAGGTTGGAAGCAGTTGCCTTCGGTTGGCGAGGTGCAGCCGGAGTGACGTGGTTTTTTTCTTCGGCAGACATGGAAGCAAGGTCCTCACGGTGTATAAACGGTTAAAAGGGCATTATTGAAATCTGCATACAGGAATCGATAATGCCCTTTTAACCGTCTTTAGTGTATATTGCTATTGGTCTTGTCGTCTTTATTTTTTGTACAGCCTGTCGGTAATCAGAACAGTGTGAGCGTATACAGATATACTACAGCGGCGGGTATGGCGAGCAATGACGAGTCGAACCGGTCGAGCATACCGCCATGGCCCGGCAGGATTGAGCCGCTGTCCTTGACCCCGAGTGTGCGTTTGAAGAGGCTTTCCACGAGGTCGCCCCATGTCCCGAATACCACGACTACAAGTCCGAGACCCATCCATTCGTAAATGCTGAGACCGAGGTCGTTTATCCCATAGTATTCCGTGAGATGCCATATAAGCGCAGATGCGGCTACTACGAATACAGCGCCTCCGGCAGAACCTTCCCAACTCTTTCCCGGACTGATGCGCGGGAACAGCTTGTTGCGTCCGAAGAGCGAACCGCAACAGTAGGCTCCGGTATCGTTTATCCACAGGAAAACGAAAACGCTGAGCGGCATAAGCCATATATAGGCCACGCCGTCGGGAGTGGCACGGAATGCCAATACACTGAGCAGAGAGAAAGGCAAGGCGATGTACATCTGTGTCATCATTGTATATGCCCAGTTGTTTATGGGATCTTTGCTTTTGGCATACAATTCCGATATGAGAAGATAGATGATCGTGATGAGATATGGTATGAATACGGTGGGAGGGGTGATGCTGCCGCAGAAGCCAGTCATGGCAAAATACAGGTAAACTCCGGCCACGGTGCATATGAAGCGGTTGGTGTCCACACCGTCGCGCATGTTGACAAGTCCGGTGAATTCCCATACGGTTAGACCTGTGACAAGGGCAAACAACACTGCCATTGCTATGGGGTTGATGAAGCACACGACAATGGCTGACACGAAGAATATGCCGGTTATGGCACGTATTATGAAATTTTTCATCAGATATGTTTATTATTCTTTTGCAAAGGTAATGCAAATCGTGATAATGGCAAAAGAATAGCCCTAAAAGTCTGATAAAAACTTTTAGGGCTTATTTTAGGACTCGGATGATATTCTTTCAATCATACATCGGGATGCGGCAAACCTGTCATTGGGCACTTGTCTCACCGTCTTCCTGTGCTTGCTGTTCCTTACTGTCATTTTCAGCTTTGGCTGCGGCCTCGCGTTCCAGTTCCTTGGCGCGCCGTTCGGCCATAGCCTCGGCTTCAGCCCGCTGTTGTGCTTCGAGCAGTTCCTCGGCCCTGCTTGCCCATGGGCGCTTTCCGAAGATGCGTTCCACGTCCTCCGCGAAGATTACCTCCCGGCTCACGAGCAGGTCGGCCAGTTGGGCGTGGCCTTCCTTGTGTTCTGTCAGGATGCTTTTGGCACGGTCATACTGCTCGTTTATCATCTTCAGCACCTCGTCGTCCATAATCTTGGCAGTGGTCTCGGAGTAAGGACGCTGGAAGTTGTATTCGTTGTTGTTGTAGTAGCATATGTTGGGCAGCTTGTCGCTCATACCTGCATATGCTATCATTCCGTATGCACTTTTGGTGACGCGTTCGAGGTCGTTCATGGCGCCGGTCGATATCCGGCCGATGAACAGTTCTTCGGCGGCGCGGCCTCCGAGCGTGGCACACATCTCGTCAAGCATTTCTTCTTTTGTCGTGATGGCGCGCTCTTCAGGCATATACCATGCGGCACCAAGGGCGCGTCCGCGTGGCACGATACTCACTTTGACCAGCGGGTTGGCGTGTTCCGTAAACCATGAGATGGTGGCGTGTCCGGCCTCGTGTATGGCTATGGCGCGCTTTTCGGCGGATGTCATTATCTTGGTCTTCTTCTCCAGTCCGCCGATGATGCGGTCTACAGCGTCAAGAAAGTCCTGTTTGCCCACTGTCTTGCTGTTGTGGCGGGCTGCTATCAGTGCGGCCTCGTTGCATACGTTGGCTATGTCGGCTCCGGAGAATCCCGGGGTCTGGCGTGCCAGATAGTCTATGTCAAGTGTCTCGTCGGTCTTCAGCGGTTTCAGGTGTACGCGGAAGATATCCTTGCGTTCGCTTAAGTCGGGCAGGTCGACGTGTATCTGGCGGTCGAATCGTCCGGCACGCAACAGTGCAGAGTCGAGCATGTCGGCGCGGTTTGTGGCTGCGAGGATTATCACACCGCTGTTGGTGCCGAATCCGTCCATCTCCGTCAGCAGCGCGTTGAGTGTGTTTTCGCGTTCGTCGTTGCCTCCCATGGCCGGATTCTTGCTGCGGGCACGGCCCACGGCGTCGATTTCGTCTATAAAGATGATACATGGCGACTTCTCCTTGGCCTGACGGAAAAGGTCGCGTACGCGGCTTGCACCCACACCTACGAACATCTCCACGAAGTCGCTTCCGCTCATCGAGAAGAAAGGAACTCCTGCCTCACCGGCTACGGCCTTTGCCAACAATGTCTTACCCGTGCCCGGAGGACCTACGAGCAGTGCACCCTTGGGTATCTTTCCGCCAAGTTCGGTGTATTTCTGAGGGTTTTTCAGGAAGTCAACAATCTCCTGAACTTCTTGCTTGGCTCCCACTTGTCCGGCCACATCCTTGAACGTAACGTTCAGTTCGCCGCCTTTCTCATACATCTTGGCCTTGCTCTTGCCCACGTTGAACACTCCTCCTGCGCCACCGGAGCCTCCGCTCATGCGGCGCATGATGAATATCCAGATGCCTATTATCAATACGAAGGGCAAGAGGTTGTATATGATCATGTTGATCATGTTGTTCTCTTTCTGATTGTCGTATTGATATTCGCCGGTGAACTTTTTCTGTGCGCGGGCCTCATCGACAAACTGTTCCACTTTGTCTACCGAGCCGAACTCCACGTTTACGGCAGGGTCTTTGCCGGTCTTGTCCGAGCCTTGTTTGAACACATCACGTATATGTTCCGGCTTTACATACATCCGTAGCTTGTTCTGTTCTTTATTGACAACGATTTTCGACGCATAGCCTTTCATCACCATTGTCTTGAACTGGTCGTAGGATGTCTCGGTTGTCACGCTCGAGTTTGCGGCTCCTCCTCCTCTCATGTAGAGCGCGATGAGCGTGACAATGACGATGCCGTAAATCCAGTTCATGTTGAATCTCGGCATGTTCATCTTCGGGTTATTCTGATTCTTTTTGTCCATTATGTCCTGTTCGTCGGTTTATTTTCAATCGAGGTCGGGGATGCGCGTTATAGGTGCGTCTTCCCAAAGGTGTTCCAAGTCGTAATATTCGCGTAAATCGGGCAGAAATATGTGCACCAATACGTCTCCGTAGTCCATGGCCACCCATTGCGCGTTGCCAAGACCGTTGACCTTGATTGGTTTTTCCTTGGCGTTTATGCGTGTAAACTCTGCCACGGAGTCGGCTATGGCTTCAACCTGTGCAGGTGACGAGCCCTGACATATTACGAAGTAGTGGCAGATGGCTCCGGCAATGCCGCCGAGGTCTGCTATTGCGATATTGCTTCCTTTTTTCTCCTGTATACCCTTTGTTATTGCTTCTACAAGCTGTTTTGTTTGTTCCATTTATATTTATATTACGTTTGTATATTCGGTAAATTTCGGACAAAGTTACTGCAAATCAGCATAATGGCAAAATAAATTGGGATTTATTAGCATTTATGATACGGTTGGAAAGGGGTGATAAAAAATAAAGAGGCAAGCAACCTTTTACGGTGTACTTGCCTCTTTTACTTGTTGGGATACTCGGACTCGAACCAAGAATGACAGGACCAGAATCTGTAGTGTTACCATTACACCATATCCCAATTGTTTTATTGCCGTCCGGTATATTTCCGAATTGCGAGTGCAAAGGTAGCGGAATTTTCGTAAACTGCAAAATTTTTAGTGAAAAAATGTGTTTATGATTACTCTTTTTTCTGCTTTTTATACAAAAAGACATGCTCATTTAATTCCTGCTGTGCATTATTACATATATTATTACAGGAGCACCCATTATTGGTGTGACTGCATTGAGCGGAATGATACCTATATTGCCCGGAAGCACACAGATGATATTGCATGTCAAAGCGACTATGGAACCGCAGAAGATGGTGGCGGGCATGAGGTGTCGGTGATTGTCGGTGCCGGTTATCATGCGTGCGATGTGCGGCACGGCCAGTCCGATGAAAGCCACAGGACCGCAAAAAGCCGTGGTAACAGCTGTGAGCAGGCCGGTGGTGAAGAGCAGTGTATTGCGTACGAGAGTGATGTTCACGCCAAGATTCTCGGCATATCGCTCGCCAAGCAGCAACGCATTTAGCGGCTTGACCAGCAGTAACGAGCCGATGAGTCCGGCAACGGTGACACCGGCAAACCACGGCATCTGTGACATGGACACACCACCGAAGTTTCCGAGTCCCCAGACCATGTACGACTGTACGCCTTCTTCGGTGGCGAAGAAATTGAGCAGGGCTATGGCCGACGACGCTATATAGCCAATCATAATGCCGATGATGAGCAACATTACGTTGCTGCGTACGATGTTGGCGAAGAAGAGAATCAGGCCCATCACGGCCATGGCTCCGGCAAAAGCGGCCGCGAGTACGGCCATGAAGCCTGATAGCGATACATTGCCGGCTGTGATGTTGCCGCCGAGCAGTAGCATGACCAATGCAACGCCAAGGCTGGCTCCGCTGTTGATGCCGAAGACACTCGGTCCGGCCAGGGGATTACGGAAAGCCGTCTGAAGCATCAGTCCTGACACAGCGAGCGCGCCGCCGCAGAGTGTGGCCGTGATGGCTTGTGGCAGACGCGACTCCATGACGATATATTGCCACGAGGCGTGACTGCCGGTATGTCCTGCAAGTATGGAAAACACTTCGGATGCAGGAATGTTTACGGCTCCTACGAGAAGATTTGCCGTAAAGAGAACGGCGGCCAAAAATGGCATCAAGATGAATGTCGGCTTCATTTCTTTTCTTTTATTAGAGGTAACACAAGCATACCATTGATATAATCCGGAACATCTTTGAAGCAGTGTAATATGGGGCTTTCGGTGTTTCTATTTCATTCTGACGAAATATTCCGGTTGGCCGAGACTGTCGGCGAGAGAGGGATGACAGATGATGATAAGATCGCGCAGCAGCCTGTCGGGATTGAACGGAGTATCTTCGTAGTACGTACTGTGATTGGTGTTGCATCCGTATACATTTCCTGTCTGCCAGGCGTCGAAACGGCTGTACCCGTCCTTGTCGGTCTTGAGGTCGGCAAGTGTCAGGTCGCGTGGAGAATTATAGCGTATCATCCATACGTTGCAGTGTGCTGCGCGTTCGAGAACACTCTCGAATGGCAGTGCCACACTACCACTGTGTCTGTCGTCGGCAAAGGGATTGTCTGCGCAGGCGTCGCGCAGCAATCCTCCGATGGTGCTGTGCCCTCCGGGTACATACCATGCCGCACCGTTCTGCCGGTCGAACAGTACCGAACTGCGTTCCTTGGCACGTGCGGCCATGATTTTGAGTTCACCGTAACGCTGTTCTATATCGGCAAACATGTTGTTTGCACGTTCTTCTGCTCCGAATAGCATGCCGTAAAACTTCATCCACTCGGCGCGGCCAAGGGCCGACGATTCCATATAGTCGGCGGCTTCGATGATGGGGATGCCTGTCTTCTCTATCTTGCCGTATCCGCCACTGTTCTGGAACGGTGAGAGCAATATGGCGTCGGCATCGATGTCGATTATCTTCTCTACCGTGGGAGTGATTCCGTTGCCGCAGTCGGCGATGGAACCTCTGGTGATGCCGAGTGTAATCTCTGGCAGATTGATGTATTGCGGGTCGCATACTCCGGCGATGGATTTTATACATCCCAATGAAGAAATCAGACCGCAATGTACCGATGTGGCCACTACGGCGCGCTGCAGCGGAGTGCGTACCACAGTGCCTTGCGGCAATGTTTCGGGCATGTCGTTATCTGCGGGGATTAGAAGGTATGTGTGCAGTGTGCGTCCGCTGTTCCACGGGTCGGCCATGTCCACACGGGTGAAGCCGTCGCCACGGCTTATCTTGAGTAGTGAGGAGTGGCTTAGAGAGTCGGTAGTGCAATCTGAAGAAGCTGCGGTCTTGCCTCTTCCGCCGCATGAGCAGAAAAGCAGGACCGCAGCAATAATCCGGCATATGCCAATGGCAATGTTATTCATACACTACGGTTGTGTTTTGGATTATGGCCGTCGGACCAACACCCGTCGGACATGTTTTCACGAGCTTGCCGTTCAAGTCGTATACATTGAGATAGCCGTTGGCTTTGTAGTCAGGATAACCGGTGTCTTCATTTTTTATGTACGACGCTATGTACACGTATCCGCGGATGGGATCGGCAGATATTGCAGCTGCCGAGAACGGTGCGTCGTTGGAGTCGGCTGCAATGAATTCGGCTGTCTTTCCGGTTGTCATGTCATATACGCTGTATGACGGAACTGTGGCAGGAGTGGTGTACGGGGCATTGTATGTGTAAATCTTCGTTCCGGCAACAGCCATATTGGTGGCCGGAACAACGTCGCTGACCTTGCCGCCCGATATTTTCTTAACTCCGGCGCCCACCTGGTTCCAGCTTGCATCGTATTTGCCGTAGTCGAGCACATAGAGGTCATTGCCCGATGCGTATACGGCATTGGGGTTGTTTATGAGTTCGTCGGTGAAGAGAGTCACATTGCCGGTTGTCAGGTCTATTTTGCCGATTGACGGGAATTGTCCGTTGCCATAGCTTGAGTTTGCCACATAGAGCGTATTGCCATTCACGGCCATTCCTTCGGGATACACTTTGTTTACATTTTCTGTTTCGGGTGTCGTGGGGTATGTCTTCACCACTTCGTAGGTAGCGGTGTCGATGGCTGCCACATATCCTGCAAATGTCGACACATATATACATCCGTTGCCGGCTGCAAAATGGCGCGGCTGGTTGCCTTTGCCTTCACCTATGGCGTTGACTGTGTTTATCTGCTTCAGTGACTTTAGTGTGCTGTTGTCCATTACCTCGATGGTGTTCTCGCCGGTGACAGCTATATACAGTTTCGTGCCGTATACGATGCCGTCGTTGGCTGTGATGCCGAGGCTGCGGCCGTTGGCTTTGGCAAACACGTCTTTTTCCGAAGCCCATGTCTCCGCGTTCAGATATGTCAGGCCTCCGTCAATCTGTCCGCTCTGATTTCCTGAGTTGACAACATATACGCCAAGATTCACATCCACCGGGCATGTTACATGAGGCGGATTGACATTGTCATCATCATCGTCGTCACACGATGTCAGTACGGTTGTACCCATGAGTAGCACTGCAATGCTCAACAAATACTTTTTCATATTCTTTCCAAGTTTTAAAATGATATTATAGTTTATAGTTTAATGATAACGTATAACTACGGCCCGGCATGGGATAGCGTGCTACGAGCTCGTACTGTTTGTTGAAGATATTCTTTGCATCGGCCCTTATCTCGATACGATGGTGTCCTATGGGGATTTGGCGGTATGCCGTGATTCCCGTTTCAACGTATCCGTTCACCTTTGTTCCGTCATAGTGCTCGTTGTTGGCATAGCGGCTGCTCATGCCCGTGGCGTGCAGTGAAAGGCATATCCATGGATTGTCGTAGCCGATGGCGGCACTGCCGCTGTGTATAGGAATGTAGGCAAGCTGATTCTTGTAGTAATTTGACGCCGGATTGGTGTGGTTCTCCACCCGTTGATGGCTGTAACTTGCCGATGCCGACAATGAGTGACGGCTTGTTCCGAAGCGGTGGGTTGCATTCAATGTGGCGTCAAATCCTCTGGCAAGCACTTTGCCAACGTTGATGTTGGTCCATACAAACATGTTGTACGGCACGGCCACTATCTTGTCTTTCACGTGGTTGACATATCCGTCGGCTATAATCCGAATGCCGGAACCGTTGCCGTACGATGTGCTCCATGTCACACCGATGTTGTATTGATCGGTCGATTCGGGCAGAAGGTCTGTGCTGCCGTAGTGGAAGAAGTAGGATTCGTTGAAGGTCGGACTGCGGAAAATGTTCTTGTATGATGCTCTCAGATACAGTTCATGTCCGTTGAGTATTTTGTAGGATACCGATACTGACGGCGATAGTCTGCGTGTGTTGCGTGCTCCGGGGCCGTCCTTGGCATCGTTGAGATATAGCGAGTGGAGCAGGCGTGTCGTAGCAGTGACTCTCGCTGTGCGGTATTTTCCGGTGAGCGATTGCAGAACAGTGTGTCGGAACGGGCGTATGTCGGTCGGCAGGCTGCTTGAAAGGTTGTTGAAGCTGTAATCGGCGGAGTAGTCAACGGCCCATGCCGATGCGGGTGCATATAGCACGCATATTGATGTGTATGCCTCGCGCTGCCTGTATGTGGCGTCTTTCACGCCTCCACCGTAAGTACCGTCGGTATATACCGATTCGGCATAGTTGTACTTGACAAACCACTTCATTGACAGCTTCTCACCGTGGCGCGTGCTGTATAGCAGTTGTGCAAAGGCGTTGCGGTCGTGCAGTTGTTCGTTGCTGATGTTGGTGTAGTATCTGACCTGACCGGGCAACTGCCTGTCATTGTCATAGTAGTAAGCCTTTCCTGTGAGCATGTTCCGTTTGTCAGGCATCCATGTGAAATTCATTTCGCCGTGGCCTTGGTTCATCCGGCTGTTTGTGCGGCGTTCGTGTGTCACGATTGATATGTTGCGGAGTATGAACGGATAGTCGTTTTCTGCATATATATATTCGCCTGTAGCCGATATCGCAAACTTCTCCGACAGGCTCTGCTCGTATTTTATGAATGGACTGACATATCCGAACGAGCCGGTCTTGACTTGCGCCGTGAGACGTGGACGTGTATAGGATGAGGGTGGGGGAAAGGTCTGTATGGACAGTACTGCGGCCGATGCCGAGTTTTTGGCCGGAACGAATATGTCGTCGTTGTCACCGATGGTGAGCGAGATACGGGCCACATTGTCCAGTGAATATCTTGATATGTCGATGTCACCGCTTTGACAGTCGCTCAGCATTATGCCGTCATAGGATACGCCTGTGTGCTGTGTGCCGAATCCGCGCACGGATACGGTCTTCATGCCGCCCGCACCGCCATAGTCGCGCAGGGTTATGCCGGGCAGACGGTTCAGCGCGTCGGCAATGTCGGTGATGCCGAATGTGCCGAACTGTTCCTGTGTAAGCATGTGTACCGGTGCGGTGCTCGTCACTTCCCGTATCTTGCGCGTGCCTATCACGTCGACATTGTCCAACCGGTGTGCGGTTGAGTTCGTGCTGTCTGTTTGTGCTGCAGCGTTGTTGAAAGCCATTCCCGCCAACAGCGTCGACACGAATGCCGTTGCTTTGATCTTAATTTTCTCTCTCATAGCTTGTCTGTATTCTCCGGGCTTTCCTCGAGCCGTGGAAAAACATTGTATGTCAACGGCAGGTCTTCTGGCTTCGTTGTCTGCGGCGGACGCCTTCCCGAAAAAATGTCAGTGGCATCGTGTCCGTCCGTATAAAAGACAACTTACAGCAGCGGGACTGCTCAGGATTTTCACCTGATTCCCTTTTAATCACAATGGTGTGTGAACCTGTTGACGGGTGCAAAGATAGTGCTTTTTGATGAAAAGCACAAACTTTTGTGTATGAAAATGAAAAGAGCCATATCACTCTACCCGTTGTGGGAGTATATGATATGGCTCTTTATTGTTAATGTGATAGACTTCTGTTACTTGTTTTCTGCGTCGATAGCCTTGATTTTCTCGCGTACCAGATTCATGTCATCCTTGAGTTTCTGTACCTTGCGGTTCATTTCGTCGATAAGGCTGTTGCCTTTCTTGCTCGATGCGTTTAGGAATCCGAGGTTGTTCTCATATGTCTGTACTTCGCTGCGAATGGCCTCATATTGGCGTACCAGACGTGCGCGTTCGTTGTCGAGTGCGTTTTCGCCTTGCTCTGCCACATTCTTCAACTTGTTCTTGAAGTTGTTGAGGCGGCGGCGTGCCACGCTGATATTCAGTTCCTTGTATATCTTGTCAATAATGGCATGATACTCTTCGTATAGTTTGTCTTTTTCTTTATAGGGTACGTGGCCTATGGCGTTGTACTCCTCCACCAATTTCTGCACGGCTTCCTGTGTATTGTCTCCCGGCTCTTCCTTCAGTGCTTTCAACTTTTCAATCACTCCGCGTTTCTTTTCCAGATTGGCGTGTTCTTCGCTGCGCTGGCCTGCGTTGGCGGCGTTTCGGGCTTCAAAGAACCGGTTGCAGGCTCCGAGAAATTCCTCCCAAAGCTGGTCTCCTAACTTCTTTGGAACCATTCCGATGGTCTTCCACTCTTTTTGCAGAGCCATGAGTTTGTCTGATGTCGATTTCCATTCGGTGCTGTCCTGCAATGCTTTTGCCTTTTCTACAAGTGCGCGTTTCTTATCGGCGTTTTCCTTGAATGTATCTTTAAGCGTCTTGAAGTATTCGGCCTTACGTCCGAAGAAATCGTCGCATGTGGCACGGAAACGCTCGAAAATCTTGACGTTCATCTTCTGCGGAGCAAAACCGATAGTCTTCCATTCTGCCTGTATGGCTATAATTTCCTTCGTGTGGCGTTCCCAGTCTCCCGAGCCTTTGTTCTCTTCTGCCGCAATGGCTTTGGCTTTCTCGCATAAAGCCGTCTTACGGGCAAGATTCTCCTCTTCCTTTGAACGCAGATTCTCGAAATGCTGCTGGTGGCGCTTGTTGATTACAGTAGATGCAGCCTTGAAGCGTATCCATATCTCTTCGCGCAGTTCTTTGGCTACGGGGCCTATTTCCCTATATTCGGCATGTAGCTTTTGCAACTGGTGGAAAGCACTTATCAGGTCTTCTTCATCAGCCAGTTTCTCTGCAGCCTCACAGATGCGTATTTTCTGTTCAAGGTTTTTCTTGAAATCATATTCGCGTGCTTCGCTGTTGAGCTTGAGAAGGTCGTAATACTGTTCTACATACAATTGGTAGTTGCGCCACAATTCGTTGGCCCTTGTAGCCGGAACATTCTTTATCTCTTTCCATTCCTGTTGCAGAGCCTTGAATTCCTGATATGATTTGTTGGCATCCTCGGGCGAGGTTGCCATGGCTTTTATCTTTTCTATTATGTCGAGTTTCTTCTTGAGATTCTCTTCCTTTTCAGCTTCCTGCTCTTTGAATATTTTTGTGCGTTTTTCTTTGATGATGGTCATTTCAGCCTTGAATGCCTCTTCTTCATCGTCGGGCACAAGCTGGTAGTTCTCAGGATCACCGCCCCCGTCTATATAGCTCTTGAGCGCAGCGTCGCGCTCTGTGATGTGTATTTTATAGAATGCGGTCTTCAGCTGGTCAATCTCGTCTTTCTGTGGCGCTTCATCGCTGTGCGCGATCTCTCTTATTCTTTCGAGCACTTCTTTCTTTGACGTGTACACCTTGCGTTCGGTCTCCTTGTCGGGTGTCTCGGTTGTCTCCTCTTGGGTGTTCTCTACTTGAGATAGTTCGGTCTGGTCTGTTGCTTCAGCTGTAGGAACCGCAGTCTCTTCCATTTTGTTCACTTCTTCTTTTTTGCCCATTTCAATGGCGTTTTCTTGAGAGTCCATCATTTAAACTTTTTAGTTAATGATTCGGTTTTTTCAATATCTCTTTATCCGTCGTTTCCGTATCATGCACGTATGGTGTCTATGTTTGTACACAATTCTGTCCGCGAGGATTTTTCATGTAAAATCAAGCGCAAACTTACTTAAAAATATTGTAAACGCCTAATTTTCAGTCGCTTTTTTTCAAATTTATTCTTAAATGAGCCTTTTGTGACGGAAAATCCACCAGAATATGCCTGAAATGCCTACAGAAAGGACCATTGCTATGGCAAAGCCGTAACGGCTGTTTTCCATTCCGTTGACGAGGTTCATGCCGAAAAGACTTGCTATGAGTGTGGGGAACATCATAAGTATGGACACGGAGGTAAGCGTACGCATCACGGTGTTCATGTTGTTGTTGATAATGCTTTGGTAGGTATCCATGGTTGATTCGAGAATGTTCGAGTAGATATTGGTCGTTTCCCGTGCCTGTGTTATCTCGATGTTTACATCTTCGATAAGGTCGGCGTCGAGTTCGTCTATCTGTAGTTTGAATTTCAACTTTGACAGCAGTGTCTCGTTTCCTCGAATTGAGGTGATGAAATATGTCAGCGAGTCCTGCAGACGGCTCAGACCGATGAGTGATTCGTTGTTCACTTCGCGGTCAAGGTTGCGCTTGGCCTTTTCGATGAGACTGCTTATCTGTTTCAGACGCTTCAGATACCATACGGCCGATGAGAGGAACAGACGGAATATCATGTCCACATGGTCTGTAAATCCTTCGCCTCGCTTCTGTTGGAAACTCACAAAGTCTATCATCATGTTTGTTTCGTAGTAACATACAGTGATAGTAACGTCGCGCTTGTGGATTATGCCAAGCGGAACGGTGGTGTAAGGGGTTCGTGAGCGTATTTCCTTGACGTAGGGTATACGCAGGATGATGAGCATCCATCCGTCGTCATATTCGTAACGGGCACGCTCGTCGGTATCGCTGATATCGGAGAAGAAGTAGTCGGGTATTTTGAACCGCTTTTCCAGTTCGTCCTGATCTTCCTCCGTCGGACATGTCACCTGTATCCAGCAATTGGGCTGCCACTCCTCGAGTGTGCTGAGCCCTCCGATAGTATTCCAATAAGTTTTCATAATGGCTAATCCTCCGTTTTTTCTGTGGGCAAACAACAGGTACGGTGGATTAACCTTGCGGGCTATCCACGGCACCTACAATGTTAAGTTCTCCGCGTGATAATCGTCCATAATTCTGTTTTGAAATTATATTTTGCGTTGCAAAGGTAAGAAAAAAGTTTGAAACATGGATAAAACATATAAAGTATTATGTTATGGTATATGAAAAAACAAGCACATTGCGTGTGTCTGACGGACATTGCAATGTGCTTGTTTTCCTGTTTCAGGTTTTCCGAAGGATTGCTGCGGTGATTCTTATTTCACCGGCACTTCTTCAAGTGTCTTCTTAAGCAAAGCCCAGAACGGCTCGACTGTCTCGATCAGGGCACGCTCATTTGTAGTATGCGGAGAGCGCATTGTCGGACCGAGCGACACAACGTCGAGGTGAGGATATTTGCCGAGGATGATGGAGCACTCCAGCCCGGCGTGGTCCACCTGTATGATTCCGTCTTCACCGTTGAGCTCCTTGTATATGCGCAGCAGCAGATGCAGTATCTCACTTTGCGGGTTGGGATCCCATCCGCAATAGCTTCCTGATGTCTCGACCTTCATGCCGGCCATGCTGAAACAGCTTTCAATCATTGTCGTGACATATTCTTTCATGTCCTCGCGTGAACTGCGTGGCAGGAGCTTGATGGCTGCTTTTCCTCCCTCGATATCTATGATGGCGAGGTTGCTCGATGTCTCCACCACGTCAGGATATGATGTTATCATGCGTATCACACCGTCGTGGCAGGCATAGATTGCGTTGACAAGGTTGTCCTGTATCTCGACAGGCACCTCTGTCTTGGGTGTCTCCACGTCTTCAGCACGGAAAGTCAAACCGTTCTCTATGCCTTTATATTCATCGACGAAATCCTTTTCCCACTCGCTTACCAGTTCTTTCAGCACTTCTACATTCTCCTTCGGAAGCGTGAGCACCACTTCCGCTTTGAATGGGATGGCGTTGCGCATGTTGCCTCCGTGCCATGATGCCAGACGGGCCTCGCACTCTTCGATGGCCTCACGCACGAATCGCACCATCAGTTTGTTCGCATTGCCGCGTCCTTCGTGTATCTCCAGTCCGGAGTGACCGCCTTTGAGTCCCTGCAATGTTACGCGCACGGCTGCATCTTCGGAGTCTGTGTCGGCCTCTTTGTAATCGAGTGTGGCATTTACGTCAATGCCTCCGGCACTTCCTATCACAAATTTGCCCCATGTCTCTGAGTCGAGATTGAGCAGTATGTCGCCATGAAGTTCACCCTCCGGCAGATTGTTGGCACCGTACAGGCCTGTCTCCTCGTCGGCCGTGATGAGTGCTTCCACAGGACCGTGTTTCAGTGTCTTGTCTTCCATTACAGCCATGATGGCGGCTACGCCCAAGCCATTGTCAGCGCCTAAAGTGGTGCCTTTGGCCTTGACCCATCCGTCTTCGATGTATGTCTGTATCGGATCGTTCACGAAGTCGTGTTCGATCTCGGGCGATTTCTGCGGAACCATGTCCATGTGTGCCTGCATGATGATGCCTTTGCGGTTTTCCATGCCCGGTGTGGCGGGCTTGCGCATCACGATGTTGTCGGCCGGATCCTTGAATGCCTCGACACCGGCCTCTTTTGCGAAATCGAGCAGGAACTGCTGTACTTTATCCAAATGTCCGGAAGGACGTGGAATCTGTGTAAGTGCGTGGAAGTTGCGCCAGATGCACTCAGGGTTGAGATTCTTGATTTCTGTTGTCATAATCGGTTATTTTTTTAGGTTTATTGTATTAATGCGTTTTGTAAAGGACAGTATGCCCCATGCCCATACGCCAAGCAGTATCACCAATATTGTCTGCACCGTATGCACGATGAGCACGAAATACAGGGCATCGGATTCGGCCACGCCATAGAGTATCAGCATGGTCTTCACAGCAAAATGCCACGGACCGGCACCGTTTGGGGTGGGCACGAGTACGGCTATGCTGCCAACGACAAATGTTACCAGTGCGCAGGCTATACCAAGGTCTGCCGTAAATCCGAAACAGAAGAACGTGAGATAATAATGCAGAAAATAGCTGACCCAGATACCGATGGTGAAAATGATGAACAACGGCACGTTTCTGACCTTGTGCAGCGACGTCACTCCTTGGAAGATTCCGCTGAGCGTCGCTTTCACCTTATTATATATGGAGAGCTTTTTCAACAGTATGTGCAGCAGTCCGAGCGCGGCCGCACCGCATATGGCCGTCACGGCATAACCTGTGGCAGAAAAACCGCGCATTATGGTTTCGAGGCTTGTCCCTGTCCTTTCGAAGAACGTGTCGAACACGTGAAACTGCATCAACAGCGTGAGTCCTGTTACCATAGCCACGACGATGGAGTCGATGGCTCGCTCGGTGACCACAGTGCCCAATGCTTTGGCAAACGATACTCCGTCGTAACGCTTGAGTATGCCGCACCGTGTGAATTCGCCTACGCGCGGAATGATGAGGCTGGCCGCATATGAAAGAAACACCGAGTTGATGCATGTGTTCAGGCGCGGATGTTCTCCGACAGGTTCGAGTGTCTGTCGCCAGCGCCACCCGCGTAACATCTGTGCCAATATACCGAACGGGAACGACAGCAACATCCATGTCCAGTTCATATCATTGAGCATGAACCGGCCGACGGAATTGAAGTCGAAACCGCGGTACATCCAATAGAGAATGGCTCCGCCGAGTGTCAGCGGCATCATTATCTTAACGATGATATTCGCTATCTTTCTAAATTCCATATCATCTGCAAAAATACATCATTTTGGGCGTAACACAAAATAATCGCATGTCTTTCAGCCGTGCTATAATCATTTTCTTTGTCGGGCAGCAATGCAATTTTTTATTTTTTTGTAACTTTCCTCTAAAGAAAAACTCAAATCTTTATCCTGCCGGTGTATGAATCTTGGATTTTATATTTATCTTTGCCGATGATTATGAAGCAAGTAAGACCAAAGAAGAATCTCGGCCAGCATTTTCTGACCGATCTGAGCATAGCCAAGAGCATAGCCGACACGGTGGATGTCTGTCCGTCGCTGCCGGTGCTCGAAGTGGGGCCGGGTATGGGAGTGCTCACGCAGTATCTTGTGGAGAAACCGCGCGAGGTGAGGGTAGTGGAGATAGACCGCGAGTCGGTAGCCTATCTTCATGAGCATTTTCCGAAGCTGGCGAATAATATAATAGGTGAGGATTTCCTGCATATGGACCTTGAAGGACTGTTCGGCGGCGGGCAGTTTGTACTCACGGGTAACTATCCGTACGATATATCGTCGCAGATATTTTTCAAGATGCTCGACAACAAAGACTTGATACCATGCTGCACGGGCATGATACAGCGTGAGGTGGCATTGCGTATGGCATCGGCTCCCGGTAACAAGAACTATGGCATATTGAGTGTGCTGATACAGGCATGGTACGACGTGGAGTACCTGTTCACCGTAGACGAAAATGTGTTCAATCCGCCACCGAAGGTGAAGAGTGCCGTGATACGCATGACGCGCAACAGCGTGACCGACCTCGGATGTGACTGGCAGTTGTTTCGGCGTGTGGTGAAGACGGTGTTCAACCAGCGTCGAAAGATGTTGCGCGTCAGTCTGCGCCAGTTGCTCAGTGCAGACAGTGTTTCTCCGGGATTTTTTGACCGCGAATTGATGACATGCCGCCCGGAACAGCTCTCTGTGGCTCAGTTTGTCGAACTGACAAATCTTGTGTCCTGGCAGCTAAAGACAAGTGACTGATATTGATATGTCGGTCGAAGGTTGCGGCAGAATATGGAATATATAAGTTGTCAACAAAATAAAGTTGTCAACAAAATAAATCTATATTATCTCCGGACATTGTACGGATGTGCCTTGAATGAACGCGCCCCAACGGGGCAATAAGCACATAGCCCGGGGCAGAGCGAAGCGGCACCCCGGGGACAACACGATTGCATCCATTCGCCCTGAAAGGGCAAAAGCATTAATTATCAGACAATTACATTTTCATATCCGATATGTTTTTATGCTTTTGCCCTTGCAGGGCGCGGGGATTGGCGATGTTTGAATTCCAGGGTGCCGCTGCGCTCTGCCCCGGGCTATGTGCTCGTTGCCCCGTTGGGG
>Ga0137306_100483_pt1 | contig 55704 bp, 54 predicted proteins | sample Inofroosms_March_FD_97187 | JGI IMG/M metagenome (GOLD analysis project Ga0137306, IMG submission 97187) | Mouse cecal microbial communities from Vienna, Austria - N-Acetylneuraminic and N-Acetylglucosamine D2O microcosms_March | ecosystem: Host-associated > Mammals > Digestive system > Large...
TCGTCTCTCTTGCCTCTTTAAATGCAGCATCAATTGCATCAAAGTCATGTCCATCAATATTTATTACATGGAAGTTAAATGCCTCAAACTTCTTGTCAATCGGATATGGAGAGTTAACCTCTGTAATCGGCCCGTCAATCTGAAGGTTATTATTGTCCACGATCACAACCAGGTTGTCCAGTTTTCTGTGTGCCGCAAGCATGGAAGCCTCCCACACCTGTCCCTCCTGAATCTCACCGTCGCCAAGGAGTGTGTATACTCTGTAGGAATCTCCTGATATTTTCGCGGAAATGGCCATGCCGACTGCCGCGGAGATACCCTGTCCGAGTGAGCCGCTTGACATATCAACGCCCGGAATGTGTTTCATATCCGGATGGCCCTGAAGATAGGAACCTGTCTTACGCAGTGTAGTAAGATCCTCCACCGGGAAGAATCCCCTGTTTGCCAAAGTAGAATAATATCCCGGTGCGGTATGTCCCTTTGATAATACAAAACGATCACGGTCTTCCTTCTTCGGATCTGCCGGATCAACATTCATTTCCTCGAAAAACAGATACGTATAAATATCCGCTGCGGAGAGGGAGCCGCCCGGATGTCCACATTTTGCACTGTGAACTGCGGTAATAATTCCCTTTCTTACCTCGTTCGCAGTTTTCATAAGCTCTAATTTTTTCATGAAAAATGCCTCCTATTCCCCAAATACAGCCTTGTAGTCTGCCTGGAACTTCGCAATTCCTGCGTCTGTCAGCGGGTGATGTGTCATCTGCTCAATTACTTTATACGGTACCGTTGCAATATCTGCTCCTGCCAGCGCGCAGTCTGTTACATGGATGGTACTTCTTACGCTTGCTGCGATAATCTGTGTATCAATATCCCCTGCAGTCCGGAAAATGTCTGCAATCTCCGCAATCAGATCCACACCCCTTACAGAGATATCATCCAGACGTCCAAGGAACGGTGATACATAAGTAGCGCCTGCCCTTGCAGCAAGAAGTGCCTGGTTTGCTGTGAAGATCAGTGTAACGTTTGTCTTGATCCCTTCCTTTGTAAGCTGCTTACATGCTTTAAGACCCTCTGCAGTCATCGGAATCTTCACGACCATATTGGGGTGGATCTTTGCGATCTCTCTTCCCTCTGCAATCATGCCTTCCGCATCAACCGTTGTTGCCTTTACCTCGCCGCTTATGGGCCCGTCCACAATTGATGCAATCTCTGCGATCACCTCTTCAAATACCCTTCCTTCCTTTGCAATCAGGGAAGGATTTGTTGTTACACCGCAAATAACCCCCATGTCATTTGCTTTCTTAATGTCCTCGACTTTGGCTGTGTCAATGAAAAATTTCATTCTCCTGTTTCCTCCTTAAAAATATGTTTTCCGCATAAAAAAATTATAGCCCATTAACCTTATTTTGGTCAATAGGCACAAATTATTATTAATAATTTTATTCATTAATAATTTTGGATTATTAATGAATTATCAACAAAACGCAGGAAATTCAGACACATTTCATGCTGCCCCGTTTCATGGCATATCATCTCAAGAACACTGTAAATACCCATTTTTTGTAATTCGCATCTCTTCTGTCACGCACACGTGAAATAGTGTAGCATAGCAAAAATATTATTAATAATACATAAAAATATATTAATTTTTAATTTTTTTATGCCTTGCATAAGAGGTTGTCCCGCGCACAATAAGCTTGGGCTCGTACTCCACATGATAAATGCTGACAGGCTCTATTTCCGAATACTTTGAAGTATTCGTCGCAATTTTCTTCATAATAATATCGCACGCATCCCTGCCTTTAAAAATGACGAAATGCTCAATAGTCGTAAGTCCCACCTTATGAAGCCGGGTAAACAGTGTATTGTCACAGCCCATCACGGACACATCCCCGGGAACCTTAAGCTTTGCTTCATGGAGGGCATCCATAATCCCGAATGCAATCATGTCATTGAGCCCTACGATTGCCGTGACATCCTTCGTCTCCCCAAGGAGCTCCCTTGTCAGCTCATATCCAATCATGTACTCCGAATCAATGTGAGCAATGTCCTTATCAATCTCTTCCTTTGCTGCTTTGATAATTACATTTTCCCTGATGCCTGCAGCCTCATATTCTTTCAGAAATCCCTCCACACGCTTGGAACGCTGCTTCTGCCTCGTAGTAAGCGGCGGTGCAATATATGCCACCCTGCGGTGCCCCAGTTCAAGGAGATGCCTGGCCATCAGACGGCCAAGCTTGGAATTATCAAGTTCCACCACATCCACGTCCAGCTTTTCATTCTGATTATTAATCACCACCACCGGAATATTCCTGGACAGTTCCTTCACAAGCCCTAGAAAGCAGTAACTCGGGTTGCACATATAGATCACCCCAAGCGGCCGGATCTGCCACATCATCTTAAGGTAGCGCTCCTCCATCTTAAGATCTCTCTGCGTGTTGCAGATAAACAGCGCATACCCCTGCTCCTTCGCCCGGGACTCAATGCCCTGGAGGAGCATAACATAGTATGGATTCGTAAGGTTAGGGCAAAACACAACCAAAAGCTTCTCCTGTCTGCCGCTCTTTGATGACTTCCGCTTCTGTGGCACATAGCCCAGCTCCTTGACCGCCGTCTCCACACGGTCAATCGTCTCTTTGGAAAAAGAAGCATTGTACTTCTTGTTCAGTATCATCGATACCGTAGCCTGGGATACCCCGGCGGCTTTGGCAATGTCAGTGGATGTAATTTTATTTCTGCTCATGAGGCACCTCCTGGTTGGGGGACGGGGCATTTTTAAAAATGCCCCGTCCCAAATTAAAAATGACCTGTCCCTTTTTGAGTTGGGGACGGGGTAATTTTAAAATTACCCCGTCCCCAACTACAATTCCGTGCGCCCGTCGAGTGCCCGAAGGAGTGTCACCTCGTCTATATATTCCAGGTCTCCCCCTACCGGCACTCCGCTGGCAATTCTGCTTACTTTGATGCCCGTTGGTTTTATCAGCTTGCTGATATACATAGCTGTGGTCTCTCCCTCCAGGCTTGAATTAGTTGCCACGATCACTTCATCCACCTCTTTTTCAAGACGGGCGATCAGTTCCTTTAGCTTTATGTCTCCCGGCCCGATTCCGAGCATGGGGGATATGGCTCCATGGAGGACATGGTACACTCCTTCGTATTTTCCGGTTTTTTCGTATGCTGCCAGGTCGCGTGTATTTTCTACAACCATGATTGTCTTGTGGTCTCTGTCCGCATTTGCGCAGATCGGGCAGAGATCCTGGTCAGTGAGTGTGCAGCATTCTTTGCAGTATCTTACATTTTCCCGGGCCTCTACCATTGTCCCGGCCAGTCTTTTTACGTCCGGGGCCGGCATATGAATCAAGTGAAAAGCCAGCCTTGCCGCTGACTTCGTTCCAATTCCCGGGAGGCGGGATAATTCATCTATTAGCTTTCTGATCTGGTTGCTATAGTAGTCCATCTGAACTGCTCCTTATCTAAAACAGTCCCGGAATACTGCCGCCCATTCCGCCGGTAAGCTTTGACATGGAAGAGGAGGACGCCTCATCTACCTTTTCAAATGCCTCGTTCACCGCAGCCACTATCAGGTCCTCCAGCATCTCAACGTCATCTGGATCTACGACTTCCTCATCGAGTTTGATCTTAAGTACCTTCTTTACTCCGGTCACCGTTACCTCCACGGCGCCTCCGCCCGCTGTTGCGGTAAACTCCTTTGTCTCCATCTCTTTTGCCTGTTCTTCCATCTGACGCTGCATCTTCTGCGCCTGCTTCATAAGATTTGCCATGTTCCCCGGCATACCGCCGCCGGGAAATCCGCCTCTTTTCGCCATTTCTTTCTCCTTTCTGTCACTATCGCAATCGTTACGGTTCACATCCCGGAAATGCATCTGCGATGCTTTTCCGCCTCTTTGCGCCTGATTTTGCTCAGTCGCACGCTAATCGTCCTCCACAGTGAGATCCATATGAACCGCTTCTTTGATATATGCTTCAATATCTGCAAAACTGTCCTCGAACCGACGCCCTTCCTCCACATGGCAGACGTCAATCTCTACTTTCCTGCCGGTTTTCCCGGCAATGAGTTCCTTTATCTCCTCCTTATGCGCATCGCTTCCAACAACTCCGGCGCTCACCTCGTCCGGCAGCACAATCATCAGCCTGCTGCCGTCCCCGGCGCTTAAGCGCGCCTTCTTCAGATATGTCCTGAGCATGGGGGAGGCATCGTTAGCTATAACGCGGAAATCCGCCGCCACAGCCTTCACTTCCTCATTCAGCGCCTGTGGAAGCTCCGGCTTCTTTGCAGGCTTCTCTTCCGCCTCCCTGTCCCGGTACACGATTCTCTCCCCGGCTTCTCCCGCAACGGTGAGCCTCTCTTCAAGCTTCTTCTCCACCGCCCGGATCCGCTCAAGCATTGTATCCTCTGCCGGCTCCATCTCTGGCCTGCAGAGCTTGATCAGTGCAATTTCAAGAAGAACCCTCTTCTGAGATGCGTATTTCAGCTGGTTTGTAAGATCTGAGAAAATGCGGATGTAGCGCATCAAGGTATCATTTTCTATAAGAAGCGCCTCCTCCTTAAGTCTCGCAAGGTTTTCCGTAGAGACATCCAGCACGTCCTCCATGTTATCCGAGCATTTTACCAGCAAGAGATTCCTCAGATACCAGGTGAAATCTGACGCAAGCTGAGACAACTCCCGCCCCTCTGATACAAGCTCATCCACCGTCTCAATCACTGCACGCGCGTCAAACTCCAGAAGCTCCCTTAAGAGCCGGCTGAATACCTCAGTGTCAACCGCACCAAGCACCTCCAGCACATGGTCGTACGTGAGCGCCTCTCCGATGTAAAATGCCGCGCACTGGTCAAGCAGGCTCAGCGCATCACGCATAGAACCGTCCGCCACCCTCGCGATATAGCGGACAGCCTTCTCCTCTACCTCCCATTTTTCCTTCTCAATCAGCTCCATAAGCCGCGCAGAAATCGTCTCTATGGAAATGCGCTTGAAATCATATCTCTGGCAGCGGCTCAGAATCGTAATCGGAATCTTGTGGGCCTCCGTTGTGGCAAGGATAAAAATCACATATTCCGGCGGTTCCTCCAACGTTTTCAGTAGTGCATTAAAGGCCCCGATTGAAAGCATATGCACCTCGTCAATAATATATACCTTGTACCTTCCCTCCGTAGGACGATAGGAAACCTCCTCTCGGATCTCCCGGATATTGTCCACGCCATTATTGGATGCCGCGTCAATCTCAATCACATTCATGGAGTTCCCTGCAGCAATCGTCCTGCACGTCTCACATTTCCCACAGGGACTCCCCTCTTGTGGGTGCTCGCAATTAACCGCCTTCGCAAATATCTTTGCGACAGACGTTTTCCCCGTCCCCCGGGTCCCGCAGAACAAATATGCATGTCCGACACGGTCTGACTTAATCTGATTCTTAAGCGTTGCCACAATGGCGTTCTGCCCTTTTACGTCCTCAAATTCATCTGGCCGGAACTTCCGGTATAATGCCATATACGACATGTGCCCACACCTCTGCTTTTCATCCTTTTATTAGTCTCACTATTTATCGCCAAAACTGATACCAGAGAGCTTCGCTTCCTTAATAATATCAGACGCAGGATCCACATATTTCAGTTTCCCTGCAACCTCCGCAAGAGGAACACGGATTACCTTGTCATTCCTAATGCCAACCATATTTCCAAAATCACCATCTAAAATTGCCTCAGCCGCAGCCGCACCCAGCCTGGTAGAAAGCACCCTGTCATACGGACACGGAGAGCCTCCCCTCTGAGTATGCCCGGGAATCGCTATGCGGACCTCCTGGTCCGTTCTCTTCTGCACCTTTTCAGCCATCTCATAGGCTACAGACGGATATTTCTTCTTCTCCTGCTTCTCTTTAAGCTCCTTCTTCGAAAGCTTCGCATCCTTCTTGGAAATGGCACCTTCAGCCACCGCAATAATAGTAAATCTCTTACCTGCTTTCTTCCTCTTATTAATCGCGTCAACAATCACATCAATGTCATATGGAATCTCCGGAAGCAGAACAATATCCGCGCCGCCTGCAATCGCTGCATGAAGCGCAACCCATCCAACCTTATGTCCCATGATCTCCACGATAAATACGCGGTTGTGGGATGTTGCTGTCGTATGAATCTTATCAATCGTATCCGTCGCAATGTCAACCGCACTCTGGAAACCAAATGTCATATCCGTTCCCCAGAGATCATTATCAATCGTCTTCGGAAGTGTAATCACATTCAGCCCCTCCTCGCGGAGCAGATTCGCCGTCTTATGAGTTCCATTTCCTCCAAGGATCACCAGACAATTCAGGTTCAGCTTGTGATATGTGTGCTTCATCGCCTCAACCTTATCAAGACCATTCTCATCCGGAACCCGCATGAGCTTAAACGGCTGCCTGGAAGTCCCCAGAATCGTACCTCCTACTGTCAGAATTCCGGAGAAATCCCTGGAAGTAAGCATCTTGAAATTCGAATAGATCAGCCCTTTATATCCCTCCTGAAATCCGTAGATCTCCACTTCATTTTCCTTACATTTCGAATAAATTCCTTTCACAACTCCACGCATAGCAGCATTCAGCGCCTGGCAGTCTCCTCCGCTGGTTAATATGCCGATTCTTAACATAATTCCTTCCTCCTAGCATTCAGTAGAATTTTATTTGCATATATATTAGTATACCTTATTTCTCCTCATGAAACAAGTTGGGGACGGGGTAATTTTAAAATTACCCCGTCCCCAACTTGCCCAGTTGTGATATACTACTATATTAGGGGCAGCTAGTCTGCCCACAAATTACAAATTATAGAAAGAAGGTCTTCCCTTGGATAGATTGGATATTAAGTTATGGTCACTGGCCGCCAGAGGGCATATCGTCCCAGAGCGTTCCCTCCTTAAGACACCGAAGCAGATTGCCGCCATCAAAAAAAGCGCCGCTCTCAACACGGCTGTTCTGGATCATGTTGCGGCGCACATTCATGCTGGTATGAGCACAGAGGAAATCGACCGGCTCGTGTATGATTTTACGACAGAGCACGGAGGAATCCCGGCGCCCCTTGGTTTTGAAGGCTTCCCGAAAAGTGTCTGTACCTCCCTAAATAACGTCATCTGCCACGGTATTCCCAGCGAATACGAGATTCTGGAGGAGGGCGATATTTTGAATGTGGATGTATCCACAATACTGAATGGATATTATTCTGACGCGTCCCGCATGTTCACGATCGGAGAGGTGTCTCCCCGCGCCGCAAAGCTTGTGCGGGTGACACGGGAGTGTGTCGAACTGGGGCTTAAGGCCGCAAAGCCCTGGGGGCATCTGGGAGATATTGCCCATGCCATCAACACTCACGCCCGGCAGAACGGTTACTCCGTTGTTGAGGATATCGGCGGACACGGCATTGGGTTGGAATTCCACGAGCCGCCCTTCGTAAGCTATGTAACGCCTAGAGGAACGGAGATGGTCCTTGTTCCTGGCATGATGTTTACCATAGAGCCTATGGTAAATGAAGGCAGTCCTGATTTCTTTGTAGATGAGGATGATGACTGGACTGTGTTTACGGAAGATGACGGGCTGTCGGCCCAGGTGGAATATATGGTTCTGGTAACAAACACAGGAATTGAGGTTTTATCGAAGTAAAGGGATGAAGTTGGGGACGGGGTAATTTTAAAATTACCCCGTCCCCAACACGAGTGCTGAGTATGCTCCCATGTTTACAACCAGATTTCCGCCCTGCACGAGATACTCTTCATAATCCAGCGTATACCCGTCCGCCCAGGAGTAGAGAAGCCTCCGCATCCGGCAGTCCGCGGGCACCTCGGCCTCCCACACCGGTACTGTTACTGATTCCAGGTCAGTGCCGTTATTTATTATCACAATGATCTGTTCATCCTGCGTAAATCTTCCGTACGCAATGATATTTTCCCGCCAGGCAAGCATCTTCAGGGATCCGGTTTTTAGCGGAGCACAGGCTTTATGGATACGGATAATATCCTTGTGGAATGCCAGAAGTTCCTGATTTTCCCTGCCCCAGGGATATGTCCTTCTGTTGTCGGGATCCGTAAAGCCGCAGACTCCTGCCTCGTCCCCGTAATATATGGTGGGAGCGCCCACCCAGGTCATCTGTATCACAACGGCCTCGCGCATCACCGCTTCATTTACATATGCTTCTGCTGCTTCCGGCCCCAGACGGTCAGCCCTTCCGACCATGTGGTTCGTCCGTGTCAGAAACCGGGAATGGTCGTGGTTCGACAACTCATTCATGGCAATCTCCAGGGACGGTGTCAGCATATTTGCCATATGATGAGTAATCGAATTCACGAAGTAATCCCCATTGCCCCGCAGCTCGTCGCGGCTTTCGTCGCTGTGTTTTTCCATTCCTGTAAGGAACCAGGTCACAGGTTCCATGAATGCATCATAGTTCATGACTGTATCCCACTCATCTCCCTGAAGCCATTCCCCGGGATCCCCATAATGCTCTGCCAGGATGACTGCTTCCGGATTTGCATCCTTGACCACGTTCCGGAATTTTTTCCAAAAGGTATGGTTATATTCATTGGTCATCCCCAGATCTGCCGCCACATCCAGCCTCCAGCCGTCTGCGTTAAAGGGCGGTGACACCCATTTCCGTCCGACCTTAAGTATATAGTCCTCAAGCTCCTTCGAACCCTCATAGTTCAGCTTGGGAAGTGTATCGTGCCCCCACCAGCCGTCATAGCTCGCGTTATAGGGCCAGTTTTCCTCATTTTCATCATAAAACTTAAAATAGCTCCGGTACGGGCTGTCTGCAGAAATATATGCTCCCGGCGCGTAATCCTCCTGGTTCTCATAGACACGCTCCCTGTCCATCCACTTGTTAAAAGAACCGCAGTGGTTAAACACACCGTCCAGAATAATCTTCATGCCTCTTCTGTGAAGCTCCTCCACGAGCTTTATAAACAGCTCATTGCTGGCTTCCAGATTGCGCAGATCCGCCGTCCGCTTCTGATATTTCCCCGCCAGGGCATTATCCGTGACGCCGTCCGGCAGCACCTCGCCGCCGTCTTCCACGATCACGCCGTAATGCGGGTCTATATAATCATAATCCTGTATATCATATTTATGGTTGGAAGGAGATACAAAAAGCGGATTAAAATAAAGCACCTCCACCCCCAGATCCTGGAGGTAGTCAAGCTTATCCATAACTCCCTTCAGATCCCCGCCGTAAAATTCGCGCACGCCCATACTGGCGGGATATTTATCCCAGTCCTCAACCTTCTGGCTATAGCCTCCGATATAATAGTATTCATTTGTCTCAACATCATTAGAAGGATCTCCGTTATAAAAACGGTCCGTATAAATCTGGTAAAAAACTGCGCCCTTCGCCCAGTCCGGCGTTGCGAATCCTGGAACAATCACAAAATCATAAAATCCTTCTATGTGGTCTGATATGCCATCCCTGTTGAAATAACATACCTCCCGGCCGTCCCAGATCTCAAAAGAATACTGGAACGGCTCGCCGTCCAGCCTCCAACGTATCGTGTAATAATCAAACTCTCCCTTTACCCTTCCGTTCCCAGGATCCTCCTTTTCCAAGTCATAGCTGCCTGATGCTGTAATCATCCTGACACGTAAGACATCGTCTTTTGCCGTGCGGAACCTTAAAGTCACCACCTCGTTTTTTTCAGGCTGCGGCGGTATACGATAAGCATTTGTTCCATCACAGAATAATGCTTCTTTTCTCATGACTGTCAACCCCTTCTATTTAGTCACTTTCTCACCGTCTGCAAATATTTATACTGCGCGCCAGATAAATCTGCCGTGCAGTATAACATCATGCGCACAGCCACATAAGGAAATATGCCGCTTTGCGGCTGTGGCTGGCGCGATACTCACGGCAGATTTCATTGGTCGTGAGTATAATTCCCGTAACTGCTCAGTACCTTCACAGCAGTTATCAGTTTTCTCCACTGCTAAATAAAGCTTCAAACTCCTCCCTGGATATCTTTTCCTTCTCCAGCAAAAGATCTGCACAGGCATGAAGCACATTATCATACTGATGAATAATCTCCTTTGCCTTTGCATAGCACTCATCAATAATACGCTTCACTTCCTTATCGATCACGGTCGCCACACTCTCCCCGTAGCGTCTCTGTGTATGTGTCAGATCACGCCCGATGAACACCTCCTCACTGTCATCGTCATAATTAATCAGTCCCACGGTCTCAGACATACCGAACTTCGTCACCATGGACTTTGCCAGTCCGGTCGCCTGCTTGATATCCTGGGAAGCTCCGGTTGTAATATCGTCAAATACCTCTTCCTCTGCCACACGTCCGCCAAGCGCCACCGTAATATCCTGCAGCATCTTCCCTTTTGTGTTAAACATCTCATCCCGCTCAGGCAGCGGCATTGTATATCCGCCTGCTCCCCCGGTAGGAATGATGGACACACTGTACACTGGCCCCACATCCGGAAGGACATGGAATAAAATTGCATGCCCTGCCTCATGAAATGCAGTAATCTTCTTTTCCTTATCGGAAATAACACGGCTTTTCTTCTCTGCTCCGATTCCCACCTTAACGAACGCCTTCTTAACATCCTCCTGGAGGAGGAACATGCGTCCCTCCTTTGCAGAGATAATCGCCGCTTCATTCAGGAGATTCTCAAGATCCGCCCCGGTAAAGCCCGCCGTTGTCTGGGCAATCTGTTTAAGGTCAATCTCCTCGCTTAAGGGCTTGCCCTTTGCATGGACACGGAGAATCTCTTCTCTCCCCTGGACATCCGGCCTTCCCACCATAACCTTGCGGTCAAAACGGCCTGGTCTTAAGATCGCCGGATCAAGGATATCCACACGGTTCGTGGCCGCCATTACAATAATTCCTTCGTTTACCCCGAATCCGTCCATCTCTACAAGAAGCTGGTTCAGCGTCTGCTCCCTCTCATCATGTCCGCCGCCCATACCGGTTCCTCTTCTTCTGGCCACGGCGTCAATCTCATCTATAAAAATAATACATGGTGCATTTCTCTTCGCATCCTCGAACAGATCACGGACACGGGAAGCTCCCACGCCGACAAACATTTCCACAAAATCAGATCCTGAAATCGTGAAAAACGGGACCCCCGCCTCCCCGGCAACCGCCTTGGCAAGCAGCGTCTTACCAGTACCCGGAGGTCCTACAAGAAGCACGCCCTTGGGAATTCTGGCTCCCACCTGGATATATTTCTTCGGAGCCTTTAAGAAATCTACAATCTCCTCCAGCTCTTCCTTTTCCTCCTTAAGACCTGCCACCTGGCCGAACGTAATCTTCCTGTCACTGTCAGTGCTCAGCCGTGCGCGGCTCTTTCCAAAATTCATGGCCTTTGCATTGCCCCCGCCGCCCTGACGGTTCATGAGGAAAAAAATGACCAAAAGCGCGCCTACTGTAATAAGCACCGGCAGAATTGTCGTTGCAAACCAGTTATCCTGCGGAATGTCCGGCATCACATATGAAATATTCTTCTCCTGCAAATAATCCTGGATATCATTTACGTCTGACACGTACAGATAGCAGATCTCATCTCCCTCATCGCCTCTCAGCGTAAGCTGTACACGTCCGGTAGGAACCGCCTTATTCTGGGTGATGATAATATTTCTTACTTTCTCTGAATCAATGATGCTCTCGAACTTCTTCCAGGTAATCTCATCTTCCCTCTGGTCAAAGCGGTTCGTGAACCATAGCATTGCAAATAAAATGATGATAAGCGAGAGCAGCATCCCGCTGCCCAGTCCTCTGTTCTTTCTTGTATTCAACCTACTTAAGCCCCTTTCTACTCCACACCTTCCAAAACTCCGATGTATGGTAGATTTCTATATTTTTGTGCATAATCAAGCCCGTATCCTACTACGAACCGATCCTCAATCTCGAATCCGGTGTAGTCCACCTTCACATCCCGGATCCTCCTGTCCGGTTTATCCAGCAGGGTGCACAGCCTCATACTGTTCGGGCGGCGCTTCGCAAGGATCTCAAGAAGGTAGGAGAGCGTCCTGCCCGAATCAACAATATCCTCCACCACAAGGACATCCCTGCCTTCCAGCGGCTCATCCAGATCCTTTGCAATCTTCACCACGCCACTTGACGAAGTCCCGTCTCCGTAGCTGCTCACACTCATAAAATCCATGGAAACCGGAACGCTGATTCTTTTGGCCAGCTCGCACATAAAAAATACGCCCCCCTTTAGAACACAGATCAGATGAATCTGCTTTCCCTTATAATCCTCACTGATCATCCGGCCCAGTTCTTCAACCCTCTTCGCGACCTCTTCCTCACTGTGCAATATACTAATCGTCTCTGCCATCTTTTTCTCCTCCGTAAAACTCAATCTCCAGAATCCGGCTTGTTTTGTCTGTCACCTGGTACATCTGGTTCTGCCTGTAGCCTACAACCCACATAATATGCGGACCGTCCGCCGCAAGCCAGATCCTGCTGCGCTTTTCCTGCGGTATCTTCTGATTAATAAAAAACTGCTTCAGCTTCTGGGTATTCCCATATTTATCTATCGTAAGATAATCACCTGGTTCCCTGTGCCTTATTTTAACAGTATTCTTAATTATATCATAGTCAAACCATTTCGTGTAGTTTTTTTGTGGAAATGTCTTTGCTGATTCACATTTTTTTATAATCCGAAGTTGAAAACCGGCATCTTCCTCCTCCCTGGCAGCCATTTTCTGTGTTGAAAATCGTATCCCTTCATAGCAGCGGACAGCGGTCAGTCCATAAGGAAAATCAAGCCTGCGCCCCGGCTGTTTTTTCAGAAGCTCCTCCGTAAGCCTCACATGAACTGCCTCAATATCCTTCCTGTGCCCTGCAGCCGTGCAGATTGCTTCATAGAGAACATAGGGCCTAAGCGCCTCATCAATCCGGTAATAGTCCCCGGTTCCAAGCAGCAGTCCCCCTTCCTCCTCTTTTACCGCACATGTATGAAGGAGCCTTACTGCCTCCCGGCCAATATAATCCCCGAGGGTACGCATCCTCTGTGCTGTCTCTGCTATGTGAAGGACTGTCTGCTCATTCATCCTGCTTTCCATAAGGGGTATAATCTCATTCCGAATCCGGTTTCTCGTATAAATATTCTGCATATTTGTCTTATCTTTACAATAAGATATTCCCCATTTTCCCAGATATGATTCAATCTCTGCGCGTTTCACGCACAAAAGAGGGCGGATCCACCTGCCGGATACCGGGGCAATTCCTCCCATTCCCTTAAGGGCAGTACCCCTGCACAGGTTCCATAGAACGGTCTCCGCGTTATCATTCATATGGTGGGCAAGGGCAATCTTCGTCCCCTTCTGTTCTCTTAAGACCCGTTCAAATACCTCTCTTCTTACCTCGCGTCCGGCCTCCTCCTCCGTAAGGCCATGCTCCCTGGCATAAGCCGGGACATTTTCCCTGTGAACGGTAAGCGCGATTCCTTCCTCCGCACACATCCTGCGTACGAATGCCTCATCCCGATCCGCATCCGCCCCCCTGATTCCATGATGTACGTGAACACAATGAAGCGGAATCCCTGTTTCCTCCGACAGCTTTAAAAGTATGAAAAGAAGGCATACGGAGTCTGCACCTCCAGATACGCCTATAATCACTTTATCATTTTTCGCAAGCATATGATAATGCTCTGCGTACGCCTTTACCTTCTCATACATACGGGAACTCCTCTGCACTTAGGAACTGCGAAAAATCCTGTGCAATTTGCTAAAGTTATTTTTTCACAGTTTCTTAGCCCAGGCTTCCATGTTCGGATGCCCGGGATAATAACTCTTTCTTTCATCTTATAGAAATTTCCCGAAAAATGCAAGTATTCTTTAGATTCTCCACACTCCTATTACCAAAATCGTCATATCATCTACCGGTTTTTCGCCCGAACACTCCAATACCCGCTCCAGAATGTGGTGCGCAAGCTCCTTTGGGTTCTGCATATCTGCCTCGCTGATAAACTGACTCATCAGGCTGTCCTGCCTGGCAGCCGGAAGTGCATCTAGTACCCCGTCCGTCACCATAATCACAAAATCCCCCGAGGTCAGCTCCCTTGTCTGTGTATCAATTTCAATATCCTGTATCACGCCTATGGGAAGCGCAGCCGAGTGAATCTTTTCCACCTTATCTTCCTTCTTAATAAATGTAGCAGCGGCGCCAGCCTTCACAAACTCGCATTCCCCGCTGTACAGATCAAAAAGGCACACATCAATTGTTGAAAAACGCACCTCCTCACGTCCAATCACAAGCGCTGTGTTCATAAGCTGGATGGCTGTCTTTACCGGAAAGCCGGCGTCAAGAAGCTCCTCTAAAAGCTCCACCACCATGGTGCTCTCCCTGAACGCCTCCTCACCGGCTCCCATGCCGTCCGAGAGCGCTGCTCCCTTCTTGCCTCCCGGAAGATCCGTCAAAAGAAAAGTATCCCCCGAAATCCGGTCACAGTCCTTTCCAATCTTTGCAATCCCCTGTAATGTATGAAACCTGGCTCCCTCCACGCAGGTAACTGTACAATACTCATCTCCCACAATGGGCCGCTCCCCCTGCTCTGGCATCATAATACGCCCCACAAGGTTCCCCACCTCAGCCGCCAGCTCCTTAACCGGAATCACATGCCCTTTGGTTGCCTTAATTGTAAGATGAATCTCATATTTCCCATTTGGCGTAATATAAAACACGGAAGACAACATCTTCACCCCTGATTTGCGCAGATGCGTCTTAATCTTCTTCTCCAGATGCTCGTCCTCAAAAATCCCTGCGTCCAGCTCCCGCGTCGTATACCGGATGGTCTTCGCAAAATTCTCAAGCTGCTTCGCATACCCCTCCCGGTTCTGCACCAGCTTATTATTCCAAACCAGTCTCTGCTTGGCACACTCAAAGGTCTCCAGTGTCTCCCTCAGAAACCGGGGCGCCAGAATACACTGCTTCTGAAGCCTCCTCTTAAGTTCCACATTCAGTTCCGCACCATATTCCTCCACAGCACACAGAATCTCATACATCATGTGATAGGTCACAAGCCGCCTCTCCCCCAGACACCCTTCCTTATTCTCACAATTTTCACACACCTTCTCCGTGACACGGCGGAACATATCCTCATTCTCTTCCTTCGTAAATGTCCTCCTGTAGTCCGCAAGCCTCAAAAACGTGTCCGACAGATGACCCAGCGAATCTGCAAGCTTGTCCATCTGGATAACATACGGATTCAGGAAGGTGCTCTTCTCTCTCTCTTTCAAATCAGGCATTCGCTATACTCCCTTCGGTTGGGGACGGGGTATTTTTAAAATTACCCCGTCCCAGATTTAAAATGACCTGTCCCTTTTTTAGTTGGGGACGGGGCATTTTTTAAAATGCCCCGTCCCCAACCGGAACCCGGAAAAAGCTCCGGGCATACTGCCCGAAGCTTTTTCTTCCGTACCTCTCTCCCGTCCTCTTGTTCCTGTCACTTTGCCTTAAAGATAATCTCGTTCTTGTTCACCAGTCCCAACTTGTCCTTCGCTACTTCCTCGACATACTCATCCGTTCCCACGTATTCTTCCAGCTCATCAATTTCAGAAGCGCGCTCTTTCTCATCTTCGATCTGCTTCTGAAGCTCTGCCTCCTGTGCCTGATAGATCCTGTCCTTTTCGCGGAGTGATACAGCGTTCGCAGACACAACAGCCATTAATAATAGAATTACAACGCCCACTGCAAACATGCTGCGTCTATGCCGGTTCGCATTTTGGCTTACATACCGCTTCTGCCGCCTTCTGCGGCTTTTGCTTCTTACATGTTTCATAATATTTCACCCTTATACCGGCTTTCGCGCCGGCGAATTCAACTCCCTGGAATATCCTTATCTTATCTTCTTTCAAATTGATTATCAACACTTTTTGCGCAAAAAAATCTTCCAAAAATTTTTCAACTTTTTTACTAGAAGCGACATCAGTACAGCACCAATCACAACACCTAGTATAAAATGCCATCGGATTCTACCACTATTTGTTTGGTAAATTTGTATAAACAAATAGATAGCTGCACTGAACCAAAACACAAGATCTTCTATTCCCATTAGTATAAGGCTGTGCTTTATAATTTCACGGAAACATGTTAAACATCTATATGTAAGTCTGATGCTTGCCCCTGCGAGTACCGCTACGGCAAATACAATTACTTCCCTTTCGATTCCTGCCATCTTCGTATTACCTGAATAACTTAGAAAGCAGATTTTCCCCCTGCTTGGCCCCTGCATGCACATCAGAGTATGAGATGCTGTCAATGTTCCCCGACAGATCCACCTCCCCCTTCTCAAGGCTCAGCCTGTTAACATGGAGATCTGTCCCTTTTACCATCATCATTCCCTGCTCCGTCTCCAGAAGTATTTCATTTAAATCAAAAGAAAGCACGTCTATAACCCCTGTTACCATACTCGTTTTTCGATTATTTACAACGAGTTTATGGTTTTTCTGCATCACTCTTTCTTCCATGCGCATCACAACCTTTCTTAATAATCATATGAAAGGCTGTTTTCTTTTATTACAAATATCTATATAATTCTTTTGCTTCGTCCTTCTTTGTTGTCTCCTGAATATCCAGCACCTCGACCTTGACCGTCTTTGTCCCAAACTGGATTTCGATTATATCTCCTGCTTTTACCTTTACCGAAGCTTTGGAAGCTTTCCCGTTTACAAAGACCCGTCCCGCATCACACGCCTCATTTGCCACTGTTCTGCGCTTAATCAATCGTGATACCTTCAAAAATTTATCCAGTCTCATATCCCCTGTTCCTCCTATAAATGTTCATAATTTATATCTGTGAGACAAAAAAGCAGAGAGACCAAAGCCTCCCTGCTGCTCTCAAACCAAGTCTGTTATCTACTCATTAACAGCATCCTTTAATGCCTTGCCCGCTTTAAACTTCGGAACTCTGCAGGCGTCAATTCTCATCGTATCCCCTGTCTGCGGATTTCTCCCCTCTCTTGCAGCCCTTGTGCTCGTCTCAAATGTGCCAAATCCCACTAACTGTACCTTGTGGTCCTTCTTCAGTTCTGCTGTAACTACATCAACAAAAGCTTTTAATGCTTTTTCAGAATCTTTTTTTGATATCTCTGCCTGACTGGCAATAGCTGCTACTAATTCTGTTTTGTTCATGGATAAATTTCCTCCTCTTGTTTTTAACTCTGGGGCTTTTGCCTTTAGTTACTGTTATAACTGTTTTCACAATGTTTGTCAAGGTGATTCTATTGTTTTATCCGTATTTTTGCAATTACATATTACTGTTCACAGTCATGCCTGCAAACAGCAACCCACCTGCCCATTTAGAACCGCTCTCAGCAGTGGGGCGGGCTCCTTTGCAGAGCTTACGCTATGGCCCCGAGCCAGTCAGCAAAGTGACCGGCTCGGTCTGAGCTGTAACAATTACATACAAAAAGAAAAAATATGATTTAAAAATCGCTCCTTTTCTTCTGTCTGACGTATTGCAACATTCATCTTTTCAATACTTTTCACAGAAATCCATGCCTTATTTGAGCGATAGTAGGAATCCGCAACCTTCCAGAATTTTTCCGGATAAATGAAGCGTATCTTCAAGTACTCCATTTCCGCACTACTGACAGGCTTAATAGCAGAATAGGCGTTAATAATATTATCTCCAAGACGCTCCTTCCATCCCTGCTTTTCCAACACCTTCCGGAGGAAATAATACAGATCCTCTAATTGCACATCCTTTTTACACCTTTCGAAATTCGTCGTCATAAGAATCCCGGAGGACGGCGACGCTCCCATCATAATATTATGGTAATTGTATTCCCCATGTGTTACATGAGACAACTCAATACTTTCTTTATAAAGTTTTTCATAGTCAGAATCTTCCAAAAGATTCACTGCCGCATCTGCCCACTGATACATGCTGTCAAAATATTTTAAAAAAGCAAATTCGAATTCTCCTTTCGGAGATACACTCCTCATGAATTTACGCACCTTTTTAAGTTCCCGGTTGTGCCGCATGTATTCCTCCTTCATGGGCACTGCAGCCGGAGCCCTTTGTCCGGATCCGCCGCGCATTAAGATATGGAGCTTAGCCAGATTTCCCGATGCCTTCAGAAGCTCCGAAGCCTTACGTATATCGCACTCTCTACCAGAAGCCCACCTCCTAAGCATAAACCTGCTCCCCTCTTCTGTAAGGCTTATGTACTCGCCTTCCCTGTTCTTCACCGGAAAATCGACCTGGGTATAACCCTGATCTTTCAAATGCTCATACAATCCGAGAAGTGCAGGTACTTTTGCCTGTGAGATGTCCACTTCTTTCAACAAAAAAAGTCCTTTATCCGTGTCGCATAAAATAGCACCCCTGGTTTTGCGGGTGCCGGATACTGCGATATCATATTGTTCTAATATACTGTTCAGTTCATAGTCCTGCATAACAATCCCCTGCACTTTACTTTACATATTCTCTCTATCGTATGCACAGATTCCCCGAAAAAGACCAGTTGGGGACGGGGTATTTTTAAAAATACCCCGTCCCCAAATAGCCTAAAAGCTTTTCCTTTGTATTCATCTCCGGATTCTCGATTACAATCTCCAGCAACTCGTTCAGCTTCTCTCCCATTTCCTTTCCCGGTCTCATCCCCGTCTCCATAAGATCCCGCCCGGATACTGCCAGCTCTTTTAATGTCACGCACTGACCCGCTTCTACTATTTCCTGATAGATCTTTTCAATCTCATCCAGATTCCTTATCTTCTCTTCCCGTCTGTACATGCTTTGGGCGAGTACATCAGCACGGCGTATTTCCATATAATAAGGAAATAGTTCTTCGCTAATCTTATTCATGGCACGGCGGACATTTTTTGCCGCGGCAGGCATACGGTAATCATGATATAATACAAGCTTTGTCACCTTACGAATGGTATCATTGTCAAATTTAAGCCTTTTTAATATTCTCTCTGCAATTTTTTCGCTTTCTACCGCATGCTTTTTAAAATGTGCCTGCCCTGTTTCATCTATAGTTTTTAACGCAGGCTTACCCATATCGTGGAGCAGCATGGTCAGCCGCAGTATCTTATCTGCACGCACATTTTCCATTGCATGAATCGTATGGTCGCCTACATTATACATATGATGCGGAGTTTCCTGCGTTGTTCCCATTAAAATGTCAAACTCTGGAAGAAATTCTTTCGTTATGTCAAGCTCATAAGCATCCCGCAAGAGCCCTGGCCGGCCAGACAAAAGAAGCTTCAAAAGCTCCACCTGTATTCTCTCAGCACTAATATTCTGAAGCGCAGGCGCAAGGTGTTTCATGCCGCATCGCGTCTCTTCCTCAATCGAAAAGCCAAGTTGGGCCGCGAACCGGATGCCCCGGAGAATACGAAGCGCATCCTCCGAAAACCGCTCCATCGCATTTCCCACACACCGTATGATCCCTCTGTTCAGATCATCCAATCCCCCGAATAAATCGACAATCCCGTTCTCCTCGTTATATACCATAGCATTAATCGTAAAATCCCGGCGCAGCAGATCCTCCTTAAGGCTTCTTGTAAAAGTCACCTCCTTCGGATGGCGGCTGTCCTCATATTTTCCATCAATCCGGTAGGTTGTCACCTCAAATCCCTCACCTCCGGCAAGAACCGTAACCGTCCCGTGCTGAATACCGGTATCAACGGTACGTCCAAACAGCGCCTTTGTCTCCTCTGGCATAGCAGAAGTCGTAATATCCCAGTCTCCGGGGATTCTGCCCAGAAGAGAATCCCGGACACACCCTCCAACCGCATATGCCTCAAAGCCATGCCTTTGTAAAGTTGCAATAATCCCACTCACCTTTTTAGGCAGTTCGATTTTTATATAATTCATCCTGTTAACCTCCTTTGGGGACGGGGTAAAATTAAAAATGCCCCGTCCCAGATTGATTATACCCTGTCCCTAATTAGCATACATCCTTTTTTAACTCCTTTTCGATCGCTTCCCTCAGTTCCTTTACCGACCGTGTTGAAATCTTGAATAAGTCCTTTAATTCCTTTTCGAACTTACCCCTGGTCTTAGTATAATCCAAAATCTCTTTTGCAGGAAGCTTTAATTCACATTCCATATCCCTTAAAATATCCCATGAAATTTCTTTTCGATGTAAAAACTCATCCTCTGGCATATCGTAAAAGAAATATCTGTCCCTCCGCTTATGAAAATCCATAAGCTCTTTACGTGTCTGAAATCTCTTTTTTATCCTTTCATGCGCTTCCACCGATAAAATCTCTTTGTCTTCCTCACCGGGACTGGAATATTCCCCTATACTGCTATAAGTATAGTCCTCCATATATCTGCAAATTCCTGCTTTTACTGGATTTAAGTGGATATATCTAAGACAGTTCCAGAAGTAGCTTTCGCTTTCAATGCACTGGCTCCGGTACCGGTCCTGAAATACAGTGCCTACTCTGCTGTGTCTGTAGTTATAGTAATGGGCGAAACTTGTTGAAATTCTTGACATAAATGATGCAAGGTCATCTAACTCTGCTTTGATTAATAAATGAAGATGATTAGACATGATACAATATGCGTAAACCAACACATTGTATCCTTCCATATTCTCTTTGATTAGGTTCAAAATTCTTGTCTTCTCAGACTTGCTCTTAAAGATCGCCGACTTGTTCAATCCTCTGACTATCACATGATAGCAGCCGGTCTTACTTATTCGTCTCGCTTTTCTTGGCATTCCTTCCCTCCTTTCTGAGAATCCTCTCAAAAGGGGACAGGGTATTTTCAATCTGGGACGGGGCATTTTTAATTTTGCCCCGTCCCCAACTTTTAGTAAGATTTCCCCCAATATGCCATATGCTTTGCCGGCTTTCCGCACCAGATACATTTATCTGATATCATCTCTTCGTCTTCAATCAGACATCTAGTGGCAGCGCCGCCAGTCACATACTTTACTTCGCCTTCGCATTCCGGATCTCCGCACCAGCAGGCTTTTACGAATCCACGGTTTGCCTTGAACTTTTCTTCCATCTCTTCCATGGTAACTGCTGTATCAATGTGGCTATCCAGGAATTCTTTTGCTCTGTCATACATCTCGTGCTGCATGGTCTCCAGGATGTCACGGAGTTTTACAGCAATCTCCGGCAACGGTACAATGGTCTTCTCACGGTTGTCACGGCGAACAACTACAACCTGGTTGTTCTCTATATCTTTCGGTCCAATCTCAATACGGACCGGGATTCCAAGGATCTCCTGCTCTGCGAACTTCCAGCCAGGGCTCTTCTCAGAAGCATCAATCTTCACTCTGTAGCCTGCCTTTTTCAGTTCATCAAATAATGCGTATGCTCTGTCAAGCACGCCCTCTTTATGCTGGGCAATGGGGATTACACGGCATTCAACCGGCGCTACATGGGGCGGCAGAACCAGGCCGTCATCATCACTGTGAACCATGATCAGTCCGCCGATGCTCCTTGTGGACCATCCCCATGAGGTCTCGTACACGCTGTGGAGCTCATTGTTCTTATCTACATACTTAATTCCGAATGCATCCGGGAAATCGCTCCCAAAGAAATGACTTGTAGCAGACTGCAGTGCCTTTCCATCATGCATCAGCGCCTCAATAGTGTAAGTGTCCTGGGCTCCGGCAAATTTTTCATGTTCTGCCTTTCGTCCTGATACAAAAGGAATTGCCAGTGTCTCTCTGTAACAGTCCTCGTATACGTGAAGCATCTGGATCGTGCGCTCCTCTGCTTCCTCATAGGTTGCGTGAATCGTATGTCCCTCCTGCCACAAAAACTCTCTGGAGCGCAGGAACGGTCTTGTAGTTTTTTCCCAGCGGAGTACGGAATTCCACTGGTTCCACACCTTCGGAAGGTCTCTGTGCGACTTTACCGTCCTTGCCCACAAATCACAGAATAACGTCTCTGAAGTCGGCCGGATGCAGAGCCTTTCCTGAAGTCTCTCCATGCCTCCATGCGTTACCCAGGCAACCTCTGGAGCAAATCCGTCAATATGCTCGGTTTCTTTTTCCAGAAGGCTCTCTGGGATCAGAAGCGGAAGGGATACATTTTCCACCCCTGTCTCTTTAAAGCGCCTGTCAAGATCTGCCTGTATCAGCTCCCAAATTGCATATCCATTCGGCAGATAGTTCAGACATCCTTTTACACTTGAATAATCACACAGCTCTGCCTCACGCACCACATCTGTGTACCACTGTGCAAAATCTTTGTCACGGGGAGTAATATTCTTTACCAGTTTTTCCTTTGCCATCTCTCTCTTCTCCTCTTCTCTATAATAGAATGAATGTCGGCGCGGGGATTAGCAATTACCCCTGTATAGTATAAAACGCCGCGCTCTCATTCCCTAAAGGGACCGAAAAGCTCGGCGGTACCACCCTACTTGGCTGCCAGTTACTCACAGCCCACTTCATTACCATTAACGCTGGCCAGACGCTGTGCTCTCGCACAGGAGCTCCAAGGCGGGTTCTATGCAGCACCGGCAGGAATCTCACACCTTATGATTCCCTCTCTGAGCCTCACTTGCATATACTATTCCTCTTCAACACCCATTTAAATATAGTCGTAATTTTAATCTATAGGAAAATGTTTGTCAAGACAAAGCGAGAAATTCTCCCTAAAATTTCCCGCCAGACTAAGATATAAATATATTTTTTTAGATAGCTGTCAGAATAGAGCCTCCAACAAGATGTGTGTAACATTTATTAAGCAAAATTATTATAACACATTTTTTTCGTGTTGCATATTCCTCCTGTTCATGGTTAAATGGAAGAAAATAACCAAAAAATTGGAGGTCATGCCATGAAACCCTTGAATTTACAGGCTTTCTACGAAGATGAACACATTATTGTCTGCTTTAAACCGCCCCGTTTTGCAACAGAATGTTGCAAAATTGGAAGCCCTGATATGGTCAGTTTAGTCAAAAATCACCTCTCCCAGACTAAAAATACATCCGGTGAGCCCTATCTCTCTGTCATCCACAGACTCGACCAGCCTGTGAGCGGAATACTTGTATTTGCCAAAACACCCTTTGCAGCGAAAAATCTAAACAGGCAGCTGACGCATAATGGTTTCGGAAAATATTACCGCGCACTTGTAGACGGCATCCCTGCCGAATCCGAAGGCACTTTAGAAAATTATCTCGTAAAAGATGGCCGCACGAACATCTCACGTGTCTGCACAAAGGATACACCAGGGGCAAAATATGCACGCCTCCATTATAAAATCCTCAAAAGGGGACACCCCATTTTTAATTGGGGACGGGGCATTTTTAAAAATGCCCCGTCCCCAATCGAGCCAGCTGAGCTGGACATCCGTCTGGATACTGGCCGCCACCACCAAATACGTGTCCAGCTCGCTGCTGCCGGCTGCCCGATCATTGGTGATACAAAGTATAACCCCAATTTCTCAGATAAAGCAAGGCAGACAGAGCAAAAAGAGTGGCAGGATATCCGCCTTTGTGCATATAAATTAGAATTCCGCCACCCGAAAACAAACAAGCCCATGCATTTTGAAATTTCGGAGGCTTAATTAGGGACGGGGCATTTTTAAAAATGCCCCGTCCCTAATTATTCTTCTGACTGCTCGCTTAATACTTCTTCATATTTTGCAAGGATTATGCTCTGAATACGCTCCCTTGTCTCTGAATTAATCGGATGCGCGATATCTCTGTATTCCCCATCCAGCGCTTTTTTACTCGGCATCGCGATGAAATGTCCTTTTTCCCCTTCTATTACCTTAATATCATGTACAACAAATTCATCGTCCAGCGTAATAGATACAACAGCCTTTAATTTTCCCTCTTTTGCCACTTTACGTACGCGTACATCTGTAATCTGCATACTTTTGTCAGCCCCTTTCTTACCCAGGCCGCACTACAGTGCATACCTCTCATTCTTTTCCACAACTACCTTCACACCATTTTCACCCACATGACGCGTATTCGCCCTTATTGTATCACGGCTTTCTACGATACAATTTTCAATGTACGTATTATCCCCAAGATAAACATCGTTCAAAATGATAGAATTCTTAATTACACAATTATTGCCGACAAATACCTTTTTAAATATAACGGAATTTTCCACGGTTCCGTTAATGATACATCCGCTGGCAACAAGGCTGTTCTTCACCGTTGCGCCAGGATTATACTTCGCCGGCGGCAGATCGCTTACTTTTGAATAAATCTCCGGATGCTTCTTGAAGAAATATTCGCGCACTTCGGGTTTCAGGAAATCCATGTTCGTCTTATAGTAAGCGTCTACAGTGGATATATTGCTCCAGTAATCCTTAATCTTGTAACCATAGATCTTCTTAAGATTCTTATATCGAATAAGAATATCTGTTACAAAATCATGTCTCTCTTCTTCTGCGCAGTGCTCAACCAAATCAATCAGAAGCCTCCTTCTGATGATATAGATTCCGGTGGAGATGGTGGTGGCATTCGTAACCATCGGCTTCTCCTCAAACTCTTCTATGCGCATGGTATCATTCATCTTAATTGTTCCAAAACGGCTCGGATCCTCATCGTCTGCGAGCTCACGGCATACTACCGTAATATCCGCCTTCTTTGCAATATGGTACTCCAGCACCTTATTGTAATCCAGCTTGTACACAGCGTCTCCTGAAGTCAGGACAACATACGGCTCATGGCATCTTCTCAGGAAATCAAGGTTCTGATAGATTGCATCCGCTGTTCCTCTGTACCAGTAGCCATTATCCATGGTAATGGTTGGTGTAAATACGTACAGACCTCCCTGCTTTCTTCCGAAATCCCACCACTTTGAAGAGTTCAGATGTTCATTCAGGGAACGTGCGTTATATTGTGTAAGTACCGCCACCTTCTGAACATGGGAATTCGACATATTGCTCAGCGCAAAGTCAATTGCCCGGTAGCTTCCTGCGACAGGCATCGCTGCTACGGCACGTCTGTATGTCAGTTCCCGCATCTTGTTACTGTTACCGCCTGCTAAAATAAGTCCTACTGCTCTCATGCCACTTCACCTGCCTTTATTAATGTTTCTCCGCTTTCCAGTACGCCATCCGGGTAATCCTCTTTTGTCGTAACCCCGCTGATAGCCGTATTCTTTCCAATCTGTACACCATCAGGTATCACAGAATTCTCTCCTATTGTAACAAGACCAAAGGAATAGATCGCCGGCTTCAGCTTGTTCGGCACATCACTGCCGATTCCAAGTGTAACATTGTTACCGATCTTACAGCTCTCAGCAACAATAGACTTGTCAATCACACATCCCTTCCCGATCCGTACATCCTTCATAATGATAGAATCCCTGATCACAGCTCCCTCCTCAATGGTCACGCCGGAACCAATAATACAATTATGAACATGTCCATACACCTCAGAGCCATTTCCTATTATGCTTCTTTCGATTACGGACTGTCCGGAAATATACTGGGGCGGAAGGATTCCGCTGTTCGTATAGATCTTCCAAAACTCTTCATACAAGTTGAATTCCGGAATAATATCAATAAGCTCCATGTTCGCTTCCCAGTATGAACCGAGCGTTCCTACATCCTTCCAGTATCCATTATACTCGTAGGCAAAGAGCCGTTGGCCCCTCTCATGGCAATATGGAATAATATGCTTTCCGAAGTCACATCCAGGCTCGTCCTTCAGTGCGACTAACGCCTCTCTTAACGCAGGCCAGCTGAAAATATAAATACCCATGGAAGCCAGATTGCTCTTCGGCTCCGGCGGCTTCTCCTGGAACTCCGTGATCTTCCCGCCGTCATCCGTAACCACAATTCCGAAACGGCTTGCCTCTTCCTTCGGCACCGGCATAGCTGCGATTGTTACATCAGCTTTATTCTCTTTATGATAATCCAGCATAACCTCATAATCCATCTTATAAATATGGTCGCCGGAAAGAATCAGTACGTAATCCGGATTAAATGTCTCCATATAATCCAGATTCTGATAAATAGCATTCGCCGTGCCGGTATACCATTCACTGTTGGCGCTCTTCTCATATGGCGGGAGAATCGTGACGCCGCCGATGTTGCGGTCAAGATCCCACGGGATGCCGATTCCGATATGTGTGTTAAGTCTGAGCGGCTGATACTGCGTCAATACTCCGACAGTATCAATCCCTGAGTTAATACAGTTACTAAGTGGAAAGTCGATAATTCTGTATTTGCCACCGAAAGCAACGGCCGGCTTGGCAACCTTTGCCGTAAGGACTCCAAGTCTGCTGCCCTGTCCTCCTGCCAGCAACATTGCTATCATTTCTTTTTTTCTCATGTCATCACTCCTTCTAAAAATGTCTGCTGAGTATATTATATCATATATTTTCCATTAAGTGAACAATATTTACAAATTAATTGTATTTTAAAAATACTTTTTATGGAAATATACCAAAAAACTTTTTGTTGGTTTTTTGCAGATATATGTTTATAATATATGGAGAAGAATCTTTTTGTATTACTATAAAAAACGGAGGAAGTTTCATGTATAGAATCAATTTTAACCAACCTGCACACATACATTTTATCGGAATCGGCGGCATCAGCATGAGCGGTCTCGCCGAAATTCTTCTTAAAGAGGGCTTCACCGTATCCGGCTCTGACAATAAGGAGTCTGCGCTTACCAGTCATCTTGAGCGCGCCGGCGCCACTGTCTTCTATGGACAGAAGGCTTCTAATATAATAGAAGGAATTGATGTCGTAGTCTATACCGCTGCCATACATGAGGATAACGAGGAATACCATGCTGCTGCCGTAAAGGGGCTCCCCATGCTAAGCCGCGCGGAACTTTTAGGACAGCTTATGACGAATTATAAGATTCCTGTCGCCGTATCCGGCACACACGGGAAGACCACAACCACCTCCATGCTGTCCCACATTCTTCTTGCCGCAGACATGGATCCCACCATATCAGTAGGCGGAATTCTAAAGGCAATCGGAGGAAATATCCGTGTGGGCGGGCCTGACATTTTTCTTACGGAGGCCTGCGAGTATACGAACAGCTTCCTGCACTTTTTCCCGAAGATCAGTATTATATTAAATATAGATGAGGACCACCTGGACTTTTTCAAGGATCTTGATGATATCCGCCAGTCTTTCCGGAGATTCGCAGAACTCCTCCCATCAGATGGCTGTCTGGTGATAAATGGAGAGATCGACCGGGTCGATGAGATCACCGCCGGCCTGCCATGCAGGGTTGTTACCTATGGCTGTGGTTCTTCCATGGATTACAGCGCAGCAAATATTTCACACAACGAGCTGGGTGAAGCATCCTTTGACCTTCTAAAGAACGGAGTACAAAAGGAGCACATCTCCCTGTCTGTCAGCGGCGACCACAATGTATCCAATGCCCTTGCCGCCCTGGCTGCCTGCGACCAGCTTCATATTTCCGCCGAAGCAGCACAAAAAGGGCTTAAGGAATTTACCGGCACGGACCGGCGTTTTGAATATAAGGGAGAGGTAAATGGCTTTACCATCATTGACGACTACGCCCATCACCCGACAGAGATCACCGCAAGCCTCACGGCAGCAAGACATTACCCTCATCGTGAGATCTGGTGCATCTTCCAGCCCCACACCTACACGAGGACAAAGGCGCTGTTTTCCGATTTTGCCAGGGCACTGTCTCACACAGACCATATCATCCTTGCAGACATCTATGCAGCCAGAGAGACTGACACACTGGGCATATCTTCAAAGGAGCTGGCAGATGCCCTGAAGGAAAAAGGATGCGACGCGTACTACTTTGGCAGTTTCGCAGAGATTGAAAGTTTCTGCATGGAAAAATGTCAGAAAGGTGACTTGTTGATAACTATGGGCGCCGGAGACGTTGTAAATATTGGGGAAAATCTCCTAAAATAAATAGTTATCCACATTTTCCACAGAATTTTATCCACAAAAAACATGATTTTTGAGGCAGAAATTTCTTTTTTGACCGCCCTTATGATGCTATAATAGTTGACACGAGACTTCTTACACGAGGAATTATACTGCGCAGCAGATTTCATCGGTCGTGAGTATATCCTTAATCTTATTCGAAAAAACAGAAAGACTGGTGGGCGGACTATGAAAAAGCTAACACTTACCAATCACGTACAGCGTGAGACAACTGTATTGGAAAATGAATTTATTGACCATTATATGACAAAGGCAAATGGCGAGTACGTGAAGGTTTATCTTCTCCTGCTCCGCCATCTGAATGCCCCCTCCGGGACTCTGACCATATCCCGGATTGCGGATCTTCTTGACCATACGGAAAAGGATGTGATCCGCGCACTCAACTACTGGAAAAAGCAGGGTCTGTTGGAATATGAAGATACCGCTTCCAGAAAGGCTGCCCCCGCGAAAGGCTCCGGTTCTCCCAAAAGACGTGCATCCGAGGCGGAGGCAGGATCAGCTGCCTCACGGCGCATATCTGAAGCGGAGGCAGGATCACGGCGTGACCCCGGGACAGAGACAGGCCCCCGGCGCATGTCTGAGGCGGAGACGGCCTCACGGCGCATGTCCGAAACGGAGACGGTTCCGCGGCGTATGTCTGAGGCGGAGGCGGCCTCACGGCGTATATCCGGGGCTGAGGCATCTTCTTCTGCCCGCATACAGGAAGCCCCATCCGCTCAGAGACATCAGAGTACAGAATCGGACGCCCATCCTGATGCTGCTTCCCTCAGAGATTTGTTTGCCCGGAAGGAAGCTTTCCTTTCAGAGGAATACGAACCGCTTCCTCCTGTTCCAGAGGTTTCAAACCTTCAGCAATATAAGAGCCGCAAGGAATTTAAGGAGCTTTTATTTGTAGCCGAGCAGTATCTTGGTAAGACTCTGTCCTCAACTGATGTAGAAACCATCGCATATTTTTACGAGACGCTTCATATGTCCTTAGATCTTACGGAATATCTGATTGAATACTGTGTAGAAAACGGACACAAGAGCATGCATTATATAAGGAAGGTTGCCCTCTCCTGGCATGAGCGGGGCATCTCCACAGTAGCGGAGGCAAAGGCAGGCTCCCTGTCCTATAACCGCAACTGCTATTCTGTTCTGAATGCATTTGGCATCAAGGGACGCTCACCTGCAGCCTCTGAGCTGACTTACATAAAAAAATGGACAGAGGAATACGGATTTTCTCTTGAGATTATTGTAGAAGCCTGTAACAAAACCATCAGCACAATCCATCAGCCAAGCTTTGACTATGCGGATACTATTCTGAGGGACTGGTTATCCAAAAAGGTGCAGCGTCTTGAAGACATCAAGGCCATTGACGCAGGATTTATAAAGGAAAAGGAACGCAGGAAGAAACAAACCTCCAAAGCCTCTGCATCCAGAAATAAATTCAACAACTTCGAGGGGCGCTCCTATGATATGAATGAACTGGAGCGCAAGCTGATACAACAATAAAAAAAGGTAACTGCCCAGACACACCGGGCAGTTACATAAGAGGGATCTTTCACATGGCACTATCCAATTCTCAGTACGATGCACTGATACGTACTTACGAACAGCGGCAGACAGACAATGTATATGCTCTGCGCAGACGTTACACGCAGGTATATTCCTGCATACCAGAGCTTAAGGAGCTTGATGATTCCATCTCCTCCTTAAGCGTAGAAAAAGCAAAACAGCTAATTGAGGGCGATGCGTCCGCTCTGTCCTCCTTCAGGCGCACCATGGAGGAACTTACAGAGCGCAAACGCACGCTTCTCCTTAAGAATCATTTTCCGGCTGACTATCTGGAACTTCATTATACATGTCCGGACTGCCGGGATACCGGATATCTCGGTTCAAAAAAGTGTCACTGCTTTAACAAGGCAGTGATTGATTTGTTGTACACCCAGTCTAATCTGGAGGGAATTCTGGAACTGGAAAACTTTGATACATTTTCCCTGGATTACTATTCTGCCAGTCACATTGACCCGCTGACCGGACGTTCTTCCAGAGAAGCTATACAGACTGCGCTGGATGCCTGCCATAAATTCGTGGACACATTTTCCGCGCAATTTTCTAATATATTATTATATGGAGATACAGGGGTCGGCAAGACTTTTCTTTCACACTGTATCGCAAAAGAACTGATTGAACGCTCTTATTCTGTAATCTATTTTTCTGCCTCCATGCTCTTTGATCTGCTTGCGAAGGAGACTTTTTCAAGGGAAAGCACGGAGGATGAAACACACACACACATCTATGAATGCGATCTGCTCATAATTGATGACCTGGGATCTGAACTCTCCAACACCTTTACAACATCACAGCTATTTACCATATTGAATGAGCGCAGCCTTAGGAGACGTTCCACTGTAATCTCTACGAACCTTGCACTTGAAGATCTTAAGGGAATCTATTCTGAACGAATCTTTTCCCGTATTAGCAGCAGTTATAAGATGCTGAGACTTACGGGTGATGATATAAGAATACAAAAAAAATTATTAAATTTGGGAGGTACGAATGATGCTACGCCGTAATGAACGCATATTGGACAACATTCCAATTGGCTCTCTGGGGATTATTGCCCTGGACGGTTGTCAGGACATGGGGAAAAAGGTCAATGACTACCTGGTAAAATGGCGCAGGGAAAGTGATCACGTCTACAAAGACGACGTTGTATTTAACGGATACGAGAGGGACACCTATCTGATTGATGCACGGGTTCCCAGATTCGGTTCGGGAGAGGCTAAGGGAATTATCGGGGAATCTGTGCGGGGAATGGACTTATATCTCATGGTGGATGTATGTAATTACAGCCTGACTTATTCCTTAACAGGACATATTAACCACATGTCCCCGGATGACCATTTCCAGAATCTTAAGAGAGTCATTGCAGCTATTGGGGGGAAGGGACGGCGGCTCAATGTCATAATGCCATTCCTGTACGAGAGCCGGCAGCATAAAAGGAGCGGCCGCGAGTCTCTTGACTGTGCCCTCGCGCTGCAGGAGCTTGTAAGGATGGGTGTGGATAATATTATTACTTTTGACGCCCACGATCCCCGTGTGCAGAACGCCATCCCCTTAAGCGGCTTTGAGACGGTCAAGCCCACCTATCAGTTTGTAAAGGGACTCCTTAACCGTTATGATGACCTTCAGATTGACAATGACCATATGATGGCCATCAGTCCGGATGAAGGCGCAACCGGACGCGCGGTCTATCTTGCAAATGTGTTGAATCTTGACATGGGGATGTTCTACAAGAGACGTGATTACACGAGGATTGTGAACGGGCGCAACCCGATTGTTGCCCATGAATTCCTGGGTTCCTCTGTGGAGGGCAAGGATGTGATTATCCTGGATGATATGATCTCCTCTGGAGACAGCATTCTGGATGTGGCGGGCCAGCTGAAGCAGCGCAAGGCAAGAAGGATCTTCGCGGCTGCAACCTTCGGGCTGTTTACGAACGGGCTTGAGAAGTTTGATAAGGCTTATGAGGACGGGCTGATTGATGCGATTCTTACAACGAACCTGATCTATCAGACGCCGGAGCTTTTGGAGAGGCCGTATTATATTAGCTGCGATATGAGTAAATATATTGCACTTATGATTGATACGCTGAATCATGATGGGTCAATCAGCAGTATACTGACGCCGAATGAGAGGATTCAGTATGCGGTGCAGGAATACAAGATGAAGGGGCGTAAAAAATAGGGGGGCGGACGCAGGCAGGAAGGCTTCTATATTTTATTCAGGTGAAGGAGGACGCAGGCAGGAAGGCTTCTATATTTCATTCAAACGGGGCAAAATTCCGGTGAACTAAATGCTAAGGAACTGTATGTAAATAACTTGTACAGATTGCGCAGGATATTTCTTCGAGTGTGCAGGTCAAAAAACGCAGGCGTAGCGGGCTACGTCGAGGCTTTTTGACCTGTGCAATCGGAGAAATAGACAAGCAAGATGTAAAAGTTATTTACATACAGTTTCTAACTTCGACTAAGGCGTTCGGGAGAGCCCTCACGCCTAAGTCTGCGTAAGCATTGGATTTCACCTCCATAAAGGGCGCCCCTGATTGTTTTCATTGAAATATAGAAGCCTTCCTGCCTGCTGTTTATTGGCTGATCTGTGGTTTTTGGCTTTGGTTGTAGAAGCCTTCCTGGAGCGGGGGTGTCTTTGGTTTGTTCTTATGGTGTCTATGGAACAGGTGCAGAATAACTTGTGCATCTGGCGCAGATAGCGAGTGCAGAATTCACTGTTAATTATGCAAGGCTGTACTAGTTATTTCTGAACAGTTCCTTAGTCTTTGTAAGTATTGGCTTTCACCTCATAAAGGACGTCCTCTGATTGTTTTCATTGAAATATAGGAGGCTTCCTGCCTGTTGTTTATTGGCTGATCTATGTTTTTTGGCTTTGGTTATAGGAGTATTCCTGCCTGGGGCGGGGCAGCGGGTTCTTATTTTTCAATGCATTAGCCGCACAGTGTATTATCTGTGCGGCTGAGTTAGTGTGCTAGATTTTGATTATATGATATGGGATTTTTAGTCTGGACAGTATCTCTTCTTCGCGTTTCTGGCAGGTGAGGAGGATTACCTGGGTTTTGTTTTTGTATAGCCAGCCAAGTGTCTGTGCAAGGCGTTTGTCGTCGTAGCAGACGAAGGTGTCGTCCAGGATGACTGGGTATTCTTCGGTATGCATGAGTTCTCCGGCCGCCATGCGGAGGGCGAAGTAGACCTGCTCGATGGTTCCGCGGCTTACTTGTTCTATGGGGATCCTGCGATCCTGTGACAGGAGGCTCAGGGACAGTCCTTCTGAAAGGATCAGACGGGTGTATTTTCCTCCTGTAATCTGGCTGATGATTTCTGATGCCCGGGTGTTCAGGTCTTTTTTTAGCTTTTTCTGAAAGGCTTCGGCTAATTCTTCTATTCTGTTTTCTGCCAGCTGGAATGCGTTTTTCTTGTCTTCGTATTCTTTATGTCCGCCTGTTATTTCATCCAGCTCGGCAAGGGATTCGCTTAGGTTATCGTACTGTACCTGTTTTTCCTGTAGCTCACCTGCGTTGTGGTCGTATTCCCATATCAGCTTTTCTAAGGGGACTTTTTCCTCTTCCGGGGTTATTTCTTCCAGAATCAGCTCTGGCTCGGTCTTGACCTGCTGCTTTGCAATCTTCATGCGGTTCCATATGTAGATCAGGCCGCAGATGAATAATACGATTGTGACAAATCCGTTCCAGGGTCTTGGCAGCAGGAGAAAGCATAGTATGAGTGCAATGGCCAGGATAATGATTTCTATGGGATGGACTCTCCACTTGTCTGGCCGGATCTCGTCGAAGATTCTCTGTTTTACTTCCGGCTCCTCCTGCTTTTCCTGGCTGATACGTGCTTTCCGGACTGTTATCTCTTCTTCCAGATGCTCCTGCTCTTCTCTGATGCGGTGAATATCGCGCCAGATATAGGAGAGCTCTTGTTCCAGCCGCTCACGCTTGTCCTGCTTTTCTCTGATCAGGTTCCGGAGTTCTTTGTCTGCGTCCTTCTTTTTTTCCTGGAGCCGTCTAAGCGCCGCCTCCAGATCCAGGTCACTGTCTCCGGTCACATAATAATTGGTGGCGTAATTCTTAAGCTCAGAGGCAAGGGACAATCCGGGCTGTGCCTTTAGCTGTGCGATGGAAACGGTGTTATCAAATCCTGAGGCGGTGAGTCCGTCAAGAAGCACTTCAAGATCCCCGTCTGCTGCGCTTAACTGTTCCCCATCTTCCTGACAGACAATCTCTACATTTTTTGCGTATTTGTCAAAATGCCGGTCTATGGCGAAGTGCCTGCCGCCGGTCTCGAAGATCAGCCTTCCAGAATAGTAATTGGGATTTTCCCATGGCTCATATTTGGAAAATGTGTCATGGTTTGCCGCGCGTCCGCGCCCCCTTTCCATGCCGAACAGCATTCCTTTTATAAATGTATGTATCGTTGATTTTCCGGATTCATTTTCCCCGTACAGAATCTGGATTCCGTCCGAAAACTCTATGGATGTATCCGAAAACTTTCCAAAATTTCTAAGTAATAATTCACAGATTTTCATATTCTCCCCTTTTTAAATGCGTTTGCTCCTGCCTGTTTTCTAAGGAACTGAAATAAATAGCTTTAACAAGTAAATTGCAAAGTTATTTACAGTTCCTAACCCCCTCGAATTCGAGGGGGTTAAAATCTGGATTATGAAGTCTTTCCCATAATCCCAGAGATTGTATCACATCTCTGTTTCCTATCCAATTTTGAATAGCCGCTGTTGGATATTCTGCCAAATAGTCATTCGTTTAATTCCACTTCTATATACTCCTTAATCATTTTGTAAGTAACACGCTCTTTTGGCTTGTACACTTGGCTGTCTTGGCAATATTATCAAGCGGCACTTTGCCATCACCCTCGCCAAACTCCACTTTTACGTTGATTATGCTGTCAGTTTTTTGTGGGAAAGCATTACTACTGTCTCTGTTATCCCAATTTGTGTAACGGCCGTTGCACTTTTTCTATCAATTTTTCCGTTATTCCAATTCTCTTTCTATTTCCTCAATAGAAGGCAAACTACTCTGCATCTCCTCTGGCAAAGATTGCGTAAGCCGATTTTGCCATTCTGCTACACCAATCGGGTTCTGATAACCAGACAAAGAATATTCCACCACAGTTTTATTCTTACCCTTAACCAATAAAAGTCCAATTGTTGGTTTATCATCAGAATGGCACAAAATATCATTTACTATATTCTGATACATATTTAACTGACTGATAAATCCCGATTCAAAATCACAGGCTTTCAATTCTACCACGACATAGCAACGCAATTTATTGTTTTACTCCAGCCATTTTCTATTGTTTTACTGGCATACCATATGCGTTCTTCTTGCGTTTTTAATTTATCCATTAGAGTAATATTTGTCCGCCACGGTATTTGTGCAACGACCCGTTGCACTATTTTCTCATCCAACCAACACTGCGCAAATTTTCGCATATACTTAATATTGCGCGGAGAAAAGCCAGACATTTCTGGAAAAGCGATTTTCAAATCCTTTGACATACGGTCAATGACCTTTGCGCCCCATCCCTCTAGTAACGAAATATAACTATCTGTTTTCAAAAATTGTGCATCATTACAAATTACTATATCAACTACACCAAAATCAAATTTTGTCAAAACAAGAGCTTTTCCTATACCGTATCCATAATAATTTTTGAAATTCCTAATTATTAATTTCACTTCCTAATCCCGGTAGATTATTTAAACTTACCGTTTCCAAAGTCTGCAACTGCTGCACCGCCAACTGCCGAAGCAATTCCATTCTTTCCTTTTGGTCTTTCCCTTGATTAATTAATACAGCATTATAGCTTTCCAAATTTGCAAGTACAAGTAATTGATTCAGTGTTGCTACATCCCGCATATTTCCTTTAACTGCCGGATTTTCGTCTTTCCATTGCTTTGCTGTCTTTCCAAACAAAACTACATTGAGCATATCCGCTTCATTAGCATACGTACAGGCTACCTGTGCAGATGTTAATTCTGGCGGTATCAACTTATCCTTAATTGCATCAGTATGTATCCTATAATTCAACTTGGAAATTTCTCTGTTCAAATTCCAATTTAAAGATAGCCGACTATTCTCATCTGTCTTTAATCTTCTGTAATCCTTCATAATATATAACTGAAATTCTGGAGAAATCCAAGTTGCAAAGGACATCGCAATATCACTATGCGCATATGTTCCACCATATCGTCCTGCTTTTGAAACAATACCGATTGCATTCATCTGTGTAATCCACTTTGTCGGTGTCATAACAAAACGATTTAACCCCGCCTCATTTTTAACCGCCTCGAATTGCACACGGTTAAAACCTGGATTATGCAATTCTTCCCAAACACCTAAAAATTCTATTGTGTTACGATTGCGCATCCAGTTTTGAATCACAAATCTTGGGTCATCTTCATTTCTATATTTTGCAATATCAGTTAATGAGATAAATTCATTTTCAAAATTAGTTGTATAGATTCCAATATCAATACCTTTAGCATGAATAGTCTCTTTCACAATTTTCGCCATACACGTTCTCCTATTCTCACATCATAAAACCTTGCAAAATGTCTCTTAAAACGCTTATCCTCTGTTTAATCTACAAATAATTTTCTAATCATTCCTCCTCATCTTCCCACATCTCCCGATACGCTTCAATACAAAATTTGATGTACCTCGGATATACATATAAATATCTTCTACACACCTTCTTATACAACCCCAATATTTTTTCATCTCCGGCAGGAGCAAAACGTGGATCATTGATCAGCAACGGATTCGCATCTCCTGCCCATTTGATCGAATACGGCGGATTGGAGACAATCAGTTCAAACGGCTCGTCATCCCAGTGCTGCGGACTAATAAGGGTATCCTCACAGGCAATATCGAATTTATCAAATCCTACATCATGCAGGAACATATTGATACGGCATAGGTTGTAGGTAGTAATACACCTCTGCCGGAGTGAAGAACTCACCAACGGACTTTCCGGCATTGGATGCATACATCGTCATAAGGTATTCATACGCATCGCCAAAAGCATCAATAGAATGGTCTTTGACATCTCCGAGATTCATTTCACCCACACCGTTCAGAAGTTTTACGAGTTTCTCATTGCGCTTTGCAACAGTAGAACCCAATTTGTTGCTGTTGACCTTCTTTAAGTAATACCCCTATTCTACCACATCCACCTACATTTTACTATCCGAAAAAGAGCAAGAAAAAAGTCGATTACGAACCACAACCGGCATTTTTCTTACTCTTCTCCATTTTTACATTCCACCTCCGTCTCGTCCAGAAACACCACCTAAAATGTTCCATCTTCAAAGGCCTTAATGTAGTCCAACGTTTTCAGCATAAAGTCCGTGTCCATCACCGTCAAAGTCTCTACCCCATCCGTGTATTCCATAAACTTCTCCGCTCGGTAGCCTTCCATCATGTTCTAACTCTGCATCTGCTCCTTCCACTGTCCTATGAATGCCTCCCTGTTCTCCACCAATGCGTTACAAGCCATCAGGTATACCTTTTCCAATGTCTCCTCATCCACCTAGTAGTCGGTGCATCCTATGACTCCCTTAACCTTGTACCGCTCACTGCACTGCCAAACTTTGCGGTCAACACCTGTGTTGCTCCGCCAACCTTTCCTCGCAAATACCTTATTGCAGTTTCCGCAAACAAGATTCTGCTGTTATGGATCACGATGCCTTACCAAGCATGTCATGGATATATGTCCGCAGGCCATCCTCCATATCTATACCGTATTTCTGGTTTATCAGGATATAATACTTCATGATCCGCTCTTTCTGCAGAAGCTCGCTGGAAGGAATGCTGTCGCCATATCCCTTCCTTGCTTCCATCCACGGCTCCTCATTATGCGTGATCTTTTCCAATACCTTTCCACCATACATTCCAAAAGTATTCACTACAAGGTCGGTCACCCGTTTCTCGTCATCCGTAAGGGCATCCTCAGTTCCACTAAGAATCGCGAACCGCGCGTCATCAATCGGATTATACTTAAAATCCCGGAACAGCTCATAAACCTCCGGATAGACCGGTCCGTGCACCCACGCCCTGCAGTCCTCTTCAAAGACCGGCTTTCCGTACAATGCGGAATAAACACCCTGGATGAAATACAGGAGCTTCTGCAGCATAAGAGGTGTTACCTCTTCTAGCTTTTCAAATATATATGCGATCGCCCTGAGCATCTTATCCGAAACGGAAAACAGGCTCTCTATGCTTTCCGCTGCCGAAAGCGCCTTCCTGTATGCCGCATCCGTCAGCTTCTCCCTGTTCTCCATAAGCTTCTGTTTCATGTATGCCGGGGATGAAAGCGCTGCTTTAATAATATCTGAATACTCTTTGGAAGGCATCTGTCCTTCCAGATATCTCGGAATGGTCACCTCTCCGAACCCAAGTGCCAGGGATAGCGGAGCCTTTCCAATCTTATAAATCTTCATCAGCCTTTCGATGTCATCAATCGATACAAGCCCTTCTGCTGCCCCGTACTGCTCATCGACTTCCTGAACATTCTTATCAATAAGACCCGGAATACTCATTTCCTCTCCGCACTCCGCACAGACAGCCACAGTAATTGCAAAGGTATATTCCTTATTCCTTATGTTCTTTACGATATCCTTCTTCTGCAAAAGGTACTCGGTCTCTTTCCTGCACTCTATGCAGAAATCTCTTCTTGCCTTCTCTGTCATAATGTTCACCTCCGATTTGCCTCCTGATTATCTGAAATAGTATGTAAGCGGATGCTTCTGTTCATGGAACGAAATTACGATCATGAAACAGTTCGCCAACATGTTGAACTTGATATAAAGAGATACTGTTTTTTCTTCTGTCCCGTTCCTCTCTAAAAGGGTTACATCCTTGCCGAATACATACAGATTCTCGTGTTCAAAACCCTTATGCTCATTCTGCAGGATCTCCGAAAAATCCATTACAAGTAAGGCTCAATATGATTTCTTTGGCTTTCGCTTCATCAATAACATAATCCAGAAACAGATTGATGTTATCCTGCCGTTCCGGTCAAGCCGGTAATTATCCTTTCCAACAGCTTCCTTCACCTCTGAAAGATACTGCACTATGTCTTTCTGATCTATATTCAATACTTTATCCCCCGCAGAGTGTATGATTTGTTTTTTATTTTTTTCCATCATCAGCATAACCCTATGATTGCTTTTTGTCAATATTCAATCATCAAAAAACAATTATACAGCAAATATCCTGTTTTAAACAAGCTTTTTTGGTTTTTTCAGCATTATTCACATGCGCGTGGATGCCCCTCTTGATATAGATTACTTCTTAAATAAAGATGACCCATTTGAAGAAGACATACTTCCCGGAAGCGCTCGCCCCCCATAAAGAAGCTGTAACCGCTCCCCGTCGTCCTGTCCATCGGCTTATCCCTGCTTCGGATTATTCGGCTCAAAAACCCATATTTTATTTGTCCTTTTACACTTTTTTTGATATACTCAAATATAAAATAAAAACATTTACAAGGAGTGCTTTTTAATGAATCTTTACATAGATGAATCGGGTTCCATTAATAACCATACCCCCAACAATAAATATTTTGTTATTGCTCTCATACATCCCACTGATAAAGACAGACTTAAACGCACATACAAACGTTTCGTTTCCTCCAATCATGACAACCTTTTGGCATTAGATCAGGATAAGCCACATCCCATAACTGGAAAGATCGTTAAAAAGGGTGGGAAAATGTTTCAAAACGGTAGTTTTCATGAGCTTAAAGGTTCCCAATTTGACAGGAAAATGAAACAGCAGTTTGTTGATTTTTTTTGTCGGAAACCATCTTTTGAAATATATTACATTAAAATTTCAAACCAACTGCTTACGGATCAATTTTGTAAAAATACCGCACGTGTTTTTAACTATACACTCAAACTCGCAATCGAGTACTTCATCCGCAAAGCTTTCCTTCCAAATGAAAACTGTTCTCTTCAGTTGGATGAGCGCAATGAAAGAACCGAAACAAAATACTTCCTTGAAAACTATCTCAATACGGAACTCTTCATGAACGGAACGATAAATGGTAAATTTGACGTTGCCTATTTTGATTCATCCACTAATTCACTTATTCAGATAGCAGATGTATTTGCCAATTTGCTTTATTCTCACCTACAGACTGGCGGCTATGATGAAGAACTTCAAAAGCTCAAAGATGCCGGAATCCTCAAATTTACCTTTGAGTTTCCGAAATAGCTGCTAATACTTTTGCCAGGGTAAATTTTTTTCGCATATTGACAAACCATTCTGCATATGCTACTATAGGTTTACCAACAGTAAGTCCTATGCAAGTGCCGTTTTCGAGGTAAGCGTCATGTGTTGGCGTCACTATTAGGCAATTGGTAAACCGAAAAATGAGGCCAGCCGCATGGTTGGTCTTTTTCTTTGTTTAAAGCACCAAAAGTCCTCTCAAATCATAAACCAATTCCTTGCTATCATTCCCACACCGGATCACCCTGTTCAGCCCCATAATCGTGGCAATCGCCCCATCAATCTTCTCCGTGGACTTCTCCTTGTCTGCCTTGATGTTCCCCGCAGGCTCCGTCCTAATATAGATATTGTCCATCAGTTACTTATTCGGGGCGACATTCCGAGTTTTGCCACGCAAAAGCTGTCCCTCACTCCTGGATCATATTCTTACTGCTGCTATTACAGGCAGGCATAAGTAGCCAGGTTTCAGGAAAACTCCTCTTTCATAATGCGGTTGCCAGGGTATACTAACAGAATAAATTCAGAAAAGAAAGAATCGTCTGCTCATAGCTCCAGGGAAAGCGAAACTATCAATTAGGTGGGACCGAGAAACGATACCCGGAGAATTTTGTTTTCCACTTGTAAAAGTGTTTTTTGGCTGACGAGACCGTATCAGAAAGGATAATTTGACCAACGAGGTCACTCTGGTTAGCCAGAGCAGGGTACGGTCAGTGTCGTACCCTGCTCTGGCAGTTTTCTAAATGCTCTTTCATTGCCGCACTGGCATCATCCGCATTCTCATCTAATATACATTCATATATTTTCTGGTGCTCTTTGTATATTTTTTCAATCCACTCTGCCGTTATCATCTCTTCATAACCCATATAACACATGAGACTGCTAATCGTCTGTCTTATATGAAAAATAACTGGGTTGCCTGAACATTCCGCTATACAAAGATGGAAGTCCCTGTCACTATCCAAAAACATCTGATAATCTTGACATTGGTATGCATATCTAATATTTTCAAATGTCTTTCGCAATTTTCCAAGTGACTGATTTGTTAAATTTGCGCTAACCAGCCGGACACTTTCAATCTCAATCAGATTTCGAACCTCTATAATGTCTCGCGTCCTGTCTCCATTGAACAGCAAAGACCAGGCCAGGGAAAGATACAAAAAATCCATCTCCTTGTTACAAAGATATATGCCCTGGCCGCTGCTACTTTCAATCAGCCCAAATGCGCCGAGTACTGCCAGCGCTTCTCTTACTGCTGACCGTCCCGTGTTTAACTTTTCCGCAAGCCTGCGGTCTGAGATAATCTTTCCCCCTTTCTTTAAATGATCTTCTAATATCTCCTCTGCAAGATACAGGATCGCATGGTTTAATGTTTTACTGCTTTTCCCTTTTCGCATCTTCTTTTTTTGAAAATTTTCAATATATTTGTCATCTGACAGGCAAAAGGTGATCTTTTCAAGGAATTTTTCCGGGGGCATGCAGAATGCTATCACCTCAATCGGCAGAACCTCTGCAACTGCTAAAACCACCTCGTTGAGCTGATCCCCGCCTTTTCTCTCTATCTCCGACAGTCTGCTATAACTTAACGTTCTAACACCGTTTTTATCGCGTAAAAACCGGTCGGCAAATTCTTTCTGGGTAAGGCCGAGATATTTTCGCAAAATTCTGATATTCTCTCTTTTATATGAAGGTTTCATACGTTTCCTGTCTGATTCACTACATTAATCGGTTTCCCATCCATAAATGCCTTTATATTTTTAACTGTAATATCCATAATTCTCTGACGCGCCTCCTTTGCGGCCCATGAAATATGCGGTGTAATCATACAGTTTTTCGCTGCAAGCAATGGATTATCTCCCCTGATCGGTTCTGTGGATACGACATCCAGGCCGGCCGCATAGATCTTTCCCCGGTTCAGCGCATCAGCCAGATCCTGCTCAACAATCAGTCCGCCGCGGCTGTTATTGATTATAATCACCCCATCCTTCATCTTTGCAATACTATCCTTGTTGATAATACCCTCCGTTTCCGGGTATAGAGGGCATGCCAGAAAGATTACGTCTGCTTCTTTTAATAACTCATCCAGCTCTACATACTCTGCCGTCTTTTTACCCTCGTCATCCTTATGGATATCGGCTGCAAGCACCTTCATCTCCAATCCATTCAATATATTTGCAATTGCCCGCCCGATACGCCCCAGTCCGATAATACCTGCCGTTTTTTTGTACAATTCAATGACAGGATAATCCCAATAGGCCCAGTCGGCACATTTCTGCCAGCGTCCCTCTTTTACCGTACTACTATGATGCCCATAATGGGCACAGATTTCCAATAAAAGACCCACGGCATACTGTCCTACCATGTGTGTCCCATAATCAGGCACATTCACTACAGCTATGCCTTTTTTTGCCGCATAACTATAATCCACCACATTATATCCTGTTGACAGTGTCGCAATCAGTCTGATACAAGGACATTTATCTATTGTCTGTTTCGAAATCGGAGTCTTGCTTACAATGACAATCTCTGCATCCCCAATCCGCTCAGTAATCAGATCAGACTCCTCAAAGGAAGTACGCTCATAAACTGTTAACTCTCCTAATGCCCGGACCGGTTCCCAGCTCATGTCATCCGGATTCGTTACGTATGAGTCCAACACCACAATTTTCATGTAAATATTACCTCCATTACTTCTAACTATTAATACAACGCTGTACTAGTACAGTCAGGCGCATTATTCACCGTTAATTATGCAAGGCTGTACTAGTATCTCTTTAGCCTTTCGGGCGGGCAATATATTCGCCAAACCCCTGTTTTCCTACAATCTCACCATTCTGAAATACGATCTCGCCGCGGCAGACTGTCATAACCGGCCATCCTTTAAAGGTACGCCCATAATAGGGAGACCATGGGCACTTGGACTTATTATCCTCCTCGCAAAATTCCTTCTCCAATTCCATATCCACTAACACAAAGTCTGCATCTGATCCAGGCTGCAATCTTCCCTTTTTTGGATAAAGGCCGTATAATCTGGATGCATTCAGGCTTGTAAGTCCGACTACCTGTTCCAGACTGAGCCTTCCCTCATTCACCCCATTTAATAATACCGGGGCAATGGCCTGTACTCCTGGAATTCCGTTTGGAGTCTTCCATATATCATCCATATCGGCAAACTTTTCTTCACTGCTGAACGGGCAGTGGTCAGAAGATATCATGCTCACATACCCTTTTTTTACCAGCCTCCACAGTTCCTGACGATTCGCTTCCTCATGCATCGGCGGCGAGAACTTTAATGCCGGTCCCAGTGTATCCATATCATCTACAGTAAATGTAAGATAATGCGGGCAAGTTTCCGCCCATACCTTTACCCCCTGCTCCTGCGCTTCATGAATCAGCCGGATTCCCTCAGCAGTGCTGACATGCACAATTACCGCGGCAGCCCCTGTCTGCCTTAAAAACAAAATCGCTCTCTGAATTGCCTCGATCTCCGCATAATCCGGATGCGATGCATTGTATGCACGCCCATCCTTTTTTCCTTCTGCTTTGAGCTGGCCTTCCCGAAGCCTGATGATTCCATCATTTTCACAATGTATCATGGCAAGCCCGCCATTTTGGGCAAGAATCTGAAGATGCGCATAGAAGGTGTCATCCTCAAGAAACGGGCAGTCGTCTGTTGAAAAGCACATAAATGCTTTCATAGCCGTAGCTCCTGTTTCCCTCCACAGCCTGTCTGCCTTGTCAACATTTGTCGCAATTGCGCCTCCGTGAATCCCATAATCCACATAAGCCTTTCCCTGATAATATTGTTTTGTAAACTCATAGGTCTCTATATCTGAAATTACGGGATCCTGAAACGGCATCATGCAGCCTGTCGTAATTCCTCCTGCTGCCATGGATGCAGTCAGATGCTCGAAATCCTCTCTGTAATTCGGACCCGGGTCATAAGGATGGATATGCGCATCAATGAATCCTGGCAGCATATATTTCCCTTCACAGTCAATTACTTCATCTGCGTCTATTCCGGCATCCGGCCCGGCAATCACCGCCACCTTGCCTTTTTTTACACCCAGGCAGCCGCGGTTCCTGCCCTCTGCTGAAACAATCACTGCATTTGCATATAATTTATCTAATCTCATATTCTTCACCTCTCTGGATATATATGGCAGTTCAGGCCGCTGCTCCGTCTGAACTGCCATTCTAATATTCTTGTATTTTTACAGATTCAGTTCTCTTCTCATATACTCAACATACCTTGCAAGCCCTTCCTTCAGAGAATACCTTGGTTTAAATCCCAAATCTCTGTATGTAGCGTCCATATCCCACTTTCCATGTGTCTCCATAAAGTTTCCCGGCCCAAGCTCATATTCAAATTCTGGAACCGCCTCTTTTATCAGGGCACATGCTTCCGGAAGCGTGCAGTTCTGGCTTATTCCATTATAAACCGCCATTTCAAGATCAATCTCTTCTGCAAAAATCGCATTATAAGACATATCCGCAATATCATCAATGTATACCGGATTTAATGGCTGGTCTGCGCCATGCTCTTCTATATACTTCTCACCCTTCAGAGCACAGGTAACAGCATCCTTCAGGCAGTTCGGCGTGATCTGTGTTCCTCCGTATACCATGCCGCACCGGATCGTCAGGCATTCCATTCCATAATTGATATTATAGGCTCTCCCCAGCATTTCTGTCGCCGCCTTTGTCACGCCATACACAGTTCTTGGGAAACATGCGGTTTTAAGTGTGCAGGGCCGGTAATTCTGTTCCCCATAGGCACACTCTGAACTGTATAGAATGACCCTTTTTGCGCCTGTCAGACGCGCTGCCTCTAAGAGCGCTGTTGTTCCCATAAGATTGGTATCCATTGTCTGATAGGGTACGATCCGGGACACCCAGGGGCTGGACTGTGCCGCAATATGAACCACTGCCTTAATCTCGTTTTCTTTCATAACATCCATCATTCTCGGCACATCGTGAAGATCCCCGTATGCGTATATGTGCTTTGGATCATCATATGGCGTACGCAGACTCCTGTTATAGTCAACTACGGTATGTCCCTCTTCCAAAAGCCTTGTTGTCATGCTCCTTCCAATATATCCCCTGGAACCTGTAATCATTATATTCATCTCAAAATCCTCCTAATCAAAATAATATTTAAATCTCAATCCCCTGTTCTTCCTCATATTTTCTTTCTGCCTTCGTAAATTTTTTCAAGAAGATATAGAAGACGAAAGAAAACGGAAAACCAACCAGCCATGAATAATCAAGGAAAATAAATGATACAACCGCGCCTGCCAGTGTCGTTATAATTGCAAGCGGGGCAAAGCCTCCCGCGTATTCATATGCTTTTCCGTTATATAGCTCTTTAATATTCAAGGTGCGTTTTCTGAATACAAAATAATCCGCAATCAAAACCCCAAGAATCGGTCCTAAAAAGCTGGAGTAAATATTCTGAAAGACAAAAAAGTATTCACTGTCAAACAGAACCCATGGGAACGTCACTACTGATAATACTGTGACAATAATAACTCCCTGCCTCCATGTCGTCTTAAAGCAATCCTGAAATGCCATTGCCGGAGGTACAATATCCTCTGTCAGGTTAGAACTAATCTGTGCGCACGCGATAAAAAGCATAACTACAATCCCGAAGAATTTATTGGGAGCCAGCATCATCAGACCGTCAATCGGATCGGTAGCTCCTGTAGCCAGTGCGATAATAATGCCGGAGATAAACATAATCATCCACGGCGGGATTACACCCAGAAACTGAGAATGAATCGATGCCTTTCTGATACTCTTATCATCCGCGGCCTTTGGCTTAATATGCCTGGACAAATCTCCGATATTAAGGAGTACTGTTGTATAATTTGCAATTGCACCCATAACTGCTGCAATCCAGGGCAGTCCCCAGGAACCCGCTGTTTTCATTCCTTCCGAAAAGTCGACCTTTCCTGTAGCAAACGCTGTGATAAAAAAATACAGCAGCATGCCAATCATGACATAAGATACCAATGCATCAAAAAATTTGATGGAAACTACTCCATTCCAGGACAGCACAGCCTGCAGCACAAGAACCAGAATAAAATATACCCACACGTTAGAAAATCCAAACAGCTCCTGCGTAACAACTTCTAATGCTTCTGCAGCAATCCATGCTGCGATTCCATTCCAGCAGATTGCCGGAATGCTTCTGATAAATCCAACTACCTTCGCTCCTTTTGTCCCATAGGCCGCCCGTACCTGCATAACAAACGGGATACCGTACTTCATGCCGGCTTCTCCATTAAGTGCCATCATCAAAGAAACGATAACCGCAGACACAATACCTGCAATCATAACCTGAAGAAAATTCAGCTTGCCGATCGGCGCCATCTGGTAAAGGCCGATTACCATAATCTGCACAATAATTGTAGAAGACCACATCACCGTGGCATAGCTGAATGGCGTCATTGTACGATGCGTAAAGGGAACCGGATTCAGCCCCTCCAGATCTACTCTTTCCTCTGCTCTTACATTCATTGTTTTTTCACTCATTTCTTTTCCTTTCTTGTAAAATTGTAATTGTTCAGTACTTACACAACTTTACTTTTTTGTTAGATGAACGTTCATTTGTTAACCTCTTTTTATCAGATATCTATATTTTTCACAATACATATGTAAAAAATTGAATTTTTGTTGTAAAAAACGAAAAAAAATCCGGTAAAACCGGATTTTCTATATTGATATGGCATTTATGCCGCTGTTCTTTTTTATCTGTTTATTCTGGCTCATTTACGAGAATTGCCTGCAGCTCAAAGATATGATTTTCGGCAGTTATCTTTAGCCGCCCGCGGTAGGACTCCACGATTGAGCGTATACTTTCAAGACCCAGCCCGTGCTCTGTGCCTCCCTTCGGCTTTGTACTGGCAATCTTATTATTCACAATATAAATTTCCTTCTCTATCGAATTTTTTATATCTAATACCATATGGTCATTTGCAGTATATAACTGAAGAAAAATCCACTTATCATCATTCTGACCGGGACCTTGAAAACTTTCTATTGCATTTGACAGAGAATTCAAAAGGAGAACGGAAAGCGCCACATCATCTATATATATCTTATCACCTAGCCTGATCTCTGTATCAAAACGTATTCCCTGGTCAGCCGACTTAGAAAAAGCATCCGTCAAAATCGCATTGATCAGATTATCATCACAGAAGATAAACCGGCTGCTGTAACTTCTATTCTGTTCCTGCTGTGATTTCAGATAGTCCTTTGCACGTTCATATTCGCCTGCCTCAAGAAAATTTGCCATTGTTGCAAGATAGTGTTTGTGGTCATGGTTCAGAATACGGATCTGCTGGTGCACAGACTGAAGATTATCAATATATTGCCTTACAAGACTCTGCTGCACCACAAACACTTCCAGCTTATTTGACGTAACAAGCTCATTTTTTGCGACCACAAGTGTATTCAGCGCCAGAGCCAGAAAGACGCTGAAGGAAAGCGCCAGTATACCAAACACATAGTTTTCCTTAATATACGGATCTAACACGCCGCAAGCCGTCACCAGCAGGGGAACATAGCCAAGTATAATAAGATAACAGGTCCTTTTATAAGTATCCTCACTAAAGGGAAGGGCATTAAAGCATTCCAGACGCATGAAATACATAAATAAGCACCACCCGCCCTGAAAAAAGACAGAAAAACAAAATACACAGATTTCCTCCCATCCCTCAAAAGGGGCTGCAAGCTGCTCTGAACAGAAAATAAACAGGGAGGATACGAAGGACTGGATTAAAATATTATGTGCTTTTTCAAAAGTTTTTCCCTCATATACAAAAAAAGCAAGAGAGCCTGCTCCTAAAATGCCTGTTATAGCTAACAAAATTCTCCAGATCACAGAATCCGTACACAAAAACGCCCAAGTCAGGAGTAACTCCAGGAAACTGACAGCAATCGACAACTCCCTGCGCTTCACAGATAAATAAAACCGCTCTTGAACAGTACCGAAAGCACAGAATAAAAGCGATGCAAAAAACAGTACCATCACAATACCAATCCTCCGATATATTCCATAAATCTGTCATGAATCATATTTTTCCTGGAACGGCTTACTGGAAGCTCCTTCTTAGTACTTAACAGAACAGCAGATGCCGTAACCTTCATAATATATCTCATCTGAACCAGATAACTCTGATGTATGCGCACAAAATTCTTTTCTTTCAATTCCTTTTCTACTTTATTAAGCGATGCATAAAAAGAATGGACGCCCCGACTGGTATATACATTAATAATCCGCCCCTGGCTCTCAAAATAGAGTATATCCTGAAGAGGGATATTAGTTGTAACTCCGTTAAAAGTAATCACGTACTGCTGCTCCATATTATCCTGTATCTTACCTTCTATAATCTTCATAATCTCAGCAAGTTCACTGTATTGCAACGGCTTCACCAGATACTGAAGGGGTTCCGCAAGAAAACTGGAAAACACATATTTCCGATGCGATGTCAGAAAAATGATAATCACGGAGCGATCCATCTGGCGGATTTCTTTGGCTATCTCAATCCCATTCTCTCCTGGCATCTCAACATCAAAAAAGATAACATCACAGGAATACGCCTCATAATATTTCTTCAGATCATGGCCAGATTCATAAAACGTCAATGTATAGGACAATGGACATCTGGTAAAATATTTTTTTAACTGGTATTTTAAAATTTCCCTGTCCTGCCTGCAGTCGTCGCATGCAATAATTTTTAACATCTTTCCTGCCTCATTGCTTAATGTTTTTGTCTATAATTATAACAAACATTTTATTATTCGCCAACAGCCAATCTGCACTAATTTCCTGCCGCAGCGGTTTCCATCAAAGCATGCACCCCCTCGCACAGTGCCTGGTACTCCACGCTTCCCTCCCTGCATCCTGCAAAGCTTTCTATGAACTGTCCAAGAATATTTTCCCTGTTCTGTGCCTTTAACTTTTCGAAGGAATATGCGTAAGTCGTATAATCCGACAGTTCGATCACATTTCCGTAAGGGTCAAGAACCTGAGGCTCAAATACAGCCTCCGGATCCCGCTGGCCGGTCAGTATAACCTTGTAGATATTCTGCCGCCCTTTCTCATCCATTCTTTTTTTCAGTTCCTCCCGAAGCTCATGGCACGACATACTGCTGTGCACCTGGACCGTAAGATGAATATATTCTCTCGATGCAAACGGGATGAAGCTTGTCCGGCAGGCTTCTTCCGTAAGTTCTCCTGCGATATAGCCGTGGAGCCCGGTATCATTTTTGTCAATGGGCTCAAGTGCGCCGGAAAATGCGATTCCCGGGCAGAGCTCCTGGGGCTTGTGGATATGTCCAAGGGCAATGTAGTCATATCCGAGCCTTAGAAGTTCTTCCTTTTTTAAAGGAATATGCTTCTGATCCCCGCCATGGGCAATGAGAATCTCATGAGCCTGCCGTCCCATGGGAAATGCATCGCTTAAGCATGCCTTTTCGATCTCCCTGGCATAGTAGCTCATTCCGTATACCGCAAGGGAATACTCCGGAAACTCCACACAAGTAATGTCAGGCGACAGGATCATGTGCACATTTTCCTCCCACTGAAAGGTACGGTAATAAGAATCTTTTTTTAAGTAATCGTGATTTCCCGCGATGATGACAACCTGGGTCGCCGTAAGTCTGCCGAAGAGGTAATTGAGTTCCTTTAGTTCTCTCTTCAGGGGCTGGCGGTGGAACAGGTCCCCTGCGATCAGCAGCAGCTCTGTCTTCTGCTCCTCACAGACAGACAGGACTCTTTCAAGACTGCTCCAGATCTCCCTTCCCCTTTTTCCTCTGTGTGTTTTTCCAGTGTCCGGTTCTGCCCCCAAATGCACGTCTGCGATGTGTATGAATTTCATTTTTCTGCTCCTCTTCCTTCTTGTCCCCGGACGGCAGCGTCACGATGAACTGCGTCCTGTTATCATCACTCTTCGCACGAATCCGTCCGCCGTGCATTTCCACAATCTCTTTGGCAATGGCAAGTCCAAGACCTGCACCTCCGGTCCCGCTTGACCGGGAGTTATCCACCCGGTAGAATTTTTCAAAAATGGTCTGAAGCATATCGCCCGGAATTTTGTCCCCATGATTCGTAAAGGTGATCTCCACGTTGCCGCGGCTCATCTGCGCACCGATGGAGATCTTTGTAGCCTCGTGGCAGTAGGCAATTGCATTTCTTAATATATTGTCAAATACACGGGCAAGCTTGTCTGGATCCCCACTGACAACCAGGTTTTCCTCGGCCTCTACCTCGCAGGTAAGGCATTTTTCCTGAAGCACCCCGTAAAGCTCGTCTGCAAGCTGTTCAAGCATCATAGACAGATTAATCTCCACCGGTTCGAGCTCGATATCCTGGAGATTATATCTGGTAATGTCAAAAAATTCGTTAATGAGCTCGCCTAAGCGCAGGGATTTCTCGAAAGCGATGCGGATATATTTTTCGCGCTCCTCCTTCGACATATCCGGATTCCCGTCCAGCATGCTTAAGTATGCCACAATGGATGTGAGCGGCGTCTTTAGATCATGGGCCAGGAAAAGTACCAGGTCATTTTTCTTTTTCTCACTCTCCACTGATTCCAGTTCCTGGCGCTTAAGGGTTGCCTTGATCTCGTTCAGACGGATCTCAATCGGCTTAAGCTCCGTAATCAGATGAATCGGCTCTGTAGACTCAGAGACAATATTTTCAATACCATTTCCCACCTGATCAAGATACCTGGTCATCTTAGTGAGCGCCACGTAGAAAAATAACGCAAAAAGAAGGAGAAAGCCGACGATCATGAAAAAAGTCTTGTTATTTCCAATAAGCTTCCAATAAAGATTAATCGCCGTCTGCTCCTTCATGTGAAAGGATGTGAGAAAATCCACGAAGCCCTTCGCAAAGCTGTCATTATAGACGCCGTCTATGACATAATTCAGTAAAAAACCGCCGACAAATACGGTCAGTGCCGTGACCAACACCGTCTGCAGCAAGATGCTGAATTTAAGTTTTCGATAATTATTCTTCAACCTTATATCCAACTCCCCACACTGTCTTGATAAAATCCGACTTTCCGGTAGGACCGCTCATCTTCTCCCTCAGATGCCGGATATGAACCATTACGGTATTGTTACTGTTCTTGTAGTATTTCTCCCCCCACACATTTTCAAATAACTCTTCTGAGCTGATAACCTTTCCACGGTTCTCACAGAGAAGCCACAGGATATCAAACTCAATCGGCGTAAGTGTGAGCGGCACCTCATTATAAACACAATCATGGGAATTCCTGTCAAGAAAAAGCCCGCCGAAATCAATCAGATTCCCTGCCTCCCTCGACCCGTCATTATACTGGGTAGACCGCCGGATCTGCGCCTTCACCCTGGCAACCAGCTCCAATGGGTTGAAGGGCTTCGGTATATAGTCATCTGCTCCCAGCGTAAGACCCGTGATTTTATCAATATACTCTGTCTTCGCCGTCAGCATAATCACCGGGAAAGTGTACTTTTCCCGAATCTGCTTTAAAATCTGAAAACCGTCCACATCAGGAAGCATAATGTCCAGAATCGCAAGATCAATTCTTGTATTCCGGATGCATTTTAACGCTTCCTCCCCGGTGTAAAACTTTAGTACATTGTACTGGTCATTCTGGAGATATAGCTCAATGACATCCGCAATCTCCTTTTCATCATCAACTACTAGTATATTCATGCTGCTCCTCCTGGGTTGGGGACGGGGCATTTTTAAAAATGCCCCGTCCCAAATTGAAAATAGCCTGTCCCTTTTTGAGTTGGGGACGGGGTAAAATTAAAAATACCCCGTCCCCAACTGGCTAGTCGCAGTTGTTTACTGTTCTTGGGAATGGTACGACGTCCCGGATGTTGCTCATTCCGGTGAGGTACATGATGCATCTCTCGAAGCCGAGCCCGAAGCCGGAATGTCTGGTGGAGCCGTACTTTCTGAGATCCATATAGAATCCGTAGTCTTCTTCCCCTAGTCCTAGTTCCTTCATCCTTGTGTACAGCTTGTCATAGTCGTCTTCTCTTTGGCTTCCGCCGATAATCTCTCCGATGCCGGGAACAAGGCAGTCTACTGCTGCCACAGTTTTTCCGTCGTCGTTCTGCTTCATATAGAATGCCTTGATCTCCTTCGGGTAGTCGGTCACGAATACCGGGCGCCTGAAGACTTTTTCTGTCAGGTAGCGTTCGTGTTCTGTCTGCAGATCCGCACCCCAGGATACCTTGAACTCGAATTTATCGTTGTTTTTCTCCAGTATGTCAATGGCCTCGGTGTAGGTGATCCGGGCAAAGTCTGAGGTTGCCACGTTATTAAGTCTGTCTAAGAGCCCTTTGTCCACGAAGGAGTTGAAGAAGTTCATCTCTTCGGGTGCGTGCTCCAGTACATAATTGATGACGTATTTTAACATTGCCTCTGCCAGGTCCATATCATCGTCAAGATCTGTAAATGCCATCTCCGGCTCGATCATCCAGAATTCTGCCGCGTGTCTGGTGGTGTTAGAATTCTCTGCCCGGAAGGTCGGTCCGAAGGTGTAAATATTTTTAAATGCCTGGGCGTATGTCTCTCCGTTCAGCTGCCCGCTTACGGTAAGGCTTGTCTCTTTTCCGAAGAAATCCTTGGTATAGTCTACCTCTCCTTCCTCGTTAAGCGGAATAGCTGCCATGTCCATGGAGGTGACATGGAACATCTCTCCTGCTCCCTCGCAGTCGCTTCCGGTAATGATCGGCGTGTGCACATATACGAAGTCTCTCTCCTGGAAAAATCTGTGGAGTGCATATGCTGTCAGTGAGCGCACGCGGAATACCGCCTGGAATGTATTTGTCCTTGGGCGGAGATGGGCGATAGTACGCAGATATTCGAAGCTGTGGCGCTTCTTCTGAAGGGGGTAATCCGGTGCGGACGCACCTTCAACAGTAATCTCCCGGGCCTGGATCTCGAAGGGCTGCTTTGCCTGGGGAGTCGCAACAAGGGTTCCCGTCACAATAATCGCTGCCCCCACATTTAGCCTGGAGATCTCTTCAAAATTCTCCATGGTGTCATGATAGACGATCTGAAGCGGCTCAAAAAATGTTCCGTCATTTACTACAATAAAACCAAATGCTTTCGAATCGCGGATGCTGCGCACCCAGCCGCCTACCGTAATCTCCTTGCCAAGATATGCTTCTCTGTTCTTGTATAACTCTCTGATATTTACTAAATCCATACCAAATATACTCCTTTTTCTGATTTCCATACATACTGCCACATGATATAATGAGGCTATCGGATGCCGTGCAGCGGGGTACATGGCTCCGTGAATAGTAACTGTGGATATTTTACCACACTTTATTATATTTTTAAAGGGAGGAAAATTTATGCGGAAAATAACACTTGGAAAGACCGGTATTACAGTAAATAAAAACGGCTTCGGAGCGCTCCCCATACAGCGCATTTCCCAGGAGGAGGCTGTATACCTCCTGCACAAGGCCTTTGACAGCGGGGTTGATTTTTATGACACCGCAAGATTTTATACAGACAGTGAGGAGAAACTGGGTGCAGCTTTTGCGGATCGTCGCAGCCGGATTTATCTCGCCTCCAAGACCGGTGCGGAGGATACAGCGACTTTCTGGAAGGACCTGGAGACCACGCTTGGCAATCTGAAGACTGATTACCTGGATATTTACCAGTTCCACAACATCCCCTTCTGTCCGAAGCCGGGGGACGGAAGCGGGCTCTATGAGGCCATGCTGGAAGCGAAAGCGCAGGGAAAGATCCGCCACATCGGTATCACGAATCATCGCCTGGCGGTTGCACATGAAGCCATCGACAGCGGACTCTACGACACGCTGCAGTTCCCCTTCAGCTATCTGTCCTCTGACCAGGAGCTGGAGCTTGTGAAAAAATGTAAGACGGCGGACATGGGCTTTATCGCCATGAAAGCTCTCGCAGGAGGTCTTATCAACCACGCCGCGGCTGCCTACGCCTATATGCTGCAGTATGACCATGTGCTCCCCATCTGGGGAATCCAAAGAGAACGGGAGCTTGACGAGTTTCTGACCTGTCAGGAGCATGAACCATCCATGGATGGAGAGACGGAGGAAATCATCCGCCGTGACCGCGAAGAACTACAGGGTGAATTCTGCCGGGGCTGCGGATATTGCATGCCCTGTCCGGCGGGGATTGAGATCAATACCTGCGCACGGATGGCACTTCTGATCCGAAGGGCTCCGTCTGAAGCACAGCTTACGGATGAAGCCCAGGCTATGATGAAGAAGATTGAAGGATGCCTTCACTGTGGGAAATGTAAGGACAAATGTCCTTATGGACTGGATACTCCTTCTCTGTTGGAGAGAAACTATATTGATTATAAAGAAATTCTTGACGAACGGGGGACGGGGCATTTTTAAAAATGCCCCGTCCCCGACTTATACGGAACGTAGATATATCTGTCATTTTCGAATTTTACTTCTGCCATCCTCTCTCCTGTCACTACTGCAACCGCAAGCTTCGCCATCACCTGCCCCTGCCGTTCTTTATCATTATAGACTGTCCCGGCAAGCTTTCCTTCTTTAACCGCCTGCAGCGCCGAATCCGTCCCGTCAATTCCTAAGAACACGGGCAGGGCAGATTCGGTATAATTCAGCTTTTCGTAGGCATCAATTGCCCCTAGCGCCATATCGTCATTATTAGCAAGTACTAGCTCTATCTTACTTTGATACTGGCTGATCATCTGCAGCATCCTGTTCTCGGCCTGGGCACGATTCCAGTTTGCGATTCCATAGCTTAATTTTTCCAGTTCAATCCCTTTGCTCCGAAGAGTGTCCACTGCGTTCTCCGTCCGTATAATTGCGTCCTGATGTCCTGGTTCCCCTTCAAGGACAACGTACTGAATTTTTCCGTCCCTGTTACGGTCTGTCTGGGGATTGGAGTGGATCAGTTCCGCAGCAAGTTCTCCCTGCATAACACCAGACTGCTCTGCCGGAGCCCCGACATAATAAAGCCTGTCCCACTGCATGATATCCTCCGCAACCGGTTCTCTGTTAAAAAATATAACCGGGATATCGTATTCCTTTGCAAGATCAATGATCTCCGACGGGGCCGAACGGTCCACAAGGTTCACACAGAGGACATTACAGCCCGCATCCACAAGTTCCTTCAACTGGTCGTCCTGCTTCCTTTGGGAACTGGCGGCATCCCGCAGCATTACAGTTGTCTCATATCCCTTTTCATCATAGGAATGAATGCTTTCCTTCAGGCATTCTACCAGTCCGCTTAAAAATGTGTCACTCTGATTATAGGATGCCACTCCCACACGAATCTGGTTTAATCCGTCCGCCTGTTCTTTCCCACAGGCACACAAAAGTTGTATACTGATACTGAAAATGGCACACAGCGCCGCTATTTTTTTCGCATGCATGTTAATCCACCTCCTACTGGCTCATGGTAAACAGAATTTCCTGATTTTCTATTGAAAACAAGTTATCCTTCCTAATAGTATAAGAAGCTGTCCTGCTCTGTGGTTTTCTGAACAGATACCCAAAGCTTTCTGCCGCCTCCCCAACACTCTGATAACCCACATCAAATTCATCCGGCATCACCATACACCGTGCAAATCCTGTGTCGAGATAATACACTGATTCCGTCGAATTGCCGATGCCATACACCAGCGCCCCGTGGAGATCATTGGCCGCTGCAGCTTTTCCTGCCATAGTCAGGCTGTAATCATCCAACGCAATCACAAAGTCAGCTTTCTTCTGTTTTTCCAAATATCCGGTGCTTCCCCCATTCTTCCGTTCCGGGTCCGACACACTCCATAGTATCCTGACATCCTGGTTCTCCATAGCCGTCCGGAACCCCGCTGCACGGTCAGCGCATGTACCGGACTCTTTATTTTCGCAAATAATGCCCAGCGTCTTTCCATCCATTTTCCCGTTATAGTCCTTGTTCAGCTCATCTGCCAACACCTTCCCCATAGCATAATTGTCTGGCCTTACACACGGAAACTCCGATCCGCCGCTTTCTTCCGAAGCAGAATGCTCCGCCAGTATGACCGGAATTTTCTT